>Ga0187851_10005151_pt1 | contig 10488 bp, 10 predicted proteins | sample June2016WEW_6_10_FD_132997 | JGI IMG/M metagenome (GOLD analysis project Ga0187851, IMG submission 132997) | Peatland microbial communities from SPRUCE experiment site at the Marcell Experimental Forest, Minnesota, USA - June2016WEW_6_10 | ecosystem: Environmental > Terrestrial > Soil >... | reverse complement strand
GGGCAGATAGAGCGCGATCTTGCGGATGCACTCCTCCACGGTGGAGAAGAAGACGGCCTCCTTGTCCTCGACGAAGCGGCTGAGATGGCCGGGGGAGCGCTCGACCAGCAGGAAGCCGCCGCAGCCTGCAATCTCGAAGCTCTTGTGCGCGTACTCGTCCTGGTTGGATTTGGTGAGGAAGCTGAGATTGATCTTGGAACGCCATATCCCGTTGCGGTAGGCGTCGCCCATCAGCTCCCCTTCGCGGTAGAGATTGGCGAAGGCGGCGGGAGGGAGAGCTTGCCTCCAGGCACGTTCGGCGCCGGAGATGACGACGGGAAAGCCGGCCTGGGAGAGTCGGCTGAGAAACTGGGCGCGGTCATCGTAGGGGGAACCGATGAACGATACCTCTCGGTCGCGGCCGGCGTCCGACCAGTCCGGCGGTGGAGGATAGTGCGCGACGGAGTCGTAGGCGGTCTGGACCTTAATGACCTGGCGCGCCCCGCGCCGGGTGAGGTCGGCCACGCTGACATCGCGCTGGGTGCAGTGGAGATCAAAACAGGGGATGGTCTTCTTGTAGAGACGCAGGCCGGAGTCGCGGCGCGGGCCGAATGCGTTGTCGATCATGTAACAGACGGTCTGGATGCCGAGGTCGCGGCAGCGGAGCACGGTGGCGGGCTGGAGCTGGAGCACCTTGTCCGCCCAGAGGAGATCAGGGCTGTGCTGGCCGGCAAGGCGGAGAACGTCGCGGTTGAGGCGCTCGACATTGGGGCCGACGGAGAGCAGGAAGGCGAGTTTGCCAAGGACCCGGTTTTTTTCAGCGTAGGAGTTGGTGTCCAGCGGGACGATCTGGTGGCCCAATCGCTGGAGGGCCAGCATGCGCCCCCTGGCCGTGCATCCCTGTTCCAACTGGCTGACATATAGAATTTTCATGCTGCCGCACTCCCAAGCATGTTAGCACCGGAGAGAAAGTCCAACCCGGCAGGGTCAGCAAGGGGGCAGGCGGGGCCATTCTACGCAGGAGATACCCATCCATCCCACTGGTCCGGCGCGGACGTTACCGTGGAGGTGCGTGAGCTGCCGCGGCATGAGCGGCAATTGTATGATGAGAGAATAGGATATGAAGGATTTGTACCATTTTCTCCAGGTGTGGGGCACTCATGTGCGGTATAGCGGGATATATATCAACGGAAGAGACCCTCGAACCGTCGTCAGTTGACGCCATCAGGCGCATGACGCAGCGGATGCGGCTGCGTGGCCCCGATGCGGAGGGAGTGTGGACGGGGCCGGGCGCGGCGCTGGGGCACCGGCGACTCGCCATTCAGGACCTGGATGCACGCTCCAACCAGCCGATGGTGACCGCGGACGGCGAGTACAGCATCACCTTTAATGGCGAGATATACAACTTCCACGAACTGCGAAACGAGCTGGAGGCGGAGGGCGTAGCGTTCCGCACAACCTCCGACACGGAGGTGTTGCTGGCGTTGTATGCGCGGGAGGGGGAGCGGATGTTGCCGCGGCTGCGCGGCATGTTCGCATTTGCGATATGGAACGTTCGTTTGCGCGAGGCGTTTCTGGCGCGCGATCCCTATGGGATCAAGCCGCTTTACTACGCACAGACGGATCGCGGGGTGGTGTTTGCGTCGCAGGTGAAGGCGATCCTGGCGTCGGGGCTGGTTTCGCGGGCGAGGGAGACGGCCGGAGTGGCGGGGTTCTACCTGTGGGGCACCGTGCCGGAGCCGTGGACGCTGTACCGCGGGGTGTTCAGCCTGCCCGCCGGATGCTGGATGCGTGTGCGCCAAGGCCGGGCGGAGATGCCGGTGTGTTGGAACGATATCCGCGAGAACTGGAGGCAGCAAGGCACCGTTCACTCCCGCGAAGAACTGCAAGAGACGGTGCGCAAGGCGGTGACGGATTCGGTGCGCGCCCACCTGGTGTCGGACGTTCCGGTGAGCGTATTCCTGTCGGGAGGGATCGATTCGGGAACGATGGCCGGACTGATCTCCGAACTGGGCGGGCAGGTGGAGGGGATCACGGTAGGATTCCAGGAGTTCGTCTTGCAACATGAGGATGAGGTCCCCTCGGCGAATGCCATCGCAGAGAATTACGGTTTGCCGCACTCTGTGCGGCGAATTTCGCGGGAGGAGTTCGAGCAGGACCTGGGGCAGATTCTGGATGCGATGGACCAACCGTCGATCGATGGCGTAAACACCTGGTTTGCGGCCAAGGCGGCGGCCGAACGCGGATATAAGGTGGTGCTGTCCGGGGTGGGCGGCGACGAACTGTTTTACGGCTATACCCATATGAGGCAGCTTCCGCGCAATGCGCGGCTGGGAAGGGCGGCGGCGATTCCCGGCGGGCGAAGCCTGGTGGATGCAGTGTGCCGCCATCTTGCCAATGGACACAGGCATCCCAAGCTGAAGGGCATTGCGAAGTATATGGGGTCGCTGGAGGGGGTTTATTACCTGAAGCGCTGCCTCTTTCTGCCCGAGGAGCTGCCCCTGCTGATGGGCGAGGAGAGCGCGCGGGAGGGTCTGGCGCGATTGGGCGGCTCGCCTCCCGGCATGACGAAGGCCAACGCCGTGAATGATGCGGCAGGAGTTTGCCTGCTGGATTCATCGCTCTATCTGCGCAACCAGTTGCTGCGCGACAGCGACTGGGCCAGTATGGCGCACTCGCTGGAGCTGCGCACGCCGCTGGTGGATGCGGCCTTGCTGGACGCGCTGAAGTTGTGCCAGACGGAGTTTGCCGGCGGAACCGGCAAAAGGCTGCTGGCGCAATCACCGGCGAGGCCATTGCCGGAGAAGATCATCCGGCGTAAAAAGTCGGGGTTCGGGGTGCCGATGACACAGTGGCTGGCCGCGGCCACCGAACGGCGCGACTGGAGCAGCATGGCTCTGCTGGCAGACCGCGGAACCCCGTGGACCCGGCGCTGGGCCCGGATGGTGATGGACGAGGAATTCAAGGATGTCCGATGAGGATCCTGCATGTCATCGCATCGATCGATCCGGCCACCGGCGGACCTGTTGAAGGGCTGCGGCAACGCTGCACGATCTATCGCGCGAGCGGGCATGAGGTCGAGGTGGCTTCGCTGGACGGGCCTGGGTTTGTTGCGGGATGCGATTTTCCGGCCAAGCTGGTTGGACTGGGGCCGGGCTGGGGAAAGTACCGGTACACGCACCATGCAGTGCCGTGGCTAAAGGCCAATGTGTCGCGCTTCGACGTGGTGTTCGTCAACGGCATCTGGAACTACAACACGTTGGCCGCGTATCGCGCGCTTGCCGGCACGCGGATTCCGTGGGCCATCTTCCCTCATGGGATGCTCGACCCCTACTTTAAACAGCGGTTCCCGCTGAAGCACATCAAGAAGTCAATCTATTGGCATCTCATCCTGGGCAGGGCCATGCGCGATGCAAGCGCGGTGCTGTTTACCAGCGAAGAGGAGAGGGTCCTGGCGCGGCAGTCGTTCTCGCGATACCGCGTGTGCGAGACGGTCGTGCCCTATGGGACATTCGGCCCAAATTGCGAGATGGGCGCGGCGTGCGAGGAGTTTCTGGCGCGCTGGCCGGAGCTACGCGGCAAGCGGCTGGCGATCTCCCTGGGTCGAATCCATCCCAAGAAAGGGACCGATATTCTGATCGAGGCATTCGCCGAGACGCTGGGTAAAGACGCGGCGTGGCAGTTGGCGATTGCAGGCCCCGACCAGATCGGATGGCGGAAGGAGCTGGAGGCGCTGGCAGCGAGGCTCGGCGTTGCGCGCCGGATTATCTGGACCGGGAGCCTGGAAGGCACGCTGAAATGGGGGGCCTTCGCGGCATCGGAGGTCTTTGTGCTTCCCTCCCACCAGGAGAACTTCGGGATCGTGGTGGCGGAGGCGCTGGCGTGCGGACTTCCCGTGATCGTCTCCGACAAAGTGAACATCTGGCGGGAGGTGGTGAGCGGCGGGGCGGGGCTGGTGGGAGCGGATACAATCGAGGGAACCAAGAGCAGCCTGCGCGGCTGGGCGGCGCTGAGCAAGGAAGAGATTGGGACACTGCGCGTCCGCGCCAGAAAGAGCTTCGAGGAGGAGTTCGACTTCAACCAGACTGCCAAAAAGGTGATGGAGAATGTGGAGCGCGTGGCCCGGGGCAGGAAGAGAGAAGAACCGTTGTGAGTTTTGAGTTGTGAGTTGTGAGTTACTGGTTGGGATGTGAGGCAGAGGCGGGAATGACGAAGGATGTGCATTACAACGCGGCGGAGCACATTCCGGCGGAGACGGCGGCAGACCCGTATCAGCGGCCGGCGTTTGTGGCCAGCAACCGCGCGCGGCGGCTGCTGTGGAACATCTGCCGGGCGGCACTGTATCGTCCGTCGCCGCGTCCGATGCATGCGTGGCGTGCCTTCCTGCTGCGCTGTTTTGGCGCGACGATGGGACCAAAGTGCCACTTCTATCCGAGTTCGCGGGTGTGGGCGCCGTGGAACCTGATGTGCGCGGACGCGGTGACGGCAGGCGATGGAGCAGAGATCTACAACCCGGCTCCGGTGCGTCTGGGTTCGCACGCCATCCTGTCGCAGCAGGCGTACCTGTGCGGCGCGTCGCACGACATCGAGGATGCGCGATTCCCGCTGCTGGCCTATGCGATGGAGGTTGGCGCGTATGCGTGGGTGTGCGCGCGGGCTTCGGTCGGCCCCGGCGTGCGCGTGGGCGAGGGCGCGGTGCTGGGACTGGGATCGGTGGCAACGCGCGACCTGGAACCGTGGGGTGTGTACGCAGGCGTTCCGGCGGTTAAGGTGAAAGAGCGCAAGAGGCCGGCAGCTTCGAAGGAATGATGCGGCGCATCACTCCCACATCTCAGAAGCGAGACGCGGGGCATCCGGTTTTGAATGGCGATGGAATCCAAGACTCGATTCTTTATGAATTTCTCACGGCTTTTCGGTTACTTTTTGAAGAATGCAAAGCAGCAGCCTCACTCAAGCCGTTTTTCCCGTTGAAACAGTGCATGCGGAAGCAGGTTTACCCGTTGCCAGATGTAGCGTCATCGCGCATGAGATTGACTGGGTGCGATCCGCTCCGTGGCAGATTCTGTCATGCGGCCTGACTCTGTTCTGCGCGGCCGTCGCACTGCTCGTGGTTATGCCGGATGCGATCCATGCGCAGGCCCCAGCCGCAATGACTTCCATGGAAGGGATGAGTACCAGCACCGACCTGTTTGTGATGGCCGGGTCCGACATCGACCGTCCCGGCTTGCTTCCCCGGGCGAATTACAACATTGGAATCGGCCACACCTTCGCCTTCCTGAAGAAGGACCGAATCGGGGACGAGCTCACCTTTAGCTATATGTACGAAAATGCCGGAAGCCACGGGTTCCTGCATACCCAATACGGCGAACATACGGAGAGCCTTGGGATCATGAAGAACTTCCCGCTGCCCAAGACCAAGGCATGGTCCGGATACACGATGATTCAGTCGGGCATCACTAGCTACACCGGCAATGCTCATCTCCAGAACAGGCTGGATAGCGGCGTATCGCTGGGTGCGATAGTCCACTGCAGCTACCACAGCTCCATCTGGATACAGGAGAGCTATGGCAAGGCTGTTACCGTGCCTTGGTTTACCACGGCAAGCATCGGATACACCTACAGTTGGTAGAAGGCAGGGCCCGGTTTGCGGACGCGGCTTGCGGACGGCGTCAACCGCGGAGCTTGGCGAGGAGGTCTGTGGGGTGGACGGGCTTGGCGAGGATCTCGAACTCGTGGCCCTGGCGGCGGGCTTGATCGAGCAGGCCGGAGGTGGCGGCCTGGCCGCTGAAGAGCAGGACCTTGCAGCGGGGCAGGCGGGCTCGGGTAGCGATGGCTGCGTCGATGCCAGTGATGCCGGTCATGATGACGTCGGTGATGAGCATGTCGGGCTGGAAACTGTCCAGCGCCTCAATGGCGGCCTCGCCACTGTAGACGGCTCGCGCCTCGAATCCAGCCTGGTTGAGGATGATGGCCAGGGTGTTGGCGATGACCTGTTCGTCGTCGGCGACGAGAACCTTGCGTTTGGACGGTGTTGCGGCGGCGGGCGCTTCAGTCATGCGGGGTGTCCCCTATCGAAAGTGGTGTGAGACGAGGCTGCGGGCGGCTGTGCATCGCGGCGGCGCGGGCCATTCTCCCGTACTGGGCTTATGATACGCCGCGCGAGGCGAGGATGCCGTACAGCGGCAATGCCTGCCCGTCGCAGATCTGAACGCTTGCTGCGATGGATCTGCCGCGTGCTGTATTCTTTTTAGAGTGTTGCGGAGGGCAGTCTGGGCCTCTGCGTTCCGAGGTCCCACGATTGCGCAAGGCTGTACTTGTCTCGCTCAGGGCTGTGCCCATCCCGCAAAAGGCTACGCTGGTCTCGATCTTCGCGCTGGTCTGGCTCGCGGGGTGGGGCGCGCCAGTGTGGGGCCAGGGAGTTGGCGGAGTGCAGAGCTTCGGCATCACCTCCAGCTACAGTCCGGATTCAAGCCGCATCCTGATCGGCGAGTCCGAGCAACGGCGCACCTGGACCGGAGGCGCAGAGTATACCCACCTCCTGCACCGGGGCCAGCGGTTGCGCTGGGACTATGAGGGATCGTTCCTTCCCTACTACATGGAGAGCGATCCGACGCTGGACGGCAACTACTACACCTTGCCCAGCGGGCAGACCGTCATTACGAGACAGGCGCCGGTGCGGTTGACCACTGTGCCTCGTGGGCCGTTGGGGTCCGAACCCACGGGGACCACGTCGGTTCCGCTATATGCGCTCCTGGGACGGCAGAACACCAACGGCGCGGAGTTCTCTCCGCTGGGCGCAAGGATCAGCGCACTGCCGTGCAGGCGCGTGCAGCCGAGCTTTTCCCTCGATCTGGGCCTTGTTGCCACGGCGCACCAAATCCCGTTGGACAATACGGACAACTTCAACTTCATGTTTTCGTTCGGCCCTGGCGTGCAGTTCTTCGCCGGCAGGCAGTCTTCACTGCGGCTGGAGTATATCTATCGCCACATTTCCAATGCCGGCATGGGATATGAGAACCCCGGCATCGATCAAGGCGTCGTCCGCCTGACCATGAGCCGCCACTGGTAGAGGGGGCGACGGCCGCGCCGAGTACGTGGCTGCGCGATGCGCAGTGAAGAGCGGCACGGGAATGCTAATCTTAAGCTATGAAGTTCGGCGTTCTGATCTTTCCCGGCTCCAACTGCGATCAAGACACGCACCACGCCATTGGCGCGGTGGCGGGCGTTCCGGTGACGTATCTGTGGCATGAGTCGCACGACCTGGAAGGCTGCGACGCGGTGCTGGTGCCCGGAGGATTTGCCTACGGAGACTACCTGCGGACGGGGGCGATTGCCCGCTTTGCGCCCATTATGCAGAGCGTGCGGCGATTTGCCGACGCGGGCGGCCTGGTGATGGGCATATGCAACGGGTTCCAGATATTGTGCGAGGCGGGGCTGCTGCCGGGCGCATTGATGCGCAACGCGGGCCAGCGATACGTCTGCCGCCATCTGCATCTGCGGGTGGAGACGACGAACTCGGCGTTCACCCATGGGCTGGCGTGCGGACAGGTGCTACAGATGCCAATCGGGCACATGGAGGGCAACTACTTCTGCGACGCGGAGACTCTGGCGACGCTGAAGCGGGACGACCGCATCGCGTTCCGCTACGCGACGGCGGCGGGCGAGATTACCGCGGAGTCCAATCCCAACGGATCGCTGGAGAACATTGCGGGAATTCTGAGCGAGGGCCGCAACGTGCTGGGCATGATGCCGCATCCGGACCGGTCGAGCGAGGCGCTGCTGGGCTCGGCCGACGGGCTGCTGCTATTCCAGGCAATGGCGCGGAGCCTGGCCGCAGCGTAGGGGCTAGCTTCCGCTCTTGACGGGAGGCGAGTACGAGATGGCAAAGGCGAAGCGGTAGGTGGCCCGGTAGCTGACCGGCGGAGTAACACCGGAGGGAATGACCTCTCCCAGCGAGAACCCGCCCCCAAGGTACGAGGCGCGGGCAATGTGCAGCCCGGGCGCGAAGTAGATTCCATGCATGGTAAGCGCCGGACCGAAGAAGTACTCCACCTCGGTCTTGCTGCCGTTGGGGTTGATGCCCAGGCCTGCCTGCAGGTCCAGGTGAAGCCGGTTCGTGCCGGAGATGAAGGTGTTGAGGAACCCGATCGGCACCAACTGCACATCGGAAGTGGTCAGCGAAGTGGTGTTCTGGGTGGTGGCGACACCGGAGGAGTTGACGCCGGTCTGCGATGTGGTGACGCCGTAGACATGCTTGCCGTAGAGCGATACCAGCGTGCCAGCGGAGGCGGAGAACTGGGGCGGGTCCTTGTAATGAATGACGACGGTGTGAATCTGCGAACCCTTTGAGGCCGGTGTATCCGTTGAGTCCGGTATATCCGTTGGGGACGATGGGGCCTTCGAGATGTCTGGGTCCGATTTTGGCTTGCAGGCGATGGGGACCGTCATGGTTCCTTTGGAGACCGGCGGAAGAGAGATGCGCTGTATGGGTTGACTGACGGGCCCGGCAACTGAAACAGCCCTGGCGGTAGCCAATACTACAACTGGTTTCAGGAACGAGGTGATCGTCGAGATGTAATCGGGCTTTGGATCGGACTTGAAGGTGGGCGTAGCCGTGCATTCATATCCTTGAGTGGTCAAGATCTGAATCTTGACCTTCTGACCGTTTGGCACCGTAGCTTCCAATTGACCGTCGAGGCACTCGGTGGTCATGTCGAGGTCGCTCAACACAAGCTCCTCGCTCGTCATCCCGCCACGGGTGACAAGGCCGTGCAGCAGACCGAACTTTTCATACGCTTGTATGTGGGCGCAGGAAGGCGTGCCCAATATCGGGTCTGTTTCTGGGACGGCGGTAATTGTATAGGAGTTTGGGGCGCTGTCCGGTTGGGATTTTTGTGCGCTGGCACGCACGCAGAGCATCAGGGCGAAGACGACAGAGAGGAACGCGATGCGTCTCATTGGCGGCAATCCTCGAAGTGAAGATAAGAAGCTGCAAAGGCGGCTGAGATAGAAAGCCCGCTCCCATTATCCATAAAAGCCGGTCCAGCGGTGTGCATTTCCGACACAAGCGGACAATCTGTTCGAGCGTTCTATGCAACGACGCTGTTGGGCGCAGAGCCTGACTGCGGCGCAGGGGTTCAAGAAGATGGTCGATATCCGCGGTATGCAGAAGGCCATGGAGCTAAAGCCCAGTTGAAATACCGGCCTGTTTCGTTGGGCTGAAGCCCCACGCTCCCTACGAAGGACAGAGGCCAGAGCAACGGCAACTACGGAGATTCTGGCCTTCGACTTCGCTCAGGCCAGAATGACGAGCAGGAACGAGCAAAAGCAACTGCGGGGTTTCTTCACAGCCCGAAAAACCGCCGCAGGCAGCGCACGCGCGGCGGTGATACTCTTGCGATTGCGATGATCGACATCCATCATCATCTTTTGTACGGGCTGGACGACGGGGCCGACAGCCTGGCGACCTCGGTCGAGATGGCGCGGCTGGCGGCAGCCGAGGGCATCACGCATGTGGTGTGCACGCCGCACGCGAACAGCTATTACGACTTCGACAAGAGCGTGAACGCGGCCAAGGCGGAGGAGTTGCGCGCGCGGCTGGCCGAGGAGAAGATTCCGCTGACGCTGGGCCTGGGATGCGACTTTCACCTGTCGTACGACAACGTGAAGCTGGCGCTGGCCGATCCGTCGCGGTTCAGCATCAACGGGCTGGGTTACCTGCTGGTGGAGGTGCCGGACTACGGGCTTCCGCCGGGGCTGACGGAGACCTTCTTCGAGCTGCGGCTGGCGGGGCTGACACCGGTCCTGACCCATCCGGAGCGCAACGCCACGCTACAGAACGAGCCGGAGCGGCTGATCGAGTGGCTGCGCGCAGGCGTGCTGATCCAGGTGACGGCGGACTCACTGACCGGGCACAAGGGCCGGCGCGCAGAGCTGATGGCGCACGATCTTCTGGAGAAACGCTGGGTCCACTTTCTGGCGACGGACGCGCACAACATCACCAGCCGCCCGCCGCGGATGCGCGAGGCCTGCGACCTGGCGGCCGGAGAGTTCGGCGCACGCTACGCTCACAGCCTGTGCGTCAGCAACCCGATGGCGGTCTTCGAGGGCCGGGAGTTCAAAGTGGAAGAAGAGCCGCGCGGCCTGGAAGAGAAGGTGAAGATTCCCAACTGGTGGCAGCGCATGGCCGAGCGAATGAAGAGACGCTAGAGGCCGAGGCCGCCGTCGACGGCGAGGAGTTGGCCGGTGATGAAGTGAGGGCCGGTGGCGAAGAAGAGGACCGCGGCTGCGACATCCTGGGCAGAGCCGTTGCGGCGCATGGGGGTGCGCTCGGCGAAGCGGGCATAGGCGGGATCGACTTCGCCCTGCTCGATCATTCCCGGCGCGACACAGTTGACGCTGACCTCGGGCGCCCAGGCCTTGGCCATGGTCTCGGAGAGCATGTGCAGGGCGGCCTTGGAGGTGCAGTAGTGGGCGTGCGTGGCCCAGGGGTGAGAGCCGCCCAGCGAG
>Ga0187851_10005150_pt1 | contig 10489 bp, 3 predicted proteins | sample June2016WEW_6_10_FD_132997 | JGI IMG/M metagenome (GOLD analysis project Ga0187851, IMG submission 132997) | Peatland microbial communities from SPRUCE experiment site at the Marcell Experimental Forest, Minnesota, USA - June2016WEW_6_10 | ecosystem: Environmental > Terrestrial > Soil > Wetlands... | reverse complement strand
GTGGAAGACTTTGCCGTCCGCTTCACGCGTGGCGTTCCCGACACATACATGGATCGGGCCGACAGGAAATCTTTCTAATACTTCCCTTGCGTTAATTCACGCAATCACTCCATTGGCGTCGCGGCTTGGAATTCTCACCGGACCGCGCCATATGGGCACTGCCCGGACTGTTAAGGCGGTGATCTGTGCAGGTAAGTGCCAGTTCATTTTGCTGTGCCCGGGCGGGCTGGCGGCCACACCACTTCGCCGACATCGCGAGAATCCCCGGCCTTTACCGTCACGCCTTCACGGCTGTATTGGCCCGGCACTCCATCGAAGGTTGCGCAGAGCGTGTAAGTCCCGGGCCGAACCGCGCGTATCTCGAATCGCCCGCTAGCGTCGGGCCGCACCCAATACTGGTAAGTAGTGAACAAAGGCGCCGCAAGGCCCACCCAGGCGGTGGAGATGTTCAGGCCGGGCGACGGAGGAGCGCTCAGAACCAGTCGCCCGCTCACCGAGCCCCGTTCGGCCGCGCGCGGATACTCAGGATCGCTTAGCCACATGTACGGCCACGCCTTGCGTTCATCGGCCGCCTGGGCCAACGCATCCTTCCACAAACCGTCGGGCCCGCCTCCGGCGTTCACGTAGATCATGAACGGGCCGACGATCTCTTTCCATGCCACGCCCGACGGGACAACCAGTTCCTGGCGGCCATGCCAGGTGTGGAGCAGGATGGGCGCGGCATCCCTTTCGGCGTCGACGAGCGCGGCGGGGCCGCCCAGGTACTCGTTGCCGGGATTGATCATCCAGATGCCAAAGGCCCGTTTGCCGCCGGCCCAACCGTAAGCAGGCGCGTCTGCCAGACGGCCCGCACCGGCAACGAGGTGGTCGAAGACTTCCGGATTCGGCTTCAACTCGATACGCCCTTCTTTGATCCGCAGATCGGGATACGCCGCCGGATGATCCAGAACCATCCATGCATACAGTGCCGTGTTGCAGGAGATGTTGAGCGCGTAATGCACCTCCACATCGGCGGCGGCGAACTTCGACCTGACCGCCACTTCCGCCCGCCGTCCACCGTTCTTTTCCGGGTCGTCTACCAGCCGAAAAACAGGATTGCCCGTGCCATCGAACTCCGGCGCCCACCAGATGCCCCGCGAGCCCGCCGCCAGAAGTTCGACATCGTCGAACGTCAGCGAGACGATCCTTCCCGTTTGCTTGTCGAGTCTTGCGGCGATGATCCCGTCGTTCAGGTTCGCCGACGTTGGATCATCCTTCACCGTCACCTGCGCGAAGCCCGTCGACGCGATCAGGAGGAATCCGAGAGCTGAGATTAGCGGTTTCAAAAGGCCGAGTTAACCTGCCATCGCGGGAAGATTCTCGGGTAGCCGATCCTTACACATCTCCAGCACGGAGATGAGGGTCAGGGACGTCTGCGCGGCGCCGTTGGTCCACGCGTCGGCCGATTCGTCGATCGGATTGAGCACCGCCGGCCCCTCCACGCGCCGCATCACGCCGCCCGGCATCCTGCCCCCCCCCATGACGTCGCCTAACGCGCGGGCGAGGAATGCGGGGTTCCTGGTCTTCAAATAAGCGTACGCGGCCGCGCGGCCGTGGCCAGCACAGGAGCCGTCGCTACCCTCCTCACCGGTCGTCATGTCCCTGGCCACTACGTCTTCTTTAGCGTCGGTCAACCGGCAGTACTGCAGCCACGCTTTTTGCCAACCCGGATGGTCGATCACATCGTTTAATTCGAACACCAGTTCCGCCCCGCCCATAATGATCTGCAGGTTATACGTGCCAAACGGGTCCTGGGCGAGCGTGTAGAGCTTCCCGGTCTTCGGATCGTAGCCGAACAGGTTACTCGGTCCGGACATGAATCCGTATGGCATCTTCGCAATCGAGTCCATACCAGCAAGAATCTTATCGCGGTAATGGGTGTTGCCCGTGCGCTCCCACTCGGTCATCCAATTCCCGACGCAGGCCAGCCAGTCCGGTCCGCCGCGCATGCGGCCGGGATAGGGGATGGGATCGGTCCGGGGTGCGGCCTCCCTCATCGGGTCAAACTCCATGATCTTATAGTCCACGTCCAGGACCTCGCGCATCATGTCGCCGGTACGTTCGTCGGTGGTGAGGTAGTAATGGAAGCGGCGGGCGAAGGCCTGGCTGATTCGCGCCTCCTTGGCGCCGCAACCCCAGTGGCGCACGTTATGACGCGAGCCCAGCCCCGCGAAACGCCCGGAATGGTACGTATCCACCTCGCTGGTGTGCCTGCACATCGCTTCCGCCATGCGGAAAATCTCCGCCCGGCCCGTGCGCAGGAAGCTGTACCACAGCCACAGGTCACTGGCCTGCTCGGTGTTGTCCCAGGCGAAGCCGCCGACATCGTAGCGCCAGACATGACGTACGGGGTCGTAGGCATGCATGATATCCCCGTAGTTCCAGAAGCCGTACCAGTGCCGTTGCTCCACCTCTCTTCGATAGAACGCCAGCGCTTTGTCCAATCGATCTTCAACCGTTCGCTTTAACGGGGTCGAGCGATCGGGTAGACTCCATATACCGAATGCCCGCACCGAGTGGAGATACTCCGGCGTACATACGAGCAGTGGCGGTTGAGCGGCCGTTTCTGCTTGTTGCACGGTTTCCTGCCGCGCCGGGACTCCCGTGCTGGGATACAGCATCAACTCACTGGTCCGCCCCACTCCGTTCGGCGTGCTGAAGCCCGGCTGCACGTCTTCGTAACTCGAACTCAGCCCATGCGCTCGCGTGTCGTAGTGCCGTAAATCCATCGCCGGCGCATCCGGAGACCACAACCACACCCGCAGATCGGCGGCATCGCTGGTCGTGTTCCGCGACTCCAGCGACGAGGGAAACGATTGCCAGAAGTTCTTCACCGCAATGCCCAGGCCGCCGGTCGCGTCGCCCGCGAACACAAGACCGGAGGCGCGCCGGCCGGCGCCGGCCTCCAGCCAGCAGCTCTGTGGGTTTGTGCGCTTGTATATGGTGAACCCGTCCGCGGAAAGCTGAGTCAGCTTAAACGAGTCCCACACCGCCCAGTCGGCAATCAGGTTCTGCCCCGCCGCGTCGAATTCCTCCTTGTTCGGAATCCGCCTGCCCTCCACCTGATCCGCGAAAGCATTGGTGCGGCCGGCGATGCGCAACGGGCGCCACCCGGTGACCGGCTCAACAGGCTCGGCCCACAACCCTGCGCCTTCGCCCGAGAAGCGCACGTGACGGTTTTGCAGCTGCTCGCGCAGGGGAACCGCAAACGCCAGTCCCAACCCACGAATGAAGTCCTTATGCTCGTCGCCATCAAAGACGATGGAGTGAACCAGCCTTACAGCCGCCTGCCCGCGATAGAAGTACAGCCGAACCGTAAACGGCAGCCACTCGCGTGTACCCTCGTCCGCCTTGTGCACGCCCTCGATCCTGACGACCGCGCGGAGCGGACCGGTCTGCTCCGCCGTGACTTTCGCGATGCGGCTCGAGAAACTCTCGATACGCAGGATGCCCCCGCCGTCGAGGTCCGGGCGATCCGCAACCGTGCATACCAGACGGCCATGGCGGGCCACCACGCGGCCCTCAAGGCTCATCGACTCGATAAAAAAGGAACCCTGGCGCGGGACGCGGCACTGCAACACACCTGTATCGATCTCGATAGCCTCACCGCTGTCTTTCACGGCCACCGGCGCCGCACCGGATGCAGGCGGGGGACTGCCCGGAGCAAGGTGGAACGGCCCTGCGGCATTGGCGGGCGCGACGGTAGCAAAGCCACTCCATTTCAGGGACCCGTCGGGCCAGTACGCCATGGGCCAGCTTTGCAACGGAAGCGCCGTCCCATTCGCGGCGACGAGCGTAAAGGCCTCATCCCGGTGAACCGTCCCGCGCGGCCAAGGCACACCCCAGCTCACGCCGCTGTCGAGCACCGGCACGGCGCCGCCCAACCAGCCCACCAAAACGCCACCGGGGTCCCGCGTTTCCGCAGGTCCGCGCTTCAACATCGACATCCCCGCGGCGGAAAACGAAAGAAAGGTCCTACGTTGCATCTTTATGCGGAGTTTTACCGGAACGCGGTTGGTATAAGAATGCCGGGACGAACGCTGGTGCCGATTCGTCCGTCCCGGCCCGGCCGTGGATCAGAAGGTAATGCGCGCGTTGAGCTGCAATTTCCGCGGCTGATTGGCCTGCGAGGTCAGCGTGCCGAAGCTGGCCTGATCGGGGTTTAGACCAGGCGCAGCGAAGTCGACAAAATTGAACACGTTGAAAGCATCGGCCTGGATGGACAGCTTGATGCTCTCGCGAATCGCGAAGTCGCGGCGCAGGCTGATGTCGACATCACCCAGGTACGGCGTATTCAGACCGAAGGGGGCGGTCCTCGGGGCGTCGCCGAATGTGTAAGGAGCGGGGTCTATGAACGCCGCCCGGTTCAGATAGGAAGTCGGCGACGATCCAAGGACATTCCCGGTCCCGTAATTGCCGTTGATGCGGACGTCGCCGCTGAAGGCCGGATTAATGTTGGGAAAACAGGTACCCAGAATGCCTCCGGCGTTGCAATTGCTGCCGGTGATGGACAGAGGCGCGCCCGTGGAGAAGGTGACGATTCCGGAGAGGTTCCAGCCGCCGATCACCGAGCGCGCGACGGAATTGTCCGTGTTGAATCTGCGCCCGGCCCCGAAAGGCAACTGATAAGAAATGGCGCTGGTGAGCACGTGAGTGTGGTCGATGGTACCGCGCGCTTTTTCGATTTCGTAGTCGAAGGGGTCGCGGGCGGTGGTCAGCAGATTGTCCAGTTCCTTGCTGTACGTGTAGCCTCCGGTGAACGTGAGGCCGCCGGAGAACCGGCGATTAAAGGTAAGCTGGCCTGCCTGGTAGTTGGACTGCCCGACATCGAACCAGGGCGAACTGATGGTGGTGTATTGCGGGAAGGGCCGGAGCATCTGGCCGATAGTTCCCACGAAGTTAGCGAATGGCGGCCCGATGTTCGGGAAAATCGCTTGCGCCGCGGCCAGGTTGGTGGCGTTAGCCGTTGCCGTGAGCAGCGGTCCCAGCGCCAGGTACTGCAGCGGCGTCGTATTGATGGGCGATCCGCTGCCATTGTCGGGACCCGGAAGGAACTTGCCCAGGCTGGCGGTGTAGGCGACACCCAGGGTCATGTTCGGCGTGATGGAGCGCTGAATACCCGCGTTCCAGTTCTCGTAATACGGCGGTCTGCCGCCGTTGGGATCGCCGTAAGTGGGGTCCTGATAGCCCGTTTTATTCGCGGGGATAGAACCTGCCCCGTAACCGGCGTTGATGAACGGTGGCGCCTGGGCGATGGGAGGAACGCCGGCGTCCCAGTAATAGGCCGGAGCGTTGTTGCCCGGGCTGCTGGCGTTATCGGTGGCGTTGAATCCGAGTTGGCTAAGTCCCATGCGCGAGTTGTTGCGTCCGCCAACGGCGCCGACGTGCGCATACATAATGGCGTAGCCGGCACGGAATACGGTCTTGTCATCCAGACGATACGCCACTCCGAGGCGCGGGCCGAAGTTCTTGTAGTGAGGATCGACGGGATCCTGACAGTTGCAACTGTCGGTGCCGCTGCCCGCGAACTCCAGCGCGCCCGGATAGTTCCCCACAGCCGGATTCGGCAGCGTCGGGTTGAAGAAGGACATCACATTATTCACTTCGTAGAACGTGCCCATGTAGTCCCAGCGCAGACCGAGGTTCAGAGTCAGACGCGAACTGACTTTCCAATCGTCCTGAACATAGAGGGCGTAGTCCTTGTAGCGTCCGCCCGTCTCGTTTACCGCGTCATCCACCACGCTGCTGCTGTTTACGGCGCCGAGCAAATAACTGGCGTATGCGTTGCCGGTGGTGGACAACAATGTGCCAGCGGAATTGTACCCCTGGGTTTGCACGCTGCTGAACGTGAAGGCGGCGTCCAGCGTTTGCGTCTCATTGTCCTGCAATGCCTGGAACTGGCCGCCGAAGGTCAGCGAGTGTTTGCCCTTAACCCACACCACGTTGTCCTGCAGGCTGAAGGTATTGGCGGCCTCGTCGTAGAAGTGGGCGTTGGTTCCCTGCCAACCACCAGGCGAATTGGTGCCGGTGAAACTAATGTCCGGGAAAGTCTCATCCACCACCGTGGCCGGCAAGCCCTGAATACCGGCTTTCTGGGGATAATCCCCCGCCGTGGTGGGATTCTGAAGCGGGATGTAAATGCGGTTGAAGGAATAGCTGACCTCGTTCAGAAGAGTGGGTGAGATGGTGTAGGTGTCGTGAATCTGCCCGAGTTTGACTGCTTCCTCCACAATGCGGCCTTGCGTGTAAGGCTCCGGCAGCACGCCCGCACCGGTTTGGCTGAGACTGCCGGTGAAGTTAGTGGCATAATTCCCGCCGGCGTAGAACCCGGAGAGCCGATTTTTTTCCGACAGGTAGTAATCCACCTTGTCGGTGTTGTTCCAGGTGTTCACCAGAATTGGCAGAACTGCCAGGTAGTTGTTCTGGATGTTCGAGTTCGTCGGATCGGGAAGGAAGGACTGCAGCGATTTCGAAATACCGGAGATTCGATAGGAAGGGATCACGTTGCCGGGGAACGGCGTTCGCGTACACACCGCGCCAGTGCAGGATTGGGATGCCGGATCGTAGATGATCGCCGGAAGCGCGCTGAAATCGCCGGACTGCTCCGCCGTGGTCGGGATGGACTGCAGGTTGGGAATCGATCCCGAGTCGTACTTATACCCATCGTAGTTAGCGAAGAAAAAAAGCTTGTTCTTCTTGATGGGACCCCCGATCAGCCCGCCGTATTCGTTCTGATGCTCAACCGGCGTTGTCGCCGGGAAGAAACCGCGCGCATCGAGATCCGTGTTGCGGAAGTATTCAAAGACCCCTCCGTGGAATTCGTTGGTCCCCGATTTCACCACGTAGTTCTCGATGCCCTGGCCTTCGTACTGAGCCTTGGGGTTGTTGGTCTCCACCTGGAATTGATCCACCGCATCCACGGACACGGCAAACGCCAGATAGCGCGTGTCGCCTTCGGTCCCCGCGCTGGTAAGAGGCATCCCTTCAAGATAGACTTCGTTCTGGTAGGTCTGGCCTCCGTTGAAAGCGGCGGTGGTGGGACCGGCAGCCTGCGTGCTGGCATTATCGACGCCGGGCACCAGCGCGATGAACTGCGTGGGGTCCCTGGGTACTCCGTTCATGGCAAGGGGAAGCGCCGCATAGATGTTATTCTCCATGGTCGAACCGAGCGTGGCATCGTCAGTATGCAGCAGCGGGGGCGCGGCCTCCACCGTGACCAATTGAGTGGACGAGCCCAGCGTCAACCTCGGACTCAATCCTACCGTGGCCAGGGCGTCCACAATGATGTGCTCCTGGGTGAATGTCTCAAATCCTTCCGCCTTGACGGTGACTGAATACTCGCCCGGCGGCAGCGGAGAAAGCGCGAAGAACCCTGCATCGGTCGTCTTGCGGACCGTTGCAAATCCAGTCGCCACGCTGATCGCGGTGATAGTCGCGCCCACCACGACGGCGCCGGAAGGATCAGACACGGTTCCCTGAATGGTTCCTCCACCGCCCACCTGTGCGGTAGTAATCGACACGGACAGAAACGCTGCCACAAGGCAGCTTAAGAACACTCGCATGGTATCCTCCATTACTTAACTAACGACCCCGACGTTCGCCCTAGACCGGCCCATGAACTGCGCCTGCAACCGTTGCTGTATCCGAAGCGTGCAAACACGGCGCTCTCGCGCAGGCGGATACCTGCATGCGGTTTCAGTCCGATCACAGTGTCCCCAGAAGCTTGACTGATGTATCCTATGGCACATCGACGCAATTGTCATTACTCGTTTGCCGTACTATAAGCTATATCCGAGGCATATCTAGATCTATGCTTTTTGCATAGTTCCGCGGGCGGTTGATGGTGACACCGAACGCAAACCCGATATCGGCCCTTCGCGACGGCGATTGGCGCGCCGCAGCGCCGATCACTCGGCTATGCTCATGGCTCGGTACCATCTTCCACGTCCTGTTCCTGCTGGCGCTGCTCATCGAGGCCAGGCCGCTGGCGGCCGCGGCGGGAGCCGGGCTTCCGTCAGGAGTCCCCGGCTATGGCATCGACATATGGCGCGAGCCGGAGGGCCTGCCGCAGTCCAGAATCCGGGCCATTGTGCAAACCCACGACGGCTACCTCTGGCTGGGAACCGATGGTGGCGCCGTCCGTTTCAACGGAGCCAGTTTCAGGGCCTTTACAGTGGAGACCGGTAGTCTGAAGGACAACGAAGTCTGGGCATTGCAGGAAGACGATGAACACGCGCTGTGGATCGGCACTTACGGAGGAGGCCTCACCCGGTTCAAGGATGGCCGGTTCAGGACCTTCACCACCGCCGACGGCCTGCCCGACGATGTCGTTACCCACATCGAGAAGGACGCGTCGGGAGATCTCTGGATCGCCACGGCGCGCGGATTCAGCCGATACTCGCACGGTCGGTTTACGCGCATCGAAGCACCCGGCGGCTCCACCGGCGTTGCCCGCGATGCCATCTGCGCGCGTTCTCCCGGTAGCGTGTATGTGGCCACCGGTTCGCAGGTGCTCCGTTACTCCGACGGCGGCTTTCAGCCCCTCGCTGGTATCGTTGGTAAGGGCGACGGATCCATCGAAAGACTCGCCTGCGCCATCGACTCCTCGCTCTGGATTGGTTTCAGCAGCGGCGTAGTCAAGAATTGGAAGAACGGCGCCGTCGCCACATTCCGGCCGCATCCCGGCCCTTCCATCCCCATCTCGCTGCTCTACGAAGACCCTTCCGGGGGCGTCTGGGCGGCCACGGGGCGGACCATTTATCGCCTGCGGAACGGGCGATTCGAACGGTTGCCTCTGCAGGACGAACGAACCAGCTTCAGCAAGGTGTACAGCATGTATGTCGATCGGGAAGGCAGCATCTGGGTTGGACTCCTGTCCAATGGGCTGGCTCGTCTTCGCGTGAAACCGCTCTCGGCTCTGCCTGCTCCCCAAGGTTTGCCCAACGACATTGCGCGGTCCGTTTTTGAGGATCGGCGGGGCGACGTCTGGGTGGGGAATTCCAACGGGTTCGGGCAGTATCGGGCAGGCATGCTGGTGTCGTACACGAAGCTTCCGGAAGGCCGATCGGGCCCCGTCTGGTCGTTCGCGGAAGACCCGCAAGGCCGGCTGTGGATTGCCGCGGGCAGGGATCTGCTCCTGCGCGAAGAAGGCCGCCTCACCGATTTCCCCGGCTGGCGGCCGTCATCCGCCATCGCGGTGATCTATCGAGATGCCGTTGGCGGCATGTGGGTGGGTACCGACTGGGATGGGCTGTACCAGTGGACCGGCAGGGATTTCCGGAATTATCGTACCCAGGACGGATTGGCCGGAAATCGAATCCGGGCGTTGTTGCGCGACCGCCAGGGCGCTCTCTGGATCAGCGCGGTCGGCGCGGGTGTCAGCCGGTTCTTTCAGGGTACGTTCACCAACTTCGGGACCGCAGCGGGCCTGGCTGGAAACCGCGTTCATGCCATTCACGAGGATGTGGACGGAACGCTGTGGTTCGCCACCCGCGGCGGGCTCAGCAGGCTCCGGGACGGGAAGTTCTTCTCCTATACCTCGGCCTCGGGCCTTCTGGTGAACTTCGTCTACAGCATTCTCGATGACGGACTCGGGAATTTCTGGTTCAGCTCCTCCCAGGGGCTCTTTAAAGTGAGCAAAGCCGATCTGGCGGATTTCGCGGCAGGGCGAATCAGGAAAGTCACCTCGGTGAGTTATGGCGTGCGGGACGGAATGAGAACGCGCGCCGGCAACGTCGGCAACCAGCCCGTCGCATGGAAGACAACCGACGGCTCGCTGTTGTTCAGTACGTTGGAGGGCGTCGTGGTGGTGACTCCCAACCGCCTGACTGCCAGTTCGTACGTCCCTCCGGTGTATATCGAAAGCGTCAGCGTAAACCGCCAGAAACAGCAAACGGGCGGCGAACCCAGTCTGCCGGTGGGAGCCGGAGAGGTTGAGATTAATTACACCGCGCTCAGCTATTTGAATCCGGAAAAAGTCCGGTATAAGTACATGCTCACGGGTTTTGATGCCGATTGGGTGGACGCGGGAGACAGGAGCTTCGCCTATTACGCCAACCTGCCTCCCGGCGATTTCCGCTTCCGCGTGATCGCCGGCAGCGTGGACGGACAATGGAACCAGCAAGGAGCTTCCTTTGCTTTCCACCTGCAACCGCGCTTCTATAATACGCGGCTGTTCTGGGGCGTTTGCGCCGCGGTGTTGCTGCTGATCGCATGGCTGCTCTATCGGCTCCGCATCTATGAAATCAAGGCGACGTATTTAGCGGTCCTGGCCGAGCGCCATCGGATCTCGCAGGATCTTCACGATACCTTCGCCCAGAATCTGGCGGGCATTGCGCTGCAACTCGATTCGATCACCATGCAGTTGGAGGAGATCCCGCCGGGAGTGAAGAGCCGGCTCGACGAAGCCTGCGTCCTGACCCGGTACAGTCTGGCTGAAGCACGGCGCGCG
>Ga0187851_10005149_pt1 | contig 10489 bp, 11 predicted proteins | sample June2016WEW_6_10_FD_132997 | JGI IMG/M metagenome (GOLD analysis project Ga0187851, IMG submission 132997) | Peatland microbial communities from SPRUCE experiment site at the Marcell Experimental Forest, Minnesota, USA - June2016WEW_6_10 | ecosystem: Environmental > Terrestrial > Soil >... | reverse complement strand
TTCGAGATTCGACCCAAACCCGTCGCTCGCCTGAGACAAACCATCCGGCGACATGAAACTGCCATTCAGCCAGAACAAGTTGGGCTGCGCAATTGGACGATAGTATCGGTCACCTTCGCACCGACTGCGGTGTCTCCAATGCCTGAGGCATAAGGCTTTCCTCATCCAACTTACCCTGAAAGCCGATCAGAGGTGGAAGCCGAAGAAGAGCACCGAGGCCCAATTCGCGGTGGATGTTCCAGCCGTCTTCAGCCAGGCTTTCGTAATGGAGAAGGACAGCAAGAGATTTCCGAAGACCGGCGGGTGGGGATACGCGGTGTTCAACTATGATGCCGCATCGGACAAGTTTACGGCCGATCCTAAAAGCCTTTCAGACTGCGGAAACGCGTGCCATACGGTCGTGAAGGCGAAGGACTACATTTTCCACCCGTACCAGAAGCGTTGAACCGCGCCTCCGCCGGAATCAAGCAGCAGAGCAAAGTCGCTGTCGGTGATTTGAAGGCTCGCGGTGGCGGGCTGAGACCGCAGAGGTTAGGAGTTGTTCGTCCCCCATTTGATTATCCATTCTTCAGCTAACGGCGCGGTGAATCCCGCTGCTCCCCGGAGCGCGGAACCGAGTGTGCCTTGAGCAAAGACGTTGCGACTCCGCGCATACCGCGATGAATTCACTATTGCTATCCTGAGCGATCCGCGACCTTCGCTGCACAACCTGTTCTCGGGACCAGACGGCAAAGTGGAATGATTCGCGCCGTCCCGATACTGTCCTATACCAACATAAGGAAGTACCTGGCAGGCCTTCGCTGAACTAGGCGGCAGTGTTCACTGCCGCCCGGGCCTTTGATTTCGATAGTTTCGTGTAGCTTCCCATAGCCTGAGTCAACTGCGAGTCCACTTCGTCTGCAATGGTCATTACATCCGGTAAGAGCAAGCTGAAATCGAGAGCGTTCATATTGTCTTTCAACGTCCCGAATAGCGTCACCTGAAGGATTCGCGATTCATGCACCAGCATTTCCGGAGAGTACCCTTGTTCGTATCGCAATTCTCCGTGTTGGACGGCGGCGGTGGAAAAGATGGCCTCACTGTCCTGTGGAGAGCCAGTAATGGGTCTGTTCAGCCGGAGAACGAGGTCTTCGATAAGCTTGGCAAGATGCCCGGTGCGTTCATTGTCCGCGAGTTGAAGATGGTTCAGTTCGGGCGCTTCCTTTGCCGCCTCTAACCAGTTCTTGACAACAATGTCCGAACAGCGATGAAGTATCTCGCTGACTCTCTCTTTGGGCGCTCGATTCACAGGTTTGTGTTCGAGCAGCCTTTCTCGAACCATTTCGGCGAGTTGCTTTATCTCAACGGGTTTCACGACGATTTCATCGGCTTCAAGAATGATCGCTTCCATCGCGCTCTTCACGTCGGGGAAACCGCTCAACAACATCGTCAATGCAGCTGGTTGGGAATGTCTCATGGCGGAGATAACGGTAAAGCCGTCGCCTGCGTTGGGCATGTGCAAATCTGTCATCAGCACGTCGAATTTCTCGGTGGCAATGCATTTCAGTGCATCGGCAACGCCCCCAACCGCGACCACCTCGAATCCCTTGGAAGTAAGAGATTCGTTCATCATGGCGAGTACGTCTTCATCGTCATCAACCAGCAATACCCTCCGACTATCTTGTTCGGTCCGTGGCGACATTTGACTTACCTCAACAGTTTCCATCCTAGCCCGGGAAGCACTCTTAAGACTGGTCAATTCGGATCAGATGACATTTTGTCTGAAGAGCTGTTTATTTGCTGTTTCTTTAATTGCTATTGCAACGCCGGAGGACTAGGGTTAAATAGTCCCTTCCACACGTGAGCATGGAGAAAGTCTCGCCTGTAGTTCTCCTGGAGAAAAAGAAATTTATGAATAAGATGCACGTTACCGACGATCCACACAAAATCTCTATGGCTCTTCAACCGGCCCTGTCACGCGCCGGAGCACCTCCTGAGTCCGACCGTGCCAAGAATCCAGTTCTTGCCGAGCCGCCTGCCGCCGACTTAATACTGAATCCGGGAGATCGCGTCGAGGGCCTGGGTAACTTCGGAGTTCCGACTGGGCAACTGGGTACGGTTGAGCGGGCGAACGAAGTGGACGCGGTTGTGAAGTGGGATAATGACGGCCGGATGAGACTGCGCCAACCGTGGCTCAAGAAGATATAACCTTTCGGCTAGCCTCGGAAGTTGCTTCAGAAAAAAGCGGTGCGGCTTCAAAGCCCTCGGAGAGAGGAGCACGGTACCGCACCGCCACGGCGTAAACCCTGCCGTCGCCGACTTCCGGGGGAGGGATTTACCCGGCAGGGCCCATTGTGACCCTAAGAAAACAGTAGAATACCGAACACGCACCGCTCTGTCTGTTCAATACTGCACACTTTTCACCGGCTATCGGGGTAAGGATTCACTTCGTCTTAGCCTCGCTGCTTGTTCCAATACTTTCACGGCAGCCATTGTGCGGGCAGTAGGGTCTATACGTTTTCCGGACTTCGGTCGTCGGTGGCGTTTAGTGAAAGAGTGTTTGCTTGACATGGCTTCTCCTGTTGCTGCCTGAGTATTGCAGAGTTTTCTGAGTGGCGAGGAATTTCGCCGCGGATGCCACTTTAGCCTCTGAGGTAGCCGCAAGACTGGTCAATTCTGATCAGGTGCCCCCGATGAAGCAAAGGCGCCGTCAAGGGCAAAAATCCCGTGCAGTGCCAGGCACCGATTTTTTTCGGCAATAAGGGTGAGGATCATATGCTCGGAATCTCACGTCCATCACCTGCGGTGGTGATCTTCTCCTATCACTTCTAGGAAACAGATCGTTCCACCGACCATCGATTTAGCCCCGACATCGACGCCCAGAAGAGTGCGGCACAAAGTCAGAAAGCCCGGACTCTTTCGCAGGATCTTCCTCGGCTCCAAGCCCCATCCAAGCCAGGCGCTAACGCATCTCGCATCTGCAGGCGAGCTCTGGATAGTCTGGTCTTCACGTTTGCTTCAGTAAGACCGAGGACCTTGGCCGTTTCGTTGATACTGAGGTGCTGCACGTCACGCAAGATCAGCACTGTGCGGTATTTCTCGGGAAGAGATTCGAGGGCCTTGGTGAGCGCGTCACGAAGTTCGCGCTGCTCCAGCGCCTCGGATGGGATTTCCCGCCAATCCGCGAAATCCTTCGGGATATAGTCGCCCTGGTCGTTTTGCTGTCCCTCGTCCATGGATTCATATAAGTGGTGCCGGTTCTTGCGCAACTTCATCCTGGCTTCATTGATAGTGATCTGGATCAGCCACGTGCTGAACTTTGCTTCCTGGCGAAAACGGGATAGGCCTTTGAAAGCTTTCAGGACTGCTTCCTGCGCCACCTCCTCTGCATCCGCGTCGTTCTTGACGATCGAGAGGGCGGCCAGAAAGACAGCGCGCTCGTACGGCCGAACCAGTTCATAAAATGCCTCGGCATTGCCCTCGTGTACACACCGGATCAGATAGGATTCGGCCGCGCTGCACCGAAGCTCCGGGTTAGAAGATCCGTTGAGTGTCTTCTGGTTCTGAGATAACAACTTTGTTCCGCTGACGCTGGCCATCATTCCGCCGCCTCCTTCCATTGCTGGCTTACCGGTAGAAGTCCCGTTTGAAGATTCTCTTTTTCTCTACGGGTCGGGTCGTTGTTCCGCATAAGTCCTCCCCGTTAGACGGTTTGCACCTTGTGTTCTTGTGGTTACTCTGCGCGATCGCGATCAAGAACACATCAGGAGATATGGAGTTTTTGTGCTAACACTAAAGAGTTCCCGGGTGGTAACACTTTTGGGGTAGTCGAAAGCTTCCTGCGAGCGCATGAGGCAAAGTGATCCGAGAGGGGGCGTCCTCAGGACTTCCACTGGGACGAGCGCTTCGGAATGACGATCTCGCGGCGTCCGAACAGCCGTGCATCAAGCGAGAATGCTCCCGGGCCGAGGCAGACGATGGCGATTGCGATCGTGGTGGCCAGGAAGGTTGCGAGCCTTGTGAGGAACAGACCTGGAACGGGCGCAGGAAACCACGGCAATAAACTGGCCAGGCTAATCAGCCCCCCAACAACGCCGGCGAGAGGCGTCATATAGCCGATCAACGCCAAGGCGCCACTCGCAAGCGTCAGCAGACCAACTGCCCACGTCGCGAGACTCGGGCTACGCGCGTCCGATAGGTAGAGGATCCCTTGACTGACCAGTGTGAAGCCAATGGCAGCTCGCAAGACCAGCAAGCCAAGGCCGGGTCCGCCCGCGGGAAAAGTTGAGAATATCCTTCGCAGTCCTGGCCTCCGGGGTACCCGTTCGCAATGACCAAACGAGCTCGTGGCTAGAGTAGCTTGTACGATTCAGGAACGCATCTGCAGGTTGTGGAATCTTTTCATACTACTTTCTGAGGATTGGCCGCCGGCCGACGCTCAGAGTTGGATAATCCCACGGCGCACCCCGATTGTGACCGCCTGGGTGCGATCACTTGCGCCCAACTTCTCCATAATGTGTTGGATGTGAACCTTAACGGTTCCTTCGGAGATGAAGAGTTTCTCGGCGATGTCACGATTGCCATTGCCGCCAGCGATCTGTTGGAGAACCTCAACTTCGCGAGCGGTGAGAGCATCGTCACTGTAATGGTTGGCCAGATGAGCCGCAATTTCGGGCAGAACCCGTTTTTTCCCTGCATGGACCTGCCGGATGATTTCCACCAATTCCGCGGCAGGCATACTTTTCAACACATAGGCACGGGCTCCGGCTTCGAGAGCGCGGTGGATTTCGACGTCGCCTTCAAAGGTTGTCAACATGATGACGCGTGCTTCGGGAACTTCCGTTCGGATGGCTATCATGGCGTCGATGCCGCTCATATCCGGAAGTCTGAGATCCATGAGAGTAACATCGGGCTGGTGTTCCCGAAACCCTTGAATGGCTTCGCGTCCGTTCGCGGCCTGGCCCACCACCCTCATGTCAGGCTGATCATTGATGACCATCACAATTCCCTTGCGTATCAGTTGATGGTCATCCACGCTAAAGACGCGGATGCTCGTGCTTGTGCTCATGATTTCCGCTCGTTGGGCTGCCCGTGGACGCTGGGCTCTGCCTGGCGCGGATGCCGTCTGGCTAGCCATCCAAACCGATCGGGAGAGTAAGAGCGAAAAGCCACATCGTTCGGTACTGACAGTTCAACTTCCGTTCCGCCAGCGGCGCGGCTCAAGACTTTGAGTTTGGCTCCGATTCCTTCCGCCCGCTCGCGCATGCCCGAGAGTCCCCAGTGTCCTTGGCGTCCCTCGCGCAGCACATGCGGGTCGATGCCGCAACCGTCGTCGCAGACAAGAATCCGCAACTGTTCCGTGGCATAGTCCAGTTCCACTTCAATGGTCCTCGCTCCGGAGTGGCGAAAGGCGTTGACCAACGCTTCGCGCCCGATCCGGTAGACCTCATCCCGCACCAGCGGGTGTAATGAACGGGGCTGCCCTTCTACCGTGACGCGATAACCAACCTCTGCCGGCATGGCGAGTTCCTGCGGAATCCGCGAGAACGCATGGGTGAGATCGCCCGTTTCTTCCTGCGACGAGCGCAGGCTGCGAACTGCCTTTCTACCGCCCTCAATCGCGCTTCTCATCAGGGTCAGGACCTCGCCCATGATGGGCTTCGCCGGTGAATCGGCGGGCAAACGGGCCTCGGCAACTTGCAGCTGCAGGGAAGCGCTGAGAACATCTTGCAAGAGCGTGTCGTGCAAGTCCTGCGCCACCCGTGTCCGTTCCGAGAGGCGCTCCCGAAATTGCAAATCCAGGCGCGCCACCATTTGGCGCAGTCGCCAACGATAAGCAGTCCAGGCTAACCACCCGGCCGCAGTGACACATAATAGGAAGAACCAGTTGGTCTGGTAAAACGCGGGAAGGATGTTGAACTGCAAAGCGGCGCCTTCCTCGTTCCAAACGCCGTCATTGTTGCACGCGATCACGTGGAACCGATAACTTCCCGGCCGCAGGTTGGTATAGAAAGCTTCGCGGCGCGTCCCCACGTCTTGCCAATCCTTGTCCGCTCCTTCCAGTTTGTAGCGAAAGCGAACTCGCTCCGGCACCGAGAAATTCAAGGCGGTGTATTCGATATGAACCCTTGTGGTTCGAACTGGCAGTTTCAAATCCGACGTTAGCGGATACTCCCTGCCCTCCGAGTCCAGCGATCGAACGAAGACAGGAGGTGGAATCGCATTTCTAGAAAGATGTTGGGGATCGATCTGAACTGCGCTGCTGTTGTTTAACATAAACCAAAGCTTCCCGTCGGAACTCGCCAGAGCGGACGGGACTTCAAGTGGCCGGGCAGTTCCAGGAAGCCCGTCCCTGAAATCAAACAGTTCACACTGCACGTGCCGGTCAGGGTTTTCCAATGCCCGCCGGACTTCTGTGGCCGGAATATGAATAATTCCCGGTGCCGCGTTTAACCACAGATCGCCGCCAGAGGTCTCAACAATGCCTGAGATTCCCTTCAATTCAATGTCGCCATCCGTGGTCAGTGACTGAAAACGGCTGCCCTGCAAGACAGCCAGTCCGCGTTCGCCCCCGGCCCAGATGTGCCCCGCGTGTTCGTAGATCGCCTCAATGTTTACTACGTCCAGTCCGGACTCGGACGAAAATGTCTTGAGCGTGCCGCCGTCGAGGACCGCAATCGTGCTTCCCATATAGCCAAACCATACCCGGCCAGCGGAATCTGTTAGCAGGGTCAAAGGCGATAACTTCGGCAACTCCGTCCGGTTGCCAAAAGGCGTCCAAACCCCATTCGCCCACCGGAAGACCCCGTTACGAATGATGGAGACCCAAAACCCTCCCGACCGATCTTTGGTGATCGCTTGGATATCGGAATTTCTGATTTCCTCTGGGAGTGGAATCCGCACAACCCGTCTGCTGGAGAGCCTCCAAAGACCTCCGCCGACTCCTCCCAACCAAATATTGCCGTCCGCGTCGCGATACGCACAACGTACGCCACTCGCAACTCCGTGGACCGTGGTCACCGTACTGCGAATATCCATCACGGACAACTCGTTCCGACCGGTATGACGTACAGCCAAAACAGCGCCGGGATAGCCCCCCACCAGCTTCATTCCATAGTCTCCGGCTCCTTTGGGAAGCGGAACGGGCACAAGATTGCTTTCGCGGAAGCGGTCCAATCCGCTGTTTGTGCCGACCCAGATATTTCCCTCGCGGTCCTCTAGAATTGGGTCTGCATAATTAGATGTGAGGCCGTCTCTCTGAGTGAAGATTTCAGGTTTCTGGCTGTACTGTGCGAGCTTCTGCCCTTTGAGCCGGTCTGAAAAAGACACACGATAAATTCCATCTCCGCCGCTGATCCAGAAACTGCGTGCGCGGTCGAAAAGGAGCCGGAACGCTTTTACGTCGATCGGAGACGGTTGGCTGTTTTCCCTCCCGGGTACAGTGATTGGCCTCACTACTGCACTGCCCCGTTCTGTCATCCACAAGGTTCCATCCGGCGCTTGGGCGATTTGGTAAACCTTCCTACCGGAGTGCTCTCCGGTTTTCTTGAAGACTCGTTGACCTCGCGGGAGAAAAACCACGGTGTCTTCGCTGGCCACCCAAAGCGTTCCGTCGCGATCCACGAACACCGCCTTTGCGGATTTCCCGGGGTATGCCCAGTCTTCCCCAATTCGCCGCCAGCGTGAGCCTTCGAGCCGGGCTAGGCCACCGTTGGCCGCCGCCCAAACCGCGCCTTCCCGATCTACGGTGAACCCGTAGACCGTCCCCGGTGGCAGTCCCTCCGACTCGCCATAACTGAGGATTCGCGCATCTTTCATGAAGGCAACGTTGCCGTATTGAAAACCGATCCAAAGGCCTCCGTCGGACGTAGACATTAGCGATGAAACGTTCTCCGAATTGAGCTTCTCACCTGACGGCGGCTTATAACGGTCGAAATGCACGCCGTCGAAGCGGAAAAGCCCATAAACGGTTCCCAACCACATATAGCCATCCGTGGTTTGCGCCAGCGATTGAATCGACCCGGGAGCGCCTTCTCTGGCGGTCCAGCCGGTGTGCTGCAACTGGAAGAGGGTCCGATGCTGAGTGTCAGCAGGCACTCTCAGGCAGGAAAGCATTCCCAGCAGGCAGACGAGAAGAGTTCGCGGAATGGGAGCCGGTTTCATCGCTTCAACCTGCAGTATTTTCGCGTGCAAAAGCCATCGACGATCGAACCGCGGATGTAGTCCGCGCGCAGCCATTGGCAGACGGAAACTGGCCGCGGAAGATGCAGGAAATGTAGCTTGCAGCGCCCAGCGGTCACTTAGAGACCGAGATCGCTTAATCCTGGCTCCCCATCCGGGCGGCGTCCCAGCTGCCAAGAATACTTGCGCTCTGATTCCTTGATCGGCAGATCATTGATGCATGCAAAACGTAAACGCATCAGGCCCTGTTCGTCAAACTCCCAGTTCTCGTTGCCGTAGGCGCGGAACCAGTTCCCTGAATCATCGTGGAATTCGTAGGCAAAACGGACGGCAATCCGGTTGCCCTCGAAAGCCCAAAGCTCCTTCATCAACCGGTAGTCGAGCTCTCTTGCCCACTTGCGCTTCAGAAAAGACACAATTTCCTGGCGTCCGTTCACAAATTCCGCACGGTTTCGCCAGCGGGAATCTGTCGTGTAGGCCAGCGCGACTCTTTCCGGGTCGCGAGAATTCCAAGCGTCTTCCGCGAGCCGAACCTTCAAGGTCGCGGTTTCACGCGTAAATGGAGGCAGGGGAGGACGTGCCTCCCCAATACTTCCCTGGTTCTTTGATTCGAAGACTGGCACGCTGTTATCGCTCATTCGAACCTCCCCTGCTAACCCGGTACTGAAGGTCAGCTCATTTCATTGACAATCGTTCATGGTTTAGGCGGTCTGACGAAGTGCAATCTTCGGGAAATCGACTTCGACTTGCGCCACATTGTTGAAATAGTTTGTGAAGATGTTTAGAGCCACGTGCCCGATGATCTCAGCGATCTCGCCGTCGGTGAATCCGGCCGTTCGAACGGCCTGCAAGTCGGCATCGTTCGTCAAACCTTTCTTGCTGACGATCTCCCGGGCAAACTTCAGGGCGGCCGCATTTTTCGATGTGCCAGACTTGGCATCGCGAGCAGCCTCGATCTCGAAGTCCGACAGCCCTGTCATTTTGCCGATCGCGGTGTGCGCGGAGACGCAGTACTGGCACGCATTTTGCTCTCCCACCTCCAATGCGATCTCTTCGCGCAGTTTGGCAGGCAAAGCTCCGCCTGCAAGAGCTCCGCTAAATGAAAGGTATGCTTCCAATACGGCCGGGGAGTTTGCCATCACCCGTGTCATATTGGGCGTAATTTTGAGTTTGGCCTGGACAGCGTCCAGGAGTTGCTTGGCCTTGCCGGTGGCTACTTCAGGTTGAATCGCTGACAATCTTGACATCGTATCCTCCAAATGGTTTGGTATTGCCGGTCTCTGGGTGGGATGCATTCGTGTGGCTAAGGTTACAAACCGCACATTGCCGTCCTGGAGGAAGAGACAAGATGGAAAATATTTCCAGAGTGCTCTGTAAGTTTATGGTGGTATTCCGACCTCATACCTTGTTTCGCGACTAGGGGACTTTGCCGAGTTTGCGGTTAAGTTTCCGATACAAGCGATCGCTGAGGCCGGCAGGTAGTTCGAAGGCCCCCGCGGCACCCACTAACCGCACTACGTTGCGAGTCCCGTCCAGTACTACCGCGCAATGCCTGCAGCCCTTGAAGTGTTCCTGCATTGTGGCGCGCAATTCTGCGCTAATCTCATCCTCAAGGTAATTCGAGATCTCCCGCCAGACCTCTTCGCAACTGATTTGCACTACCATGGCTCACCTGTCTGTATTCCACCGTGGCCGCTGCTCCAACTTCCATCTGTACCATGTACAAGAGCGCAGATGAGACTGTGCGCGTCGAAGGAAGTTACAGCCGGGCATCGAGTTCACAGCTCGCGGCTGCGGCTGAGCAGCATGGATCGCGACTCCTGTGTGAGCGCTGGCGTTTTCAATGCCCTCTTTAACAGCTCTGGCTCAATCGTTCTGCCAAAGTACAGCTCATAAACGTCCGCGATCGATACCTTGTGCTCATCACGCTTCACCACTTCTATCGCGTCCCCAGCCTTCACTTCCCCTTCCTCAAGCACGGAGAAATAAAAGCCGCTACGCCCGCTCAACGCGAAGAGCTTGGTCATATCGACGCGATCGAACCGCACTTGCAGTTTGTAGCAGGGCATACGCGGCTGCGCGACCTGCAACAACGCCGTGCCTACGCGCACTTGGTCGCCAATATTGAGATCCTTCTCCAGCAGGTCTCGGGTCGTCAGATTTTCGCCAAACGCCCCCAATGTCGCCTGAGTCTCGGGAACGCGCGTTCGCCAGTATTCAAAGTGTTCGATCGGATACGCATAGATTGCCTTGGCCGGCCCGCCGTGGACGGTGAGGTCTGCCTGCCTGTCACCGTCGAGATTCAGCCTGCGGACCGCAATCGAGCCCT
>Ga0187851_10005148_pt1 | contig 10491 bp, 7 predicted proteins | sample June2016WEW_6_10_FD_132997 | JGI IMG/M metagenome (GOLD analysis project Ga0187851, IMG submission 132997) | Peatland microbial communities from SPRUCE experiment site at the Marcell Experimental Forest, Minnesota, USA - June2016WEW_6_10 | ecosystem: Environmental > Terrestrial > Soil > Wetlands... | reverse complement strand
CATGTTTCCGCAATCGGGAAGGAACCTTTTTTGCAACCCAGGAAACTGTAGGCCTCCTGCAAATGCACCGGGATCGGGTAATGAATGGCGCAGGTGATGCCCTTGTCGGCCATGGCTTGAAGAACCTGATCGCGGTTCTGGACCCGCACGGCATAGACGTGATAGACATGGCGTCCCTCAGGCGACTCGAACGGAGTGATGATTTCCTCCGCGCCGCCCAGCAACTGATCGTAACGCAGGGCGTGCGAATGACGCTTGACGTTGCCCACGTCCAAATGCTTGAGCTTGACACTCAGAACGGCACCTTGAATTCCGTCCATCCTGGCGTTCCACCCGATTTTTGAATGATGGTATTTGCGGTGCTGGCCGTGATCGCGCAAAACCCGGATCTTTTCGGCTAATTCCGGGTCGCCGGTCACAACGGCGCCCGCTTCCCCAAACGCGCCCAGGTTTTTGCCGGGATAAAAGCTGAAACAGCCGGCCACCCCCATGCTGCCGGCTTTGCGCCCCTTGTAGAGCGCGCCGTGCGCCTGGCAGGCGTCCTCCACGACCGGGATGCGGCGCCGGGCGGCGATTTCAAGAATCGGATCCATGTCGGCGCACTGGCCAAAGAGCTGAACGGGAATAATGGCTTTGGTTCGGGGTGTAATGGCGGCCTCGAGCAAGTCCGGATCGAGGGTGTAAGTTCGCTCGTCAATATCCACGAACATCGGTTCCGCCCCGCAGAAACTGATGGCTTCCGCCGTGGCCATGAAAGTGCTGGGCACGGTGATGACTTCATCACCCGGGCCGACGCCCAGCGCCAGCAAACTGAGCCAAAGAGCATCCGTGCCGTTGCCAACCCCGACGGCAAAGGCCGAACCACAGTATTGGGCAAAATCCCGCTCGAACGCGGCCACAAAAGGGCCGCCGGCAAAGGCATTGCTGTCAATGACGTCGCGGATGGCGGCGTCGAGTTGTGCGCGCAAGGGTTGGTGGTGGGCCTTGAGGTCCAGGAATGGAACTTTCATAAAAAACAGACTTAGACGGCGACCGGCCCGGCCTTTTTCAGGACGCGGGCGGGATTACCCGCCACGACCGCGCCGGCGGGAACGTCCCGGGTCACAACGCTGCCGGCGCCGATCATGGCGCCAGGCCCAACGGTGATGCCGCATAACAGTGTCACACCGGAACCGATCGACGCGCCCCGTTTGACGTGAGTCGGAATGCACTTCCAATCGGCCTCGGTTTGCAAGGCGCCATCGTCATTGGTGGCCCGGGGATAAAGGTCATTAATAAAAGTGACATTATGCCCGACAAATACATCATCCTCCAAAATCACCCCTTCACAGATGAAAGTGTGGCTGGAGATTTTGCAGCGGGAGCCAATGCGGGCGCCTTTTTGAATCTCAACAAAGGAGCCTATTTTCACGTCATCCCCGATCTCGCAGCCGTAAAGATTGGCGAAGGCGAAGACACGGACGCCCCTGCCCATTTTCACATCGGGAGCAATCCGCTGGTAGAGCGGGAGTTGAGACATGATGCCGGACGCGCCTAGAGACCGATGCGGGTAGCCGGCTGCGTGGCCGGGATGGGCCACTTGGAGGTTCTTTGCTTGCCGTTCCTGCCGTTGGAATGAGGCAGGCCGTCAGCGGGGGCGGGTAGGGAGGAGGGATAAGGAGTCAGTTCCACAGGACTGCCGCCCAACTTCAAGGATTCGGAGGAAACCTCCAGGATCCTGACCAATTCCAGCCCTTTTTCCCCGCTGGTCAATGGTTCTTTGCCGTTCTGGATGCAGTCCAGGAAATGCTGACACTCGGTTTTGAGGGGTTCTTCCTGCTTGAGGTAAGGGGCGTATGTATCACCGTAATGATACGCGTAATGAAACTCCGCAAAGGTATCGTAGTGCGGCGGCCGCTCGACGCGCGCGTCAAAAATCCTGATCTTTTCCTGCTGGGCCACATCGTCATAAACGACCATGCGCTTGCTGCCCACGATGGTCATTTCCCGGACTTTGCGCGGATCAAGCCAACTGCTGTGAATGATGGCCGAGCGGTCTTTGCGAAAACTCAGGCTCATGGAAGTAACGTCTTCCACGCCGGGAGTGACGTGAGCGCTGCCGCGGCAGTTGACGCTGTAAGGCTGTTCTCCGAGCAAATGCAAAATGATGGAAATGTCGTGCGGGGCCAAATCCCAAGCGACGTTGATGTCCTTTTGGAACAGGCCGAGGTTAAGGCGGCGGGCGCAAATGTAACGCACCTCGCCCAGTTCGCCGCGATCCACGATCTCCTTGATCTTCCGAACGGCGGGCGAATAAAGGAAAGTGTGCCCCACCATGAGAACGACGCCCTGCTTTCGGGCCAGTTCCACCAATTCGGCGCACTGCGCCGAGGAGGCCGCCATGGGCTTCTCAATCAGGGTATGTTTCCCCGCCAGCAGGCTGGCTTTGGCCATGGGAAAATGCAGCTTGACCGAGGTGGCAATGGCAACGGCATCGATCCCGACGCCGTTGAGCATGTGGCCGTAATCCTTTTCGCCCTTGACTTCGGGATACAATGAAGAGAGGTGTTTGAGGCGGTCGTGGCTCAGGTCGCACATCATGTGCAGGTCGCAGTCTGGCAAAGACCGGAAATTGCGCACCAGGTTTGGACCCCAGTAGCCACAGCCAACCACTCCAACTTTGATTCGTTTCATATATTCTCGAATTTGCGAATTCCCGAACTATTTGACAGCAAGCAGGAAGCATGCCTTCCGCCCTGGCACGGGCTGAGTATTCACGGGGCAACTTTCACGCGCTTCTCGGAGTGAATAGGGTTCGTTTTGGCGCCGCCTATTTTCATTTCCCACACCAGGAGCAGGATGGCCGGAATCGTCAGGGCCATGATCTTGAGGTCGAGCCAGAGCGACTTGTTTTCCACATAGTAGAGATCCAAATTGATCTGCTGCTCGAAGGTCGTTTTGTTCTTGCCGCTGACCTGCCACAAGCCAGTCAGACCGGGCGGGGCTTCGCAGCGGCGTCTATGGCGGGGCAGGAACAAGTCGAACTCAAACGGCGTGCAAGGCCGGGGGCCGACCAAGCTCATTTCGCCGCGCAAAACGTTGATCAATTGAGGCAGTTCGTCCAAGCCAAGGGATCGGAGAAGCAGACCGCCGAAAATCAACCGCTTGTCACCGCTGCAATCCAGTTTCTTGGTGGGGTGGTTGGAAGTGATCAATTGTTTGAGATGGTCCTGGTGAACGGTGGTGTCCGCATCGATTTTCATGGTGCGGAATTTCAAACACATAAAGCGCTTGCCGAACGCGCCGACGCGCTGCTGACGGAAAAAGGCCGGGCCAGGTGAAACCAGCTTGATGAACAGCGCAATAAGCACGCCCAAGGGCACGATCAGGGGTAGGGCCAGCAGGATGCACAGGACATCCAGAGTGCGCTTCCACGACGGAAACGGCTTTTGCGCGGCAAGGGGCAACGAGCCTTGCTCCCCTTCGCGTATGGGATAGCTGATCCCGATTGAAGCCTCGTTTGGCTTTAGCATGTTAATTCGAAATAAACGGCCGAACCCAAAAACAGGCCCAGCCAGGGCCGCTCAAATCTCGCGTGCAAAGATTAAACTGCTCAATTGCATCCACTCTATCATCCTTCTTGCCTGATGTCCACTATTAACTCCAAAGCTCCGCACATGATGGTCGATGTCATTTCGCCATCTTTTTTCACTACTTTCCCCTTTTCCCATAAATCACTATCTTGATGAGACAGACTAACTCGCGGCGGCAACGTCCGCCGGGTCGCTCGTTGCCAGCAAAGGCAGAAGGTCGGCCACCCGCCGGTTCTCCAGCTTCAACGATTTTCGATCCACTTCTGTCAAAGTTACCCTGCCCAAGAAATCCAGCAGTATTTGTACCCTTTGCCCCGCTGATAATGCCCGCACCACCATTCCTGAGAATCCCAGGAAAGCCCCCTCGACAATGGTCACTTCAGCCCCAGGCACAACACCGTCTTGCACAATCATAGGCTGCTCAGACTCAAACCATTGCCTCAATTCATCTATCGCGCTGTCCGGCACCGCCGGAATCTTCTTCCCGAAATGCACCAGGCTGCTAATCCCCGTGACGTGGCGGATGTCATCCACCCCATTCTCAAGAATGCAACGAACAAAAATGTAACAGGGGAAAAGCGGTTCGACAACCCGCATCACGCCCCGCCGCGTGGCCCGCTCCAATCGCAAACGGGGATGGAAAACTTCCAAGCCCAAATTCTTGGTGATATTGGCCGCCGCGATATGCTCGTGCTTCGGCTTGGTTCTTGCGCAATACCATGCTGGATTTGAAATATGCATCAATTCGTAAGGCAAATCCGACTTGTGCCAATACTAGTTTTTAACTGAGCCCGCACCCGCCCGTTGTCCCTCATCCCCCGTCCGGCCGCTCTGAAGCCACGTGGCACCTCTGTCGCAATTCATAACAATTTTGCTACACAGCAACATTAATAGCCATAATGACTACAGTATATAAAACTGCTCGTCAAGTGCTTTTTGCACTGTTCCGTTCGAATTATTCCAACAATCGACACAGTAATTTACAGCAGCATCCATACCATGTCAATAGACTTAATCTTTTTTCTCCAAGTGCCCGCCAAAGCCAAACCGCATCGCTGACAACACCTTGTCCTGAAAATCCGCATTGCCGCGCGACATAAACCGTTCGTAAAGCGCCGTGGTCAGCACCGGAACCGGCACCCCTTCGTCGATGGCGGCCTTGATTGTCCACCGGCCTTCGCCCGAATCCGAGACGCGGCCGGCAAACTGGGTGAGCTTGGGATTTCCTGCCAGGGCCTCTGCTGTCAAATCGAGCAACCACGATGCGATTACGCTGCCACGCCGCCACACCTCGGTGATGTCGGCCAGATTGAGGTCGTATTGGTAATTGCCCGGATTGCGCAACGGGGTTGTTTCCGCGTCCGATTCGCTTTGTGTTTTTCCGATATTGGCATCGCGCAGCACGCCCAATCCTTCCGCGTAAGCGGCCATGAGGCCATATTCAATGCCGTTATGGACCATCTTGACGAAATGCCCGGCGCCATTCGGCCCGCAATGCAGATAGCCTTGCTCGGCCGTGCTGCCGGACTTGCCCCGCCCGGGCGTGCGGGGAATGTCGCCGATTCCCGGCGCCAGCGCGGCGAAAATGGGATCCAGGCGTTGAACCACTGCCTCCTCCCCGCCAATCATCATGCAATAGCCGCGCTCCAAGCCCCAGACGCCGCCGCTGGTCCCGACATCGACGTAATGGATTTTTTTCGACGCCAGTTCCCTGGCGCGACGGAGGTCATCCACGTAATAGGAATTACCACCGTCAATAAGAATACCCCCCGGGGAAAGGGAGGGGAGAATCCCGGCGATAGTCTGGTCTACCACTCCCGCCGGCACCATCAGCCAGACCGCGCGCGGTTTGGAGAGTTTCTTGGCCAAGTCGGCGAGCGAAGCGGCGCCAATGGCCTTTTCCCTGGCCAGGGCCTTCACGGCCTGGGGCGACCGGTCATAGACCACGCATTGATGGCCCTGTTTCATAAGACGCCGCACCATGTTGGCGCCCATCCGGCCCAGGCCGACCATTCCGAGTTGCATGATTGATTTCATGGCGTTCCTTTCCATTTCCGATAGCGTCGGATCAGGTTGTTCGTTGAGTCGTCATGTTTCAAGCGGGGTGGAGTCTTGCTTTCCAGTTCCGGAATGATGCGCTGGGCGAGCACCTTGCCCAGCTCGACACCCCACTGGTCGAAAGAATCGATGTTCCAAATCACCCCCTGCGTGAAAACGCTGTGTTCGTAAAGCGCGACGAGCTGGCCGAGCGTCGCCGGCGTGAGGCGCTCCGCCAGGATCATGTTCGACGGCCGGTTGCCCTCAAAAACGCGGTGGGGCACAAGCCAATCCGGCGTGCCCTCGGCTTTGACTTGATCGGCGGTCTTGCCGAAAGCCAGCGCCTCGGCCTGGGCGAAGACGTTGGCCATGAGGATGTCATGGTGGCGTCCCAACGGGGTGAGCGCATGGGCAAACGCCAGAAAGTCGCACGGCACAAGCCGCGTGCCCTGATGAATCAATTGATAGAAGGAATGCTGGCCGTTGGTGCCGGGTTCACCCCAGTAGATCGGGCCGGTCTGGTAATCCACGGTCCTCCCGTCGAGCGTGACATGTTTCCCGTTGCTCTCCATGGTCAACTGTTGCAGGTAGGCCGGGAAGCGTTTCAGGTATTGTTCGTAGGGTAGAACGGCCACCGTTTCCGCTCCCAGAAACTCATTGTTCCAGACCGCCAGCAGGGCCATCAGCACCGGCAGGTTTTTTTCAAACGGCGCAGTGCGGAAATGCTCGTCCATGGCATGAAATCCTTCCAGCATGGCGCGGAAGTGGTCCCGGCCGATGGCCAGCATCGTGGAAAGGCCGATGGCCGAATCCATCGAGTAACGCCCGCCCACCCAGTCCCAGAATCCGAACATGTTGGCCGTGTCAATGCCGAAGGCCGACACCTTGGCGGCGTTGGTCGAGACGGCCACGAAATGCCGGGCCACAGCACGCGCGTTCCCGCCCAATCCCTTGAGCAGCCAATCGCGCGCGCTTTCGGCATTGGTCATTGTCTCCAGCGTGGTGAAAGTTTTGGACGACACAATGAAGAGCGTTTCCGCCGGATCGAGGTCGCGGGTCGCTTCCACGAAATCGATGCCATCCACGTTGGAAACAAAACGGAACGTCAAACTCCGTTCGCTGTAATGGCGCAGCGCTTCATAAGCCATCACCGGGCCGAGGTCGGAACCGCCAATGCCGATATTGACAATATTGCGAATGCGTTTGCCGGTGTGGCCCTTCCATCCGCCGGAGCGGACGCGGTTGCAGAAGCCGGCCATCTTGTCCAGCACTGCATGGACTTCCGGCACGACGTTTTTGCCGTCCACCATAATGCTGGACCCCTTTGGCGCGCGCAGCGCGACATGCAACACCGCGCGATTTTCCGTAATATTGATCTTCTCGCCACTGAACATGGCATCGATGGCCGCCCGCAAGCCGGATTCCCCGGCCAACTCAAAGAGCAGCCGGAGCGTTTCGTTGGAGACACGATTCTTGGAATAGTCGAGAAACAGGCCCGCAGCCTGGGCGGTCATGCGCTGGCCGCGTTTGGGGTCGGCGGTGAACAGCTTGCGCAGATGCGCCGTCTTGATTTTTTTGCAATGAGACGCGAGCGCCTTCCAGGCGCTGCGTGTGGCGAGGGGTTTGACTGTGGGTTTCATCATGGGATTCTCTTGCCGGACGTGTCAGACATTCTCCGCTGACTCCGCGCTCCGTAAAGTTTCTCTGTAAATCCTCCGCTGTCAAGGAACGCCCGGCCCTGGCTTTCTAACTGGCGCTTCAGCAGGTAGGCGGCCTGGTTCACGGCACAGAGCATCGCGTTGCCGGCCAACTCCGGCGCGGCTTGCTCCACAAACTCGCTCAACCCGGCCAGCCCTTTCAACCGCACGCCGCCTGCCTTCGCAGGTGGCAGATTGGGCGCTTGGTCTTTCTCCAGACGCGCCCTCATGGCCAGCGCCTCGCGCGAGTCTTTGGGCCACACCCGCAAGGCGTTCTGCCTCAGGAAGCTCTCATAATCGCGCAGCAACTCGTCCGACAAACTGGCGCGGGCCACGTTGGTGAGCTTCATCTCGCTTTTGCGCGAAGTGGCCCCAGCGCCGCTGCCCTCGCTGATGTTCCGCACCCCGCTGCGCGCCGCCTGCACCATCTGGTCTGACATGCGCCGGTCATGGGGAAAGAACCGCCGGCAAAACACCACCGTGGCGTCATAAACCGCCTCGGCCACCTTGTAGCTCCGCAATCTGCGGTAGCCCCCGTGCGGCAGAAAAAGGCTCTCAGCGTTTTCCATGGTATGAGGTTACTCAGGAGAACCTCGTCTGACTAGTTGGTTTTGTCGGACATGTCGGACTAGTCAGACATGTCAGACCAGTCTGACAATCCCCCCCTAAAAGCAAAGAGCCGGGCTTTTGGCCCGGCCTTCGTGTATGAGAACAAAGTTTAAAATCTTTGTGTTTCTGGTGCAGCGCCGCAGACATACGCCTGATTTCACACACACGGAACCCTGCATTTCGCACCGTCAACAATGAAAGCATACCCCCTCCCCGCAAACCGGCCAGTCACCAATACTGGTGACACAGGGTTGAACATGCCGCTGTCCTGTTGATCTGCCATTCAATCTGCCACGCTTAACGCGGGGCATTGGCGGAAACGGTGATTTTCACACCTTTGCGCGCGAGCAAATCCTTGACGACGAAATAGCATTGTTGCGCCAAATGCGGGTCTTTTTCCTGTAGCTGCATGAACAGAGCGCAAGTGGCGTCTTCATCGTCCAATTCGCGGTTTAGATTCGCCACTTCCAGGAACAAGTCAAAGTAGCCGGCACGCTCGGAAAATTTCCGCGTGTCCTGGTCCCGAATTTCCAACAAGGCCTGTTTTGCCTTGGGGTAGCGCCGGCCCAGTTCACCCCAGTTGGCGATGCCGAACGACAAACGGACTGGATTGACCTCCCCGTATTCCAACGCATGATTGAAATACCAGATTTGCCGTTGCAATGCATCTTCGTAGTGCCCTTGGTCCATCAGGGTTTTCACTTCATCCCGGATGTTCTGCAAATCAGGTTTCTCTCCTGCTGCCAGCATGGGAGTCCAGTTCTCGGTGGGAGCGGCCGGGGCGGAGGCTGTCGTTGCCGTTGCCTGCTTGATTTGCACAAGCTTGTAGCGCAGCTTCACGCCGCATCCGTCCCCAGTAATGCCAAGGATTTGCAGGAGGCCTTTGCCGCCCTGCCTCGTCTGAAAAATGAAAGTGTCCGGCTTGCCGGGCGGGGCTCCAAACTTCCAGGTCTGCTTTGGCTCGGTTTGCATGAGCGCCCAACTTTGAACTACGTCCGCCGGAGTCGTGCTGTCCCAGGTATTGGTGGGCAGAGGCGCAATCACGATGTCCAAGCCGGTTAACACCGGCAGTTGGCGGGACGAGATTGCCGCGACCAAGTCGTAACCATTGCTGCGAATTAAATCGTAGTCCTGGCGGGTTTCCCAATTGAGTTGATTGTTGGTGGCGAGGATGTCCGAATCCAAGTTCAGCCAACCGCGTGAATAGACAGACGGCTGGAAGTTCGGCGGACCTTGATACAACAAGACACGTTCGCGCGGGGTGGTGAAAGTCCACGCCTGGTCCGTGGGACTGGCAGCACGATTGAGGCAATCCACAATCGAGTGGATTGCCTCAATGCTCATTTGAGCACTGATCGAGATCTGGCCGCCAGAAATCTTACCTTGGATGAAAGGTGCGGAGAGAACCACGCCACGGGACACAATCGCAAGCTGCTGACCAATGATGCCGGCCGTGATGTCTCCAAACCGCCGTGCTCCTGCCACGGTGAATTGCACCACGATTGTGCGCCCACCATTCGGCTCAAGAACAATCCCCGCTTGGGCGACAGCCGAGCCATCCAGGAGAATCGCACGCAACACCCTGAATTGCCGACGAGCACCACGAGTCTCATCAGCGCCTGGAAGCACATCCACCGGTTCTGGCGCGCCACTCGGCGCAATGAGGCGGAACTGCAACGCCGCGGCGCGCTCATCCACGATCGCCGCCGCCATAAAAGCCGGGTGAAGGTTGAATTTGCTTTCCAACGCGGCTTCGGACTGCGTTCCAAAATACAGGTCTCCCAAGTCCTCCCCATTGCCCCATATTACTAACTCTGGAAAGCCGGGCGCGGGAGAGTGCGCCAACTCAAAGTCGCCCCGGCCTTTGGAGATATGCATCCGCTGTGCTTCGTTCTGCACTTTGTCGGGACCACTCCCGTTGGTCGAAAGCAAGTAAAGAAACAATGTCGCCTGATCCTGGCTGACCAGATTGTAGTGGCCTTTGACCACCATCCGCTCCGGAGATCGATCAACGGATGAGATTTCGATGGAGTCGCCTTTCGGGAAATACGCCTGGCCGACGTAATCGGATCTGGAAGACTTGGCCTCCTTCAAATGGAAACCGTCAACCACCACAGCTACAAGACAGCTCACGAATGTGAAGACCATCATGCCTCTGAACAGCCTCTTGGATCCCCAGGCGCTGTTCCAGGTTGCCCGGCGGGCACGGAAGAAACGTTCAACCGAAATTACCATCACAAAAATGAGAAAACACGGACGGAAATAATGGAAAATCTTGCTCTCCCTGGGATAACCGAAATAAACCAGGGTAAGGAGAAGCAACCAGCCGACAATGAGAATTCCGCCGGCCCAATTCGTGATCCGGCTGAAAGGAGAGGTCGGAATTGGTGTGGCTGGAGCGGTGGACCGGTGCTGACTTTCAGCCGGCGCAGGAGTTTGGGCAATCGTCTCCACCATCGTCTTGACTTCGCTCGCTTGCTGGTAGCGCAGTTCGGGATTCTTCTCCAACGCGCGCAGCACGATTTCATCAAGGCGTACGTCAATATGAACTTTCTTTGAGGGCGGCTCAAGGCGCT
>Ga0187851_10005147_pt1 | contig 10491 bp, 10 predicted proteins | sample June2016WEW_6_10_FD_132997 | JGI IMG/M metagenome (GOLD analysis project Ga0187851, IMG submission 132997) | Peatland microbial communities from SPRUCE experiment site at the Marcell Experimental Forest, Minnesota, USA - June2016WEW_6_10 | ecosystem: Environmental > Terrestrial > Soil >... | reverse complement strand
TCAAGATAAAGCGGCGTTTCTACAGCGCGCGCCAGCGGCCACTCGTGTTCGTCCCTCCACTGATTGCGGCCCATGACGAAGATGCGCACGGGAAGATCGGGCAGCACCAGCTCGGCGGGTTCGTTCTTCGGACGGTCCAGTGCATGTTCCGGCGAATGCTCAGGCTCGAGCCAGCGATCAAACCACTCAATCTGATAACGGCGAATGGGCGCGGAGGAATTGGGCCCGAAACCGACGCCGGGCGGTTTCCAGGTCATGTTATGAACCCAGGGACCAATCAGAATGTGCGCGGGTGTGCCTTTTTTCCGCAGCGCCACGAAGGCGTCGAGGTCGCTTTCGACGTAATTGTCGTACCAGCCGCCGACTGAAAAAACCGGGGTGGTCACGCGATCCAGTTTTTCGCGCACGCTCAGATTTTTCCAAAAGGCGTCATAGGACGGGTGGTTCAGCGCCTGCTGATAAAAGCCTATGGTTTGGCCGGTGGCCGCGCGGTCAATGGTGCGCAGAGGCAGATGATCGATATATGTGTCAAACGCCGGCCGCAGGAAACCGGGGGCCGGCAAATTCTCCGACATCCACAGGACGCGATGACCAAGCTTGCTCGCGCCGCCGGTGGAATAGAAACGGTCGAAGTAGGCGTCGTCGCCGGAAACTACCGGGCAGATGGCCTTCAGGTGCGGGTTCCCAAGGACGGCCGCTTCCCACTGGACAATGCCAAGATACGACCCGCCCACCATGCCCACGCGTCCGTTCGACCAGGGCTGCCGGGCAATCCAGTCGATGGTGTCCGAGCCGTCCTGTCCTTCGTTGTCGAGCGAGTCGAAGACGCCTTCGGAGCCGGCGCGTCCGCGGACATCCTGGGTGACCACGGCGTATCCATGGTCCAGGAAAACCGGATAGCCGGTAAATAATGTATTGCCTTTTCCGTAAGGCGTGCGCACCAGCAACGCAGGTATGCGGTGAGCACCGGAGGGCAGAAAGACATTGGTGTCCAGATGGATTCCATCACGCATGGGCACGCGCAGATGCAGGTGCGTGTCGATGCCGACGGCGCCGAAGGCGGTGGCGCCGAAACAGGCCGCTGATGTAGCGAACAGGAAAACTCGAACCGGTATCACGTTACGGCAGAAGAACTTTGTTCTTTATGATAGCAACCGGCCATCACGCGCCAGTATTTGGCGGCAACACGGTTCAGGGCGTGGAATTCGCGTATATGTCCGGCGGCACGCGCGCCGATTTCCCGCGCACGTCCAGGATTATCCGCAAGCCAGACCAGAAACGCAGTGAGCATCTCCTCTTCCGCGGGACCGGATGCCACACGAATTGACGATCCTTCGGGGAAGTCGCCGGTGTCTTCGCCTTCGGTCATGATGACGCACTTGCCAATGCCCATGAGCCGTATTGCTATGCCCGAGGTTTCGCCCGCTGTCGGCCAGCGCAGGTTGATACAGACATCGGTTGCCGCCGCGTATTTCCAAAAGTCAGCATCAGGGAGATAGCCGGCGCGAGTCACGCCAGGGGCATCGAGTTCACCATCAAGCGCCCGAGCCAGATCCCGCGAAGCGAAATCGCCAGCCACCAGAAGTTTCACGTCGTCGCGCTCCTGTCTTACGCGATGAAACGCTCTCATGATTGTCGAGATGCGCTTGGTTTCGCGAAGATGCCCGAAGACCCCCAGCAGCAGGTCCGAAGTTCGCAGACCCAGCTTTTCCCGAAGGCGGACGATCTCATACTCGGGGGCGAGGGCCGCTGCTTCGAAGAGATGGGGAATCCGGTGAACGGCGCTCGCGCCATGGGCACGCGCAATTCTTTCGGCCGCTGGATTATGAACGATCACCGCCCGCGAGCGTTCCATGACGCGGCGCAGCATCGGATAACCGAAGTACAGCGGGTCGGCGGCGGAACGCGCGCGGCCGGCCCACAAGCGTGCGGCCAGATCCTCGGTCCAGATGCCGTAGTTGTGAACAAATTCGGCGATGTATGCTTCTTTGTCCAACCGGCCCAGGAAGAAATGGTTCAGCACCGCGTCGTGCAGCACGGCAATACCGGGTTCATCCAGCGCGCGTTGATAGATTTCGCGATGCAGCGCATTGTTGCCGAGATGATAGAGGTTGATATCGCCGGGGCGATTCACCTCGACGGCTCCCGATTCCCGCATCGCGCCAATCAGCGCGGCTGAGTAATGGGCCACGCCGGTGGGCGCCGGAGGCAGGGGAGAAAAGAATCCGATTTTCATTCGCGCCTGCGGGGGCCAAACAGCGCCGTCCCGATGCGGATCAACGTCGCGCCCTCCTCGATGGCCGTCTCGAAATCGTGAGACATGCCCATCGAAAGCCCGGTCAGGCCGTTTTCCAGGGCCAGAGCGCGCAGACGCTGGAAATAAGGACGGGAGGGCTCGGCCTCATCCGACCACGGCGGCATGGTCATCAGGCCCTGCAGCTGCAGGTTTGGAAAGGCAGCCACGGCTTCAATCAGCCTGGGGAGATCGTCCGGAGATACTCCTGCCTTCGCCTCTTCGGGAGAGAGCTTCACTTCGAGCATGACGTTGAGTGGCGTTGCGGCCGCCTGACTCAGCTTTTCCGCGAGCCGCGCTGAATCCACGGTCTGGATGGTGTCGAATAGTTCCACGGCTTTACGGGCCTTGTTGACCTGCAGATGGCCGATGAAATGAAAATGCGCGCCAGCGGTCGAAGTCAGTGTGGGACGCTTCGCTTCGAACTCCTGAACGTAGTTCTCGCCAAAATGCCGCAGACCCAGGCTAGCGGCTTCTTCAATAATCTCCACCGGGAATTTCTTGGTCACCGCGACCAGCGTGATGTCCTCGCGGCGGCGGCCCGAGCGCGCGGAGGCGCGGGCGATTCGCTCTTCGATGGAGGCTAATCTTTCTCTGAGCACCGACGATAACCATGATAGGAGAGTTGCGAATGGCCTCTGCGGCGACCGTCGCGCCAGTCGATCTGACGAACGATCCGGTAAAGGAGACGATTGAACACTTTCTGGCGGCAAGCCGCGAACCGCTGCTCACAGAAGACGGAGAAGGGCTCTTCGCTTTGCAGGCAGGCGCGTACGCGCTCGACGAAATAAATGGACGGCTGACCATTCAGGCGTGGAACGAAACCCGCACACTCGCGCGCCGCGTAATTGGCATTGAATCGGAAAGCCGCGGCCGCCTGACGCTGCGCGTGGAGCGCTTCGGCAAACGCGCCGGTGTCCTTACTCTGATCGACGCCGCCCGGCCATCGGCAAAACAACACCACCGCGAGAGCACTCGCCTTGAGGTCCGGGAAACATTTCGACGATTCCTGCACCGCTGGTATCCGGAATACAAGCTTGCTGAGCTGACCACGGGTGCGCAGTTGAACGAAAGCCTTTCACCGAACTTTCCGCGCGCGTTTCTGCGATCCGGCTCGGAAGGCTGGGCAGCCATCGCCGCGCCGGACGATCCGCTGCTGGCCGATCAGGCGCTCACGTTTGGCCTCATCTGGCTGGATTATCTTCGCCGGCGCGAGAAATCGCGCGCCAAAGGCAGGACAAAGAGCCGAGCTAAAGAATGTCTGGTGCGCGGGCTGATCCTTTACCTGCCTGCCGGAAGCGAACGCACTACATGCCTGCGGCTGCGTTATCTGGACGCAAGCGCGGCCGACTACCTCGTCTGGTCTTACACGGGCGAGGGTCTCGATTTCCCCATCGACCTCGCCGATTACGGCAACCTCGATACCAGGGTCGAACCCTGCCGGGGCCTGTCGGACACACCGCCGCGCGCATTCGGGCCGGGCTATCCCGAGCTGCTGCTGGAATCGCAGGTGCGGGCGTCGCTCGCCAGAATAAATCCTGTGCTCCTCACCGAACCCGTCTACGGCCAGGTGCCGGCCTTCGCGGCAACCTCGCACGGTCTCATCGATCTGCTGGCAGTCGATACCGCCGGCCGGCTGAGCGTGATCGAACTCAAAGCGAACGAAGACATCCATCTGCCGCTGCAGGCGCTGGATTACTGGATGCGGGTGCGCTGGCATCTGGAGCGCGGCGATTTCTCTCGAGCCGGATACTTCCCCGGCGTTGAACTGCGCCCCGAGCCGCCGCGTCTGCTGCTGGTCGCGCCGGCCCTGATGTTTCATCCGGCCAACGAAGGCATCCTCCGCTATTTCTCTCATAATGTTCCGGTGGAGCGCATTGGCGTGGGCATAGAATGGCAGAAGAGCCTGCAGGTGCTGTTCCGGGCTCCTTCGCCATGTCGCTGAACTATCTGCGCAACGTCAAAGACGCCCTGGGCTGGCTGAAGCCTCACGAGGTCCGCGATAAAGCCGAGCGCAACGTGCATGTCGGCCTGTTTGCCGAAAGCGATCTCGCCTTCTTCCGCATGGAGTCGTACTTTGCTCCGATCGGCTGGAGCCCGGGGCGCAGAGCCGAGGCCGTACAAATCCTGCAGCGCGCCGAACCGGAAAGCGACAACCGTTTCGACCTGGAGATCTGGAGCGACGGAATGCCGCATCCACCCGGCGCAATCACGTTTTCCTGGCAGAATCCCGAACGCACGCTGCGGCGCGTAATCCGCCACCATGAGGATCTGGCCATTCCGCTGGCGCGTCATCTGGAGCCGTTCCGCCGGCCCACCGCGAACCACTTGATCGGCAAGATTTCCCGCGAAAACGCCCTGTTTTCGGTGGCCACGGCGTTGCCCGATATTCTTCCGCTGCTCTCATTTCCATGGGCCGCAGGCGAGTTCGCCTCCGACACCGCCGTACTGACCGCGAACCAGATTCGCATGGCCTTCATGCTGGCGGCTGCCAGCAATCGGGAAATCGGATACCGCGAACAGCGTAACGAGATCGGGACCATTATCGCGGGCGCGTTCGGATGGCGGGCTCTGGCGCGCGAGCTGGTGGGCAAGATCCCGTTCGGCGGAGGTCTCATTCCCAAAGCGGCCATCGCCTGGGCGGGCACCCAGGTTGTCGGAATGTCGCTCGAGCGCTATTACCGTATCGGCTATGCCTATACTCCGGCCGAACGCAGAGCCGCCTGGGAGGACGCGCTCACGCGGGGAAGGCAGGTGGCCGCGGGGCTCATCGAGGGACTAAAGATCCAGGGACTAAAGGAAGGTAAAGGGAGTAAAGGAACTAACGAGATCAACACCGTCTGAGGCCAGCTTCCTTAATTCCATTTACTCCCTTTGTTGCCTTTACTCCCTCTCCAGCTAAGGTGTTTGCCATATTGCGCCGCGGGGCCGGGAGCCTTAGTCTGAGCACATGAGGACGAGTCTGCTCGCCGGCGCAATTCTTCTGTTTGGCGGACTGACGCTGCCAGCTGCCGCTCAAACCGACCACAAAACCACCTCCACATACGATCTCGACACGCAGAGCGTCAATGGCGGGCCTATGCCCGGACTGAGCACCAGCCTCTCCGAAACCCCTGGCTCGACACGCACCATCGAAACCCGTCAGTCGCTGAACGGGCACAGTGTCGCGGCCGAGAAAGTGAATGAGCGGGTGGTCAGCAACGAGGGAGGCGTCAAAGTTGTCGAGCGGACTATCGAGCGCTACGATCCCAACGGCGAAGCGCTCCCGCCGGAGAAGCAGGTCATCACCACCACGAAGCACGCCGACGGTTCCGAGGACCAGCAGAGTTCCATCTTTCGAGCGGACCTCAACGGCAATATGGCTCTGGCGGAAAAAGACGAAACCGCGACCCGGCATGCCGGAGGAACGGTGACCTCCGAGACTTCCGTCGAAAGACCATCACTAAATGACTCGCTGGTTGTGGTGGAAAAACGCGACGTGGTGCGCACCGAAGGCGCTGCCGGCGCGTACGAGCAAAACGAGACCGTCTGGAGAAACGATCCCAGCGGGGGTTTCTATGAAGCGGTGCGGCGAGTCACCGAACACAAGGATGGGGGGAGCGCCTCGTCCGATAACACCGCCGAATACGAGGTTGGCAACACGGGTGCCCTCGAGCTGCATAGCCAGATGGTGCGCAACACGGTTAAGGCGCCCGACGGGTCTCAGACTACCGAAGTCACCTATCTCGATAAATCCGCCCCGGGCGAGGTCGAATCCGGTGACAACCTCCCGCTGAAGCTGCGTTCACAGGAGATCGTCGAGACCAGCAAGGGACCGGGGGGCACCGTTCGGGAGACCGTGAGCGTCAGGCGTCCCACTGTTTCCGATCCGAACACGCTGGGTCCCGCTACGAAGGTCTCCGAAACCCTATGCCACGGCGACTGCTCCACAAATCGGCCCTGACCGCCGACCTCATGGTTTTCGCGGTTCCGTCCGATGATGGAACAGGTGTTTCAGCCTGACAACTTCAGGGTATGCGCTTGACATCCCCAGGGTCAGGCGTCAGACTTGCAATAAAGTTCCAGCCGCGCGGCAAGGCCGTACGAGGAGGCTATCTTGAGCAGGTGGAGCAGTTTAGCGTGTTTTGCCGGGTTGGCGATTGCCGCTGCCGTGCCATCGCTCGGCCAGTCGGATCAATCGGATCAACCGGAAGAACCTTATGCGGGACCGTCCATCCTGACCCGCGACTCCAGCACTGCAGGCCAACACGGTGGACAATTGCTCGATTTTCAGTTCTTCGCTGCGATCAACGGAATTACCGACGCTGGGCTGACCCCGGTAGCGACGAACTCCTCCGGGAAAGTGACCAGCGACAGCCTTGCTTATGGATTAAGTGCCACAGGAGGGGTATCGGGCTCGAAGACGTGGGAAGACGACGTGCTTAGCCTGGACTACAATGCATCATGGTCGCAATACTATCCCAGCACAGGTCTCGGGGGAGTGGGCCAGTTTCTGAACCTCGCGTGGAGTCATCGCGTGTCGCGACATGTGCAAATGTCCGTGGCGGAGGTGGGAGGCGTATCCCTGCTGAGCGTCGGGGAATTGACTTATGTCCCATTGTCAAACACGCAGCTCGTTGGCGTGCCAATCAACCAGCTATTCGACAACGCCACTTACTTCTCGCAATCAAGCTTGAGCATGGTATGGCAGGAATCGGCGCGGGTGTCGTTTAGTTTTGCCGGGAGCTACTTCCTGATGCGGCCTCAATCCTCGGACCTGGTGGGTACGAATGGTCTCAGCGGGTCCGTCGACACTGGCTACCGGATCACCAAGCGCCAGACCATTTCCCTGGCGTACGCATTTTCGTTTTTCGACTATTCCCACACCTATGGGAACTCCACAGTCAATTCGGTCAGGGGCGGATGGTCGATGGGGCTGGGACAAAGATCGCAATTTGGCCTTGAGGGTGGCGCGGCTTACGTACAAACGCAGGGGTTGATTCAGGTTCCGCTGCCTCCGGCGGTCGCCGCGATCGTCGGGCAGGGTTACACGACCACTACCTCGGTGCGCGATCTTACGATACCTGTTGGTCAGGCACAGTTCAGCCAGAAGTTCGCCACTTCCTCTCTGAGTGTGAGTGGTGCCCTCTCCGTGATGCCCGGAAATGGCGTATTTCTGACCTCGCGCGCGATGAGCGTGGGAATTGGCTATTCTCTGGTGACCGTAAAAAAGCTGAATTTCGCGGCCACCGGTGGATTCTCGCGGATGACCGCTATCGGACAACAAACCATCGCGCCGTACGATGGCTACTATGGTGGAGTCGGAACGACGTACAAGTTGTTCTCGCACGTCGGGATGCAGGCCAGATACGACTGGTATCGGTACAACGTGGCCGGTGTCTCCAACAAGAATGAGAATCGCTTCGCGGCGGGCCTGAACTATTCCTCCGGCGACCACCCGCTCGCCATCTGGTGACATGTGGCCCGAGCCACTATTCTGCTGGTGGACGACGAGCCGTCGCTGGTCCGCCTGCTTGAGAAATTCCTGATACAGCGCGATTTCGAGGTGGATGCCTGTCTGGGCTCGGCCGAGGCGCTGGAGAAGTTCACCGCAACCCCGCAGCGTTATGAGCTGGTGATTGCGGATGTCAACATGCCCGGTCTCGCCGGGGACGATCTCGTGCTGCTGATGGCGGGCATGAGCGATTCGGTTCGGATTCTTTTGACCAGCGGCCTGCCGTTCAGCACGGAACGCTTCCCGGAGGGCGTTCGCTCGCGCGCGGCCTTCCTGCAGAAGCCGTTTCTCCCGAAAATGATCATCGAGGCGGTGGAGAAACTGCTTCGCGGCAAATGAGCAGGATCATTCGTGAGTCTTCATCCACTTCACGAAGCTCTCCGGCGCCCGCATTGTGGAAAGCCGCGGCTGGCGCACCAGCGCCCAGTCGGCAAACAGGTTCGCGGCGCGCACCTCGGCCAGAGTGACCGGCTTGTGCAGCCGCCGCGCAAACTCCAACTCGACCACCGCAGACTTTTTGTCTTTCGCGTCGTCACGCGGTTCGGAGGCCACGCGCGCGATGCCAACGATAGCCGATTGGCCTCCACTGTGATAGATGAACACGTTATCGCCCGGACGCATCTCGCGAATGGCACGCACCGCCTGCGGGTTCTTCACCCCATCCCAAACGGTTTTCTTTTCGCGCTCAAGGTCGTCGAGCGAATACGTGCCAGGCTCGGTTTTTGCCAGAAACCAGTTCATGATCGATCCATTCTACGTCACCCTCTGCCCGTCCGCTGGAACTATGACGGTCGCGGCGGCGTATCCTGAATTAAATGCCCGGCGATTTCGCTATTGAGACCTCGAATCTGACGAAGATCTATCGCTCGCGCTGGCGGAGACGGGAAGTGCGGGCCGTCGACGGAATCTCCCTGCGGGTCGCGCGCGGGACCACCTTCGGCCTGCTGGGGCCTAACGGGGCGGGGAAGACCACATTCGTGAAGCTGCTGCTCTCGGCGGTACTCCCCACCGAAGGCGAGGCACGGGTGTTCGGACGCGACGTCCACAAGCCCGAGGCCCGCCGCCCCATCGGCTACCTGCCGGAGAACCACCGTTTCCCCACGTACTTCACGGGCTCCGGTATGCTCGATTTCTACGCCGCGCTGTCGGGAAGCACCGCCGCCGACCGGAAGCGCCTGATCCCCGAGATGCTCGAACTCGTCGGTCTGGAGCGCTGGGGCGCCGTGCGGATTGGGAAGTATTCGAAGGGCATGCTGCAACGGCTCGGTCTTGCTCAGGCCATCATCCATTCGCCTTCACTGTTGATTCTCGACGAGCCGTCGGACGGCGTCGATCCCATGGGCCGGCGGCACATCCGCGAGATTCTGGAAAAGCTGGAACAAAAGGGTGTGACCATTTTCATCAACTCGCACCTGCTCGCTGAAGTCGAGCTGTTCTGCGGCGAAGTGGCCATACTGCATAAGGGAAAGGTCGCGCTCTCGGGCAAAGTGCGCGATCTGGTGGCCGGCAAAGGCTACAAGCTGACTGCATCACAGGTTCCCGAGGCGCTTGAAAGGGTCCTGCGGGCGCGGGCAGCCGCAGTATCTGTGCGCGAGGGGTTGCTGGATCTTCAGTTCACTACCCGGGATCAAGCCAACGAGGCCATCGATCTGCTGCGCCGCGAAAGCTGCGCGATCGAATCGCTGGTGCACACTTCGAGCACGCTGGAAGAGGTGTTTATCCAGACCATCGGCGGCGCAGGTTCGCCGCCGCTTGCCGCGCCCGCTCCTCAGGAGGTGACCGCATGACGACCACGCTGGCGCTTATACGCGACACGTTTCGCGAAGCCATTGCCAGGAAAATCTTCTGGGGCTTGTTCGGCCTGTCGTCGCTGATGATCCTGTTTTTCCTGTTCGTGATGAAGATCGACATCGTGGCCGGCGCAACGGCGTCCATTTCGCTGTTCGGATTTCACGGGCATAACAACACCACCGACGTTCAGCGGCTGGTGCGCGGCGTGTTCGGCTTCGTGGCTACGTTCCTGTACACCTTCGGGATGTTCCTCGCGGTCTTCGCGTCGTCGGGGCTCACTCCCAGCGTCCTCGAGCCCGGCCGAATTGAGCTGCTCCTCTCCAAACCGGTATCGCGCTGGCACCTTCTGCTCGGGCGTTACGCCGGCAATCTGTTGGTGGTCCTCTGCAATACGGTTTACCTTGTGTTCGGAATCTGGCTCATTCTCGGATGGAAGACCGGCATCTGGTCCGGCCCGTTTCTGTTGGCGATTCCAACCACGACGTTCATTTTCGCCGTCTTGCTGGCGGTAGTCGTCCTGATCGGCGTGCTCTGGGACAGCACTGCGCTGTCAATCATGATTACGGTAGCCCTGATGATCCTCAGTCCGATTCTGGCGCAGAAGGACACGGTGATGAAGCTGCTTTCGTCGGAGTGGTCGCGCCGGATCTGGCTGGCCCTCTACTACGTGCTGCCCAAGGTTCACGATCTGGGGCGTATCACTCTCGATGCCATCATGAATCGGACCTTCGACGGCTGGATGCCGGTGTGGACCTCGGCCCTGTTCGGCGCCGCCGCACTCGGTTCGGCACTGTGGGTCTTCTCGCGAAGGAGCTTTTAGTGCGCGCCGGCATTCTCCTGCTGGCGGCGTGCCTTACCTTGTCCTCCTGCCAGACGGTGCTGCACAGATCCGTGCGTATCGATCCGGCACTGG
>Ga0187851_10005146_pt1 | contig 10493 bp, 6 predicted proteins | sample June2016WEW_6_10_FD_132997 | JGI IMG/M metagenome (GOLD analysis project Ga0187851, IMG submission 132997) | Peatland microbial communities from SPRUCE experiment site at the Marcell Experimental Forest, Minnesota, USA - June2016WEW_6_10 | ecosystem: Environmental > Terrestrial > Soil > Wetlands... | reverse complement strand
GACAAGGCCCAGCCTGCAATCACGCTGCATGCAGGCCAGCCGCGTCGAATTGCTCTTGTGCCCTTTCAGGTCATCACGCTCGATTGCGAGCCACAAAAATAACGGCGCGGGATTAGTGCTTCACAGCTCCATCCCAGCGCCGCTAAGGCGCTGTCACGGTGCCATTCAGAATCGGCGCGGCCTTTCCATCAATCGTTCTGCCCGCTGCGCCTTCCTCGTCAAACACGATCACGTCGTTCGAGCCCTTTCTGAGCCACGGTCCCGGCAGGTAAAGCGTCTTCTGCGGACCCACGTCCCAAATGCGGCCCAGTGCATGTCCGTTCACCCACACAAAGCCCTTCACAAATTGGCTCGTGTCAAGAAACGTGTCGCCCGGCTGAGCCACTTCCAGTGTTCCATGATAAAAACAGGCTCCCGTGCAATCGCCGGCCTTGAAGTGCATCTTCGCCGGGTCGTTCATCGGCAATGGATAAATCTGCCAGCCCGTCAGCGGCTTTCCAGCCAGCATCACCTGCTTCGTAATCCCCTTGCGCTCGCCGCGAATCACGGTGGTAAAGTTCACGCGCCCCGTGTTCTCCACCAGAATGTCAAGCCGCGAACCTGCAGCCTTCACGTCAACGTCAAGATGATTCTGCCCCAGCCGTCGATCGAGCGTGCCCACCTGCTCGCCGTTCAAATAGATCCGCGCATAATCATGCAGCTCGTCTAAAACCAGTTCGCCATGGACTGCGTCCGGAACAAACGTCCGGTACAGAATGTATCCATACGCCTGATCGAGGTCTTCCATGGAGAGTGGCTGCTCTGAATGCACACCCTCTGGCAGATTTTTCCAGAGCGACGCGCCCTGCTTGAAACCCGTCGGCGCTACGGCCACGGCGGGGTCTACCGCTGGAATCGGCGGCGGCGTGATGCCCGTATTCTTAGCAATCGCATCGCGAAACAACGCGTACTTTGCCGCAGGCCGTCCGCTCTCGTCGAGTGGCGCGTCATAGTCGTAACTCGTCACGTCCGGCTCATAATTTTTCCCGTCGCTGTTGGCGCCGTTCATCCAGCCAAAGCTCGTTCCGCCGTGAAACATGTAGATGCTGATGGAGTAGCCCTGCGCAAGAATCCAGTCCAGCTCATCCGCCTGTTTCTTTGCATCCGTGGTATGGTGCTTCTCGCCCCAGTGATCGAACCAGCCTGCCCAATACTCGCCATTCATGAAGGGGCCGTCGGGCCGCAATTGATGCAGCTTTGCGAACTCCTTCTTCGCTTCGCCCGGACCAAAGTTGATCACCGCCGGCAGCTCAGGCAGCGAGCCTTTGGTTAACTCGTCTGCGCCATCGGCCGTATACAGCATCGCCTTGTCAAACCCGGCGTCGAGCAGCACATGGTGAATCTGCTCCATGTATGCATGGTCATCGCCGAACGATCCGTACTCGTTCTCCACCTGCACCGCGATAATCGGTCCGCCATTGCCGATCTGCAGCGGCGCAAGTTCCTGGCCGAGCCGCATGAGCCAGCGCTTTACCCGCGTCATGAATTTCTCGTCGGAGCTGCGGACCACGATGTCATGATCCTTTAACAGCCATGCCGGATACCCGCCAAACTCCCACTCCGCGCATGCGTAAGGCCCCGGCCGCAGGATCACGTAGAGCCCCTCGCTCCGTGCCTCGCGGATAAACTCGGCCACATCCCGCTGGCCCGTGAAGTCGTATTCGCCCGGCCGTAACTCGTGTTCGTTCCAGAAAACGTAGGTCGTGATCGTGTTCAGGCCCATCGCCTTGGCCATGCGCAGCCGGGCACGCCAGTACTCACGCGGAATCCGCGGATAGTGCATCTCACCCGAAATGATGCGAAAGGGCTTGCCGTCCAGCATGAACTTCCCGTCTTCAGCGCGGAACGAGTGCGGTGTCTGCTGTGCCTGACAGAAAGCTACTGCAAGACCAATAACGAAGATAAGAGCGAACTGCCTGAATGCATTTTTCATAAAGGTTGATGCCCAAAATGGAGCCATGGTTCCTTTCGTGCCTTTTTGTCGCGAAACCAATTGGCCTGACATGGGATTGGTCTGTTCCATTTCGCGCCGCTCTCCATCATAATCTGCCTGGGGCCGGGTAATCTGGCTAACTTCGCTGCCAAAGCTCACATCTCTGAAGCATGCCCGTAGTAGACTTTCGTTTACGGCAGTGCCCGCACGAGGTTCCCGAGCCTTGCCGCGCACCAGCGCAATACCGGTGTCGTTTCAGACTGTCCAGGGGAGATTGCTTCATGCAAATCGTGTTCGCCGCTTCAGAATGTGTGCCCTTTGCCAAGACCGGAGGTCTGGCTGACGTGGTGGGCGCCCTGGCTCCTGAAATGGTGAGGTTGGGGCATGAGGTCACCGTCTACCTCCCGTTTTATGCGCGCGTGAGGAGACACATTGACGGCGAGCCTCAGTATGCGACGCGCTCTATCACCATCCCCTTCCAGTCCTACAATCGCTTCGTCGGCATCGTCGATGGGGGCAAGCGCGACGGCGTTCGCTATTATTTCGTCGATTGTCCCGAGCTCTTTGACCGCCAGGAGCTCTACGGCACCAGGACCGGCGACTATCCTGACAACAGCGAGCGATTCGGCCTGTTTTGCCGGGCCGTTCTTGAATCCTGCAAGCTGCTCGGCGTGCCCGATGTCTTTCACATTCACGACTGGCAGGCTGCGCCCATCGCCATCTACCTGCGCACCGTCTATGCCTCCGATCCAGCGTTGAAATCCGCCGCGGTCGTCATCACCATCCACAACGCTGGCTACCAGGGAAATTTTCCGCCCACCACCACCGAACAGCTCTTGCTCCCCTGGGACATCTTCACCATGGACAAGGTGGAGCAGTTCGATCACTTCAACTTCCTCAAGGGTGGGTTGGTCTACTCCGACATTCTCACCACGGTGAGCAAAAAGTATGCTGAAGAGATTCAGACGCCGGAGTTCGGTGAGCAGCTCGACACCGTGCTGCGGGCTCGTTCAGCAGACTTGCGCGGCATCCTCAACGGCGTTGACTACAACAAGTGGGACCCGTCGACCGACGGCCACCTGGCCGCGCACTATTCTGCGGACGATCTGACCGGAAAGCAAGCCTGCCGCACCGATCTGCTCCATGCCTTCGGCCTTGAAAAAATCGAAGACACCTCGCCTGTGATCGGCATCGTATCCCGGTTTGCCACGCAGAAGGGCTTTGACCTGGTCCAGCAGATTGCCGGCTCGCTCTCCGATCGCGACGTTGCGGTGGTGGTCCTCGGCAGCGGCGAGCCTGTTTACGAAAAGTTCTTTCGGGATTGGGCCTTCTGGCACCAGGGCAATGTGGCCGTGCAGATCCGCTACGACGATGCGCTGGCACACAAAATTGAAGCCGGCTCCGACATCTTTCTTATGCCGTCAAAGTACGAGCCCTGCGGCCTCAATCAGATTTATTCGCTCAAGTACGGAACTGTGCCCGTGGTCCGCGCCACCGGCGGACTCGACGACACCATTGAAGAGTGGAACCCTGAGCGGGGAACTGGAACTGGATTCAAGTTCTCAGTCTACGAAGCGCCGGAACTCCTCGCCGCCATTGACCGCGCGCTTGAAGCTTTCAAGAATCGCAAGTCCTGGCAGCGCCTCATGCTCAACGGGATGGCGCGCAACTATAGCTGGAAGCAACCCGCCCGCGAATACGCCGCCGTCTACCAAGAAGCTGCAAACCGCCGCGCATAAAGTGAATTCTGTAGCGCCGCTCTCCAGAGCGGCTGTCGTGCGGGTCTCCAGACCCGCACCAAACGCCTCTGGCGTCCGGAAAGCCGGGTGCCCCCGGTGCCTTGTCCGCCGCGGCGGAGGCACCGGGGATCGGTACAAACTTAATTGTGCTTGCCCTTCCACTCCGAGTACGGTCCCTGGAAGTCCTCAATCCCATCCGCCGTAAAATTCCACAGACGCGTGGCCACTTCGTCAATCAGGTCGTGGTCATGCGTAACCAGAAGTACTGTGCCTTCGTAGCGTTGCAGCGCAATGTTCAGCGCGTTGATCGCTTCCAGGTCTAGATGGTTGGTCGGCTCGTCAAACACCAGAAAATTCGGCTTCGTCAAAATCAGCTTACAAAACACCAGCCGGGCCTGCTCGCCGCCTGAGAGAGCCTTGGTCGGCTTCTCGCCTTCTTCACCTGAGAACAGCATCTGTCCCAGAATCCCGCGAATCTCTTCCACGTGCGCCGCCGGATTCCAGCGATGCAGCCACTCCGCCACCGTGAGCCCGTGCTCGATCGTTGCGCCAATGTCTTGCGGAAAATATCCGATCTGCGCTTCGTGCCCCCAGAACACCGAGCCTGAGTCGAGTTCGAACTCCTTGTCCGCCAGCCCCGGATACGTCGACAGAATGCTTTTCAGCAGCGTCGTCTTTCCCGCGCCGTTGCGGCCCATCAGGCAAATCTTTTCGCCCCGCAGTAGATTCGCCGTAAAGCCGTCAAGCACCTTCTGCTCACCGTACAGCTTTGTCAGGTGCTTGAACTCAAGCACGTGCTTGCCGCTGGGCCGCGTCTGGTCAAAGCGAATGTAGGGGCGCTGAATGTTCGAGCGGGCTAGGTCATTGGTTTGCAGGCGCTCCACTTCCTTGCGCCGGCTGGTCACCTGCGATGAGCGTGTGCCCGCCGCAAAGCGCGCGATAAAGTCGTTCAACTGCGCAATCTTCTTTTCGCGCTGCGCGTTCTGCGCCTCCAGTGTTGAACGAATCTGCGTCTTCGCCATCACCATGTCGTCGTACCCGCCCGTGTACACAATGATGGTTTGGTAATCGATGTCCGCCGTATGCGTGGTCACCGAGTTCAAAAAATGCCGGTCGTGCGAAATCGCAATCAGCGTTCCGTCGTAGTTCTGCAGAAAATCTTGCAGCCAGTGGATCGAATCAAGATCCAGATAGTTCGTCGGCTCGTCCAGCAGCAGCGCTTCCGGCTTGCCAAACAGCGCCTGCGCCAGCAGCACGCGCACCTTCTGCCCGCCCTGCAACTCGCCCATCTTGCGCTCGTGGACTTCATCCGGAATATCCAGCCCCTGCAGCAGCACTGCCGCATCTGACTCCGCCGTGTACCCGTCCTCGTCGCCGATCACGCCTTCCAGTTCACCCAGCCGCATTCCGTCGGCGTCAGAAATCTCCGGCTTTTCGTAAATCCGGTCACGCTCTTCAAGGGCCGCCCACAGTGGCTTGTTGCCCATGATCACCGTGTCGATCACGCGATACGCGTCGAAGGCAAATTGATCCTGACGCAGCACGCCAAACTTCCGCGGCCGCACTACGTTGCCCTTTTGCGCATCCAGGTCGCCGGTAAGAATCTTCATGAAGGTGGACTTGCCCGATCCGTTGGGCCCGGTCAAACCGTAGCGGCGCCCCTGGACAAAACTCACGCTTACGTCCTCGAACAAGAGCTTCGAGCCGTAGCGCATCGTAACGTTGCTGACACTGAGCATGTTTTCTTTGATTCCTGTATGAATTTCCTGCCGACTCACGCTCTCCGCAACCCGGCAAAGGCCGCATGGCCCGGTTTTGGCTTGGTTGCGCGAGAGATTTTCAGGAGCGGAACACTTGTGTCCTGCTTGAGAATGTCGACTCTTCTAGTTTCTCATATGTGCCGGGTTTCCAGCCTTGATGGCGGCAACCAGCGGTCGCGCAGCGCCTTCCGATCAAAGGCGCCGCGTCTTCTGTCAAAAATAATCGATATTCAGCTTGCTCAAGGCGCAGTCGCGAATTTTCCGCCCTTCGCATAAAGCCAGTCCGCACCTGCCGATGGATCATTCGGGTCCTTCACAACGTAGAGCAGGACCGTTGTCGGCTGAAAGCACTGGCGGTAAATCAGCCCCATGCTTGCGCCGTAGTTCGGCTTCATCAGGTTGACGCTCAGGTTGAAATAGGCCGGGGGATTGTCGATCTTGACCATGCCGTTATGCGCCTGGTTGGTAATCTCATGAACCCCGCCGCCCGCATAGCTCTGCGAACCGTCCCTCGCCATGCCGAACTCGTAATGTGGCGGATTAGGATTGTTCTGGTCGTAGGTCGTGTCAATGGCGAATTGCAGCCGGTTGGTGATCGGAGTCATCGTCTTCGCCGCGACAACACGCACCAGAATCGAGCACGAATTTGCAGAGCCCGGCCCATAGATCGCATTCACGTAGTTGTCTGCGCTGTCTCCCGTCTCATCGGCAATCACCTCAGCCGGAGTCGGCGCCGCATGCACTCCCGCGCAGGCTGCCGGCAGCTTGAGCAGTTGCGCGTCTGGCGCCGCAAGCATCACCTTGCGGATATCAACCATCGTCATTGGAGCGGCTCCGGGTGCAGTCATCGTCGCGCGCATCACCAGGTTGTCTTTCTTGTCGAGCCACGCCTTCACATTACCCTGAGGAGAATTCTGCGCATATACCTGTGTCGAAATGCCGGCCACCGTTTCTGTTCCCGCCGGCTTCAGATCTCCCTTCGCAATGCCGCCGGTCACTTCCGCCGTCATCGCAAACGGATCGCCCCAGTCTCCGGAAAAGCGCCCCGCGCCGCACTGGATCGGCGACGCCTTCGGATCCCACGAATAAGTTACGCCCGCCTTCAGGTCGTAGAGTGTGGTCGAACTCTGCGACGGGCGAACCACTGCAATCAAAGCCGTGTCGCCGTTGCGATAAACGGTCATGGTTCCCGGGTCGGGAGCACCCATGGCTTCTGAAATCGTGTACGCGGTTGGCGGCGTCTGCGCTTGCGCTTGCGGGCTTAAAGAAAGCAAACCGAGACAGACCATGAAGCAAAGACAGACGAGGGCGCGTGGAGTTGACATCGAAAAAACTCCTTTGTGCTTGAAAAATGGGCCTGAGTGTTTCCAGCAACTACCGACGGATGGGCAACTTCGTGAAGAGTGTCCGATGATAGCTGCCGGCCTCTACCTCGTCAAGGCTTCGTCGCGTGCCCCCGGCTTCATTCACAGGATCGAACAGAGCTTCGCGAACGAGTCCAGCTCAATCAGATGCTGACCCGCCGGCGGCTTGTCCACTGTGGCGTGTTCCAGCACCCATGTGTCCTTGTGAAAAAGAAAAACAGCGTGCAGCCCGGCAGCGAGCGCCGGATTAATGTCGCTCTTCGGGCTGTTGCCGATCATCCAGCTCGAGTGCGGCGTCAGCTCGTGGCGGGCAATCACCTCGCGATACGTCGCCGGATCCTTTTCCTTCACAATTTCCACTGCGGCAAAGTAAGGTGCAAGCCCCGACCGCGCCAGCTTGTCGGCCTGCTCCGCATCGTCACCCTTCGTCATCAGGATCAGGTGATGCCGGCTCGCAAGCTGCTCCAGTGTGTCTGTCACGCCCGGTAGCAGTTCAATCTCCTGTTCGGCAATCGAGCGCGCAAATCCGCGAATGCGTTCCTTTTTCTCTTCGGTCACCGGGGCAGGGCTCAGCCGCTCAAAGCAGGTCACCATCGAATGCGTAAAACTCGTTAGGCCGTACCCGCGCGCGAGAATCGTTTCGCGCTCCACTGCGTTCAGGGCCTGCCGCACCTCGGCCGGAGAGTATTCATGATGATTCAGATAGCTGATGAACGACGCAATCGCCCGCTCAAAGTAGATGTTGTTCTCCCAGAGCGTGTCGTCGGCATCAATCAAAAGGGTCTGGCCGGAAGGGAAGTCGGGCATGAATCGATGGTAAAACCCGCCGCGCCACTTTCACCTGCGGAAAAATCGTCTGCAGCCTCAAACGCCCAGCTCTGCCCGGATCGCCCCCGCAATCGCCTCCGCATGGTGGCGCATCGCGGTCTCGCTCTCGGCCTCGATCATCACCCTCGCCAGCGCCTCAGTCCCGCTGTAGCGGATCACCACGCGGCCTGAATCTTTCAACTCCTCTTCGGCTGTGCGGATGGCGGTGACCACCGTGGGAATAGTGTCGAGAGGCCTCTTCTCACGCACCTTCACATTCACAATCACCTGCGGAAACACCTTCAGGTCAGCCGTCAATTCCTCAATGGTCTTCCCGGTCCGCGCAATCAGATCCAGCACCACCAGCGCTGTCAGCAGTCCGTCGCCCGTCGTCGCCAGGTGCGGCAGCAGAATGTGGCCCGACTGTTCTCCGCCCAGCGCCGAGTCCTGCTTCAGCATCTCTTCAAGAACATATCGGTCGCCCACCGGCGCGCGGAACATGCGAATGCCTGAGCGCTTCAGCGCGGCTTCAAGACCCATGTTCGACATGGTGGTTGCAACCACCAGGTCGCCGGTGAGCAGCCCGCGCTCCTTCAGGTCGCGCGCCGCCACCAGTAGAATGGCGTCGCCATTGATCACGTTCAAGTCCGCGCCGGAAAGCATGCAGCGGTCCGCGTCGCCGTCAAAGGTCACGCCCAGCGCGGCGCCCCGGCTCTTCACTTCCGCGGCCACGTGCGACGGATGAAGCGCCCCGCAACCGGCGTTGATGTTTCGTCCATCGGGCGCAACATTCACCAGCGTCGCCCCGCCCAGGCGGCGAAACAGCTCCGGCGCAACCGAGGAAGCTGCCCCATTCGCGCAATCGGCCACAATGTTCAAGCCAGCGAGGGAGAGCCCCGGAACCGCATCGATGAGGAACTGAATGTAATCCAGGCGGAACGCCGGATTTTCTTCAACAGCGGACAACTTTTCAGGATCGGGAGTCGCAATCTTCGCGGCGTGATGGAAAATCTCGTCCTCCATCGCCAACTCCACCGCGTCGGGCAGTTTGAAGCCGTCTCCGCCGAACAATTTGATCCCGTTGTCCTGCCAGGGATTGTGCGAAGCGGAAATCACCACGCCCGCATCAAACCCATGCTTGCGCGCCAGGAACGCGACTGCGGGTGTCGGCGTCACGCCTGCGCTCTCCACCTTCGCGCCCGCGGAACGCAGCCCGGCCGCAAGTGTGGCGGCAATCCATGGGCCCGATTCACGCGTGTCGCGGCCCAGGATCACCCTCGGCTCAGCCGACACTTTCTTGAGCGAATGCGCCAGGGCAAGCCCGGTGGCAAAAATGGTGGTTGGATCAAGAGGGTTTTCACCTGCGACGGCACGAATGCCATCAGTCCCGAAAAGTTGGCGTGCGGTTGTTGCGCTCATGGTCACGTTTCTAATTTTAGGGTCCTAGCCCTGCCGGCTGTCTGTCCCCATTTCAGGGGATATGGATTCCACGTTGCTGGTGAACGTGCCGTCGGCCAGCCGCGTAGTAACCTGTTCGCCGGCAACCAGTTGGCCTGAAGACCGGATCAGTGTGCCCTCTGCCGACTGCACCAGGGCATAGCCCCGGTCCAGCACCGCCAGCGGCGAAAGCGAGTGAAGCCGCGCATCCACGCCGCCCACGCGCACCGCAGCCCGCTTAAGAGTGCGCTCCAGTGACCGGTCAATCCGCGTGCGCAGTTCCGTCAGCCGTTCTCGCGCCTGTGCCAGCGCCTGTCTTGGATCGTGCCTCAGAACCGTCGCGCCCAGCTCGGCAACCTGCGTCTGATGCCCGCGAAGTTGCCCGGTCAACGCCGCTTCCAGCCGGAAGCTGAAGTCGTCAAGCCGCTGCGCCGCCCGGTGCAGCATCGTGGACATGCGCGCCTCGGCCCGGCTCACCGGAACGCGGGTCAGCCGTTGCCGTGCCTGCAAAACCTGGAACCGCGCAGCCCTCTCCAGCCGGTGAAACTGGTTGGCAAGATGCTCTTCAATCCTGTGCTGCGCCTCGGTCACCAGCTCCGCGGCGGCTGACGGCGTCGGTGCGCGCAAATCCGCCACAAAATCCGCGATCGTAAAATCCGTCTCGTGTCCGATGGCCGAGACCACTGGCAGATCCGACGCCACAATCGCCCGCGCAACCCGCTCCGAGTTGAACGCAGCCAGGTCTTCGAGAGATCCGCCGCCGCGAGCCAGCACAATCAGGTCGACCAGGCCCGATGCATTCAGTTCGGCAATGGCGCCCTCAATCTCTGCGGGTGCAGAATCGCCCTGCACGGCCACCGGGTAAAGCAGAACGCTGAGCCCGGAGTGCCGTCGCGCCACAATATTCAAAAAGTCGCGAATCACAGCGCCCGTCGGCGACGTCACAATCCCCACCGTGCGTGGAAACGCGGGCAAAGGGCGCTTCCGTTCCGCGTCAAACAGGCCCGCCGCCTTCAGCCGTTCCTTCAGTTGCTCGAACGCCAGTTGCAGCGACCCCGCGCCTACCGGCTCCATGGTTTCGGCCACCAACTGCATCTGGCCGCGCTGCTCGTACACGCTCACCCGCCCGCGCACCAGCACGTGCAGTCCGTCTTCGGGCCTGAAGCGCAGCAGCATCGCCTGCCGCCGGAACAGCACAATCGGCAGTTGGGCATCCGCATCCTTCAGCGTGAAGTACACATGGCCTGACGGGGCCGGGCGGTAGTTTGAAATTTCACCCTCAACCCAAACGTCGCCATACTCCTGCTCCACCAGCTCGCGCACCTGGCCCACCAGCTCGCGCACCGGCCAAATGCGCCGTGTCGCTCGAGGCGCATCGAACGTCAGGTCGAGCTGCGGCGCAAATGGATCCCTT
>Ga0187851_10005145_pt1 | contig 10493 bp, 5 predicted proteins | sample June2016WEW_6_10_FD_132997 | JGI IMG/M metagenome (GOLD analysis project Ga0187851, IMG submission 132997) | Peatland microbial communities from SPRUCE experiment site at the Marcell Experimental Forest, Minnesota, USA - June2016WEW_6_10 | ecosystem: Environmental > Terrestrial > Soil > Wetlands... | reverse complement strand
CACCACCAGCGTCGCCATCACGATCGTCGACAGCAGCAGCAGCGCGAAGTTGCCCGCATCGCTAGCCGCGCTGATCTCCGAGCCCAGTCCGAAGGTCGACATCACCTGGCCCTTGAACTGGAAGTACTCGGCGATGATGCTCGCATTCCACGCTCCGCCCGACGCCGTCACGAGGCCCGTCACCAGGTACGGGAAGATGCCCGGCAGAATCACCGTGCGCCAGCGGTCCAGACGCCGGAAGCGGAAGATCTCCGAAACCTCGCGGAACTCCGACGGGATGGCGATCGCGCCCGCGATCACGTTGAACAGGATGTACCACTGCGTGCCCATCAGCATCAGCAGCACCGAGCCCACCTTCAGACCGCCGCCCAGGCTGATCAGCGCCATCAGCACCACCGGGAACAGCGCGGTCGCCGGCACCGAGGCCGCAATCTGCGCCAGCGGCTGCGCGATGCGCGAGAGGCGCGGACTGAACCCGATCGCCACGCCCACCGGGATGGTCCACAGCGAGCCGAGGATCAGCGCCGTCCACACCCGCAGGAACGTCGCTCCCGCGGCCTGGAGCGTCATCCACAGTTCCGCCCGGTTCACGCCCTTCAGCGTCGCCAGCGCCTGGAACACCCCGTAGCCGATCGCAATCGCCACCGCGCCGCCCAGCACGATCCGCAGCGCCTGCCGCAGCCGCACCGCGCCGCGCCCCGGATGGGCGCTCGGCCGGCGCCGCGCCGCGCGCATCATCAGCCGCTCTTCCAGCCCCGTGACCGTCCGCTCGGTCAGACGGTTGATCAGCGGCGACTGGCGCAGCAGGTTGAGCACCGGCGACTCCGCCGCTTCCGCGCTCTCCACCTGTTCCAGCTTGAATTTGTCGGCCCAGGCGATGGCCGGCCGCCACACCAGTTGGTCGATCATCACGATCACCGCGATCATCGCTGCCAGGCCCCACACGAGTGCCGGCGTGTCGCCCGCACTGGCCGCCGCCTGCAGGTACGAGCCCAGCCCGGGCAGCCGGAAGTCGCGCTTGCCGAGCACGAACATCTCGCACGCCATCAGGAAGAACCACCCGCCCGCCACCGACACCATCGAGTTCCAGATCAGGCCGATCGTGCCATACGGCAGTTCCAGTTGCAGGAAGCGCTGCACTGCGCCGAAGCGGTAGATCCCGGCCGCTTCCCGCAGTTCCCGCGGAATGGCCTGCAGCGAGGCGTAGAAACTGAACGCCATGTTCCACACCTGGCCTGTGAAGATCAGCACCACGGAGCCGATTTCCACGCCCAACTGGCGCGCCGGGAACAGCGCCACCATGGCCAGCATCACCCCGGGGAGAAAGCTCAGCACGGGGATCGACTGCAGGATGTCCAGCGTCGCCAGCATCACCCCCTGCAGCCGTTTGTTATACGCCGCGACGTAGCCGTAGGCCACCGCGAACACCAGGCTCAGCACGTACGCCGCCCCCATCCGCACCAGCGAATACACCGCGTACATCGGGATCGCCCGCGGCGAGCGCGAGATCTCGGCTGCCGGCACGATGGCGCCGAACCAGTAGCGCCCGACGACCATCATCAGGTACACCACCGCGACCACGCCCGAAAACACCAGCGCATCCAGCACCAGCGGCCACGTCTTCTCGCCCTTCAGCGAAAGGCTCAGCGGCTGCGTGCTCATAATCCGTGTCCGACGCCGCTCTCCGCCGCGGCCGCCGGCAGTTCTTCCGGAATGAAGAACCGCTCCCGCTTGCGGTCGTAGTCGAACAGTTCGGCATAGCGGCCCCAGTTGACCGCCGTCTCGATCTGCGCCTGCGCCTCGTCTTCGCTGAAATGCTCCTCCAGCATGTCCTGGAAGAACTCCGCCGGCAGCGTCCGGTCGGCCTTCGTATCGAGCGAGCGCGTGATCTGCCGCAACAGCGAAACGCGCTCCAGCGCGGCGTCGCGGAAGACGTCCTTGCGCTTGAGAATGTCCGCCTCCACGAAGGCGCGGCCCTCGTCGGTGATCTCGGCGTCGCCTTCGGTGAGCTTCAGGAAGCCCAGCAGCACTCCGGCCTCGACCGTCGGCAGCATGTCGTCGATTTCAAACTGCAGATCGTCAGCCAGATGATAAATGTCGGCATGCCCGCCGTGGTCCGAAAGGATCTCGAGGAAGCCCGCGATGCCGCCTGGGCGCGCGTGCGGCAGCATCTGGTATTTGACTTTCTCCGGTTCCAGCAGCGGCGCGGTCCCGGGCGTCGGCGCCAGCCCCACATCGGAACCCGTGTCGGGCTTGGTCAGGATCTTGTAGACGTAGTCCACCAGAATCGTGAAGGCCGGCGAGCGGCGGTCCCGCGGCCGCGGCAGCTCGACTTTGAAATTCGTCCGGATGCGCGCCGGATTCTTGCCCAGCACGATGATCCGGTCGGCCAGCAGGATCGCCTCTTCGATGTTGTGGGTGACGATGAACACCGACTGCGTGTTGATCTTCTTGTCCTCCCACAGCTCCAATAGTTCGCCGCGCAGGTTCTCGGCCGTCAGCACGTCCAGTGCCGAGAACGGCTCGTCCATGAACAGCACTTCCGGCTCCACCACCAACGCGCGCGCGAAGCCCACCCGCTGTTTCATCCCGCCCGACAGCTCCTTTGGATATGCCGATTCGAATCCGTCCAGGCCGACCGTATCGAGGATCTTGAGGCTGCGCTTATGCCGCTGCATTGCCTCCACGCCCCGCGCCTTCAGCGGCGCTTCGACGTTCTCCAGCACCGTCAGCCATGGAAACAGCGCGAAGCTTTGGAACACGATCGAGACGTTCTCGCACGGACCGTTGAGCGGCTTGTTGTGCCACAGCACTTGTCCGCCCGACGTCCCCGCCAGGCCCGTGAGCATGCGCAGCAGCGTCGATTTGCCCGACCCCGACGGGCCAAGCAGCGCCAGGATCTCGCCCGGATACACGCACAGGTCCATCGGCGCGATCACCTGGATGCGGTTGCGGCCAGATTGGCCGTAATACTTCTCCACCTGCCGGGCTTCAATCAGCGGCTCTCTCACTTCTGCCTCGTAACTGTATTGAAATACAGCCTGTTTTGATCGAACTCCATTATCGCAGCCAACCGCCGTTGGAGCCAGACACGCCGCGCGCGTGGCCGCTCCCAAGCTATGTCGGAACGCCTGCTCAGCGCCCAGCTTGCTCGCCGCGCCTCAGCCCGGCAGATCCAGCAGGTAGCCCGGCTTGCCGGCGTTCACGCCCCGCGTTTTGCCGAGCAGCGCCTCGCGCCCCGCGGCTTCGTGAATGTGCCCGCAGATGAACCACTCCGGCTGCTCTTGGGCGATGAATTCCGCCACCGCGCGCGAACCGAAGTGGCGGCCCGACGCGGCTTCGTCGAGCGGGGTGTTCAGCGGTGGGCAGTGGCAGATCAGCAGCATCGGTTTCAAGCCGGCGAACACACTCAGATTCGTGGCAATGGTCTCCTCCGAATCCTCGCCCGGCGTGTGGAACGGCGTGGGGTTGGAATGGCCCAGCCCGGCGATGTGGAAGCCAGCGCGCAGGATTGACTTTCCATGCAGCGCGTGGAATCCGTGGCGCGCGCAGAAGGCTTCGATATCGCGCGCGTGCTCGTGATTGCCCGGCAGAATCCACATCTTGTCCGCGCGCCGTGCGAGCACCGGCGCCAGCTTCTCCAACCCGCGATTGAACGTGGTCAGATCTCCGGCGGCGACGTACAGGTCCGCCTCGATGTCCAGCAGTCGGTTCAGCGCGGCGGCGTCGTCATGGATGTCGGAGAAGATGAGGATTTTCACGGTTGTTCTTCAGATTGTACGATGCCCGCGCCCGACCGGCCGGCCTCGGCTTGCATCGAAAACCGTCCTTCAACCGTCTCATTAAGATGAGGAGCCTCGACCGGCGGTGGAGCGCCGGTTCCGCGTTACACTATAGGCAATTCTGGACTTATCCCACTTCTCGAAGCAGATCGCACTATGTCGAGCCAATCCGAGCAGCGCCCCGGCCTGAATAGCTGGCTGGAAGACGAGCTGTATCAAGAATACGTTCATGACCGCGGCACCGTGGATGAGAGCTGGCGCGCGGTCTTCGACTCCGCGCCGCACCAGCCCAACGGCCAGCCGGCGCTCGAAACCGCCGTCGCCGTGCGCCCGCCGGCCTCAGTTCCCACGCCGACGCCCGCTGACGCACCCACGACGCCAGCCCTTGCGCTGAGCCCCTCCGATCAGCTTGTGCCGCTGAAAGGCGCGCCGCTGCGCGTCGCCGAAAACATGACCCTCAGCCTGACTGTGCCGACGGCCACTTCGCAGCGCACCATTGCCGTGAAAGTGATCGACGAGAATCGCCGTCTGCTGAACCAGATGCGCGAGCTGCATGGCAAATCGAAGGTCAGTTACACGCATCTCACGGCCTGGGCCATCGTGCGCGCATTGAAATCTCTCCCCGGCATCAACGACGCCTACGCCGAGCTCGACGGCGCGCCGCACCGCGTGGTGCGCCGCGAGATCAACCTCGGCATCGCCGTGGACGTCGCCGGTAAGGACGGCCATCGCGGCCTGATGGTGCCCAACATCAAGAACGCCGGCGCGCTCGGCTTCGGCCAGTTCCTGACCACGTTCGACGATCTGGTGGCCCGCGCGCGGACGGGCAAGCTCGGGCCGGACGACTTTCAGAGAACCACGATTTCGCTGACCAATCCCGGCACCGTGGGCACCGGCGCCAGCGTCCCGCGGCTGATGCCCGGGCAGGGCGCGATCGTTGCCACCGGCTCGATCGACTACCCGCCGGAGTTCCAGGGCGCGAGGGACGCTCTGCGCGCGCAGCTCGGCATCGCCAAGATCATGACCCTGACCTGCACCTACGACCACCGCATCATCCAGGGCGCGGAGTCGGGCGCTTTTCTGGGCCGGTTGCAGGCACTGCTCGAGGGTCAGGAAGGGTTCTACGAAGAGGTCTTCCTCGAACTCGGCATGCCCTACCAGCCCGTGAAGTGGCAGAGCGACCGCGGCGCCGCGTTTCCCGGCTTCCGCGACGATAAACGCCTGGACGAGATCGCCAAGCAGGCCGCGGTGCTGCAGTTGATCAACGCCTACCGCGTGCGCGGCCACCTGATCGCCGACCTCAATCCGCTGGGCACCGCGCCGCAGTATCACCCCGAGCTCGACCCCGCCACCTACGGTCTGACCATCTGGGATCTGGAGCGCGATTTCATCACCGGCTCGCTGGCCGGACGACCCGGCGTCGCCACTCTGAGAGTGATCCTCGACACGCTGCGCCAGACCTACTGCGGGCGGCTGGGCTGCGAGTACATGCACATCCAGCATCCCGAGGAAAAGCGCTGGCTGCAGGAGCGCATGGAGCCGCTGGCCAACCTCTGGCCGCTTTCGGGCGAGCTGAAGCAGCGCGTGCTGATGCGGCTGCTGCAGGCCGAGAGCTTCGAGAACTTCCTGCACACGCGCTTCGTCGGCCAGAAGCGCTTCTCGCTCGAGGGTGGCGAGTCGGCGATGGTCGTTCTCGACGAATTGATGGAGCGCGCCGCCGACCAGGGCGTGCGCGAGATGGTGATCGGCATGGCGCACCGCGGCCGGCTCACCGTGCTGTCGAACCTGGTGGGCAAATCGACGGCCCAGATCTTCGGCGAGTTCGAAGGCAACGTCGATCCCGAGACCACGCAGGGCTCCGGCGACGTGAAGTACCATCTCGGCGCGAGCGGCATCCAGCGCACCTGCGGCGGACGCGAAATCAAGGTCTCGCTCTCCCCGAATCCGAGCCACCTCGAGGCCGTCGACCCGGTGGTGGAAGGCATCGTGCGCGCCAAACAGACCCGCATGGGCGACCTCGCGCACGACAAAGTGCTGCCGGTGCTGGTGCACGGCGACGCGGCCTTCTCCGGCCAGGGCGTGGTCGCCGAGACGCTCAACCTCTCGCTGCTGAAAGGCTTCGCCACCGGCGGCACGGTGCACCTGGTGATCAATAACCAGCTGGGCTTCACCGCCACGCCCGAGGAGAGCCGCTCCTCGACCTATTGCACCGACGTCGCGCGCATGGTCCAGGCGCCCATTCTGCACGCCAACGGCGACGACCCCGAGGCCTGCATCCGCGCCATCGAGATCGCCTTCGACTACCGTCAGCAGTTCAAGAAGGACGTCGTCATCGACATGGTCTGCTATCGCAAGTACGGCCACAACGAAGGCGACGACCCGAGCTACACGCAGCCGTTGATGTACCGCAAAATCAAGGGCCGGAAGCCGGTCGGCGAGATCTATGCAGAGCGCCTGCTGCGCGAGGGCGTGATCACCAAGGAATGGGCCGGGCGCATTCGCCAGCAGGTTCAGGACGTCTACAACCGGGCTCACGAAGAGGCCGTCGAGCGCGGCGAAAAGTGGGAGCTGCAGGAGGTCACCGACTACGAGCAGCAGGCCGTGGCCAGCGCCTGCCCGCGCACGGCCGTCGATGCGGCGCTGGTGGAGACCATTATCCACGGTCTCACCACTTTCCCCGACAGTTTCACTCTGCATCCCAAGCTGAAGAACTTCCTAGAGAAGCGTAAGGACGTCGTGCAGGGCGGCGCGGCCGACTGGGCCACGGCCGAGGCGCTGGCCTTCGCTACGCTCGTTTCCGAGGGCACGCCCGTGCGCCTCTCAGGCCAGGACAGCGGTCGCGGCACGTTCTCGCAGCGCCACCTCGAGTACTACGACTACTCGACTGGCGCGGTTTACACGCCCCTGCAGCACCTCGCGCCCAACCAGGCGCGCTTCGAAGTCGTCGACTCGAGCCTCAGCGAGTACGGCGTGATGGGCTTCGAGTTCGGCTACTCCCTGGGCGACCCGCTGACGCTCACGCTGTGGGAAGGCCAGTTCGGCGACTTTGCCAATGGCGCGCAGATCATGATCGACCAGTTCATCTCCTGCTGCGAGGCCAAGTGGGGCCAGCCCAGCGGCTTGGTGCTGCTGCTGCCGCACGGCTACGAAGGCCAGGGCCCGGAGCACAGCTCGGCGCGCATCGAGCGCTTCCTCCAGCTCAGCGCCGAGGACAATCTGCAGGTGGCGAACGTCACCACGCCGGCCCAGTACTTCCACCTGCTGCGCCGCCAGATGTACGGCGGCAACGACCGCCGCGGTACGCGCAAACCGCTGGTGATCTTCACTCCCAAGAGCTTGCTGCGCCACGCCGAGGCGGTGAGCCCTTTGCGCGAGTTCACGCACGGCCACTTCGCCGAGCTGCTCAGCGACGCCGCGATCGCGCCCGACCGCGCCACCAAAGTCATCTTCTGCAGCGGCAAGATTTACTATGAACTGCTGGCCGAGCGGCGCAAGCAGGGCCTCGAGGACGCCGCCCTGGTGCGGCTCGAGCAGATCTACCCCTGGCCCGCCGACCAGATCGAGGACCTGCTGTGGCGCTACCCTTCGACTGCCGAGGTGGTCTGGTGCCAGGAGGAACCGCGCAACATGGGCGCGTTCCTGTTCGTGCGCGACCGCATGCAGCCGCTGCTCGATCCCACCCGCCGCGCGCTGCGCTACGCCGGCCGGCCCGAGGCCGCCTCGACCGCCACCGGCAGCGGCGCGCGCCACAAACAGGAACAGGCCGCCGTCGTTGCCGACGCCTTCCAGGGCGGCACCGTCATGGCCCGGCGCTACCGTGTCGTGCCCAAAAAACGCAAGCTGCCCGCGGACGTGCAGTAGTCGCGCAGCCGATTGTCGTGAACGCGCGCCGGGCGGCCGTCAGGCCGATTCTCTATATTTATCAAATGTGATAAAGTCGGTTTCCGACGGCCAGGGAGGAAGGCATGTTGACCTACTACGCGCGATTTCAACCCGACCGTGAATCCGGCGGATACGTGGTCACCTTTCCGGACCTGCCCTATGGAGTCACCCAGGGAGACAATCTGGAGGACGCGCAGGACATGGCGCGGGACCTGCTGATCACGGTCCTATCCGACCTGATGAAGCGCAATGAGCCAATTCCAGAGCCGATGGCGCGCCGCGGCCGGTTCAGGAAACAGGTGACGTTGCCGCTCCTCGAGAGCCTCAAAGTGCGGCTGTACCAGGAGTGGCGCGAGTCTTCATTGAAGAAGAGCGAACTCGCCCGGCGGCTCGGCGTGCCGCAGTCGAACCTGATGCGGATCGTGGATCTGCGTCACAAGGGACGACTGGACGCGGTCGAGCGCGGGTTCGAGGCCGTGGGCAAACAGATTCGCCTCGAAGTGGCATAGGTCCCACCGGCAGTCCGCGCCACGCTCAGTCTCGATGGCTGTGCCGCCCTGCACCTCGCCCGCTTACCTCTGAATGCGCGCCGAGCCGCCCTGGGCGAACGCGCGCACCTGTTCCACCGTGGCCATGGTGGTGTCGCCGGGGAACGTGGTCAGCAGCGCCCCGTGCGCCCAGCCGAGATTGACCGCTTGCTGCGGCGCTTCGCCCGTCAGCAATCCGTAGAAGAAGCCCGAGGCGAAGCCGTCGCCGCCGCCGACGCGATCCAGCACGCCCAGTTCGGCCGTCGGCGCAACGTAGGTCTGGCCGTCGATCCAGGCCACCGCGCCCCAGGTGTGGTGGTTGGTCGAGTGCACCTCGCGCAGCGTCGTTGCGACCACTTTGACGTGCGGATACTTCGCGACCACATTGCCGATCATTGAGAAAAACGTGCTCGGGTCGAGCTTCGATTTCGCCGCCACTTCGGGTCCGGCGATGCCCAGCCCCTTCTGCAGATCCTCTTCGTTACCCACCAGCACGTCGACGTGTTCCACGATGCGCGCGATCACCGCCAGCGCCTTCTCGTGGCCGCCCCAGATGTTCCACAACTTCTCGCGATAGTTCAGATCGAAGCTGGTCACGGCACCGGCCGCCTGGGCCGCTTTCATGCCCTCGATGATCAGTTCGCCCGTGGTCGCCGACAGCGCCGCGAAGATGCCGCCGGAGTGGAACCAGCGCACACCCTCGCCGAAAATCGCGCTCCAGTCGAAGTCGCCCGGCTGAAGCCGCGCCGCGGCCTCGTTCGAGCGGTTGTAGAACACCACCGGCGCGCGCACTCCCTGCCCGCGGTCCGAGTACACCGTGGCCATGTTGGGCCCGGTCACGCCGTCGTGCCGGAAACGCTTGTAGAACGGCTTCACGCCCATCGCCCGCACGCGCTCCGCGATCAGGTCGCCGATCGGATAATCGACCATCGCCGTCGCCACGCCCGTCGCCAGGCCAAAGCAGTCGGCCAGGTTGGCGGCGACGTTGAACTCGCCGCCGCTGACGTGGATCTGGCACTCGTGCGCTTTGTGGAACGGGATCACGCCCGTATCCAGGCGGTGCACCAGCGCGCCCAGGCTCACCAGATCCAGCCCGCCGCCGGGCTTGATATTCAGACCGTATTGCATGCCTTCTCCCTGCGATTCAATCAGCCTGCGCGCATCGCGCGCACCCGCTACGCCGTGTACGTGCTCGACGCCACGCGACCGCCGCGCCCGGTCCAGTTGGTGTGGAAGAACTGGCCGCGCGGCCGGTCCACGCGCTCATACGTGTGCGCGCCGAAGTAGTCGCGCTGCGCCTGCAGCAGGTTGGCCGGCAGCCGCGCGCACCTGTAGCCGTCGAAAAACGCCAGCGCCGTCGAGAACGCAGGCGTCGGCAGGCCCAACTCGATTGCCTGCACGATGGCCCTGCGCCAGGCCGGCTGGTGCTGGAGCAACGTCGTCGAGAAGAAATCGTCGACCAGCAGGTTCTCGAGCTGCGGGTGCTTGTCAAACGCTTCCTTGATCTTGCCCAGGAAGCGGCTGCGGATAATGCAGCCTCCGCGCCACATCAGCGCGATGCCGCCGAAATTCAGGTTCCACTTGTACTCCTTGGCGGCCTCGCGCAGCAGCATGTAACCCTGCGCGTAGGAGATCATCTTGGAGCAGTACAGCGCGCTGCGGACATCCTCGATAAAGCCCTTGCGGTTTTCGATGGGGCATCGGCTCGGGCCGCTCAGCACCTGCGCCGCGTGCACGCGCTCTTCCTTCATCGCCGACAGGCAGCGCGCGTACACCGCCTCGCCGATCAGCGTCACCGGCACGCCCAGGTCGAGCGAGCTGATGCCGGTCCATTTGCCGGTGCCCTTCTGGCCGGCCGTGTCGAGAATCTTATCGACGATCGGCGTGCCGTCCTCGTCCAGCTTGCCGAAGATGTCGCGCGTGATCTCGATCAGGTAGCTGTCCAGTTCGCCCGCGTTCCACTCGGCGAAGACGTCGTGCAATTCAGCCGCCGTCAGCCCCAGCCCATCCTTCAGCATCTGATAGGCCTCGCAGATGAGCTGAATGTCGCCGTACTCGATCCCGTTGTGGACCATCTTCACGTAGTGGCCGGCGCCATTCTCGCCCACCCACTCGCAGCACGGCGCACCGTCCACCTTGGCCGCGATCGCCTGGAATATCGGCTTCACGAACGGCCATGCCAGCGGGTTGCCGCCGGGCATGATCGACGGGCCGCGGCGCGCGCCCTCCTCACCGCCCGAAACGCCCGTGCCGATGAACAGGATGCCCTTCGCCGCCAGCGTCTCGGTGCGGCGCGTCGTAT
>Ga0187851_10005144_pt1 | contig 10494 bp, 9 predicted proteins | sample June2016WEW_6_10_FD_132997 | JGI IMG/M metagenome (GOLD analysis project Ga0187851, IMG submission 132997) | Peatland microbial communities from SPRUCE experiment site at the Marcell Experimental Forest, Minnesota, USA - June2016WEW_6_10 | ecosystem: Environmental > Terrestrial > Soil > Wetlands... | reverse complement strand
GGAGCAGGTGATGTCTCTCCTGAGTCGATTCCTGGAGAGTTGACGCGTCCGCTTCAGCGGGCGCGCTCAGGGCGGGCTCTTGGCGCGTCGCGTCCAGGATGACAATTTGGTCGTGGGTTTGTGGTGTCCCACGTCTCAGATTCGAGACATGGGCACCCGCTGATCGCGCCTGTGGTGCGTCGTATCAGTTGCCACGGTTCAGGGCCCACGATTTGAATCACGACCCACGACCTACGACCCACGGTCTACGATTCACGAACCACGATCTTCACGGCCGTTGTATGATTCGATTTCGTGAACCGCGGCGCGTACATTGTTGAGCGTGCAGCAACTCCGCGCATCGGGCGGCGCGGATGATGGCCGATCGTTCATCCATCGATCCTTCGTCCGCCGGCCCCGCTTCCGTCGCCCCTTTGGCCATCGGCCGGCGTTTCTCCGCCGTCATCGTCAACTACAACGGCGGCAGCATGCTGGCGGAGTGTGTTCGCTCCTGCCTGGCCGAATCCATTCCGGCAGCACAAATTTTCGTTGTCGACAACGGCAGCCGCGACGGCTCGATTGAGGCGCTCGAGCTGCACGTCCCCGGAATTCAGGTTGTGCGCAACCGGTGCAATGCAGGCTTCGCGCGCGCGGTGAATCAGGGTATCCGTCAATCCAGCTCGGAGTTCGTGCTGCTGCTGAACAACGATGCGCGCCTGGAGAAGGGCGCGCTCGCGGCGTTTGCCGAGGATTTCGACGAGCGGCCGAAGCTGGCCATCGCCGGAGCCCAACTCCATTCTCCTGACGGCCGCTTGCAGAGCGCCTTCGCTCCGCTGCCTTCCGTGGCCGAGGAGCTGCTGCCGCTTGCGCTCCTTCGGCTTTTTGCTCCGGAGCGCTTCCGCCGCAAGACCGACCAGACCGAGCCGATGGCCGTGGAATGCGTCCTGGGCGCCTGCCTCTGCGTGCGCGCGCAATTCCTGCCGCCCCTCGGCCTGCTCGACGAAGACTACTTCTTCTTCTTCGAAGAGATGGAGTGGTGCCGGCGCGCCCGGCAAATGGGCCTCGAGGTGTGGTATCTGCCCGCGGCGAAAGCGGTCCACGGCGGCGGAGCGACGGCCGGCCGTTTCCGTGGCCCGGCACGCGTGGAGTATCAGCGCTCCAAGCTCATTTTCTTCCGCAAGACGCGGCCTCGGGTCTCCTATTGCATCGTCTCGGCCTTTCTCGTCGTCCGCACCTTCTTGAACGCCACGGCGAGCGCAGTGGCATGTGTCTTGACCCTGTTCCTGAACCGCAAACTGCGTTCGAAGGCTGGGACCTACGGATATCTCCTTGCCTGGAATCTGCTTCTGCGGCCGGCGCATTGGGGCTTGCCGGAAAAATGCCCGCCAAATCCTTCCACGCCGGGATCCCGGTAGTGTCTCAGTTGACACTACCGGGATCCCGCTCACGTTGACCCGATCTGCGGTTTGACGATAGAATCAAATGGTTTGGCGATGCGCCCATAGCGGGTGCGCGGGATGCTTCAAGGGCTCTCCAGCCTGGTTTGTGCGGCCGCTTCCCGATGCAGTCACTGTTCTGTATCCGCCCCAATGGAGCACAAGGTTAGGTTTTGCGCCCGGCTTCGATGCAGGTGCGCTGGAGGCTTTGTTATGTACGCAGTCATACGCACCGGGGGCAAGCAGTATCGCGTCGCGCCAGGCGACGTTTTGAAGATCGAGAGCGTCGGCTCGGGCGAGGCAACCGTCGAATTCAGCGATGTGCTCGCAGTTTCAGGCGAGCCGGGGACCCTCGCCAAGCCTGCCACGGCCAAGGTCACGGCTGAGGTTCTCGGTGAAGGCCGCGGCGACAAGATTCTGGTCTTCCACTTCAAGCGGAAGAAGCAGTACAAGAAGCTCCGGGGGCACCGGCAGGATTTTACCCAGGTGCGCATCAAGGCCATTGAAGCCGATGGCGTGACCTACAGCGCCGCGAAGTAGATGGAGAGGAAGGGAATCAGAGTATGGCACATAAAAAAGGTGGCGGCAGCTCAACAAACGGACGGGACTCCAATGCACAGCGGCTGGGAGTGAAAGCGTTCGCAGGCCAGCTGGTGACGGGCGGATCGATCATCATGCGCCAGCGCGGCACACGCATCAAGCCGGGCGTCAATGTGGGCATTGGTTCCGACGACACGCTGTTTGCTAAAGTGACCGGCCGGGTGAAGTTTACCGATCGCGGCGGCCGGGGGCGTTTTGCTTCCATCGAGCCGGCGGCGGAGTAGCCCGAAAAAACTCATCGCGAACGCTTGCGAGAAATAAGAAAGGCCGCAGCATCTGCTGCGGCCTTTCGCTTTCCTGAATCCGCGATCTTATGTCTCTGATTCGCGTCCGCTCATGTTCCGCGCTAACACCTTCTCAACAACGCGTTCCACGTCGGTAAGGAAGAAACTGTTGGCGGGCTGCTGGACCGCAACTTTAGTTCCCGTGTGGCCAAGCGCCGAGGCAATCTCGTTCCAACGGTAGATTGTGGAATTGGCCGGCATCAGGACGGGCCTCTGCGGCGGTTCTGGCAGCACACAATACGCGATCCACATCGCCAATGTCGCCAGGATGAGAGACTCAATCACGAACTGGACTGGATCGGTAAGAGACTTGACGCGCGAGATCCACGAACTGAGGATAAAGTCGCCGGAGCTCATCAAGCCAAAGCCCAAGGCGATGCCGAACGACATATCGCGGACCGTCAGACGCAGTGCGTTCATACTCAGGCAGAGAAAAGCCAGCAGACAGAGCTCAAGAACGCTCACGGATCGCATCAGGCCATAGGAAATGTCGGCGATCAGATCGATGCCTTTGTGTGAGTAGGAGATCGAAGTCAAGCTGACGATGACTGAAACCACCGCTGCCCAACGGAAGATCACGATTGCCAGATTTGCAATTCCCGGAAATGCCACAAGCGCGGAACGAAAGACTTCAATACAGACGAAGAACATGAGAACAGCGCTGGCAATGTAAACCGCGAAATAGGTATAGAAGTAGACCTGGTTCAGGCGGTGTTCGGCCCCCCAGGGCGTAGACTCAAGCCCGAGCACAACCAGAAAAAAGAGCGCAGAAACCGCACGCAACGCAACGTAGACGCCGGTAGCGCCAAACCTGCGCTGAAATCCTTTTTTCCAAAAGAGGACGGCGAGCGCGGTCCAAAGAAACACTTCGGCCACGAGCATTACCGTCATGGTGCGATTTAAGGGCATGGTTGCTAAGTCGAGCTTTAGAACGCCCTTAGGATATCGCCCTTATGCCTCGGGCTCAAACACAAAAGGGTAACGCGCCGCTGGCACTTTCGTGCTATGCGGCGCGCTTGTTGATGCTGAGAACAATTGCAAACTACTGAGCCGGTACGAGGCAAGTGTTCGTCGCCTGGCACGGAACTGGCCCCGGCATATTTCCCATCGGAATGGGACCGCTCACGGCGCTGGACATGTGAGTGGGAAGGGGCTGATTGACGTTGGAGCTTAGGGACGCGGAAGCGAGTCCCACAAAGGCGACGAGCAGTGCAAACATACGGATGGCGGCTTTCATCAAAAGTAACCTCTCAAAGTGATTCAAGGAGAAAAATATATCTCCAAATTGCTATCAGTTTAGTGCGTCGATAATTGTAAGTCTATATTTTGATTGATAATAGTCATAGTATAGAGAAATAGATTACTAACGTCATCACCACTGCTTATCTGCGATTCGCATATTAACTCACTTATAACTCATCGAGCACGAGCCTCGCCATTCGGTGCGCGTGATAAAATAGAACCAGGTCAACGCGCTTGCTAGCTCTCCTCTTTTCAAGCGGTTAGTCCGCTCCTCGCGGCCGGATTCATCCTCGGCGACCCTTCAATCTGGGAACGTTGCGAACGGAATTCTATGGCGACTGAAGTTCTAGGCGGTAGCTCCATCCACGGCGATAACGACAGCTACACAGGCGAAAACATCAAGGTTCTGGAAGGCCTCGAAGCTGTGCGCCTGCGTCCGGCTATGTACATTGGTTCAACTGGCGAGATGGGACTGCATCACCTCGTTTATGAAGTTGTCGACAATTCGGTCGACGAGGCTTTGGCGGGGTATTGCCAGAAGATCGACGTCGTCATCCACGTCGACAATTCCGTCACCGTCGTTGACGATGGCCGCGGCATTCCCGTGGACATGATGGACCTGCCTGACGGCGAACGTATGCCTGCCGTTCAGGTGGTTCTGACCAAGTTGCATGCCGGAGGCAAGTTCGATTCTTCGACCTACAAGGTCTCCGGCGGACTGCATGGAGTGGGCGTCAGCTGCGTGAATGCTCTTAGCGAGGAATTCGAGGTCGAGATCTGGCGTCCAGAAAAGCCGGGCGAGCCCAGCCACACATACGAACAGACCTACGCGCGAGGCATTCCCACATCAAAGCTTCAGATGACCGGCACCAGCAAGCGGCGCGGGACGAAAATTCACTTTCTAGCTGATAAAACCATCTTCACGACAACCGAGTTCAACTATGACACCCTCGCCCAGCGGTTGCGGGAGATGGCATTTCTCAACAAGGGGCTTGAGATTACGCTCACCGATGAGCGCACGGCCGATCCCAAGACCGGCGAGGCCCGCCGGACCGAGTTCCGCTATGCGGGCGGAATTGCTGAATTCGTCAAGCACCTCAACCGCGGCAAGACGGTTTTGCATGACAAGCCCATCGTGATGGAAGCGCTCCGCGACGGGGTCGAGATCGATATTGCGCTGCAGTACAACGACGGCTACTCGGAATCCGTCTTCAGCTTCGCTAATAACATCAACACCGTCGATGGAGGCTCGCATTTATCCGGTTTCCGCACCGCGCTCACGCGCACCATCAACTTCATCGGCCAGCAGATGGGCTTGTTCAAGGATATGAAGGAGAACCTGAGCGGCGACGATGTGCGCGAGGGGTTGGTGGCCGTGGTCAGCGTGAAGCTACCGCAGCCGCAGTTCGAAGGCCAGACCAAAGGTAAGCTCAACTCCGATATTGCGGGCATCGTCCAGGCTTTCGTCAACGAGCGCCTCGGCATGTACCTGGAGCAGAATCCGCCTGTCGCCCGCCGCATCATCAATAAGGCCATTGAAGCTGCGCGCGCGCGTGAAGCGGCCCGCAAGGCGCGCGATCTAACCCGGCGCAAAGGCGCCATCGACGGCGGCGGATTGCCCGGCAAGCTGGCTGACTGCAGCGAGCGCAATCCCGAACGATGCGAACTCTATCTGGTGGAGGGAGAAAGCGCGGGAGGCACCGCGAAGCAGGGGCGCGATCGCAAGTTCCAGGCGATTCTTCCCCTGAAAGGCAAGATCCTGAACGTCGAAAAGGCTCGTTACGACAAGATGCTCGGTCACGAGGAGATCCGCGCCATGATCACCGCGCTGGGCTGCGGCATTGGCAAGGACGATTTCGATGCCGCCAAGCTGCGCTACGGAAAGATCATCCTGATGACAGACGCCGATGTGGATGGATCTCATATTCGTACCCTGCTGCTTACGTTCTTCTTCCGCCACATGACCGAGCTGATCAAGCGCGACAACGTCTATATTGCCCAGCCGCCGCTCTACAAGATCTGGAAGGGCCGCTTCGAGCAATACATCAAGGACGACCGTGAATTTGTGAAGGTGATGGTGAACCGCGCCGCACAAGGCATGATCGTCCGCCATGGGGAATCCGCTGGCCGCATCGAGGGCGCCGATCTGACCCGTTTCATGTCGACGTTGAACGAATATCTTGGCTTCGTCGAAAAGGTTGACAAGCGGGTTCGCAACGAGAGGCTCACCGAGATGCTGGCTCGGGCCGAGCTCACCCACCGCAGTGACTTTACCTCACAGAACGGGAAGCAAATTCCCGAGAAGCTGGCCACTCTGCATGCTCAACTGATTGAACTATCCGATGAATTCCAAATCAAGGTCGGCAAGCCGATCGAAGACGAGGAGCACCACACCTGGTCGATCTGTTTTACCGACGCTCAGGGCGCCTCACGCTGCATCGACTGGACGCTCGCGTCACGGCCCGAGTTCCGCCAGATGATGTCGAAGTACTCGCTTATCAAGCAGTATCTCGAACCGCCTTTCCTGGTCGAGTATGCCACTAAGCCACCCGCCGCAGCCTCTGAAGAAGAAGAAGCGGAGGCCGCGGAGTCAAAATCTGACGCAAAGGCGTCTGGCCGCGGTTCCCGCATCCAGCGGGAACCAGTAGAGAAACAGACTGCGCGCGAGCTTTTCGCCTATATCGTCGAGCAGGGCAAGAAGGACTACCAGGTTCAGCGGTACAAAGGCCTGGGAGAAATGACTGCGACCCAGCTTTGGGAGACGACCATGGACCCTGAGCGCCGCACGCTTCTCAGCGTCAAGCTCGAGGACATTGCCGAGACCGAGGCCATCTTCACCACTCTGATGGGCGAAGACGTGGAAGCGCGCCGAAAATTCATTGAAGACAACGCGCTCGACGTGAAGAATCTGGATATTTAGCTTCCCATCTTCTATTCATGGACTGTTTGTGGGGTTGCTGGTCTTATGCTCCGCGCACGTTGCCGCGTCCATGGATCTTGACCGTATACATACGCGCGTCGGCGGTGCCGATGATTCCGTGCACAATGGTTCCGTCATCCGGCGCAGAGGCTAGACCCACGCTGGCGCTGACTTTCAGATTCAGTCCGTTCTTCATCCGAAACTGCGTATTCATCAACTCCCGATGCAAGCTGCGGACCACTTCCAGCGCTGTTTGGGCACCCGTCTCCGGCATCAGAATGACGAACTCGTCGCCGCCATAACGAAAACACAGGTCATGCTGGCGGCTTAGCTCCTGAAGCCGGCGGCCGGCGCTGGCCAGCAACTCGCTGCCGATGAGGTGACCATGCGTGTCGTTGACCAGCTTGAACCGGTCGAGATCGAGAAACGCCAGGCTCAGTGGCAGGTTTAATTTCTTGGCACGATTCAATTCGCGGCCTAGCACGTCATACAGGTGGCGGACATTGAAGAGGCCGGTCGTATCGTCGGCGATGGTCAACTGCTGAATGCGGGCCACATCGTGGGCATTTTCGATGGCGATGGCAGCGTGGTCGGCGAGGATGTGCAGGAAAGCAATGGTGTAGTCCGACATTTCGGCGCGTGGATTCAGAATCTCGATGACGCCGTGTGTGCCCTTGCGCCCGCGCAATGGCAGGGCAATCAGCGATCGCACTGCCGGCAGACCTCTGGCACTTTGTGCCTTTACGCGTGGGTCGTTAAACGCCTCCGGCACGATCAAAGTCTCTCCATGCTCCGCAACCCATCCGGCAACGCCCTCGCCCACTTTTACCCGCAAGCCACGCAATGCTTCCTGCGCCTTGCCGGCGGCGATGGCATAGTGGAGTTCCTGGCGGTCCTCGTCGAGCATGAGGAGCGTCCAAAGCTCCGCATCCACCATTCGCTCCATGTGCTCAAGAATGGTGCGCAGAATCGTGTCTAGATCGAAGCTTGACGCCAAGGATCGCGCTAATCTGTGAACGACGAGCAGATCAGCGAGCGGGATGCGTCCTTCGGATTCAATCGGCATGCCGGGCCCAGTTGCAGGAGTGTTACAGACATTCTTGCACAACAGTGCGTCCCGCAGAATCAAGAGCCGTTCTTCCGTTGATGCCAAAATCCTGCCGCATCACCCTCCGATGTGCACCATTGACCTCGACGGTTTCAGGAAGTCGGGCTCGCCAATGTGATGACGCGCTTCCTTCCCGCGCACGGTGCTCACGACATACTCGCGAAGCTCCGCGTCGCTCGCGCCGGCGCGCAAGCGTCCGTAAACATCGTGCTCCACCTGGGAAAACAGGCAGGTGCGAATCTTTCCATCGGATGTCAGGCGCACGCGGCTGCAGGCGCCGCAAAAAGCCTGGCTCACGGGCGCGATGATGCCGATCTCGCCTACGCCATCGGCAAAGGTATAGCGGCGCGCGGTCTCGCTGGCATCGCGCGCGGCAAGGTTCACCAATGGCAGGCTGCGGCCGATGCGCTCGACGATCTCTTTGAGGGTGACCACGATCTCCGGCGACCAAAGCCGGCCCTCTTCGAGGGGCATGAACTCGATGAACCGGACGACCACGTTTTCTTGGCGCGCAAACCGCGCGAATCCCTCGATCTGGTCGTCGTTAAATCCTCTGAGAAGGACGCAGTTGATTTTCAGGGGATTGAGACCGGCGTCTCGGGCCGCGCGAATGCCTGCAAGGACCGCCGAAAAACTGCCCGGAACTCTGGTGATGCGCTCGAACGTCGGCGCGTCCACCGCGTCCATGCTGACCGTGACGCGCCGCAGGCCGGCGGCTTTGAGACGAACCGCCAGCGATTCGAGCAGATGGCCATTGGTCGTCAGCGCCAGGTCCAGAGGTTCGCCCACCGGAGTTCGCATGCGTGCAAGCTCCTGCACCAGCTCGACGATGTCCCGCCTTAGCAGCGGCTCGCCCCCTGTGAGCCGAACCTTGGTGACGCCCAGGCTCACGAAGATCCCAATCAATCTCAAGTACTCTTCAATGCCCAGTTCCGGGTACTGCGCTCCGGCTTCGCCCGTACGGCAATACACGCACTTGTAGTTGCAGCGGTCGGTGATGGAAACGCGCAGATCGTGGATCGCGCGCCCGTGGCTATCGGTCAAGGGTGGCCGGGGCGCAAATTCAGAAACAGCAGCTAGGGAAGCGGAAGCCATTACAATCTCAAGCCTATACCCTTTGCCCCTTTAGGCTTGAATCGCACCAGGATAGGGCAAGAGCGATTCCCTGGCTCCGAGCTTTAGCATGGAGGAGGGCAGCTCGCGGCTCGTTGCCTTAGTGAGGTGGTGCCAAAGCATGGCTGCACCGGGTGCCAGGCCTGCGGGCGCGCTGGACCAAGCAAGCGCTGCACAAGCTGTGCGGCAGATGTTCGACTCGATTGCGCCGAGTTACGACTTGTTGAATCATCTGCTCTCAGCCAACGTCGACCGGCTGTGGTGGCGCCGCACGGCGCACAGCTTCCAGGCGGCTCTGTCGCGTCCCGAGGCTGAGATTCTCGATGTATGTTGCGGCACCGGCGATTTGACCATGGCCTTGCTCAAGTTGCGGCCCCGGGGAGCCCGCCCTATTTTGGCGGTGGATTTTGCCCACGGCATGCTGCAGCGTGGCGCCCGGAAGTTTGCCGTTTCGGGCTCTGGCAGATCGAGCGGCGACAGGGGTGAGGCCGGAATGCCTCGCGCCATTCCGATCGAAGCGGACGCACTTCATCTTCCGGTGCGTGATGCCTCACTCGATCTAATCGTTACATCCTTCGGATTCAGGAACCTGGCCAACTACGACGCAGGGCTCGAGGAATTTCACCGCGTACTGAAACCAGGCGGGCAACTGGGAATCCTCGAGTTCAGCGAGCCTGCGGGACTGATCGGCGCCGCATATGGCATTTATTTCCGCAAGGTGCTGCCTGCGGTTGGCAGGGCGATCTGTGGCAAGAAAGGGCCCTACAATTATTTGCCGAGTTCCGTCGGCGCCTTTCCGCGCCCCGCCGCACTGATCGCAATGATGCAGGCGTGCGGATATGTGGACTGCGCATGGCAACCCTTCACGTTTGGCATTGCCGGGCTGTACGCCGCGCAGCGGCCCTTTTAGAGCGGTTCCGCAAGTTGTTGGAGCCGTTTCCAGCATCGTGCCGGGCGGATTTTTCTTAAGGAAAAATCCACCTGGCGGCCGTGGTTTCGGGACATAGCAGCTGCGGAACCGCTGTAGTCTGAGATTGCCGATGGCCTTCGCTGTTTCCAATTCGAAAGAGGTCGCCCCTTCCGCGCCCGACTTGTCGGCGCTTTCCGCGGAGAAACGCCGGGTGACGCGCCGCTCAATGGCGGCGGCAGCGGTGATGACGCTGCTCAAGCTCGCCGCTGGGTTGTTGTCCGGCTCTTTGGGCGTACTGTCTGATGCTGCTCATTCCGGGTTGGACCTTGCGGGAGCGGCACTGACTTACGTCTCCGTGAGGGTGAGCGACAGGCCTGCTGACGAAGATCATACCTACGGCCACGGCAAGATCGAGAACCTCTCGGCCTTCGGCGAGGCGGGACTGATGGCAGTCTCTTGTGCATGGATCGTCGGTGAAGCGATCCGGCGAATCTTTTACCGGCCGATTTCGCTTCAACATGCCTTGTGGCCGACTCTTGTTTTGATCGCTTCGATTGCCGTCGATCTCTGGCGGTCCCGGCAGCTTCGTGCGGTGGCTCTTCGCACCGGATCGCCCGCGCTTGCCACCGACGCATTTCATTTTGCGTCGGACATTTGGGCCACGCTTGCAGTTCTGGCAGGCCTGGGCACCACGTGGGTCGGAGCGCACTTCGGGATTGATGCTCTGCGCTATGCGGATCCGCTGGCGGCGATGGTGGTTTCGCTGATGATTCTGCGCATGACGTTCCGCCTGGGGCATGAAGCCGTCGGCGCTTTGATGGACGAGATCCCAGCCGAGACGCTGCGCCAGCTGGTGCGTGCGGTTGAGCGCGTGGACGGGGTCCTTTCCGTGGAGCGGGCTC
>Ga0187851_10005143_pt1 | contig 10499 bp, 5 predicted proteins | sample June2016WEW_6_10_FD_132997 | JGI IMG/M metagenome (GOLD analysis project Ga0187851, IMG submission 132997) | Peatland microbial communities from SPRUCE experiment site at the Marcell Experimental Forest, Minnesota, USA - June2016WEW_6_10 | ecosystem: Environmental > Terrestrial > Soil > Wetlands... | reverse complement strand
TATAATAGACAGAGATTATGAGCTGATCAGAAGATTCAAAACAACAACTGCGTCAGTACATGATTCGCAGGTAGATTTGACAGAGGAAAATGAAGTGGTTTATAGGGACAGAGGATACTTTGGAGCAAAAGCGAAAGGGTATAATGCAACAATGAAAAGAGCAGTCAAAGGACATACTCTGGGAATAAAGGATATATTAAGAAATAAGAGAATTAGCTCAAAAAGAGTCCCAGGGGAAAGAGTTTATTCAGTAACGAAAGAAATTTTCAAAGCAAGAAGAGTTTTTGTTACTACTGTTAAAAGAGTAAATCTAAAAATGTTGTGTACGGCTTTATGTTATAATCTCCATCAATTGAGGACATTGAAAATAAAAAAAGTATATTGAAGAGAGCGGAAGTTATCTTTAAAATCAAAGAATTGAGAATAAGTAAAGCCAAAAAGAGGAATTAAATAGAGAAATTGAGGGGAAGATCTGAGAAATTCCTGCTAAGAAATAAAATCAGAAGTTTATCGAAATCCTTATTGTATCTGTCACTTAAAAGTGAATCGAAAAACGAGACAATACGAGAACCTACCAGCGATTACATGCTTACAAAACCGGTCAACATAATTATTAAGTATTGGGTTTATCGAAACCTCTATAAAATCTATAACGGAACACCTATTAGATTCTTTCAGTTTTAAGTTCGGATGCATGGTAGAACCCCAAAGTAAGTAATTCTCAAAATAATTCGTTTCAATAGAAATGTGAGAAATACTCATTTCTCGAATTTAATAAGTGACTCAAAGATGCGACCAACAAATAAAAAGCAAAAAATTAGAACATAAAAAAAACCTTATAGGTACTATAACACTATTCTTAGTACTTCTTTTCCCAATCTTCTATACAAAAGAAGTGTTATAAAGATAGATTCCGCTATCTTTAAGACCAAAGAACAATGAACCAAAAAAATCGGGTCAAATACAGAAATTGATGAGAAAGATATGGATATAATTCCTACAAAACAGATTAAATGTAAATTGGAATCTCCAGAATCAGCATTATCTACAGGAAAATGTTTGCTATTAGATCGTCATAAGGAATGATAAACGATATTTAACCAAGAACTTCATCTAAAGAGAGTAATATCAGTACTTTTTATGCGCTAATATTTTTACTGCTAAAAAACATATCGTCATAACTTTATAAAAATATTTTATGGTTTTCAAAAAAAAACCCAACGTCTTGGATAGAGATAAATTTAGATTTAATATATCTGTGTCCAGAATTGATGAATTTGAGAAGAAAGTTACGGGCTAAGAAAATACTGAAATATTTGAGCTAAATCTATGGAGCAAAACGCGAAAGAAAGATTTAACAATTTACTGACAATAGTAATTGGATTTAATTTTATACCATAGGTACGTACGTACTAATTGGATCATGGAGAATGAACAAATCTGAGAATGAGGATCTAAAAAAAGCGAAATAAAAAAATATATCAAAATTTTAGAATGTGTGCACAGAAATAGCTTAAAACTTGAGTTCCTTAGCTATTTCTTGGAAAACCTTTCCTTTATCAGTTGTAATAAAAAGTCCATTTTCATGTCTTATAAGCTCTTTCTCGTTCAATGCTTCCAAGTACTTCTTTGCGATATTAAAATTTAAATTTACCTCGTATACAATATGGGTTTTCTTTGCTCCATTCATTGTTACTCTTAAAATATCTACTGCAATTTCAGTCCTGCTTCTTCTCTTAATACTTATCCCCCCAAAGTTTGTTAAAAATCGTATTTCAAAAAGACGAGTAATTATAAATATACTAAAATAGGTATTTTAATCATCAGAATAGATTCTAAATAGTAATAGTTCCCTTTCTATATAATAATGTCGTTATTAGATACTATAGTGAGTTATAATCTTACATAGACGGACACTCCGAATTACATATGAGACTCTATCACAAAAAAGGATTGTATCACAAGAACATATTTAGAAAAAAATGCCAAAAATAAAAAATGTTTGCAAATATATAAAGATTGATGCCTCAGAAAAAAATTCTTATTAATTGTCAGTTTCAGCGCTAACTTTCCAGATTATATAAAAAGTTAGTGATAGTTCTATTTCAACGATTATATTTCAAAATCTATGGTAATAAATAACAAATTTTAGAAGAAATTTTTCTCGTAGAGTTATATTTAAGTTATACAATGTAATTAGATTGGGAAAGGATCCAAGAATTTAAAAAATAGATTAATATATTTTATGTTTATTAAAGTTTATTAAAATTAAGTGAACTTTGAAATGGGGAGAAAACAAGTGAAAAATATTAAAAAAAGAAATCCAATAGCCTTAATTTTAGTGATTTTATTTTTCGGATCTCCGATAGCTTCAGCAGCTGCTCAATCTGTAGACGGATTAGATTTCAATGGATTAAATTTCAATGTAGCGGATATCAATATAAAACCCATTGCTGATTTCTCTGCAGAGGTAATATCTGGAACAGCACCATTAAATGTGTCTTTCACCGATAAAAGCACAGGATCACCAGTTGCGTGGATTTGGAACTTTGGAGATGGGAGTGGGGATGCATATGAACAGAATCCAACGCACACATATACTAAAGTAGGAAATTATAATGTTACAGTAAAAGTGATAGGTGAGTGGGGGGTCAGCGATACGGCAAGAAAATTAAATTACATAACCGTTGTTGCTTCAAAAGCTCCAACTACCATGAAAGCTCCTGGTGCTACATTCTCTGCAAGTGTGATATCTGGAAAAAAACCATTAAAAGTATCATTTGTTGATAAAAGCACAGAATCACATATTTCACAGATTTGGAAGTTTGGAGATGGAACTACTTCATCATCCCGTAACCCAACGCACACATATTCTAAATCCGGAAAATTCAAAGTGACTTTAACCGTGAAAAGACCTAATGGCAGCAACATAGGTGAAACATCAAGATATATCACAGTGGGGTAAGTTAATATCTTAATTGCAAGACAATAAAAAAGGCCTAAAGTTAAAAATAATAGGGTATATTGCTTAAATATAACAGGCGGGTATTTTCATTTAATTACTTTATAGTGAGAAGTGGCACGAGAATTACCCGCCATAGGTCTGGGATAAAGTGAACATACACATTTTTTCGATTCACCTATCCCTTTTAATCATCAATTCCTGGTAATATGGATTTATTTTTGACACCATGATCGGAGAAGATATCGTATTTCTACGATAGAAATGTAATTATTCAGTAAAATTAAACATCTTTCGAAGTAGCTGCTGTTAGATAACTTATTTCATAATATTTACCGAAGTGTCGATACATATACCAAAATGAATCAATTAAAAAGTATTGTGATATCCCATAACCCCTCATGCTATTTTTTTCATAACCATTACTTCTCTTTTTCCATGCAACTACTTCGTGAATAAGAGTTTCCATTTTGCTGATCAATCTATCAGCGCATTCAATATCATTAAGTTGATCTTTATTTCAAAAGCATTGAGCTGATTTGCAAACTTTGGCATTCGTTGGGATTCTATCTTATCCAAAATCTATCATAACTCTTTTTTTGGTGCTCTAAGTCAACTTTTTTCCTGTTTTAAACTCTAAAGCCGGAAATGTATTTGCTGTCCGCATATCCAGCATACTCATAATCATAAGTTTCTGAGTTTCTTAGCTTCGTGAGAATATTTTATCTTTCGTCTATGAGCAGATTTTTTGGTTTCTCGCCAAGTCGGATGCTATGGAGAGGGGTTTTAGATTGTAATTCTCTTTGCATATGTAAAGGATCTCATACATCCTACTTCTGTATCCAACATCAGTTGTCTGAATACACCACATTCATCTCAATACTTACTTAAATTTGTTTTTTCAGAATAAGTATGATGCTCTCTTTACTTATGCTCTCTTTATTTTTTTTGTCTCAAACCTTTAACTTTTCCCAGTTTTTTAGCATTCAGTGGAAGCAACTATCTCTTACAGCCATCTATAGAACTGGTAAACGCTATAGCTGTTGTTTTTACAACATGTTTCTTGGTACACTTTTCGGATTGACCAGATTTTGGTTTATTCCCAACAACACGTTTGAGATCTTTTTAAAGTATTTTTCCTTTATTGTCAAACTAGTCTCCCTACAAGCACGTAATCTTTTTTGCCATCTCTGTGCTCCTCCCATACAGTTTCGCCAGTAGTAAATCTACGCTATGATTAGGTCCATTGTTCCGTTAGGTTCTTTTTTCGCAAAGTCTATCTGGCAATTTGCATCATCGTCTTCAAGTTTAATTTTTAGCATGAAAATATAAAGAAATTTAAAATTTATTGAGATGAATAATAATTAAATTGTCGCTACAATAGCAGTATCAATACTCTTTGTTATAAATGAAGACGGGATAATTGATAACAGGTATTAGTATTATCGGAGCAAGGATCAAAAAAAGATTGAGCTACTTCTCGTAGATGTATACAAGAGTGCCATATATTGTTTCAATATGAAAGCAGCTGAAAAATCAATCTAACTTTCAATGAATAATAGTGGGCAAATAGGTAAACAAATTACGCATTTGTGTACATTTGCAGAATGTCGGATTACGGTATACAGATCAGATTTTACAAAAAATTACGTACGCTGCCAAGGTAGTTCCTTAATTCGACTACCTATTTAAGCTTCGGTTTCTTCGTCTTCAGATGCAAAGGTTTCATTCAGTTATTGGGTTGCTCTTACATCTTCAGATGTTTTGTTAGCAGTTAAGCTATAGTCAACTGCAGAATCATTTACGAATTAGTAGTTACTTTGTTGCTTGACTAGTAGTCATGTTATCAGTAGTCGTTTTTTCATTAGTTACGTTTCCAGTTGGAACTTCAGCTGTGACTGTGTTGTTAGACCCGCTTTCAGTTGATAAATTTGTTGTAGTGTTCGTTGTATTATTAGTCACTGTCTTTTTGCTGGCACAGCCAGCTGCAGAGACAACAGCAGCAACAATAAACAGCACTGATATGATCTTGAAAATTTTCTTCATCAATGGTACCTCTAAAATTCTCTTCCCTTTTTGAATCTAGTTCATAGAAATTTCAAGATTTGATATGAGATCTTAATGGATGACTAGCTAATAAGATTAAAGATTTTCGGTTTTGGATTTTTCTAAGTTTTGGAAGGCTAAATCACTACGAGGTCTTGAGGGCTGTAGGAAAAAAAATCATCATATCATATAATTATTTGGATTATTTTCATAGGCGCAGAGGCTCCGAGTCCGGGCAAGTATCACTATTTTTGCTGTATTGTTATTATATACTTATTAATCATACATGAAGCACATCTTTCGGTAAATTTTGCCGCCACAAATGACACAAATATGTAAAGGGTCTCTTGCGGGTACATACATGTAAAGCCGGGATTGTTTACATATTCTGACAGAGCTATCTTATTTATTTGATGAATGCTGATAAAATAATGTTCTCTTGATCTTCCATACCCTCAACAGGTTGCATTCATACTACAGGTCTACAAAGAGATTATCATTCCCAAACTAGAGAAAACGTATCGCTTTCAGGCAAGTCTTGAGAATTGCACATACTCTATCCACCTAAGATCCGCACTTAAAGGTTTATCTTCATAAAGCTCAAGTGTTCGCAATTTCTTTCGGTACCGACATCAGCTATTTTGCATAAATGATTTTGTAATTCTGGATAACAATCCAATAAAATTATTGTCTATAATTCCAGCATTTATCGATGTTCCTGATATCTCACATTCATGAATGTACTTTCATCGACACATAAAGACTCCACAGAAATAGTCATAGTAACTTATCAAACTTGCTTTTTTTGACTTTCCTCAAGATTTATTGAAAAGAGAAACTATGGAAATGTGATAAAAATAGAATAGCAATAAGTAATATTTACTTAACTTTATTACATATCAAATATTATTATACAATATATTTATAATATATCATCGGCATATGTTATCCGTAGAGGTGATATTGTGGACATATTATCACTAAATAATATATATAGTATTGTTGTTCCCATTGCGCCCGGTTTTGTATTTGCAGGTAGTATAATTGCATTAATAATTATTTTCAACAAAGTATGCTTTATAAAAGATCATGTGCCGATACCTAATATCGAAAAAAGACCCGCGGAAGTAGGGGGCAGAATTTTGTCCTTGAAAACCACAAAGGTCCTTAAAAAATGAATATTTGTACAATTCGTTGCGGTCTGGATAATTTTAATATTCTGAATTGAAAATCTAGACCATGTTTTATCCTTTCGTTTTTGAGTGTAATTTTGGCTTTTCGTTATCAGGCTTATTGGAATATCCAATTAAATTATAGAGGTTTATTGGAATCATCGTTTGATGATTGATTGAATTTTTGTTTTTGGAAAAGGGTCGAATTATTTTGGTTTTAAAAATCTTTGTTTAAATTGATCTTTGAATAATAGCAGAAACCCATATATGACTTTTGGAAAAAATACTCTTAAACTTCCAAAAATTTGAGAAATCAAAGCAGTTTTTCACAAAACATTTGAAAGTGAATTAAAAATCACTACCATTCCGAAATCTTGCACAGGAAAATACTATATAAGCATTCTAATGGAAAAGGGAAAAAACTTCCAATTAAACAAGTGTCTCCTAAATCTAAAACTATTGATTTAGACGTCGATATAAAAGACTTTGTTGTTACGTCAAATGAAGAAAAAGTTGAAAATCCTAAGTACTTGAAGAACTCTTTGAATAGACTTAAAGTACTCTAAAAAAATAGTCAAAAATAGAAAGGAAGGTCAGAAAAGATATGTTTCGCACAATATTTGAAGATAAACTTTTTAAGAAATAATTTCATTTATATGATCATGTGACTGATAACCTATCATTATTACAAGACTAGGACTTGAATAATTGAGATACAAAATCAAGCGCATTAGTATTGTGGCTCAAATTTGTACTTTAGATGGATGAGTATCGAAAATCAAGTTGCACATTGATCTTCAAACTTTGGGAATGTACGAAAATTATGGATTCCATCATGATTATTTTTTATAAAAAATTAAATAATATAACAATTTTTTGATTTTCAGCTCTTACATATATTTTAATAACAGCTATACCTTTATCCAACATTAAAAGAGTAAATTATCTATAATCTCAACTTAAATGGCAAAAAGTATAAGATATTTTCATCTGAATTCGAAGAAAAATACATCTATTTTATTAAAATCGTCGCATCAACATGAATAAAACATCACTATTAAGTTGAATTCTTGTTCTTGAGTAACAAGAAGAGAAATCGAACAAATGAAAATCGCGAGATTATAATAAAAATATTGCACATTGTGTTCTTGATTAATTGAAATCGTAAAAAGAACTTTTTTTGAAGTATCCCAAAAAATGCGACATGTACTCGCTATTCAAATTCAATCAACGGTTCAAGGATCTAACTAAACAATTAAAAACATAAAAAGATTTTAACCTGGAAGGAAAACTTCCAAGCATTATTACAATACTTTTATACATGCTTAATATATATAGCCACCAGCGAATACTACGGTGGCAGCTATCAATAAATATAGCAAAGTTGCACCTAATAAAGTTTTGGCTTCAGTGCTTATTGATATCCCCCCAGTTTATTTAACATTTAGTTATAGTACATTTCGTTACTAATTAGTCATTAATGTTTATAAGCTTAACTTTCCAATGTGGAGAATAAACATAAATTTCAACGCAAAAACTGTGCATAAAATATTCTCCAATAAAAAGTATTCATTTAAAAAATATAAACAAATTAGGATTTTAATAATCCACTGATTTTTCATAAATCATTTATGCATAATTTATAAGTATATAATAAAATAAAAGGATCTATCGCAATCCTCTAGAGAAAGCAATTTTCTCTAAATCCACAAAAACAAGGAAAGAATTTGCTTGATACATTTTTATACAATACAAAAAGATCATGAAATTTCTTTATAAATCTGAGAGTTCAATTTGAAAATAACTCGGTAGAAAAATATATAAGAACGATGAAATTACAGCATAAAATGCAAGGAACTTTCAGAACAACACAAGAAGTATCAACTTTCTTTAGAATTTGAGCCTACATTCTACGATCTCACTTTCCTCAGATGTACACAATAATGCTATCTATTTTTTCAATAGGAAAGTAGCTTAAAAATTAATCTAACTTTCAATGAATTAATATTGAGTAAACAGACAAATAAATTCTACATTTGTGTACACCTACAGAATATCAGTTATTTTATCTTTACTACTGCTTTAATTTCATCGGCTCTCCACAACATCGTATGTCGCCATTACAGCATGCTTCTGTAGAGCAGCTGTTCTCACCACATGCATTTAGTACCTTAAATTCGAATCCGCATGCATCACAAGAAAGACGCTGACCTTCTATCAACTCACCACAATTCACTTTATATCACCTCACAATGCTTGACACAAAAATCATGCATTTTTGATTTAAATATTTTTCGAAACAATGATTCTGAGCATTGTTCAGAAGTTTCACTTTTTTGTAGGGGTTGAAAATAATTTTTCAGTTGCCAACTTTAGCACAAATGTGACTAGCAGCTACGCTTCCCTTCCTGTGTAGTTTATAGACCTATCGACAAATACAATTTGTTGCTGTTGTTTCTTTGGAGATGGACATACCTCAACTCAGCAGAATCCAATACATACGTTTTCAGCGGGATACTATAGAGGATTTCGATAAACTTCTGATTTTATTTCTTAGCAGGAATTTCTCAGATCTTCCCCTCAATTTCTCTATTTAATTCCTCTTTTTGGCTTTACTTATCCTCAATTCTTTGATTTTAAAGATAGCTTCTGCTGTCTTCAATATACTTTTTTATTTTCAATGTCCTCAATTTATGGAGATTATAACATAAAGCCGTACACAACATTTTTAGATTTACTCTTTTAACAGTAGTAACAAAAATTCTTCTTGCTTTGAAAATTGGAGTCAAGTGGTCTCCAAGAAAGGTTAGCATCGTTTGATAGAAGCAGGTTCACTATCGAATCACCATACAGATGGTAAAGTGTTGGACCAACTTTCTATCGGAAAATGCTAAATATCAGGTACTTTTATGTGCTACTATTTTCTTTGATAAAGCATGAGGTATATATCTACATAATAACATTTTATGATTGTCAAAAGGAGACTTAAGATGGTAGACGCCTAGCAGTTTATATTTGATGTATTTATGATTTTTCATATAGAAATTATTAGAATTCATAATATTAAACTATGAAAAAGTAACAGTAAACACTATTGCTTAAATCTCATTAATCATTCAAGAGTTTCATATAATTAATTTCATTATCCAACTGCATAAGTTCTATACAGTAAAAATAGTAGATAAAGTACACAACTAAGGAGGAATAGATGCATAAGTACTCCAAGAGCCACTTCATAGCTGATGTGATGTTTATTCAAAAATTTAGCTTTTCTTTCCACACTAGAAAGGAAATTTTCAAGAAACTCTGCCATAATTACATAATAATTTCCCTCCATTTATAGCTTAACGTCGCAAAATTAGGTTCATTCATTTTTTGTAACCACTCAGCCTGAGTAAATTTCGATGAGCTTATTTTCTATAACTGTTGGCCACAGATTCTGATTTTTATTTTTTCATTGGTTAGTAATCCGAAGTATCTATTGCGTTAAAATAGACGCCAACCAACTGATTTTTTGGGGCCTAAATTTCTACCATTTTTTGTACCAATTTTTTATTTTTGCATAATTATTTGATATATATCTCTACAAGTTCCATATCCAGATTTAATATTTCCACTTACCTTAATTTTATTCATACGAAAATCTCGCTCTCATTAAAGATGAAAATTCTGTTCATTTTCCAGTACGAAAAATGGTTTGTTGAAAGAAATAAACAACTTATGACAAAAAAATTTTCAAATTTGAGGCTCGAATAAATTAAAGTATTCCTCCGGGATTTGTTTTAAACATTGACTACATTGTTGCTTTATTTTTGAATTTTGTTCAAATTTTGGTCTTCACAATCTTCTGGCGTGCTCTAGCATCATACTACATATTTTAGAAATATTTCAAAGTATGTTTGAGTTTCTGGTAATTAGATGCATTATGAGAATTGTAGCTATGGTTATATGGATCCTCTGGTTATGCTAAGTCTCTTTTTTGTTAATAACTGAGGATAAAAAGATTTCTAGAAAAAATTCAGATACTAAATAATTTTTGCGGTTCCGTTGCAAAAATTTCAAAATAAACGTGTAAATCTATAAGTAATGAATAAAAATCAAAATATTTAAGGAAAATGTACTACTATTATAAAACCATACTAAACAATTGATTAATATATTTGACTTCATTAAAAACAGAGTAATTTAGATCATTTACTTGTCTTTTTTTGATCATATTCATAGCTTCAATTCCTTTTAAAGTCTTGTTGGCAGATCGAAAAGACTGAAATCCTAACATTGGGTTAACTATTCGCTTTATAGATCTATAATCTTGTTCT
>Ga0187851_10005132_pt1 | contig 10506 bp, 9 predicted proteins | sample June2016WEW_6_10_FD_132997 | JGI IMG/M metagenome (GOLD analysis project Ga0187851, IMG submission 132997) | Peatland microbial communities from SPRUCE experiment site at the Marcell Experimental Forest, Minnesota, USA - June2016WEW_6_10 | ecosystem: Environmental > Terrestrial > Soil > Wetlands... | reverse complement strand
CGGTGCAATCTCTGCCGTGAAAATTTTATCGCGGGAGTTGAAATGTACGGCGGCCTCGGCGATCGCCACAGCTTTGGCTTGCGCGATACCTCCCAGTACGTTGCGCCAGTAATTGCCTGGAACTTGCCTTCGGACTGGACCCTGCGGTTGTCGCCGGGATTCGGCCTAAACGACAACAGCCATGGTTTCCTGCTGCGATGGGGAGTATCGCGCGAGTTCTCCGGCTTCGGCGAAGCGATGAAGCGCCTGTTCGGAGGCCACCAGCCATGATTCCAACAACCGCGGCTACGAAATTTAAAACGAAGATGCGAGTTGGTTTGCAATATGCCAGTATCCTCGTGATAGTGGCTATTCCGCTCGCCGCCAGGCAAAAGGAGGACTCCACACATGAAACGAAGAACGATTCCATTTATGCGGAACTGGAGAAAGCTCCCAAGAAGGCGGTCGCTCGACGCAATCCGTTGGAGAAGGACCCCGACGCCGCTGTTGCAGGCGGAAAACTGTTTGTCTTGCATTGTGCCGAGTGCCACGGTGATATGGCCGAAGGTGGACGAAGAGCGCCAAGCCTGTTGGCCGAGCCAGTGCAACGAGTGACGCCTGGAACCCTTTTCTGGATACTCACGAACGGGGTCGTCCGCCGCGGCATGCCAGTGTGGTCCAAGTTGCCGGAACCGCAACGCTGGCAGATTGTCAGCTATCTCAAATCACTCACTCCCGCCGGGAAGTCTCCACAGTGATCGCGGCGAATATTCTCAAGTGGTGAAATTTGTTACGCTCACGACCCTCCAAAACGTAACCGCCTGATTTCGGAGGTTAGCGTGATTTGGGTGCACGAGGATCATCTATTCGGCTGCTGAGCCGCTGTCCGCATCCCTTCAGAGGATTATGAAGGATAATGATTACCAGATCTAAAATATCGCGGGAACGAGATGTCACATTTTCTCGCTCCCGCTCAAATTACAGTTTGCGGTGTCCCCTGCCCGCCTGAAGGCGCAAGAGCGCGGCGACTAGCGCATCGATATCTTCACAGGTGTTGTAAAACGCCAGCGACGGACGAACCGTGCTCTCGACTCCCATGCGGCGCAAGATGGGCTGCGCACAGTGGTGGCCGGAGCGCACTGCGATGCCCTCCTGGTTGAGCGCGACTCCAACATCTTCCGTGCGAACGTCATCGAGAACGAAAGACATCACACCGGCCTTTTCGCGTGCTGTACCGATCAAGCGCAAGCCGGGTACCGTCTGCAGTTTCGCCGTTCCATAATTCAGTAGATCATGCTCGTAGGCGGCGATGTTTTCCATTCCGATTTCGCTCACATAGTCGATTGCAGCTCCAAGACCAACCGCATCGGCGATGTTGCCGGTGCCCGCCTCGAAGCGTTCCGGTGATCCCTGATACGTAGTTCTCTCAAAGGTAACGTCGGCGATCATGTTGCCTCCGCCCTGCCATGGCGGCATACCGTCGAGCACATCAAGTTTTCCGCAAACTACGCCGATTCCCGTGGGTCCAAAAACTTTGTGCCCAGAGAAGACATAGAAATCGCAACCGAGAGTTTGCACATCCACCGGCATGTGGGAAACAGCCTGTGCACCGTCGAGCAGCACACGAGCGCCGTAACGGTGTGCAATCTCAATCATCTCGCGCGCCGGCACGATCGTGCCAAGCGCATTCGACACTTGAGTAAAGGCCACCATGCGAGTGCGCGGACCAAGCAATTTTTCATACTCTTCGAGAATGATTTCACCGCGATCATTCACCGGAGCCACACGCAGGCGAGCGCCCTTTTCCGAACAAAGCATCTGCCAAGGAACAATATTGGCGTGATGTTCGAGCCAGGTAATGACGATTTCATCGCCCTCGCGAACATTGCGCCGTCCCCACGCTTGGGCAATAAGATTGATGCCTTCCGTTGCACCGCGCACGAAAATGATTTCGCGGGTTGATGATGCGTTCAGGAAGCGCCGAGTCTTCTCTCGTGCGCTTTCGTAAGCATCGGTCGCGCGTGCCGCAAGTTCGTGAGCAGCGCGATGGATATTGGAGTTTTCGTGTCGATAAAAATCCGAAATACGATCGATTACAGCATTGGGTTTTTGCGTAGTCGCGGCATTGTCGAGCCAAATCAACGGGCGGCCATGCACCCGCTCTTCAAGAATTGGAAAATCGCGGCGGATGAGCATGGCGTCAAGTGGACGCTTACCGACTCCGAGATCTTGCGGCACGAGGTCGGGTCGAAACTCATTCGCGTCAAGTCCCGAAGGTGCAGATGTTGTTTCGGTAGGCTTTTGCGTTCCTTGAGGAGCGACCAAGGTACCCGCAACATTGCTTGACGTAGGAACGCTCGGAAGCGGACTGGCCTTATGCAGGTCCGCTTCCGTGGATGGGAGTGCCGAGGGTGAAGAAGGAAATGCTAAAGTGCCAGGAGCGGACTGCACGCCGGGCACTCCGGGAAAAGAAAACAAATCACCAAACGATGGCAGGGATGTTGCCGAGCCGGGATATGCTGCCTTTCCTGCTTCGGCAAGGGTTTCGGATGAACCGGACGGGCTGGTTGATGAGATGCCACGCAGCTCAGGAGACGTGCTTCCCGGTACCGCTGGCGTGACTGCTTTTACATCGTGCGGCTGAGCCACGCCCGCAGCAGTGGTCGTCGAGGCATCTGGTGGCGCGGCCGAGGGGGACGATGGCGGAGCCGGAGTTTTGGGTATGGTTTCGATGCCGGGGACATTAGGCATCGCGGGTATGCGCGGCAAAGAGAAGAGTTCGCTGATCGGCGGCAACACCGGTGCAGCCGCCGGGGATGTTCCCTTTTCGCCTTCCACAAAGTAAGGAGTGGAACCGGGTATTGTTGGGATGCTCCCAGGGGTTTGAGGAACGGCACTCATATCCGCGCCCGCGGGCGGAGATGTTGGCGGTGAACTGGGCACGGCTGGCATCCCCGCAAAAGAAAAGAGTTCGTTTCCTGTCGGCAGCGTGGGAGCGATCGCCAGGGGTGAAATCTTCCCTTCTGTGAAAAAGCCAGTAGGTGAGCCGGCAACAGGCGGCGTCGGCACTGTTCCCGGAGTACCCGGAACCAGTGCGGTCGCGCCCGCCAATGACGCCGCAATCGCCCGCAGATCGGACTCGGTGAGTGGTCCGGGCTGCGAATACGGAACCGAAGCGGGAATACTCGGGGCCGATTCGAACCCGGGCGCTCGTCGAACCGGAAGCATTTCCTCCGTAAACATCACGGTAGGAATTTCCTCCGATTCGACCTCTGGCGAAGAAGCGGATTCCTCGACGGTGTACCCGTCCGCAAGATCCTTCGGCATCGCGAGAAAGAATTCGTTCGCCAGCCTTTCTAGCGTCGCCGGATCCGGCAAAGGAATATTGCCGAATGGGTAAGGGCGTGTTCCTTCGGCAGTCGCCGACTTCGAAGCGCTCGATTTCGGCCTGCTCGCGCCGTTGCCATTACCGTTATTTGTATTCGTGGTATCTGTCGACATGGACGTTCTCCAGGACGCCGAGTGCGTCTTGAGTCAGAACAACGACGGAGCAATAAAGAGAGATGAGATACGACGCGATCGCTTTATGGTTGATGCCCATGAAACGAACGGACAAGCTCGGAGATACTTCGCCAGGAAGCCCGGGCTGGAAGAGTCCGATGACGCCTTGTTTCTTCTCTCCGGTGCGCAGCAGAAGGATATCCGTAGTTTCCGCTTTTACGGGTAGCTTGGGGCACGGTACTAACGGAATCCCGCGCCAAGTCATAAAGGGCGAACCGAACATGGTGACCGTCGGCGGCGGAACGCCTCGGCGTGTGCATTCGCGGCCGAAGGCCGCAATCGCCCGCGGATGTGCCAAAAAGAAGCTCGGCTCTTTCCATACTTTGGCAATAAGCTCATCGAGATCGTCTGGAGTGGGCGCTCCGCTTCGCGTCTTTATTTTCATCTCCGGCGCGACATTGTTGAGTAAACCGTACTCGTTATTGGTAATGAGTGCCATTTCCTGGCGTTCTTTAACCTTTTCAATCATCAGCCGCAATTGCTCGCGGATCTGATCGTGCGGGCTGCGGTACAAGTCCGAAATACGTGTTTGCACGTCCAAAACGCTGGTCACGGCGTTCAGCGCGTACTCGCGCGGCTTCTCGTCGTAATCCACATAAATTTCCGGCAAGTCGACTTCGTCGTCCGGTGCGCACTCTATGGTGCGCGTTCCGGGTCGGGTGGGCTTGACTTTGTTCAGCCGGTAAACGCCGGCCTCGACCGGTACCCAAGAAAGGAAAGTGATCAGCCACCGCGGCGTGATCGCCTCCATCATTGGTACGGTTTTGGTGACGGTAGCGAGCTGGCGAGCCTGTTGCTCAGTCAGCGTTTGGCGGACTTCTGCTGTCGGCATGTGATTAGCTCCTTAGTGCTGAAGGAATCGAATTGTAACGACTCTGCGCAGGAGAACAGCCCTGCGCCACGATTGTCTGGACGAGTGGGATAGTTTCCGCATTCGTTCCTGGGAAAATATGGCTGGATCAGCCCAAAACTTAAAGGCTAATTATCGGGGTGGCGTCAGTATACAGCACTGCACGGTTTTCTTGTCTGTGATTGAACTCACCAGCAAAGGCTTAAATCTCACAAAAGCTTTTATGCGGGTGCTTCCCCTCGTCCTCATTCCTGGTCCGATCATCAAAATATCCGACGGCTCGCTACTGGATCGATTCCCGAGACAAATATCATTACCTTTCTACGTTCCCAATATTGTCTATTGACTTACTCGGTATTGGGTGGCTAAATTATGACGGCCTTGACTTCCTGGCTCCGGCTTTTCGGGGTGAGCCGCGAAACAAGGTGCCTGCCGACTTAACCCTCGGCAGGCTTTTTGTCGTTGAGGAATTTAACTGGGAGAGCGAACCAGGTGCAATTACTAAGCTGTTCAAGCTTGAGAAACTCTACGCGCTGGCCGCGACCGAGTGCGCCTTGTAGAACATTTTTTTCGCATGTGCGCGAATCTCATCCAATCGCGCCTGTAATCTTCGTATTTCGCAATCCAGTTCGTTGAACGTTGCGCACTGCGACGTCATCATTTTCTCAGCTTCAAATTCCTGAATTCGAAGCTCGCTCGTCAGGTATACGCAGGCTGAAGGTTGTCCGGTTCCCGGATCGTCCTCGAGATACGAGAGTTCAATATTGCCGGGGTTGGATAAGCGTCTCTCGTCTGCCGCACGCTCAAGCACTAACGGGAACGCAGACGACGCAGTTGGACTCTCCGCCTCATGTACTCCCGTGGTTTTCGCAGTTGTGTCGGCCGGCGATGCGCGTTCCGCCACCTTGCGAATCAGGAACGGAGAATTGTCATTACCGTTGCTGGACCATTCGCCGTTAGAAACAGAATAACTGGCTTTGCAGGTGACATCGTAGATCTCGCCGTCAGGACTTGTAACTTCGAATTTGCCGCTCTTGCCGCGCAAGGCTAGCCCAACATCGTAGGTGGCGATGGTCTCACCGAGCCGCATGACGATCCTCCTTATCCCAGAGAAGTACAGATTCAATGAGAATCGCGCAGTGCGTTTAAACCACGCAAGTAGTAAGCCTGATTCCGAACGGCGGAGATGACCGCTCGACTCCTATTGAATTGAATGCTGGAGCTTGCTGCACATCGCAAAGATTGCAAATTAGGATGAGGAAATCGGCAGAGACGCCGCTTCTGCTAAGACGCACCAGCGGCCGCAGCTTCCGCTTTGTAAAACTTCTTCTTTGCGCGGGCACGAATCTCATCTAGTTCCGCGTGCAGACGTCGAATCTCAGCATCGAGCTCGATAAAGCTCAGGCAATGAGCAGTGACCAACTTCTCGCCCTTAATCTTAATCCCAGCGTAATCCTGCTCGCCCATAGCCTTTAGGTAAACGCACGCCGAAGGCTGCTTCGTCCTGGGATCGCTCTCCAGGTACAAGAGGTCGAAACTTAGGATTTCCATGATGGCCGATTATCCCATAAATTGGGTTGTCGTATCTTGTCAAATTAGAAACTGAAGGTAGGAAAAGAAACTTAGGTCATCCTCAACGGGAACCTCGCGAAACATCGGTCGATTGATCCGCTCGAGCCTGGCCAGCGATAGCTCGCCGCGAGCTGGCCTCTCGGCAAAGCTCCTCCTGTTCTGACAAACGTATCCGTGCGCATAGATGTAAGGCATAATCAAAACTTTATTTTGGAAAGTGTGCTAAGTTGACCACTCCTTGGAACGGTTGTCCGGTACTGTTCCTTGTCTCGAAGTTCAAGACATAATTCAGCACCTGGTGGCATAAAGCCCGCCTGAGGACCATCACAAGAAGGAGAATAATGAGCAAATTTAACTTTTGTCTGAGAGCATGCGCTCTCTTTGTACTATGGGCAACGACGACGGTTGCCCTGCCTGCACAGACCTTTAAATCACTGATCAGCTTTGACAACACAGACGCCGCCCTTCCCTGGGCGACGTTGCTGCAGGCCAACGACGGGAATTTCTACGGGACAACACAGAACGGTGGAAACACCGCCTGCAGCTTAGGCTGTGGCACGATCTTCAAAATCACTCCAAATGGCCAGCTGACCACGTTCAAATTCAACGGGACGAACGGCTCCCAGCCCTACGCGGGATTAGTCCAAGCCGCCAACGGGGACTTTTACGGTGTAACAACCAGTGGCGGGGTTAACGGTTTGGGGACGGTCTTCAAGTTCACTCCAAAGGGCGGGCTGACGACGCTGTACAGCTTCGCCGCAGACACCGGGTACTCTCCCTTAGGGGGGTTGGTCCTGGCAAGCGACGGGAATTTCTATGGGACAGCCTCGAGTGGTGGTGCGGCCACCGGTCAATGCTCACCGAGTGGCTGTGGGACGATCTTCAAGATAACCCCGAAGGGCAAATACACGACGATACACAACTTCAACGGTATACCTGATGGTGGCCTTCCCCTCGCTACGATGGTCCAGGCCCCGGACGGGAAGCTCTACGGTACGGCATCAACTTTAGGGAACGCGGGTAGCTACGGTACGGTCTTTACCATCACACCCGAAGGAAAATATACCGTGGTCCACCAGTTCAACAATACGGACGGCGCCTACCCGTTCGGTGGGCTGATTCTGGGCACCGATGGCAACTTCTACGGTCAAACCGATCTTGGGGGAGCCTCTAATTATGGTGCTTTCGGTACGGTCTACAAGATGACTCCAAGCGGCAAGGTAACGACGTTGCATAGCTTCGAACAAACGGACGGCGATAACCCCATTTCAAACCTGGTTCAGGGCACCGATGGGAATTTCTACGGTACCGCAGCCTATGGCGGGAAGTATCCCAACTTTGGGACACTCTTCAAAATTACCCCCAATGGCAAATTTACGACGCTGCACAACTTTGACAGCACGGATGGCTCCTATCTCTACGCGGGACTGATTCAGGCCACGAATGGGAAATTCTACGGGGCGACTTACGCTGGCGGTTCGAGCACTGCCTGCACATATGGCTGTGGCACGGTCTTCAGCCTATCTGTGGGTCTGGGGCCGTTTGTGGAGACGTTACCGAATTCTGGCAACGTGGGAGCGGCGGTTAGAATTCTGGGAACGGATCTGACAGGGGCGACCAGCGTCACCTTTAACGGTACGGCGGCGGAGTTTAAGGTCATCTCGAAATCGGAAATCGAGACCACTGTACCGTCAGGAGCGACCACGGGCATGGTCGAGGTCAAGACAACCGTCACACTCATGAGCAACGTTGCGTTCCGGGTGACGAAGTGACACTTTGAGCCGTTCGGAAATTAAAGAACGCAGGCCGCCCAGTGTCTGGGCGGCTTTTTTTGTGCATCACGCGCGAGTGGTTGTGCGAGTAACTGTCGCGAACAGGCCTTGGACTCAAGACCAGGTGGGCACTCTACCTTCCTACCCGAGTCTGCAAATCCTGTATGGCTGCGATCCAGTCGTTCAGACCGTCGGCTTCGAGCCATAGGTCTTTCAGTTCAGAGTTTTTCCGCACACGTTCCAGAGCTCGAAGTGCCAGAGCCTTGAGCTCTGGAGCGGACGTCTCTCGATTGGCCGTCCATTTGATAATTTCTGGTGGTGCTTCCTGGGCGGGCGAGCCGTTCAGTGCGGCGATGACCTCAGCCGCCGCGACAGCGATGCGGGAGGCGGGTGCCTCAAGATAGCTGGGATGGTCAGCGGCCTGAACAAATATCTGCGCCAGATCATCGGGCACCATTGTGCCGAGTTCTGCAATCCAATTCGCAGCGTCGTCGTTCTCAAAGCTTCCGGTACCCCACGCCCCCATGCAGTCTCCTCCGGAGCGCACAGTCCGCTTGGGCATTATAAAGCGTCCTCACAGGACGCGAGAGCGCTTAATCAAGATTTCGGTCTGGCTTGCTGACCCTGGGCCAATGCCGGGCACTTTCGACGCTAACGATCTCCAGATACCCGACGTGCGTTGCTTCGTCTCAGCTGGTGGCAACTACTCTCATGAGAGGCCAGACATATTATTAATGAGAAACGAAGGCGTGACTCTCGTCAGTATAACCGGGGTCACATCGTGAACTTGAGTGATGGTAATGCCCACAACGCAAGACGGCGGGATAACTATTGGCAGATCGCTGTTTGCAACAGTCGAGAGCCATTGGAGTGCTAGAATCTCCCGACAACCCTTGTAACCTGCGAGATTAAGGCAGCTTGGCTGTATGCTCTATCTAACTCAGGATAATTGTGAACTACTTGAAAAGGGCGACTGGGGCGAAATGGCTGGCGCCCTTATGTATCGCCCTGCTGCTGTTGGCTTCCGTGGGGCAGGCGGCTCATTTCTGCGCTTTCCAGTCGTTAGACCCGCGTGGCGGGGCGCAGGTGCGAACGGAGTCACCTAACACTACGCTGTGTCTGACTTGCTTGATGGCTCAGTCGGTCGCGTCTTTGGTGTTGTCCATTGCGTTTTCCTCCGCTTTCCGTCGTCGACTGCGCGTCTCGCTGCTGCAAACACATCCCCGGGCTTTTCTAATGTCCTTCCAGTTGTGTGTACGCCCCCCTCCCATTTTCTAATGTTTTTCTTGCCTTGCTCTCGTTATTCCGGAAAAGTGGTCCAGGTTTGTCAGAACACCCAGCGGCCAGCCAGCTTTGGTCGCATTTTCACGAAGTCGCTAGCGGTCGAGCAAGTTGTGAGCAGGTTTGGAATTTGCATTGTACTTACGACGCTCCAAGACGCTTCTCCTTCACGGGCATGTGCCCGTCAGACTCGATCGTTTTGATGTGATGTCCACCAGCTTCCAACAATTTCTGACATTCGCCGTTCTGCCTCTCTTCTTATTGCTAGCAGTTCACGTGTGCATCGGACAAACGACGACTTTGATCAGTCTTGATCAGGCTATCGAACTGGCATTGGCCCACAACCATGCACTCAGAGCCACGCGGACTTTGATCTTTCAAAACCAGGCGCAAGAAACTACCGCGAACCTGCGTCCCAATCCTGTGCTCGGAGGCGACGCTCAATTCATCCCCATTTTTAGTCCGAGCGATTTTTCCAAAGACGACTTGGATCTGGCCCAGCAGTTCGACCTCGGTCTTTCGTATCTTTTCGAGCGCGGCCACAAGCGCCAGACCCGCCTGCAAGCCGCGCGCGATCAGACCGCCGTGACGCGCGCGCAAGTCACGGATGCTGAGCGTACGCTCACGTTCAACGTCGGCCAACAGTTCGTCAGCGTTTTGCTGGCCGAATCAACTCTGCAGTTCGCGCTGGAGGATTTGAAAAGCTTCCAGACGACGGTCGACATTTCAGGATCGCAGTTCAAGGCGGGCGCGATAAGCGAAGGCGACTACCTCAAGATCAGACTTCAGTTCCTGCAATTTCAAACCGATGTATCGTCGGCCCGCCTGGCGAAGGCGCAGGCACTTATCGGTCTGAGGGAAATGCTTGGCTACAACGCGGTGCCGGTCGACTACGACGTCATCGGCGACTTGGCCTATGAGCCTCTGAAAGCCAGCTTGGAAGATTTGCAAGCCAAGGCACTCAAACAGCGTCCCGATTTTCAGGCCGCTGTGCTCGGCGTAACCGCGGCTCAAAGCCAGATTCGGCTGGCCAAGGCAAACGGCAAGGTCGATGTGAACGGAACCTTCGACTACACCCACACTTCGGGACAGAATACGGCTTCGATCTTCGCCAGTTTCGAGCTGCCGATTTTCAATCGCAACCAAGGCGAAATCGCGCGTACTGGCTACGCTCTTACTCAAGCCCAGGAATCGCAGTTATCGGCCAGCGACACGGTGTTGTCCGATGTTGGCAATGCCTATGAAGGGATTCGGAGCAACGACGAAATCGTCCAACTTTATACTTCCGGATATCTGAAACAGGCGCAAGAGTCCCGCGACATCAGCGAGTACGCCTATAAGCGCGGCGCCGCCAGCCTGCTGGATTTCCTGGACGCTGAGCGTACCTACCGGGCTTCCCAGTTGGCATACCGCCAGGCTCTGGCTTCTTACATGACCGCGCTCGAGCAACTGCGGGAGGCGGTGGGAACGAGGAATCTGCCATGAACATCG
>Ga0187851_10005131_pt1 | contig 10507 bp, 8 predicted proteins | sample June2016WEW_6_10_FD_132997 | JGI IMG/M metagenome (GOLD analysis project Ga0187851, IMG submission 132997) | Peatland microbial communities from SPRUCE experiment site at the Marcell Experimental Forest, Minnesota, USA - June2016WEW_6_10 | ecosystem: Environmental > Terrestrial > Soil > Wetlands... | reverse complement strand
TCGACGCGGCGGCAGGCTGAGGCCCACCGAAGCGATGGCCCGGGAAGTGATCCCGGGGGGCCCGCCAGCCTGTTGACACGGGGCCGGATACCGCTACCGCCACACGGCCACCCATCTCGGACCCCCCGCACGCCAGTTGGCGGCCCCAGAGACGCTACTTCCGCACCCTGCTAAGCGGGGACCAGCAGACGCTGGCCGCCTCCTTCCTCGAGGCGAGCACCGCCGAGGCGCTCACCGGCACCCTGTACAACTGCTATCCGGCTCCGGGGCTCCAGAGCGCCGATCTCATCGCCTGGTCGACCAATGACGGTGGCGCGACCTGGACACAGGCGGGGACCTTCCAGGTGCCGGACTTCCCGGGTGGAACCCTGGACTTCGTGAACCCCGAGGACGGCTGGCTCTCCGTGAACCAGGGCGTGGCCATGGGCTCGTCGGGCATGGCGCTGTACCGGACCGTCGACGGTGGTGTGCACTGGAGTGAGGTGGCCGAGACCGACCCGGCCAGCATCCAGCCCGCCGGCTCCGCCGGCTCCATCCCCTTCGGCGGTGACAAGGGGAGCGCCACCTTCATCGATCCCACCACCGGTTGGATCGGGAGTAGCACGGCCGGCACCGGGCCGCTCTTCTGGGTCACCCAAGACGGCGGGAGCAGCTGGAGCGCACAGTCACTGCCTTCGACCTCCGGACTCCTTCAGCCGACCACCCAGGTGCTCCGGGTCTGGTCGGGAGAGGGCGCGCTAGTGGCGGTCGGGAGCTTCGCGCCGTCGGGGCAGTCGACCACCACCCTCTGCATCACCACGGACGCCGGCCGGAGCTGGAGCCAGATCGCCATGCCTGGCACGGGGCAAACTCCAGAGACCGCGGACTTCCTCGACGACGCGGACGGCTGGCTGCTCACCTTCACCACCACCACAGCCAAAACGCCGCCGCTGGCCACGACGCTGTGGAACACTCCCGACGGAGGGGCTAACTGGACCCAGGTGTCCGCCCGGGCAAGCGCCGACCAGATCACCGGTGTGCAGTTCGTGACCTCGGAGCTCGGCTGGGCCACCACCTTCAATTCCGACACACAGGCGTCCGGCCTCCTCCAGACGTCGGACGGTGGCAGTACATGGACGCCGGTCACCCCGATCGTCGCCGGCTGAGCGCCTGCGAGCGCGCTACCCGGCGACCCCTGATGAAGGGCCCGGCGGCTGGCTGATCTCGGAGTGGAACGGCTTCCAGGAGACCCGTGGTCAGGGGTGCTTCGTCATCCCCGGGAACACGTGACCAGAGAGCGAGCCATCGAGTGACATTCCCCAACACTGGGCCACCGGGGAATCCTCTTTCTGGATGAGGTCTGCGAGTTTCCCCGCGCTCATCTGGAGGCGCTGCGCCAGCCCCTCGAGGAACGCAGCGTGGCGGTGGCACGGGTCCGGGCCAGCGTGGTGTTCCCGGCCGAGTTTGTCCTGGTGGCGGCCGCCAACCCCTGCCCGTGCGGGCGCCTCGGGGAGACGAACGGGCCCGGCTGCAGGTGTCCCGAGGCGGTGGTGCTCCGATACCAGTCCCGGCTCTCGGGCCCGATGCGAGATCGGATCGACATGATCGCGGAGGTGCCGCGCCTGAATGGGGAGACCCTCCTCGGCGGGCCGCCCGAGGAGCCCAGCGCGCGGGTCTGTGAGCGGGTCGCGATGGCTCAGGCGCGCCAACTGCAGCGGGCCGGGACGACGGGAGCCGCGGCCAACGCCCTGCTGGACGGTGACCCGTTGTTGGAGGTCTGCCACCTCGACGCCCGTGGCCGGGATGCCCTCACGATGGCGGGGGAGAGGTGGCGCCTCTCGGCACGGGCGTATCACCGGGTGCTGCGCGTGAGTCGCACCATCGCCGATCTCGGCGGGGAGGAGCGGGTCAGCCGGGAGGCGGTGGTCGAGGCCTTTCAGCTCCGCATCCCCGCGTTGTGATGCCCCCCCCGGCCCGGGGCACGGTGCCGATGAGCCGCCAGCTGCGCCCGGGTGAGTCGCGCTGGCCGGTCGGCCTCTCCGACCTCCAGGCGCTCGGTGATCGGTGCGGGGTCCCGTCCGTCTGGGTGGAGGGAGAGCTCCCGGAACTGCCGGGTGTGGCGGTGGTCGGGGCACGCATGGCCGACGCGACGGGGCAGGAAGTGGCGCGGCGCATCGGCGCAGACCTGGGCCGGCGGGGAGTGACCGTGGTCAGCGGCTTCGCCCTCGGGGTGGACGCGGCCGCCCACCGCGGCTGCCTGGCGGCCGGGGGGCAGACCGTGGCCGTGCTCGGCTGCGGCCTGGCGGTGGACTACCCACGCTCTCACGGGGCCTTAAGGACAGAAGTGTCCTTAAGGGGTGCACTGCTGTCGGAGTACACACCGCGTGGGACGGTCCGCGCGCTTGGCACTTTCCGCATCGCAACCGGATCATCGCCGCACTCTCCCGGGCGGTGGTGGTGGTGGAGGCGGGGGAGAAGAGCGGAGCTCTGAGCACCGCCCGGTGGGCCGCGGACCTGGGCCGGGAGGTGCTCGCGGTGCCCGGCTCCATTCTCGGCCCGGCCAATGAGGGCTCGAACCGGCTGCTGCGCGACGGAACGCGGCCCTACCTGGACGCAAGCGACCTGGCCGACATCTTCCCCGAGTGCGCGGGACCACGTGCGTCAGATCGACGCGGCCGGCCGGAGCGGCCCGACGGCGAACGGAGCTCACCGCTGGGGGTCCGGGACCACGCAGCGCGACTGCTCGCCCTGGTCAGTGCGGAACCCGTTCCTCGCGAGCTGATCGTGCAAGCCCTCGGGCTGCGCGCCTCGGAGCTCGCCGTCCTGCTGGGGGAGCTCGAGCTGGACGGGCATGCCCGGAGCCTCCCGGGTGGGCTGGTCGCGCGCGCCCGCTGGTGAAGCGCGTCACCGGAGCGCCACGGGGGCAGGACCGCCTCTGGAGGCAGGTCGGTTCCACGGGCCTCGACCGCCCCAATTTGGGGATGGCCAACTCCGGTCGGACCCCGCATCGTTAACCGCGGGTAGACGGGCCCGCGACGCGAGAGTCGGCCGGTGGTACCTACCCACCAGACACCGCCTCTCGGCGGTGTCGAGGTGCCCCGAGGTGGGCCGGCAGGCTTTCCCTGCTACCCGAGGTCGACTACGCCAAGGCCCACCTCCGCCTCGTCGCTACCCGAGGTCGACCACGCCGAGGTCCACCTGCGCCGCCTCACTACTCGAGGTCGACCACGCCGAGGTCCACCTCCGCCTCCTCGGGGCCGGCCGTCTCCTCCGTCTCCTCCGGTCCCGGGGTGGCCCGCGACGGCTTGAGGCGGTTCAAGAAGATCATCGCCAGGCCGGCCGCGGCCGCGCAGCTGATGGCGCCGGTGAGCAGGCCAGCCCGAGCCCCCGCGCCGGCCACGATCAGGCCGATCAGGGGACCGCCGATGGGCGTGGTGCCCTGGAAGGCGATCGCCCAGAGGGCCATCACCCGCCCGCGCATGGAGGGGGCCGCGCCCAGCTGCAGGGTCGAGTTGCCCCGGGCGACGAACGAGACGCTGGCCCACCCGACGGCGGCCAGCGCCAGGTATTCGAGGAGCAGGCTGGGAGCCCCGGCGGCCAGGAGGAGCACGACCGTGAAGGCGGACGCCGCCAGCGTCACCGGGCGGAGCCCGGTGTGGCCGCGGGCGGCTGTCACCAGCCCGCCCGCGACGGCGCCCACGCCCATCGAGGCGAGCATGAAGCCGTACGCGGTGGGGCCGCCGTGGAAGGTCTGGTCGGCGAGCACGGGCAGCACCACCTGGAACTCGTAGGCGAAGGTCCCGATGAGGACCATCATCAGCAGTGGGACGCCGAGGTCCGGCGTCTGGGCGACGTAGCGAAGCCCCGCGCGCAGCTGTCCACGGGCTCGTCCGCTGGGGACGGACGGCTTCAGCTTCGACCGGTCCATGGTTGCCAGGCTGAACACCACCGCCACGAAGCTGACCGCGTTGAGCAGGAAGCAGATCCCATCCCCAACGCTCGCGATCAGCAGGCCGGCGACCGCCGGGCCGATCGCACGGGCCACGTTGACGAGGACCGAGTTGAGGCTCACCGCGTTGCGGAGATCGCGGGGCCCGACCATCTCCAGCATGAAGGCCTGGCGCGCCGGGTTCTCGAAGGTGTTGTTGAACCCCAGGATGACCGCCAGCAGCCCCACCTCCCACACCTGGACCACGTGGGTGGTGACGAGTATGCCCAGCACCAGGGCCTGGACCCCCATCAGAGACTGCAGCAGGATCATCAGCTTCCGCTTGTCGACCCGATCGGCGACGACCCCACCGTAGGCACCGAGCAGGAGAACCGGAAGCGTCTGCAGGGCCACGATCAGCCCGAGGTCGACGCTCGAGTGGGTCAGGGTCAGGATGAGCCAGGACTGGGCCGTGGTCTGCAGCCACGTCCCGATCAGGGAGATGGACTGCCCGCCGACGTAGCGGCGGTAGTTGGGGATGGCAAGCGACGCGAACGTCGTCCGGGCGGTCCTCCCGGCGAGGTCGGCTGAGTTCTCGAGGTGGCGCACCGGACACTTCTACTCGAAAAGGACCTCCGTACCGCGCCGGCCGGCCCCTCGGCGCTCACCGGCCGGGATCGTGAGCGGACCGCTCCGAGCGTGCCCGGCCGGCGCAACCGGTCGCCCTGATGGGGGGCGCGATCGGTCGCTCTGATGCCTGCGCGCCAGTTGGTGTGCTGGCTGCGAGGCGGGCCCTCTAGCTGAGACTGAAGGTTGATTGCGACTAAGTTGCATCTGTGCTAGCCTCGGATTTGGATGGTTCGGGCCGGGGAGGGCACACACCATGGCAACGAACGCAGGCCGATTGTCCCGTATCTGGGGAGCGCTCACCCCCCGCGAGTGGACGCGAATCGGTGCGATGTCAGGCTTCATCGTCATGCTGTACGTGCTGGGATGGGGGATCTTCATCGTGGCGATCGTGCCCCAACACTTCAAGTTGCTGGGCATCGGCGTGGCCATCACCGCGTACACGCTGGGTCTGCGCCACGCGTTCGACGCCGATCACATCTCCGCGATCGACAACACGACGCGGAAACTGATGGCGGAGGGCAAGCGGCCGCTGTCCGTCGGCTTCTGGTTCTCGCTCGGTCACTCCACCGTCGTCTTCGTTCTGGGGATCGGCCTCACCTTCGCGGCACGGGCGATCATCGGCCAGGTCAGCAACTCCAACTCGACGATCGAGAGCTTCGGAGGCATCGTCGGAACCCTCGTCTCGGGCACCTTCCTCTACCTGATCGCCATTCTCAACCTGGTCATCCTGGTGGGCATCGTCAAGGTGTTCATGAACATGCGCCGTGGCCGGTACAACGATGCCGAGCTCGAGCAGCAGCTCAACTCACGCGGCCTGATGTTCCGTTTCTTCGGCAAGATGATGCGGGCGATTCACAGCCCCTGGCAGATGTACCCGGTGGGGGTCCTTTTTGGTCTCGGCTTCGACACCGCCACCGAGGTGGCGCTGCTCGCGGCCACCGCGGGCGCCGCCACGGCGGGGCTTCCCTGGTACGCGGTGCTCAGCCTTCCCATCCTCTTCGCCGCCGGAATGGCGACCATGGACACGCTCGACGGATCTTTCATGAATTTCGCGTACGGCTGGGCGTTCTCCAAACCGGTGCGCAAGGTCTACTACAACATCACCATCACAGGGCTTTCGGTCGCCGTGGCGATGCTGATCGGCACCATCGAGATCTTCGGTCTGCTGGCTGCGGAGCTGAACCTGAGGGGCGGCTTCTGGAACTTCATGGCCAACTTCAACATCAACGAGGCGGGGTTCTTCATCGTCGGCCTCTTCGTGGTGACCTGGGTGGTGGCGCTGTCGGTGTGGCGATTCGGTGGCATCGAGCGCCGCTGGGACGAGGCGGCCGCCCGTGGCAGGTCCGCCGAGCGCAGATCGGCCTGACGGCCGTCGCACCATCACCGGCTCCCCGCCGTGGCGGCGGGGCCGGCCGGTCCAGGCGATCGCTTCGCCTGCGCACCCGCCCGTCCCCCGGGCTCGCCCGGAGGCGACCGGAGGGTCGAGCGGCGCAGCCGAGGGGGCTGGGGAGCGGCCAAGGTGACCGCCCACCGGATCGGCGGCAGGTTTGGCCGGGAGCCACCCCGGGTGATGATCCGGGATAGAGTGAATGACGGCCTCGGTCGGCGCCGGGGGCCGCTGCTATCATCTGCCGGCTTCGGCCACACCCGGAGGGCGCGGTCGGCGCCTGCCGCCATAGGACACCAATGCCAAACCGTCTGATCATCGTCGAGTCTCCGAGCAAGGCTCGCACCCTGGCCAAGTTCCTGGGCGCCGGCTACACCGTCAAGGCTTCGATGGGCCACATCCGCGACCTCCCCAAGTCGACCCTCGGGGTCGACCTGGAGCACGGCTTCCGGCCCGAGTACATCGTCATCCGGGGCAAGGAGAAGCAGATCCGGGAGCTGCGCGAGGCGGCCAAGAAGGCGGACGAGGTCTTGCTCGCCGCCGACCCCGACCGCGAGGGCGAGGCCATCGCGTGGCATCTCGCCGAGGCCCTGAAGCTCAAGGATCCGGACCGGATCGAGGTTCACGAGATCACCAAGAGCGCCGTCGAGGCAGCGCTCAAGAACCCGCGGAAGGTCGACCGCAACCGCGTCTACGCCCAGGAGGCGCGCCGCGTGATCGACCGCCTGGTCGGCTATCGGTTGAGCCCGCTGCTCTGGCGAAAGGTGCGGACCGGTCTCTCCGCCGGCCGGGTGCAGTCGGTCGCCGTCCGCCTGGTGGTGGACCGTGAAAACAAGATCGACGCCTTCGTCGCGACCGAGTCGTGGAGCCTCGACGCCGTGCTGGAGAAGGGCGAGAGCCGCTTCACCGCGCGCTACCAGGGTCGTAGGGACGCGCTGGAGGCGGCGGCTTCCGTCCCCAAACGGGCCCGTGGCTCCAAGCGCGGCAGCGTGGAGGGAGCGGAGATCGGCGACCCGGCCGAACGGGTCGTGCTCGCCACCCAGGCGGACGCCCTGGAGGTGATGCACGCCCTCAACTTCGACGATGCTGGGCACCGACCGGAAGACGTCCCGCCGTTCCAGGTCGAGGGCGTGGAGAGCTCGGAGACCTCGCGCTCGGCGCCGTTCCCGTACACGACCAGCACTCTGCAGCAGGACGCCAGCACCCGGCTCCGCTTCTCGCCCCGCCGGACCATGTCGATCGCCCAGGAGCTGTACGAGGGCGCGGAGCTGGGCAGCTCGGGCCCCGTCGGGCTGATCACCTACATGCGCACCGACTCGACGCGGATCAGTGACCAGGCGAGGACGGAGGCCGCCACCTACTTGAGCGACACCCTGGGGCCGAAGTACCTCCGGACCGGACAGGCCCGTCAGCGCACGGGTCAGAACATCCAGGACGCCCACGAGGCGATCCGTCCGACCGATGTCAGCCGCACCCCCGAGCAGGTGGCCGAGCTGCTGCCTCGGGAGCAGGCGCGGCTGTACGAGCTGATCTGGCGGCGGTTCGTGGCCAGCCAGATGGCGCCCGCCCGCTTCCTCAACACCCGGGTGACCATCGCGGCCTCCGACTTCATCTTCCGCGCCACCGGGTCGGTGCTCGTGTTCGACGGCTTCCAGCGGATCTGGAAGCGCGACGAGGAGCGTGACCGGGACGGCCAGCTCCCCGCCCTGGAGCCTGGAGCTCGGCTGGTCTGCTGGGACGTGAGCGCCGAGCAGCACTTCACCCAGCCGCCGCCCCGCTTCACGGAGGCCTCCCTGGTCAAGGAGATGGAGGAGCGGGGCATCGGCCGCCCGTCCACCTACGCGCCCACCATTGAGGTCATCCAGGAGCGCGGCTACGTCCGCCAGGAGGAGCGCCGCCTCTATCCGACCGAGCTGGGCAAGACCGTCGACGGGCTGCTCCGGGAGCATTTCGCGGAGATCGTCGACATCGACTTCACCGCCGACCTGGAGCGTCGCCTGGACGCCATCGAGGCCGGCAAGCGCAAGTACGAACCCACGGTCAGGGAGTGGTACACGCCCTTCAACGCCACGGTCGACAAGGCTCACACCGACATGCAGCGGGTCAAGGTCCCGGCCAAGGCGACGGGGGAGGCCTGCCCGCAGTGCGAGATCGGCGAGCTGGTCATCCGCGAGGGCCGTTTCGGCGCCTTCGTGGGGTGTTCCCGCTACCCGGAGTGCGACTACATCAAGGACAAGAAGCAGTCGTCCGCGGTCCCGATCGGGGAGAGTTGCCCGCGCTGCGGCAAGCCTTTGGTTCAGCGTCAGGGGAAGCGCGGCCCCTTCGTCGGCTGCAGCGGTTACCCGAAGTGCCGCTTCCTCCGGGACATCCCCGGGGCCGGGGGCGGCGGCCCGGACGGCTCCGGCGCCGCGGGAGCCGCAGCCGGCATCGGCTCCGCTCCGGGGGGCGAGACCGAGGATCTGGGTCAATGCCCCGAGTGCTCCCGTCCGCTCGCGCGCCGCCAGAGCCGACGGGGAAGTTTCGTCGGCTGCACCGGATACCCGGAGTGCCACTACATCCAGCCCCAGAGCAGCGGTGCGGGCGGTGCCGCGGCGGCGCCGGCCGCCGAGCAGACGGGGGAGAGCTGCCCCGACTGCGGCAAGCCTCTGGTTCGCCGCCAGGGACGCTTCGGCCCCTTCGTCAGCTGCAGCGGGTACCCGACGTGCACCTACCGGCCGCCCCGGAAGTCTCCGGCGGCGAAGGCGGAGGTCGCGTCATGACGCCCCGGCCGCACGCCACCACCATCGTTGGGGTGCGCCGTGCCGGCATGGTGGCGATCGCCGGCGACGGGCAGGTGACGGTCGGCGACGTGGTCATGAAGCACCGCGCCGCCAAGGTGCGGCGGCTGCATCGCGACACCGTGCTGGCCGGCTTCGCCGGGGCGGTGGCCGACGCGCTGACCCTGTTCGACAAGTTCGAACAGCAGCTCGATCGCCATCAGGGGCATCTCCTGCGGGCCTCGGTGGGGCTCGCCAAGGAGTGGCGCACCGACCGCTTCCTCCGCCATCTGGAGGCGATGCTGATCGTCGCCAACCGCGACCAGCTGCTGCTGCTCTCCGGCGACGGCGAGATCATCGAGCCCGACGACGACCTAGCCGCCATCGGCAGCGGCGGACCGTATGCGCTGGCGGCGGCGAAGGCGTTGCTCCAGAACACCGATCTCGATGCTGCGGAGGTGGCCCGGCGTTCCCTGGTGATCGCCGCCTCGCTCTGCATCTACACCAACGACGAGATCACGGTGGAAACCCTCTCGACTGAGACGGCGGCCGCTGCCGACCTCCCCGCGGAGACGCCCCCGAACGAGTCGGCGGCCGCCGAGAAGCCGGCCTGAAGGTGACCACGGACACCGCGCCGCCCTCGCCTTCCGCCCCTGCCTCCGGCGACAGCGGCCCGGTGGCCGCGGATCCGGGCCAGGCTCCAGCTCCGGGCGAGGCTCCCGCAGGCAACGGCCCCGACGCGGGCGGCCCCCCCTCTGACGCCGCGGAAGCGCGGGACCCGGACGACCTGCGCCCCACGGAGATCGTCCGCCACCTCGACGCCTACATCGTCGGGCAGGCGGCGGCCAAGCGCGCCGTCGCCATCGCCCTGCGCAACCGGGTGCGCCGTCGCCGGCTGAGCGACGAGATGCGGGGCGAGGTGCTGCCCAAGAACATCCTGATGATCGGCCCCACCGGCGTGGGCAAGACCGAGATCGCCCGGCGGCTCGCCAAGCTCACCGCCTCCCCGTTCATCAAGGTCGAGGCCACCAAGTTCACCGAGGTCGGCTACGTCGGGCGTGACGTCGAGGCGATCGTGAGAGACCTCCTGGAGGAGACCATCACCGACGTCCACGAGGAACGGGTCAGCGAGGTCGAGGCGCGGGCGCGCGAGGTGGCCGAGCGACGGATCCTCGACATCCTGGTGGAGGCCGAGATTCGCCTGGCGGCCGGGTCGCCGGACGCCGTCGCCCGCCCTGCGGCCAAGGCGGCCGGTGATGCCACGGGTGGCCGTGCCGCCTCCGACGTCGCGGATGCGCGGGCCGCGGGTGCCATCGCCGCCCCGATGGGCGATCTCCCGGCAGACCAGCCGTCCGAGCTGCCCGCCGGCCCGGTGGGGGACAGCCCCACCGCGGGAGCGGGCGAGGGGCTGCCGGTGACTGCACCGGCGCCGGAGGCCGGCGCCGGCCGGGCCGCCAGCGGGGATCTCGAGCGTCTGCGCCGGCGTCTGCGCCGGCGCCTCGCCGCCCAGCTGCGGGCCAAACACCTGGAGGAGCGCTACATCGACGTCGAGGTCGAGGAGCCCTTCCAGCCCGCATTCGAAGGCTTCGCGGGAAGTGGGCTCGAGGAGGTTGGCTACTCGCTCTCCGACTTCTTCTCCCAGATGGCGCCGCCGCGCAAGCGGACCAAGCGGATGCAGGTGGCCGATGCACGGACGGCGCTCGCCGAGGAGGAGACCGACCGGCTCATCGACATGGACCGCGTCTACGACGATGCCATCCGGGACGTCGAGGAGGCCGGCATCGTCTTCATGGACGAGGTCGACAAGATCTGCGGCCCGTCGCCGGA
>Ga0187851_10005130_pt1 | contig 10507 bp, 9 predicted proteins | sample June2016WEW_6_10_FD_132997 | JGI IMG/M metagenome (GOLD analysis project Ga0187851, IMG submission 132997) | Peatland microbial communities from SPRUCE experiment site at the Marcell Experimental Forest, Minnesota, USA - June2016WEW_6_10 | ecosystem: Environmental > Terrestrial > Soil > Wetlands... | reverse complement strand
CGACGATGCTGATCGCCCCCGTCAGCAGCAAGAGAGTCCGGATCGGCGCCGTGTTACGCACGAAGCGGAATCCCTCTAAGATGTGGTCGAGCGGCGACGCGTCGTGCTTCTCGATCGCCGATCGCGGCACGCGCATCATCAGCAGCCCTGCGATCACCGCAACGTAGCTCACGGCATTGGCGAAGAAGCACCACCCTTCACCGATACTGGCGACCAGGATTCCCGCCACCGAGGGTCCAATCACGCGCGCGCCATTGAACATAGACGAGTTGAGCGCAATGGCGTTCATCAGATCCTCACGTCCTACCATCTCCACCAGAAAGGACTGGCGAGCCGGCACATCGAATGCATTCACGACGCCCAGGAGCGCGGCCAGTAAAATAACCTCCCAAACGGTAACGCGCTTGGTGAGTGTCAGAAACGCAAGAAGGAAGGCCAGGATCATGGAGCTCGTTTGCGTTGCGACGATGATGCTCCGCCGGTCGAACCGGTCGGCCACCAGCCCTCCGACGGGGCCCAGAAGGAAGATCGGAATCTGCCCGGCGAACGCCACTGTTCCAAGCAGTAGGGAGGATCCGGTGAGCCGATAGACCAGCCAGGCTTCGGCAATGTTGTCCATCCACGTGCCCACCAGGGAAATCATCTGGCCGCTGAAGAAAAGCTGGAAATTGCGGTGCTTTAACGAACGCACCATATCCCGGAATCGCGAGCGATCCTGGGCGGTGGTGGCTGCGGAGGGTTCCGAAATTTCCGTTTCTGCCATACCGTTCAATTGTACGATGGTCGGGAGGGCATCTTTACGGGGATTCTGCCCGAGATTTACTTCTTGGACGGGGGATCGAGCTTCGAAAAGGCGTTTAGCCGCCGCAAGCGATCACGGGAATGCCGCGAGGACGGCCCCGCCGGAGCCCCCGGGCCTTGGGGTGGCGCCAGCAACCGTCCACAGGCGCGCAGGATACGCCGGTAGGGCCAGTCGGCTCCGCGGAAGAATATTTCGCCTTCCCGGGGGTTAGAGTAAAACCAGCGCGTCAGCAGAGATAGGTGTTCGCTCAACTCGGGTGGCGCTATGAGTGGCCGGTACCGTTGTTTGTGTTCTTCTGGCGAATGGAAGGTCGTCTTTGTGCTATCACCGGAGGTGGCGGGTGGATTTTTTCCGGCCGCCCTGGGCGGATCGTCCCCGGGTGAATTGAGCCCCGCACGCAGGATCGCTTCCACTGATGTGGGCTCGCTTGACAGTTTAGCGAACCGCAGAAAGATAGGCTCGCTGAGCAACCCTCCCCCCACCGGAAAGGCCGCGACCGTCTTTTCCTCGGCGGCGCGCTGGAGAATTACCGCGTCGAGTTCTTCGACGCGGCGCGTGAGTTCGGGCAGGCCCCGCAGCACCGCCGAAATTTTCTCGAGCTGCTTATGGAGTGCGGCGGCCCGCTCGAAATCCAGAGCTTCGCTTGCAGCTTCGCGCTCGCGTTCCACGTCCTGGATCAGCGGTGCGCCTCCTAGTTCGAGGCCTTTGAGCGCGCGGCCAACCTCCGCGTCATATTCCTGTTTCGTGCAGCCCGCAAAGCACGGCGCGAGGCACATCTTCATCTGGGAATACATACACCCCGGGAAGCTCGGGTCAGGCCGGATTCTGATCTGGCAGCGGCGAATCTTGAATAAATCGAGGAATTCCTCGCTAAACGACTGGGCCATCTTGCGCGAAGGGAACGGCCCGAAGTAGAAGTCTGCGTCCCCCCGAATAGAACGGGTCACGTAACATCGCGGATATTCATTTCGCAGGCTCACCTTCAGCATGGCGGGTGGGCGTATGCGTACCAGATCCCGATATCTATGAGGAAAGTACGCACGCGCCTGCTGGTAATGTGTAACCGCTTGTTCGAACTTGGATCCCGTGGCGCGATAACGAATCCGCGCAGCGGCACCGCGCAGATTCAGCCCCTGGGAGGGCGCCTCCGGGGGGCGCAACAGTCGCTCTGCGGCTCGTCGGATATCAGCGGTGCGCGCCAGATAGGGCTCCGCGCGCGGATTGGCCATTTCAAGAAGCAGGACACCCGGGCAGGCGGGAAGCGCCCTGAAGAAGGCGCTATCGCCGGCCGCGTCGAATTCCTGCACACCGTCCAGCTCAAGCATGCTGCCAGAATACAACGAGTCGCGTCGTCGAACCGAGAGCGGTGCAAGTTAACTGCCGTCCTTCGATCCATCGCTTCCCATCGCCGCAGCCTCCTGCTCCTTCCATTTTTCGAGCGGTATTCGCGGCATGAGGAACAGATCCGATGTGCGCACGTACCATCCCCTGCCGTGCATGCGCCCGATCAGTTTGAGTTTTGGCGTATCGATGTAATGCTTCGCGGCGTCGATCACGGCGTCATCGTGAACGTGCATCGCCACGACCCGGCCCAGCACGAGCCCGTTGTCGGCGCCGAGGTCGATGATTTGCATCAGCTCGCACTCCATCGATACCGGGCTCTGTGCTATGCGTGGTGGTTTGACCCGAACCGAAGGGAGCGTGCTCAATCCTGCCTTTTCGATCTCATTTACGCCCGCCTCGAAATCGATGGCCGTTATGTTCATCATTTCGGCGTTTTGCCCGGAAACCAGATTCACGACAAACTGGCCCGTCGCCCGGATATTGGCGCGGGTGTCTTTGGGTGTGGGAGGATTGTGGGAGCCGATGCCGATGCCGATCACCGGCGGGTCGCCCGAGAAAGCATTGAAAAACGAGAATGGCGCGGCGTTGATCCGCCCGCTCCCATCCTGGCTGACCACCCAGGCGATCGGCCGAGGAGTCACGGTCGAAACCAGGAGTTTGTAGCATTCCTGCGGGGGAATCTCGGTGAAATCAAACAGCATCATTCCTCCTGAGCCTGGGAAAATACGATGCGGAGATGGCGTTGCCTCAAATGCACCGTTTCTTGAGTCGATCTATCATATCCGCGTATTCGATGAAATTTTGAATTATCCGATTCTTGCAGCGTGCAGCGCAGGGACGCTTTTGTCGAACCGATGGCGAGGTCCCCGCACGCGATGGCGAAAACTGGGGAAGCAGGTAAGTGCTCTAGACTTGCGGTACGCGCTGGCATGGCACCTACTTCCGGTCCCTGGGCCCATCAGGCGGCAGGGTGGATATCGGTCCGAATCCCAACTTTTTCAGATCCCTGTCCTGAGCGGATTTCGATGCCGAACTGGGGAGGCTGTATTTCGGGTTCATCAAAGGCTTGCTGATGGGCAGCCCGCGTCGGTTCTGTGCTTCTTTGCCCTGGTAGCCGGTTTTTTTGATCGCCCAGAATGCTCTTTTTGCCGCTGCGGGCTTCGCGTCTCGGGTCACGGATGGGAATCTTCAAAAAGCCCCAAGCCTTTGAAACGCAACCTGAAGCACACCTGGAGAATTGCTTTCAACGGAATTAGATCCGGGTCGTTCCCCTTCCTCTGGCCCAACCCTAATCGGCAACCGGCGCGGCCGCTCTTCTCATCTCGGGCTGCGGTTGCCGCGCCACCAGCGAGGAGATCTCAAAGCGGTCGCCGACCTGTGTTCCCGAGCGATAGATCGTGTGGGCAGGAAGTTCCAACACACTGCTTGCTTTCAAAGAGACCCTGGAAATGCGAAAGGGCCGGACGTGTTCTTCCAAGTGAACGACTTCCTTCTGTTTGTTCAGGAAAATCAGATCGATGGGGAAAAGCATTCCGATCGTATGAACGCCCCGAGAAGGAACGATCCACAATCCCGTCCCAAGCCGAGCCCAGCGCTGGGTCTTGCCGAGCAAGCCGACCAGTCGGCGCACGTAACTATCGGCCACGATTGCCTCCGTTGCTACGAAGGTCTCTCGCGTCTTGTTATAGACATAAACCGCGCGCTTTTGATCTGCGTTGACCATACCCGGAGCCTCCCTGAAATGCCGAGGCATTACTCGATTGCTTTACCCCGTCGCCGCCAGATAATAATGAACAGCACCACCACTGCCAGAACGCCGGCTATGATGCGAATCGTTGTAATGTCCATTTCGCTCTCGCTCCTTTGCCTAATTCACCTTCAAACTCAATTCACCTGTCAACCGCACGGTCACTTGAGTGCAGGCAAGAGTTGCCGCATCAGCGTGATGACTGCGGGCCCCAGGATCACCACCATCAGCGCGGGGAAAATAAAGAAGACGAGCGGCGGCACCATCTTTACCGTCGTCTTGGCGCTCATCTCCTCGGCCCGCTGGCGCCGCCGGGTGCGTAAATCGTCGGAATGAACGCGCAGCGATTGGGCGATGCTGGTTCCGAAACGCTCCGTTTGGATCAGCATGGCCACCAGTGCTTTGAGCTCTTCCAAGCCTGTGCGCCGCGCTAGCTCCTGGAGCGCATCCAGCCGGCTCTTGCCGACACGCATCTCCAGATTCACCATCTGCAACTCTTCGCTCAGTTCAGGATGAGCGATCCGAAGCTCCTGGGCCACGCGCAGAATGGATTGATCTAATCCAAGGCCCACCTCGACACAGACCACCAGGAGATCGAGGCCGTCCGGAAGAGCCAGGCGCAACCGATGCTGGCGCTTCTTGATTCTCCAAAGGAGCCACATTTCCGGAAGCATAAAGCCCAGCACCGCCGCCAGGAGGAGAACAAAAATCGGATTGGACCGGTATACGCCGGTCACGAGAACGATTGCTACAAGAGCGATCGGCGTAAGGACCTTCATTCCCTGCACAGCCAGAGAGGCTTCCGAACTCCTATAACCGGCTCTCATCATCATGATCTGCGCACGCGAGGCCCGCGCTCCGGCTGCCGCCGGAACAAAGCTGCCCACTTTCGCAAGAAGGTTACGCGCCCGCTCCTTTTGCTTTCCGGCGAATCTCTCTTCCGGGCGGCGAGCGACAGGTTGTTTCAACTGCTCGAGCCGCTCCGCCACCCCCGCTTCTCCGGGATAGAACGCATACACCAGCGCCAGCAGGATCACCACGGTCGCCAGAAAAATTATTGCCGCCACGCTCGACACCAACTTCCTCCCTTCAGACCTCGATATGCACGATTCTCCAAAGAATTGCCGCACCAATGAACTGCATGATCGCTGCGCCCATCAGGAGCCTGATGCCCAGCGGATCATCGAACAGGACGTGGACATAAGCCGGGTTTAGGATCCTCATCAAGAGCAGCATGCCCATTGGCAGCGCGATGAGAATGACCGCCGTCAGGCGGCCCTGCGCGGTCTTGATCTGCACTTCACGATAAATGCGGAAGCGCTCCCGGATCACGCGCGCCAGCTCGTCGAGAAGCTGCGCAAGATTGCCTCCGGTGTCTTTCTGAATCAAAAGCGCGGTGACAAAGAACCGCACGTCAACCAGTGGAACGCGCGCAGCCATATTCGAAAGAGCATCTCTCAAAGGCAGCCCGAAATTCTGCTCTTCGAATGTCGTTCGGAATTCGCTCGCGACCGGTTCCGGCGAGTCCTTGGACACCATTTCTAACCCCGCGGTAAAGGCGTGGCCGGCCCGCACGGCCCGTCCCAGCAGGTCCAAGGCCTCTGGAAAGCGCAGCTCGAATTGCTTCAGTCTCCTGTTGCGCCGGAACCAAACCACCGCCAGCGGAATTGCAGCGCCTGCCAAAGCCGCCAGCAGGCCTACAGAGAACTGGCCATAAAACAAGCCCACGATCACGTAAGCAGACAGTCCGCTGACCCCGCAAAACAGGAGGATCTTGCCGGGTTTGGTGTCCATACCTGCTTGCGTGATGAAACCCTGCAGCCGTGTGGTCCACACGGATTTCATCATCAGTCGGTTCAGCAACGGCACGCTGCTCATCATGTCGTCGCGAACCAATTGCAGGTCGAGCGAGATGTCGCCCCGTTTCTCGGCTTTTCGCACCGCCTCCATGCGGTCGCGGACGACTTCAGGGTTCGTCGTCGATCCGAAAAACAACCAGAAGGCTCCGAAGACAATTGCTCCAACCAGCAGCGCGAGCAGCCCGATTAGTAGCGCCACAGGGGCCTCCTCTGCCAGCCACGGTCTCTACATCCCGGGCACCGGAGCCGTCGCGATGTTCTGGAATCGACTGACCATGGAGTTGCTTGGTTCATCGCTCAATATCCTCAGCGCCTCCGGGCAAATTCGAACATGCCTGCCGGCAATTCGATTCCCGTGACCAGCAACCGATCGCTAAACTTCGGGCGGATGCCCGTGGCCCTGAACTCCCCGATGACCTCTCCGTTTTCGCGGACCCCGTGCTTTTCAAAAATAAAAATATCCTGCATGGCGACGATGTCCCCTTCCATCCCGGTAATCTCCGCCACGTTCACAACCTTTCGCGTCCCGTCGCTCAGACGGCTTACTTGAACCACCACGTCGATGGCCGAAGAAATCTGGCGCCTGCAGACCGTATCGGGAATATTGAGATTGGCCATCGCCACCATGGTCTCCAACCGGCCCAGAGCGTCGCGGGGAGAGTTGGCGTGAATGGTGGTCAGCGATCCGTCGTGGCCGGTGTTCATGGCCTGCAACATATCGAGTGCTTCGTCGCTTCGCACCTCGCCGACGATGATTCTGTCGGGCCGCATGCGGAGCGAGTTGATCAATAATTGTCTCTGGTGAACGGCGCCTTTTCCCTCGATGTTCGGCGGCCGAGTTTCCAGACGCACTACGTGTTCTTGATTGAGCTGCAACTCCGCCGCGTCTTCGATCGTGACGATTCGCTCGCGATCCGATATGAAAGAGGAAATCACGTTCAGAAAAGTGGTTTTTCCGGCGCCCGTGCCGCCCGAAATGAGGATGTTCAGACGCGCCTTCACACAGCCCTGTAACAGTTCCAGCATGGCAGGCGTTAACGTCGAATTGCTGAGCAAATCTTCGGCCGTCAGCGGATCCCGGCCGAAGCGACGAATCGACAGGCAAGGCCCATCCACAGACAAGGGCGGGATAATCGCATTCACGCGCGATCCATCCGCCAGCCGCGCATCCACCATGGGGGAGGATTCATCCACACGTCTTCCGATCGCTGATACGATGCGGTCGATGATGCTCATCAAGTGAGCGTCGTCTCGAAACTGCACGTGCGTCATCTCGAGAATGCCGTTGCGTTCCACATAGACGCGCCGGTAGGTGTTCACGAGGATATCGGAGACGGTCGGATCGTTGAGAAGGGGCTCCAGGGGCCCCAGCCCGAAAACTTCGTCGAGAACCTCCTGCGCGAGCCTCTCCCGCTCCTGCAAATTCATGGGAGTGGATTCGCCGACAACGAGGGCTTCCAGTATCTGAGATACTTCCCGGCGGACCTCTTCCCTCTTGATTTCGTTGAGGCGGTCCAGATTCAGCTTCTGTATCAGCCTGCGGTGAATCGCCGTCTTCACCGCGCCGAAATCGGCTCGGGTTCCAGGGATGGGAGTAGGAGGCATGAACCTTTATCTCTTTCCCGTGAACGTAAAGAAGTTGCTCAGTCCGCCCCGCTTGGAAGCTCCGCGGGAAACCCCGGCCAGTTGATCGGCGAGTTGCCGATACTGGTCCGTCAAGACATTGTTGTGGTTCTCCATCAGCGGCGTTCCCAGATTCATGGCGGCGCTTGCCTTCCGAAAGTCGTTGGGCAGGCAAGCAAACACCGCGCGCTTGGTTTCCTTCTCGATACCTTTGAGCGGCTCTTCGTCACCCTTGTGCCAGCGGTTAACGACCAAGCGAATTCGGTCCGGATCGACGCCGAGACCTGTCAAGGCCAACAAGCGCCGCTGGAGGGTCCACAGCGAGGGCACGTTTGCCTCCACGACCATCAGAATCATCCGGGCCGTCGTGAGCATCGGACTCAAATCGGAGGCAAAGTGCGACCCCAGGTCAGCCAAGACCACGTCGAACCCCGCTTGCGCGACGTTGACAACCCGGCTGAGCGGTTCGGTAGGGATTTTTTGCCATTCTTCCGGCTGCATGGCACCGCCCAGAATCTCCAGTTTCGACTTGTGCCGCTCGAGCAGGCCCGCGAAGAAGTGGCTGTCGAGACGGTCCAGGCTATCGATCGCATCGCGAATTCCAAACCGGGGATGAAGATCGAGCAGAAGATGGGCGTTGCCGAGGGGACGCGCGAAATCCAGCAGTACGGCTCGTTTGTTGGAGTGCGCGCAGAGTTGCACTCCGAGGTTTACCGCGACCGTCGTTGCGCCCACACCACCTTTCGAGCCCATCACGACGATGAGCTTGTCGGCGGCTCTCGCAGTCGAATACCCTTCTTGGCTGAAGCGGGCCAAAATTTCCTTGAGTGCTCCCGGAGTGACAGGTTTGGAGACAAAATCTTGGACTCCGCTTCGCATCGCATCCAACAGAATTTGGGGATTGGGGGGATTTGTTGCCGAACAGGCGATCAGCCGCGCGGAGGGCCGAATCCGCCGGAGGTGGGTTCCAAATATAAAAAAGGGCTCTGGGTCGCGGCCCAGATCGAGCAAAATGATATCGGCGACTGCCTCGCCCGCGTCGGGCAGTTTGTCCGCAGAAATGGTCCATTGCTTGATGGACGAACTCACCAGGCCTGTTTGCTCCAGGCTAGCCAGAAGCTGCGCCGCGCTGCTGGTATCGCCACTTACGATCGCTGCCGTTAGCATTGGCCTGACTTTCGGTCGAGCAGATTTTCTGTAAGTATGGTCACGCGCATTCCTTTATCGCGACGCGGGCACGCTTGATTGTGCCCCCGTCGGCGCCAGAAAGGGAGTCGAGAACGCCGGTCCCGGCGGTACCTCGTTGGGAGCCAATGGACGGACAATCCGCGGAGTGACAATCACTAAAAGTTCGTCCCGGCTCTTGGTCGTCGCATGGCTCTTGAAGAGGTTTCCAAGAATCGGAATGTCGCCGATCCCCGGGATTTTCTCCAGTTGTGACTGAACTTGATTGTCGATCAATCCCGCGATCGCAAACGTCTGGCCATCCCGCAAGTCCATCTCAGATTCCACCCGGCGCGTCGAAAGGGCCGGAATGGTGAACCCCTGAAGCGTGACCGCGTTCGTGAAATCGAGCGAACTCACCTCCGGCGCCACCTTCAAGTGGATTAGCCCGTCCGCCATGATCGTCGGAGTGAAATTCAAGCGGACCCCGTACTCCTTGAACTGAATCGTAATTCCGGCATAGCCCCCCGACCCTCCGGTCGACTGCAGCACAGGATAAGGAAACTGGCCGCCCGCCAGGAAAGCAGCGTCTTTGCCCGAAGCGGTCAGCAGGTTCGGCTCGGCGAGGATTTGCAGGATGTTTTGCTGTTGCAGGGCCTGTATGGTTGCAGCCAGGTTGAGGTCCGGCCGGTAGAGAAATATATTCAGCAGATTATTCAAAGAGACGCCGCCCGAAGTCGTGGTAGTGGAGGAAGATGTGCTGGTGGTTGTCGAATTAACGCCTCCGGTCCCCAACGTACCGCTTAAAGAAGGTGGCCCAAACTGCTGCGTCGTAATCGTGCCAATGTTCTTCGCGCCCGGCAGGCTTAGGATGTTCACCCCGAACTGGCTGACGGCGGACCGGTCCACCTCGGCAAATTTCACTTCCAGCAGAATTTCCCCCGGCTGCACGGCCGGCGTCACGATCAAACTTGTAACTTTGGGCGTCGCGTTTTTTACAACTTCCATGATCTTGTCGGCCACCGCGATCGATGACGCATGCCCGGAGAGAATCACCGAGTCTTTGGAAGTCTCGATCTGCACCTGTTCGTTGGGGAATACCTCATGAATTTTCTCGCTGAGGCTAAGGATATCGATATCGACCGAGACCTCGAACGCCTGGCTTTGGTCCGTGTCATCCCACAGCAGCAGGGACACCCCACCGGGCATCTTCCCATTGACTAACACCTGATTCGGACTTACCACGATGGCATCGGCAATGGCCGGATCGGCCATGGAAACCCGCTTGATCCGCGTCGGCGATGTGACCACCAGAGAGCGCCCTACCATCAAATGCAATACCTGCGCTTCACCTTGGTCGGGTGTCTGGACCTGGTCCGCAGGGGCTGGGCTGCCAGTTGCTCCGGGTGTCCCTGCTCGCACCAGAGCCGCGGTTTGCTGTAGCCGTGCCACACCCACGGCCGCCTCCTGCGTCGGCGCCCTGGGTGCCGGCGCCGCTGGGAAAAAAGAGCCTGAAACCAACAGCCCGGCGGCTATTTTCTTCAGGCCGTGCGTCGCAAAATATGGGGACATCCAATTCTCCTGTAAGGGTCTACTGCTGGGCGAAGCTCTTGGTTTCCCGTTTGCTGCCGGTAATGACTTCCACTTGATAAGCCGACGGGACCGCAGCTGTGGCCACCGCCTTCGCCACGGCGACATGCTTCACGGGCGTCACTACAGGTGCGCCGGAGGCGAACAGCGTGCTTTGAAGTACGGGTGCCGGGATCGCCGTGCCAGTATCCACCGTATTTCGAAGCGCCAGCTGAATTTTTCCCTGCGTGCTGGCCATGGCCAGCTTCGGAGCCTCGTCGGGACTTACGAGCAGGGTGATGACGGGCACTGCTTGTGGTTTGCCTTCTTCGTCCTGTTGCACTTTCTGTCCCGCAGCGAGCACACGGACATCTTCCAGAATCGTTCGGGTGATGGTCT
>Ga0187851_10005127_pt1 | contig 10513 bp, 7 predicted proteins | sample June2016WEW_6_10_FD_132997 | JGI IMG/M metagenome (GOLD analysis project Ga0187851, IMG submission 132997) | Peatland microbial communities from SPRUCE experiment site at the Marcell Experimental Forest, Minnesota, USA - June2016WEW_6_10 | ecosystem: Environmental > Terrestrial > Soil > Wetlands... | reverse complement strand
GGGCGAAAACGAGGTGTACAAGGCGTTCAAGGATGTTCCGCATCGCATCAACATCATTGACACTCCGGGCCATGTGGATTTTACCGCCGAGGTGGAGCGTTCCATGCGCGTGCTCGACGGCGCAGTCGCCGTGTTCTGCGGCGTGGCCGGCGTGCAGCCGCAATCCGAAACCGTCTGGCGCCAGGCGACCAAATACAGGGTCCCGCGCATCGCGTTCGTCAACAAGATGGACCGCACCGGCGCGAATTTTGAAAATGCGCTGAATGACATGCGCACCAAACTCAAGGCTTACGCCTATCCGATTTTTCTGCCGATTGGCGCGGAGGATAAATTCGCCGGCGTCATTGACGTCGTCAACCAGAAGGCCATCGTCTGGGGGCCCGGCGACGTGGCCAACGAAGGCTTGAATTACGAGGTGAAGGAAATTCCGGCCGAGCACCAGGCCCGCGCCAAGGCGGCGCTCGCGGAATTGATTGACGCCGTTTCCAACAAGGACGATGAAATAGCCGGACTGGTCATCGAGGGCAAGCCCGTCTCGGCGCCCGTGCTCAAGGCTGCGATTCGCCGGCTGACCTGCAAGATTGAACTGGTTCCCGTGTTGTGCGGCACGGCCTTCAAAAAGAAGGGCGTGCAGCCGCTGGTGGACGCGGTGGTGGATTATCTGCCGAGTCCGCTGGATGTTCCCGGCGCGGAAGGTGCCGAGTTGAACACGAACAACCCCGTTCATGTCGAGACCAGCGACGGCAACAAGTTTTGTTCGCTGGCATTCAAGCTGTGGACTGATGTTTACGCGGGCAAGCTGGTGTTTTTTCGCGTTTATTCCGGCACGCTCAAAAAGGGTGACACGATTTACAATCCCCGCACGCGCAAACGCGATCGCGTCAGCCGCCTGATGATCATTCAAGGCAGCGAACGCAAGGACATCGCCCAGGTTTTTGCCGGTGACATCGCCGCGCTCGTCGGCCTGCGGAACATCACCACCGGGGACACGTTGTGCGACGAGGATTATGACGTGACGCTCGAACCGCCGACATTTCCCGAGCCCGTCATCAGCATGGCCGTCGAGCCGAAGACGCGCGCCGACCGTGACAAGATGTCCGAAGGGCTGCAGCGATTGGCGGAGGAAGACCCAACGTTTCGCTGTTTTCACAACGAGGAAACCGGCCAGCTCATCATCGCGGGCATGGGCGAGTTGCACCTGGAAATCATCTGTGACCGGCTCAAGCGCGAATTCAAGGTGGACGCCAACACCGGGGCGCCGCAGATTGCTTATCGGGAAACCATCACCAAGGCCGCCGAAGGCGAAGGCAAATTCATCCGCCAGTCCGGCGGTCGCGGCCAATACGGCCACGCCTGTGTCGAGATTCAGCCGAACGAGAAAGGCAAGGGCGTCGAGGTTGAAAATAAAATCGTCGGCGGCGCGATTCCCAAGGAATACATCCCGGCGGTCATTGACGGAATTGAAGAAGCCATCAAGGGCGGTGTCTATGCCGGCTACCAGGTCATTGACATCAAGGTGCAGGTTACGGATGGCACGTTCCACGAGGTGGACTCAAACGAACTGGCGTTCAAGATGGCCGGCATTTTCGCGCTCAAGGACGCCTTCAAAAAGGCGAATCCGATTTTGCTCGAACCGATCATGAAGGTCGAAGTCACCACGCCCGACGAATATCAGGGCGATTTGCTCGGCGACATCAGCCGTCGTCGCGGCCACATCGTCAACATCGAGGCCAAGCAGGGTCAGACGATTCTCAACGCGCAGGTGCCGTTGGCCGAAATGTTCGGATACGCCACGGCGATCCGATCACTTTCGAAAGGCCGTGCCTCCTATTCCATGGAACCGCTGACGTTTGAGCAGGTGCCGAAAGCCGTTCTTAGCACCATTCTGGACGCGGCGGCCAAGAAACCGGCAGCCAGAACGTAAAAGATTCGGCCATCAATTTTACCAGCAGCCTCCGGCGAAGGAGGCCGTTTTTTTATCTCCATATTCCAATACTGGATGGACGCAAATTAACACGGATTGCCGAGTCGGTGGCGGCAAGGTAACGGAACGGTTCTCACAGGAGGCTTTGGGGCACAACAGCAAGAGGCGGTGCATCGGGCCTACGCCAAACGCGCCCTGATGAAAATTCCATCACTGGAAGACTACGAACAACGGGCAACGCCCGAAACATTAGCGAACTTTGCAAGTCGTTGATTTTCAGACACAGTTTAAAAAATGCGGGTGAAGTTTTTTTGGCAGTGTTTTTCATCGGTGAATGTGATTTCGACTCGATGGGCGTTGATCTGTCAGGCAGAAACTTTGCCAAAACCATCGCTAAGGATTCGGGGGCAGCGTGAAAGCCGCCGGGGTTCGATTTAAAAAAGTGGCCGTGCAGCCTATCTTATCCGGCTGACGGACCACGTCGAATTTTCGATTTCAGATTGATTGCTACCACCGTGCCAAGGATTGGAAAAGCGGAAATATGGTGACGTGATTGTGATGATGTCAGTCCGACCAGCGGTGGGCTTGGCAAGCCGGTTGTCAGCCGAATGAAACAATGGAATGGCCCGCATTGAAGTCATTGTTCGAGGCCGATATCTGAACGCTTGCCTTCCGGCGCGTCAACGATTGCCGACGCGATTCCACCAAAGTCATTTATTACAAAGGGGCTTTGACGCCCAGTCTAAGGGCCGTTGGTGTTTATAGTCCAGTTAGTGTCTATCAACCGGAAGAATTGCATCGGCAGCAACAGGTTGCTGATGATATAGGGAGGTGGGTTTGTTGACGCAATCAACCAAGGCCCTATCACGTTGGTTGACTGTTGTAAAAAGAAATTCATATTACTAGGAATTGAAAAATTTGTTGGGACGTTGATGTGGATCTGATTGTTAGTAATTTGCAGGTTAATGGCGAGGTTGCTGACCGTATTGATTGGTACGTATATGACATCCACCGTAAAGCTGCAGATGTTGCTGTTGCCGCAAGCGTCCGCTACCACACACTGCACATTCGTTATGCTTCCCGGCGTTCCCGATTTATAGTAGGTGCCGTTGGTCGGACTGTACACCGCGCTCCAATTGGTGCCACAACACAGATCCGTGACCGTCGGCGGGGGGTAAAACACCGGCACCGGGCCGGAGGAATAGATTACAATGTCCGTACAGGTGATGCTGATGCACTCGTCGTTCGTGCAGCACGACTTGCATTTGCCACCGGAACCGATGTTGTAAATCGCCTGGATTTCAGCCGGCGTCAGAGCGCGGTTGAACACTTCGACTTCGTCAAGGCCGCCCAGCCAATAGGTGCCGGCCAAAGTCGAACCGCCGACTTGCATTGACGCGTTGTTGGAGAGATTGCCCTCGCGAGTGGTCGGATTAGACGTGCCGGTGGGCTGGCCGTCAACATAGAATTGGATTCCGTTCGTAGAAGTGCGCTGCACGGTAACCGCCACAAAGTGCCAATTGCCATCCGCCGGCAGGGTGGAGGTGTCCTCGTTGTTGCCGTTGTAATATCCGGGGTCCAATTGGATGAGCAGAGTGTTGTCATAGAGGTCGAAAATATAGCCGGAGTAGGTCTTTCCCCCACCATAAGTACGCTTATCAACAATAGTGTGAACGCCACTGCTGTTGGTTGGGCACTGGATCCAAGCATCAATGGTGAAATCGTTTGTGCCGATCTCAATGTCCGGGTAGTCCGGCACGGTAACGGACTGGTTCACACCATTGAAACCGAGGCTGTTGGCAACGTGGGCGCCCAAAACGGGGGTGGGATTGCCAACCTGCGTGCCGTAGTTTGTGGGCGAGGCCAGATTCGCTGAGGCGGTGCCATTCGTTTCGTCAAACGGCAGCCACAAGACCAGATTGGTCGGCGCGGGCACGCACACTTCAGTAATGCAGACTTCGACGCCCCCACCGTTGTCATTATACCAACCATCATTAACCCCCAATAACAATTGAATTGCTCCCGGTGGAATGGTTACCACTATCGGACCGTTCCCGATGGCAAAGGGTTTTGGTATGATCGCCCCGGTCGCATCAGCAAAGGTTCCCAATAATTCCCCAAGGCAGTAGTTTGTCCCTATGTACCACCCCGGGCTACTCGGCCCGCACGGTAATGATACAACACCATTGGCATCGCACCAGAGACCACCCTGGCTGCCGACCAGGATGCCGGGTTGACCGGGGGTAAGACTGCGAATCAACAGCTTGGCTCCGGGGATAAAAGCCAGGCCCGACGAACCAGTAACCACCGAGGGAGACTGGTTCGTGTTCCAAACGCCACTCTCATTTGTCCCATATTGGTAGCTTGCGTTTAGCGTGAGCGAACAATTCCAGGGTCCTGACGCGCCGCTGACGTAGGTCGTGAAGAAGCACGTGGGAGAAGGGACGGAAGGAAGGATAGCGACCAGGGCATTTATCAGGTTGCTCCCGTTGGGAGTGCCCCAGCCGGTGCAGAGGTCATAACCACTCGTGGCGTAATAATCTGTCGAACTCACTCCATACCAGTTGTTGTTGCCAGTCTGGATATCGTGGAAGCAGGAAGTGTAATTTGGCCCCAGCCCGATGGCATAGATGGCTGGGTTCAAGAAGCCAACCGACAATCCCCCAGGGATGCTGGTTGCCTGCTGATTGACCAGCGCAGTGAAACCCGCCCACAAAGGTGCGGCACAACTGGTGCCGCCAAAGATGCCGTTTGTTCCGTCGTAAACGACCCAAACATTGTTCGCAGTGAGCGCGACATCGGGAATGTTGCGCATGGTCGTTGAACCTTCATTGGTAGACATATTAACCCCCTGCTGCCAAACCGGAATTGGGTATACGGCGCTGACACCTCCGCCACTTGCCCAATAGCCTTCTCCGTTTAGGGGCCACGCAGTTGCCTCATAACCCCCGGTCCATACACTTTCCGAAACATACGCCCCCTGCGGCTGCGAGGTCGTCGACAACGTTGTTCCGCCGACGCATGTAACCCAGGGATCCCCAGCCGGCCAACCAAAATCCATGAATGAAGAATTCCATGCGCCTCCATCTCCTGATGCCATGAAAAATGACTGGCCCTGGACTGCCATTACCTGGAGAATTTGATCGCTCGTATAAGTAGGACCACCGTAAGTCCAATAATTATTGCCAGAAGTGGGAGCACCGAAACTCCAGGAAGAGCTAAATTGTTTGATCTGGTTGCTGGTGGCCATACAATTAAGAATGTCATTCCACATGTCCCCCTCAAACACTACTACTGCGTCCAAATTGGTTGCCATCGAAATCACCATTTCAATGTCCAAGCACGCTTCGCTTGTGTCGCCGGAGGGGACACCGGAGGCATTATCCAGCAGTACATTCAGCAGCTTTGGGATGGGCAGCCCGGCTGTTTGCGCATAGGTAGCGATATCTTCCGGGTTATACCCATTTATATAATCCACAAGACCGACCATTTGACCAGTACCGTCCAGCGCCACGCCCGGAACGTAAGCGTTCCTAAAGTCGTGGCCCATGTAACTGCCATGAAGCCCGGAACCTGATGCTGACACCATTTTGGCGTTTTCCGTATTTGATTCCCTGTATAGCATTGTATGGGGCAGCGTATAGTTGTTCAGTCCACTGATGTCCAAGACTGGCACATTCGTATCCACCGACGGCTCAACATCCGGTGCAAAGAACCGCCGCGCCTCGGTGGGATGCTGATAGGTGAGCAGCTTGACGCGGAAGGCTCTTTCAATGTCCGAAACCTTCCCAGAGACATCAAGCAATACGCGGTTGCCGGACGAGCCAGTCATCTTCAAACCGTTCGTTTCGGCGAAATTGAGGACCGCTTGATAATCCTGCTCTGTTGGACCAAATCTTTCCGTGAACTGCTGTGGCGTAAGGTAATGACGGTAATTGGGACTCGCGGGGTCATAAATTTGCTGGAGCAGGGTGGCGAACGCTTCTTGGTTACGAAGCGGCAATCCGATGGCTAGGTGCAGACGATTGGTGCTGGGAAGCCGGCCAACTGGTTGCAGGCCGAGTCTTGTCACAGCCGGCGGCACATGGCCATACAGCACCCGCTGATCGGCCGCCCGCGAATCAAGCGGGATCAGGGTGAAGGAAAACAAAATGCCGCAACTGAGGAACATGATCGAAGTAGTCTTTTTGCATCTGGCACGGCGAATACGCGGGGGCCGGCTGGCAGACCGAGAACCAACGGTAGTAATAGGGACTTTTATAGTTTGGAATTTCATGGAATCCTCCGATTACAGCCTGCGTGAGCATTTAAGGTGCGGCTCAGAGCAGGTTGACCCAAACCACACATTGTTCCTAAAACGTAACGACCGAATCTGAGCAGACTTGTACTCATAATTGCACCTTTCAAAACTGGCGCTTGATTATTGTTTTTTGCCGGGAGGCAAAGAAAGGTGCTTAATCCAAAACAAGCCTTAGGGCATCTGGCTTTCCGGTATGCTGATTTTGCTTATATGCCGCTCAATAAGTGGATGCAAGTATTTTTATTATTCTGATGATATATTTTAGTAAAGTTAATGCTGCCTGAGCAACCGGTTGCTCGTTCGCTTTGGCTTTGGCCCAAGCTCGCGGTGTGAAATCTTTGATCTGGCTGATGTTGGTCGCCGGCAAGCGCGTGAACAAATCTTTCAGACAATCAAACGGGTTGATCCCATATGGGGGGCAACTGCCCAGCAGCGTTTGAATCGCCGCGCTACGTTGTCCAGCTTCAGGATGCCCGATGAACAGAAAATGACGCTTTCGGAGAGCACAGGCCCGAACCGCATTTTTTAATCAAGTTGTTGTCGATTCCAAAACTCTCGTTGGCAATAAATCTTGCGTGTCAAAGCCATGACGCGGTGCAGACGTGCCTATGCGGGTCGTATCTATCAAACCCACATTGCCGTCGTTGTGGGATATTGGGCCTGATCAAAACACCGACTTGATTATGGAGTTCACCCCGGCAATGAGATCATCGACCTGTTCTGGCGTGGGGGTGCCGTTCCTTTGCTGCGCACACAGGTTGCGCAAATCGCCGAGCATCTGAATCTTTCGCCAGGTGGCAAAGTCATAGGCTTTGCTCAACTTCAACGGGTCATTCAGGTCGCGGATGGTTCGTTCCTCCTTCGGAACCGTCACCGAATGATTTGCCGCCACTCGCTGCAAATGGCGTTCGAGCACCACGCCGGCCAGGGACCCGGCCGCCCGCAGGCTGATTTTCTTCAAGGCATTCGCGGCTTCCAGTTCCTTTTCCTGCAATTCCGCAAACAGATGGTCTTCGACATCCGCCAGGACGGACTCGACCCGGTATGATAATTCGTCCAGGACCTGAAGCTGGTTGAGAAATCGAAGCCGGGCCAGTTCATGCGGATCAAAGGGCAGTTCTTCGGTGTAAGGCCCTTTCGCCTCACCCATCTCCCGGACGTAATCCTGGATGCTGGCTTCCAGCAACTTCAGGTTTGGGTTGGATGAAAAATAATTGACGAACTCGTCATATTTGTCCGGACCCAAGGTCTGCACGATCTTCAACGACTGGGTGTCCCAGCGTTGATAAATGGTCCGGAACTCGATGATGTCCTTGATGTCTTCGAGCGACTTGAGAATCTGCTTTTGCTGGCCGAGGAGCCGGGAGAGTTCCTCTTCGGTTTGGGACCGGGCATCGATCATAGGCGCTCAAGTGTTCTGAATGAACAAAGCTGAACCACGTTCGGCCCGGCGATGCAAGAACAAATATGCGGCTGTTTTGCGTTTGACCGATGAACTTTCGGGAAAGGCGCCTGTGTGTCATCCGCCTAGCCGATCATTAGTTTGGATTCCTTCATGACGATTCCATTGGGTGAAACGTAGATGACATTCATCTGGCCAAGCTGGGCGAACAGGGGACGCAAAGGCTCCTCCTGCTGAATGAGCGAGACCAGATAAGCCATCAGCGCCTCGTGGTGGTCATTCGAGCCGGAAAAGCGGACGGTGAATTCTCGACAGGCGTCGCCGTGCTTCTTGTACCACTGATAAAGGGTGTCAACCATCAATCCAAACTGCGACTCGACATTGTCGCCGGGCTGGACGGAGACCAAAATGGTAACAAGTTGAAGGTCGCGCCCGTCCTTCTGTAGTTTCTTTCGTTCGGTTTTAACCATGATTTTGTGTAGCCGAATTCATTTTGCGATTTCGACATTATTCCCATCCTTCCGCCTTGTCCAGACGGGTTTGAACTGGTGGGGAAGCAGCCAAATCCGCGCCATCCGTGTTACGGTTTGGATTGAACCAAAAAACCTAAAAAAAGATATTGCATTGGAGGAGATGTCTGGTAGATTGCGCCCCCGCTTTCAAAACGAAGGCGGAGAAATTTGGTTAAACGGTAAACAGACAATTGTTCTTTGTATGGCTGCCCAACGCATTCGCATTCGACTCAAGGCTTATGACCAACGCGTCATAGACCAATCGGCGCGTGAAATCGCCGACACCGTCAAACGCACCGGCGCGCGCGTCGCCGGGCCCATCCCGCTTCCGACCCGGATCGAGCGCTTCACCGTCCAACGCTCGCCGCATTGCGACAAAAAATCGCAGGAAACCTTCGAGCAACGCACGCACAAGCGGCTGATTGACATTCTCGATCCGACCGCCAAAACCGTGGATGAATTGAAGAAGCTCAATCTCCCGGCGGGCGTGGACATCACCATCAAGATTTAAGGAGAACGACCATGCCACTCGGACTTTTAGGAAAGAAACTCGGCAGCACGCGCGTTTACGATTCGCGCGGTGTTGTTACTTCGGTCACGGTCGTGCTCGCCGGTCCCAACCGCGTGTTGCAGGTCAAAACCCAGGCCGGCAAGGACGGTTACAATGCCGTTCAACTCGGGTTCGACGATCAAAAGGAACAGCGTCTTACCAAGGCGTTGCTCGGCCACATCAAAAAGCAAAACGGCGCGGCAGTGAAACGCATCCGGGAGTTCCGGAATTTCTCCAAGGAAGTCAAACCTGGCGACATCGTCGGACCGGCGTTGTTCGCCGTTGGTGATTTTGTGGACGCGATTGGCATCACGAAGGGCCGCGGCTTTGAAGGCGTCGTGAAGCGGCATCATTTCGCCGGTGGCGATATGACGCACGGGGCCAAAGGCTGGCACCGCCGCAGCGGCGCCATAGGCCAGCGTCTGTTCCCGGGCACGGTCATGCGTGGCATGAAGATGCCCGGTCACATGGGACAGGTGCAGCGCACAACCCAGAATCTTGAAGTCATCCAGGTGCGCGAGGCGGACAATCTTTTGCTCATCAAAGGCGCGGTTCCCGGGGCGGAAGGCGATTACGTCGTCATCCGTGAATCCAAGAAACGGCCCAAGGGCTGGAAGCCGCCGGTCAGTCTGGCGCCGATGAAGAAGAAGGGCGCCACCGCCGCGAAGGCCGAACCCAAACCCGCCGCGGCTGAGGCCAAAAAGTAATCTGAACGGCCATGAAAATTGCCATTAAAAATATCGAAGGTAAAAAGCAGGGCGAACTTGAAGTAAAGTTCCCGCTCATCGAAGACGGAAAAGGCACGCAAGCGGTGCATGACGTGGTCGTTGCCTATCAGGCGGCACAACGCATGGGCACGGCCTGCACCAAAAACGTCGGCGAAGTTTCCGGCAGCAACAAAAAGCCTTGGCGGCAAAAGGGCACCGGTCGTGCCCGCGCCGGTTCCCATCAATCGCCGTTGTGGGCGGGTGGCGGTGTGGTTTTCGGTCCGAAGCCCCGTGATTTCAGCAAAAAGGTTTCCAAAAGCACCCGTGCCCTCGCGTTGCGCAAGGCGTTGAGCGAACGGCTCAAGGCCGGTGACGTGGTCCTGGTGGACGATTTGAAGCTCGCTACGCCGAAGACAAAGGATTTTGCCGGCGTGATGTCCACGCTGGATTTGACCGGCACGACGCTCATCGTCGCGTCGGCGGACAAAAATCTCATGCTCGCCTCGCGTAACATTGAAAATGTCACGCTGACCACGAGCGATTCGCTGAACACCTACGACATTTTGCGGCCCGACAAGCTGCTCTTCACGAAGAGCGCGTTTGAAAAGGTCGAAGCCCGTCTGACCAAGGAATAACATGAACGCTTTTGAAGTCATCAAGACCGTCCGCCTGACGGAAAAGGGCACGCGCCAGGGCGAAAAGTACAACCAATATACCGTTGTGGCGGATCGCCGGGCGAACAAGACGGAAATCCGCCAGGCCGTGCAGGAACTCTTCAAGGTCAAGGTCACCCGGGTCAACACCCTGAACGTTCGTGGCAAGTCCCGCCGCCAGCGCACCACGCAGGCCGGCAAGGCGCCCGATTGGAAGAAAGCCATCGTGACGCTCAAGGACGGCGACAAGATTGTTTTGACGTAAAATCGAATTTGAAATGACAAACGGCGCGGCAAACAGCCGCGCCGTTTTTTATTCTGGGAGCGCCGGCGTCTCGCCGGCGAGTGCATCAGGCCGAAATGCCGGCGAGACGCCGGCGCTCCCCGGTTGATGGCTTCATGCGCAATCCTGGTGGCTTGGACCGCTTTTGTCCCACCCCGCCTGCGAGGATTTGACATGGCCTG
>Ga0187851_10005122_pt1 | contig 10526 bp, 10 predicted proteins | sample June2016WEW_6_10_FD_132997 | JGI IMG/M metagenome (GOLD analysis project Ga0187851, IMG submission 132997) | Peatland microbial communities from SPRUCE experiment site at the Marcell Experimental Forest, Minnesota, USA - June2016WEW_6_10 | ecosystem: Environmental > Terrestrial > Soil >... | reverse complement strand
TGTTCAGTGCGATGAAATTTGGGCTTTCGTCTACGGCAAGGATAAGAACCTGACTATCGAACAGGTGAATGCTGGCGCTGGCAGCGTGTGGACGTGGACGGCGATTGATGCCGACTCCAAACTGATTATCACCTACATGCTAGGGGATCGCGACGCGGGTACTGCGCTGGCTTTCATGCAGGACTTAGCATCGCGTGTCGAAAGCCGGATTCAGTTAACGACTGATGGTCACCGTGTCTATGCTGACGCTGTGGAGAATGCTTTTGGCTCTGAGATTGATTACGCGATGCTGGTTAAGCTATACGGTGCATCGCACGAAGGCGAATCGCGTTACAGTCCCGCAACTTGCATCGGATGCCGCACAGGAGTTTTGAGCGGCAAGCCCGATCCAAAGCACATCTCCACTAGCTACGTGGAGCGACAGAATCTCTCGATGCGCATGGGAATGCGTCGCTTCACGCGCCTAACGAACGGATTCTCGAAGAAGTTTGAGAATCACGGGCACCAGGTTGCGTTGTATTTCTTTCACTACAACTTCTGCCGCGTCCATAAGAGCCTGCGCGTCACCCCTGCGATGGAAGCTGGTTTGACGGATCACGTTTGGACTCTTGAAGCACTGTGCGCGTTGCTGCCCGAACGCAAGCCCAATGCGCGGACTGACAAGGAACTAGTTTTGAAGGCACTCGCCCACAAGGCGTAGGGGAATTTATGGCAAAAGCGAATCAGGTCTCTATTCCATACCTTGATCCGAGCGTGCAGCATGTTGGGATTAGCAAGTTGCGAGCCTTGAACGTTACGCAACTACGAGAACTCGACAAGACGCTGGTGATTCAGGACAACGATAAACCGCTGGCCGTGCTGTTGAAATACGAGCACTTTTTGGCAATGCAGGAGAAGATATTGAAAGCCGAGGGGGAATGAAGCGACTACTTATCTTCGGTCGCTTCACGCACGATCCGCAGAGCGTTCTGGCTACTGTCTACGGGCTTGCACTTGTGGGCGTCGAACTGGGCTTGAATGTCCTCGCCCTTGAACTGGGCATTGCACCGCTCACAGATGCCAAGGGCCGGAGAGTCCGACTTTACGAATCGCAGTTTGCGCTTTGCCATGATCCGAGTCTAGCGCACGTGGCGGGGGAGGCGTAAGCCTTGTGGAAATCAAATGGCACCACTACCGATGGCTTGGCCCACCGCTGCCGCCAGGTGCGCAGATGATAAACTTAGGAAATTCAGCAAAATACAAGGCGAATCTATGTCCGACAGCATTCATGTAAAGCTCCCCGACGGTAGCACCCAGGAGGTCCGAAAGGGCTCGACCGCACTTGACGTTGCACGCTCGATCAGCCTGCGTCTGGCCGACGCCGCGCTGGTCGCGAAAACCAACGGCGACCTGATCGACCTAACCCGCCCGCTCGAAAAAGATACCGAGCTCCGCATCGTCACCGAGAAGGATCCGGAAGCGCTGGAGGTTTATCGCCATTCCTCGGCCCACCTTCTGGCCGCCGCCGTGCTCGAACTTTTTCCCGAGACTAAACTTGGCCACGGTCCGGCGACGGAAAACGGATTTTTCTATGACTTTCATCGCGAGACGGCATTCACGCCCGAGGATCTCGAGAAGATCGAAAAGAAAATGCAGGAACTGGTGCAGCAGAACCTGCCCTATGCGCGCGAATTTCTACCGCGCCAAGAGGGTCTTGAGCGATTCAAGCGGGAAGGCGACTTCATGAAGTGTCATTTCATCGAGCAGTTCACCAAGCCCGATGAAACCATCTCGATTTACCGGACCGGCAAGTTCCTGGATTTCTGCCGTGGACCGCACCTGCCCTCGACCGGAAAAATCAAGGCCTTCAAATTGCTCAACATCGCCGGCGCCTACTGGCTGGGAGACGAAAAGAATCCGCAACTGCAGCGCATTTACGGCACGTCTTTTTTCTCCAAGAAGGATCTCGACGCCTACCTGAGCGGCATCGAGGAAGCCAAGAAGCGCGATCATCGTGTGCTCGGCAAGCAACTCGACTTATTCTCCATTCAGGAACTCGCCGGGCCCGGCCTGATCTTCTGGCATCCAAAAGGCGGAATCGTCCGTAAAGAGATGGAAGACTGGATGCGCGAAGAGTACCTGCGTCGCGGCTACTCGCTGGTCTGCACGCCGCATGTGGCGCGTCGCCAGCTGTTTTTCACCTCCGGCCATGAGGGCTATTATTCGCAGAATTTTTTCGACGCCATGGAACTTGACGACGCCGAGTACCGCCTCAAGCCGATGAATTGTCCCGGCCACATCCTGATCTACAGGGATTCGCTGAAGTCGTATCGCGATCTGCCGGTGCGCCTGGGCGAACTGGGTACGGTCTATCGCTACGAGCGCTCGGGAGTGATGCACGGATTGCTGCGCGTCCGCGGCTTTACCCAGGACGACGCCCACATTTTCTGCACTCCCGACCAGATCGAAGCAGAAATCGTAGGCTGCCTGGAGTTCGCCCTTGCCGTCCTGAAGGCTTTCGGATTCGACCAATTCCAGACCGAGCTTTCGACCTGGGATCCGAACGACAAGAAAAGCTTTCTTGGCACCGACGAGCAATGGAACCTCGCCAACCACACGCTGGAAAGCGCGCTGCAGAAACTGAAGATCGAATACAAAACCATCCCCGGCGAGGCTGCGTTCTACGGTCCGAAGATCGACGTGAAACTGGTCGACGCCATCGGGCGTCTCTGGCAGCTTTCGACCGTGCAATTCGACTTCAACCTGCCACAGCGCTTCGAACTCGAATACGTAGCCGAAGACGGTACGCGCAAGCAGCCGCTGATGGTCCACCGCGCGCTCTACGGATCGGTCGAGCGCTTCTTCGGCGTGCTCATCGAGCACTACGCCGGGGCGTTTCCGGTATGGCTCTCGCCGGTGCAGGTCGCGATGATACCGATCGCCGAGCGCCACATCGAGTACGCGAAAAAAGTCGCCTTGCAGCTGCGCCAGGCAGGTGTACGCGTGGAAGTCGATTCGCGCAATGAAAAAATGAACGCCAAAATCCGCGAACATGCCATGCAGAAAGTGCCGTTCCTGTTGGTGGTGGGCGACAAAGAGGCCGAGGCCGGTCGGGTGAACGTCCGCACCCGGGGCCAAGAGAAGACCGAAGACATGGGCACGACGGAATTTGTGGAGAAAATCAAGGCACTGATTGCCGGGAAAAGTGCGGTCCTCGCCTAGAGACGGCCGACTCGGCTGTTCTCGCGGTCCGCTCGGTCCCGGTTTCGAAGCTGTTCCTTGATCCCTGCCCGCTGTGGTAGCATCGGGAGTTTCGCAGGTGACGCTGGGCTGGCCTGTACCCCGTTCTCATCATTATTCCGGGCCGCATAACCTTCCCGTAAGCCTGCGGAAGGAGACAACCCGTGAAAGTGTACGAAGCAGCGAATCTCCGCAACCTTGCCCTGATCGGACACGGGCATGCCGGCAAAACTACCCTGGTGTCCGCCATGCTCTATACCGCCGGAGCCGCGCCGCGGCTGGGCCGCGTCGACGACGGCACGGCCGCCACCGATTACGACGAAGAAGAAATCGCCCGCAAGATGTCAATTTCGACCGGCCTTGCTTTCGTCGAGTGGGGCAAACCGGAGTCGAAGGTCAAGATCAATTTGCTCGATACGCCCGGCTTCAACATGTTCGTCCACGAGGCCAAGATGGTTCTGCCGGTGGTCGACGCCGCGCTGGTCGTGGTCGACGGGGTCGCCGGCGTTGAAGTCGTAACCCAGCGGGTGTGGAATTATTGCACCGACGTCGACCTGCCGCGCATGATCGTCGTCAACCGCATGGATCGCGAGCGCGCCGATGCCAACCGGGTGCTCGAGTCGCTCATCAACGCGTTCGGCCGGGCGGTGACTCCCCTGCAGCTCCCCATCGGCAGTGAGAAGAGCCTCAGCGGCATCGTCGATCTGGTGCGCATGAAAGCCTACACCTACGAGATGGGCGGAAGCGGCAAGGGCAAGGAAGGTCCGATTCCGGCGAACATGGCCGATCAGGCCAAAGAGGCACACGAGAAACTGGTGGAACTGGTTGCCGAAGGCAAAGACGCGTTGATGGAGGAGTTCTTCGAAACCGGGACCATCCCGGAAGAGCATCTGGTCCCGGCGCTGCACGAGGCGATTCGCGAAGACAGGCTTTTCCCTGTCCTGTTCACTTCCGGGCTGGGCAACGTCGCAGTCGACGAACTTATGGATTTCATCGTCGACTACACGCCTGCCGCCAGCGAACATCATGCCCTCACCGAATGGACGCCGGAGGGGACCGAACCGGCCTCGCGCAAAGGCACCGACAATGAACCGGCCTCGGTTTACGTCTTCAAGACCACCTCCGACGCCTTCGCCGGCCGCATCACCTACTTCAAGGTTTTTTCTGGGGTGCTGAAAAACGACGCTTCCTTGCAAAACTACAATCGCAATACGCAAGAGAAGTTCGCCCACATTTCGTTGGTGCAGGGCAAGCAGGCGGTTCCGATCAACGAGATCCATGCCGGCGATATCGGTGCCGTGGCCAAGCTGCGAGAGACTCTGACCGGGGACACGTTGGGCGACAAGGCCTCGCCGATTCGCTACCCGGCGGTGCTCCTGCCTGAGCCGGCGATTACCTTCGCCATCGAACCGAAGAGCCGCGCGGACGAAGACAAGCTGGGCGTGGGCCTTCACAAGCTCATGGAAGAAGACGCCATGCTGCGCTTCTTCCGTGACCCGCAAACGAAAGAATTCCTGATCGCAGGCACGGGACAGCAGCACATCGAAGTCGTGGTCTCGAAAATGAAGAAGCGTTACCACGCTGAAGTCGTGCTGAAGGCGCCCAAGGTGCCGTATCGCGAGACCATTCGCGGTAAGGCCGACGTTCAGGGACGACACAAGAAGCAGACCGGCGGGCATGGGCAATACGGCGACTGCAAGATCAAGATGGAGCCACTGCCGCGCGACGCCGAATTCGAGTTCGTCAATGACATCTTCGGCGGCTCGATTCCGAAAAACTTCATCCCTGCGGTGGAAAAGGGAATCAAGGACGCTGCCAGCCGCGGCTATTTGGCGGGTTATCCGGTGGTGAACTTCCGCGTAATCCTCTACGACGGGTCCTACCACGATGTGGATTCCAATGACCTGTCGTTCCAGATGGCGGGCCGCATCGCTTTCCGCAAAGCCATGGAAGTGGCCAAGCCGACGCTGCTGGAACCGATCATGACTGTCGAGATCACCATCCCTGACGAGTTCGCCGGCACGATCATGGGTGACCTCAACAGCCGGCGCGGACGGATCCAGGGCATGGATAACAAGGCCGGCAACACCATCGTGAAAGCCGAAGTCCCCATGGCCGAGATGCTGACCTACGGCGCCGACCTTACGTCGATGACACAAGGCCGGGGCAGTTTCGCCATGGAGATGCACCATTACGATACCGTCCCGCAACAACTGCAGGACAAGATTATTGAGAAGGCGAAAGCCGAGCGGGGTGAGGTGAAGGAAGAAGAAGAGTGAGTGCGGATGAGGGTCGGAGAAGCGAACCACGCCGCCCCGCCGGACAGCGAGCGCTTTGAAGCTGGATGCAGGTGAAGTCCGCCGCTCGCCGAGACCCAGTATCGCGTGATGAGGAAGCCGATGGGGATGGCACCGCGGCCGGAACGGGACCGGCAGCCGGCGCACAGAAACCCGCGGCAGGGCGAAACCCTCCGACGAAGGAAAGGCCGATGCTGACCATTCGTCGAGATTTCCCTTGCCGATCGCGTTTCCGGCAAGGGTCACTGCACCCAATCCAAAAAAACCGATTCACCATGAGCTGTTTGTGGCGTACCATTCGTCTTTACTTAAGGAGGCCGCATGTCGAAGGGGCGTTTTCCGATCTGCTGCCGCTTGCTCTCGGCAACCCTCGCTCTTCTACTGATTTCTCGTTCCGCCATGACTCAGGACAGCAAAACTACAATCCTCGAACTCGACCACGTGTCGGTCTGCGGATCAAATCTCGACTCGCTTCGTCAGGCATTTACCGACCTGGGCTTGACTCCGGACTTCGGCGGCCCTCATGGCAACGGCATTACGCAAATGGCGAGCATCGGCTTCGATGATGCGACCTACATCGAACTGATTGCGCCGATCAAGCCCGGCGTCACGGCGGGTTCGGAGTGGGCGAAGTTCATGTCAGAGGACGCCGCCACCTGCGCCTGGGCAGTCGGCACCAACGTCTTGCTGCAGGAAATCGATCGCTTGAAGAAAGCCGGGATCCCCGTCAAGGGGCCCGACCATGGCAGCCGCAAGCGTCCCGATGGCATGGCGATCGAGTGGAACACGGCGGACCTCGGCAGCGGGACCCCGGGCTCCACGCTGCCGTTCATGATCGAAGACCAGACACCGCGGGCGTGGCGTGTCCAGACTTCAGCGAGCACACAGGGAGCGCCGGTGAGCGGCGTCGAGAACGTCGTGCTGGGCGTGGTCAACCTTGATGCGGCGATTGCCCTTTTCCGCAAGGCGTTCGGCTGGGCCGATCCCATTACCGAGACGCAGAGGGATTTCGGCAGGCTTGCTTATTTTCCCGGCGAGCCAGTGATTCTAGCAGCGCCCTCTGGCGGAGGCTGGCTCGCAGACCGCTTGGCCAAGGAAGGCGAGAGCCCGGTTGCCTACCTGCTGGCCACGCGCGACCTGGCGGGAGCAACCAAGAAGTACAAGCTCGCCGGGACTAAGATCTGGTTCGGACAGAAGGTGGCTTGGTTCGACCAGGCGAAGCTGAAGGGCGTGCGGCTGGGTGTGATTGGGCAATAGTCGCTGCTCCGATTTGCGACGCTCGAAATCACAGCGCCGCCGTGGCCGGGTGCAGCCGCTCACAGGCGCCCGCTTCTGCAGCCCGGCGCAGGGGGACCGCGATTAACATGGGAGCGTTCTTTCGGTGCGCGCCGCCCGGCAGACGCGGAATTGCCTGATTTGCCTTTTCGCTTTACCATCGCCTTCAGTGTCTGCCGCCAAAGACAATCCCGCTGTTAAAGACCGCCTGGTTTCCGCCGCTCCGGTGGAGGACGATTCTTCCTTTGAGCTCAATCTGCGGCCGCAGCGACTACAGGAATTTATCGGGCAGGACAAGGTCAAGGAAAATCTGGACGTGGCCATCCAGGCCGCCAAGTCGCGCGGCGAAGCGCTCGACCATGTGTTGCTCTACGGGCCGCCCGGGCTGGGCAAGACCACGCTGGCCAACATTATTGCGAACGAGCTGGGGGCGGCCTTCCAGCAGACCTCCGGACCTACGCTGCAGATCAAGGGCGATCTGACGGCGATCCTGACCAATCTACGCGACCGGCAGGTGCTGTTCATCGACGAAGTCCATCGGCTGCAGCCGGCGCTCGAAGAGATCCTGTATTCGGCGCTTGAGGATTACAAACTCGACATCATGATTGGGCAGGGGCCTTCGGCGCGGACACATACCATGGACGTGAAGCCCTTTACTTTTATCGGCGCCACCACTCGCTCCGGATTGCTTTCCGCGCCCTTGCGCTCGCGCTTCGGGCTCTTGCTGCGGCTGGAATTCTACACGCATGATGACCTCCGCGTGATCGTCGAGCGCTCTGCCGAGATTCTTGGCGTCTCCATTGATCGTCCGGGAGCGACAGAGATCGCCAGCCGATCGCGTGGAACTCCGCGTATCGCCAACCGGCTGCTCCGTCGGGTGCGGGATTATGCGCAGGTGCGGGCTGCGGGCTCCATCGATCTGCCTACGGCGCAAGCCGCACTCGGCATGTTGGAGGTTGACCGTTACGGCTTTGACGAAGTCGATCGCAAGTTGCTGTTGACCATCATCGAGAAATACCAGGGCGGCCCGGTAGGCTTGAATACGCTGGGGGCGGCGTTGGCCGAGGAGCCTGACGCCATCGAGGAGATCTACGAGCCTTTCCTGATCCAGATTGGCTTTCTGAATCGCACCCCTCGCGGGCGGGTGGCAACGCAGCTTGCCTATGAGCATTTCGGGATCACGCCTAACCGGCGGCAGAGTTCACTGTTCTAGGGAGGCTCGCGGATTCTCGTCGATCGATTGCGGGATCGGTCGCGTGGTCTACCGCGGTCCGAAAGAGGCTCTGGTCGAGCGAAGCTTGCCTCGCGATCGATTGAAATCAGTGATTTATAGACTGACTTCGACGGCGAATCCCTGCGAGACGCGGTGCGCCACATTTCCACGAGCCTTTTCTCGGCCGCAGACCGTTTGACTTCGAGCGGCGCAATCTGCGTTAATCACTCTTCATCATTCGTGTCCGGTACCAATGAGGAGGAGTCATGCGCGACGTCATCGCCACCGACCAAGCGCCGCAGGCCATCGGTCCTTACTCGCAGGCCATTCGAGCGCAAGGGTTGATCTTTACTTCCGGACAGATTGCCATAGACCCGGCCACACAGCAGGTCATCGCAGGCGACGTTCGCGTGCAGACCGATCGCGTGCTCAAGAACCTGGGCGCGATTTTGCAAGCCTCGGGCAGCGGATTGGAGAAGGTGCTGCGCTGCACGGTGTTTGTGAAAAATATGGCGGACTTCGCGGCCATGAATGAGGTGTATGGCCGTTACTTCAAGCAGTCCCCTCCGGCTCGTTCTACCGTCGAGGTGGCGCGGCTGCCAAAGGACGTGCTGGTTGAGATTGATGTGATTGCGCTGGCGTGAACCGCCGGTCGACAAAATTGAAATCTGGCAGAACTCGTGCGGAACTCGTTTCGCAAGCCGGTTTGTATCGACACGGGAGGCCCCTGAAGGAGCCGGGTGCCGTTCCCGGCACGACCGCGGCCGTGCCGAATCCATCCGAACCTTTTATGAGATACACCCTGACCAATGCAAGGAAGAAGAGAGGCGCAATGAAAACGTTCATCCTAGGCATCACGCTGCTTGCACTGTCCACGCTTGCCATCGCTCAGACCACCGCGAAAAAGGTTCCGGCGGTGCCCGCTGGCCCCACGAAAGTTGCGGGCGAGCCCACCAAGACCGCCAGCGGTCTTGAATACTGGGACATCAAGGTTGGGACCGGCGCCACCGCGGAAACGGGAAAGCACGTTAAAGTCGACTACACCGGATGGCTCACCACCGGCAAGAAGTTCGACAGTTCGGTCGGGACCGGCCGTCCTTTTGAGTTAATGCTGGGCGCCGGCCAGGTGATCAAGGGGTGGGACGAGGGAATCGTCGGCATGAAGGTAGGGGGCAAACGCCAGCTGCGCATTCCTCCGGATCTCGCCTACGGAGCAAAGGGTTATCCGGGAGCAATTCCCCCCGACGCGACTCTCATCTTCGATGTGCAACTGGTGGATGTAAGGTAGCTCGGAAGCGAAGGGGAGGCAGGAGCAGGAGCGTCGATGCGACGCGCACCAGCGCGCTCGGTCGGATTGCTTGGGCACCCGGGTTGATCGGTGATCCAATTCACTTTCCAAGTTCTGCCTCCATCGTCGGAGAAGACTGCTCAAAGTGGGGCGTATTGGTCGTGGTATCGGACCAGACGAATCCAACCAAAGTCGCTTTGCCATTCAGTGTGTCGGCGCCGAAAAACTCGCCGCCTCCGTTCTTGAACTCGCCGACCTGGGGTGGGAAGATGGGGCCACCCTTGCTGTTTGCCCAATCGAGGCTCCACTGCTGGGTTTGCGGATTGAAGAGACGAAGGGTGAGACCTTCGATGTGGCCGGCAACCGGGCTATCGGTTTCGAACTCCTGCAGTTGAGCCCGGCCATCCCAACCCCGGCGGGTCAGCCAGTCACCGAGCAAAGCTTGGCCCGCACCGCCGCCCGCTTCCGGCCCCCCGCTCGCGCAATACTCCCCCTGGAAGAGACTCCGAACGTCAGTCTTCACGAAACTGTTTGCGAAAGGCCGTCCTCGACCGCCGATGGGGCCGGGGCCAGGCGGACCGTCAAGCCGAAGGCCTGGCCGCCGAGCTCAAAGATTTCGGGCGTTCCTGGGTTGAACGCGTACGAGCCATTAATTGCCGAAGGTTAATTCGAAAGCGTCGCTAGAGCCGGCACGCGAGGGGCCTTATCGCGGGGCTAGGGAGGCCGTCAGCGCCTATTCGATGCACAATGGGTCCGTACACGCAGAATGAGTTGAGAGGGCCAGCTGGCGTGAGCCTGCGGCTACGCTTTGACTACCTTACCGCTGCGCAGGCAGGAGGTGCAGACGCGGATATGTTTCGTGGCCGCTCCCACCCTGGCGTGAACCGGCCGCAGGTTGACATTCCAGCGCCGCTTGCTCACGTTGTGGGCGTGGCTGATGGTATTACCGAACTGCGGCCCTTTGCCGCAAACGTCACAAACTCGTGCCATAACTCGAGGATCCTTCCCGGCTGTTGCCGAAACACTCATTTTACAGGAAGGCGGAGGATTTCGCCAAGGCCGAAAGTAAAGGGAGTAAAGGGAGCCCTGCCCGGCAAGGCAAGGGCTCCGTAGGGCCGGCTGATGAATTGAACCGGCGAACGTGCCAACCGGACTAGGCCGCTCGGCCGATGACGGGCTGTGCGCAATGCATGCAACGACGAGCGTCAATCGGAATCTCGCTAAGGCATTCTGG
>Ga0187851_10005120_pt1 | contig 10531 bp, 7 predicted proteins | sample June2016WEW_6_10_FD_132997 | JGI IMG/M metagenome (GOLD analysis project Ga0187851, IMG submission 132997) | Peatland microbial communities from SPRUCE experiment site at the Marcell Experimental Forest, Minnesota, USA - June2016WEW_6_10 | ecosystem: Environmental > Terrestrial > Soil > Wetlands... | reverse complement strand
GCGGCGAGGAAGGTCAGCAGGTCCTGCCGGGTGAGCAGCCCGCAGGGCTTGCCGTTCACGTGCACCAAGGCGGCTCCGGCCTTCTCCAGGGCGAGCACCGCGCGAGACACCGGCTCGCCCGAGCCGACGCTGGGCAGCGGCGGCGACATGTGCCCGCCCACCGGGTCAGAGGGTACCGCCCGGCCGGCCACCAGGGCGTCGAGCAGGTCGCGTTCCACCACAGATCCGACCACCTCGGCGGCCATCACCGGCGGCTCCTCCTTGACCACGGGCAGCTGGGAGACGTCGTACTCGCGCAGCAGCGCGATGGCTGCGCCGACGCTTTCTTCCGGATGAATATGCACGAACTCGGGCAGGCTCCGCTCTTTGGAGGCCAGCACGTCGGCGACCAGCGGCTCCGAGGTCTGCGCGGACAAGAAGCCGTAGTCGGCCATCCACTCGTCGTTGAAGATCTTGGAGAGGTAACCGCGGCCACCGTCAGGCAGCAGCACCACGACCACGGCCCCGGGCCCGGCGGCCTCGGCCACCCGCAGCGCGGCCGCGGCCGCGAGCCCGGACGAGCCGCCGGTCAGCAGCGCCTCTTCGCGGGCCAGCCGCCGGGTCATGCCGAACGACTCCGCGTCGCTGATCGCGATGACCTCGTCGCAGACGGACGGATCGTAGGTAGCCGGCCAGATGTCCTCGCCCACGCCCTCCACCAGGTACGGGCGCCCGGATCCGCCCGAGTAGACCGAGCCCTCCGGGTCAGCGCCGATGATCCGCACCGCCCCGGCCGAGATCTCCTTCAGGTACCGGCCGGTGCCCGTGATGGTGCCACCGGTGCCGATGCCGGCCACGAAGTGAGTCACCGTGCCGTCGGTCTGCGACCAGATTTCCGGGCCCGTGGTGGCATAGTGCGAGGCCGGGTTCTGCGCGTTCGCGTACTGGTCAGGCTGCCAGCCGCCGGGCGTCTCGGCGGCCAGGCGGCGGGCGACGCTGTAGTAGGAGTCAGGATGATCGGGCGCGACCGTGCCGGGGCAGACCACCACGTCGGCGCCGTAGGCGCGCAGCACGCCGATCTTGTCCTGTCCCACCTTGTCGGGACAGACGAACACGCACCGGTAGCCGCGTTCCGCCGCGACGATGGCGAGTCCGACCCCGGTGTTGCCCGAGGTGGGCTCCACGATGGTGCCGCCTGGCCGCAGGTCTCCCGCCGCCTCCGCCGCGGCCACCATCCGCATCGCGATGCGATCCTTGACCGAGCCGCCCGGGTTGAAGTATTCCACCTTGGCGAGCACCGTCGACCCGGGAATCCCGCGGGTCACCGACCGCAGCCGGATCAGGGGGGTGTTCCCTACCAGCTCGCTCAGCGAGTCGTGCACCTGCATGGTTGTTCCCTCTTCCTGACCTGGCGGGCCGGTCTCGCGGGTCCGCACCGAGGTTACCGGATTCCGTCCCGATGGCCCGCGCGGCTTCTTGCTCCCACCAGCGACGTAGTCTGGATGCACCCTACGCGAGGAGGCTCTGTCATGCCCGAAGCAGTGATCGTCGCCACCGCACGGTCGCCGATCGGCCGGGCCGGCAAGGGCGCACTGGCTCCCATCCGTCCGGACGACCTGACCGCGCAGATCGTGACGGCGGCGCTGGCCAAGGTGCCGCAGCTCGATCCCGCCGACATCAGCGACCTGATGCTCGGCTGCGGACTGCCCGGTGGCGAGCAGGGGTTCAACCTGGCCCGCGTGGTCGCGGTGCTGCTCGGGCACGATCACCTGCCCGGTACGACGGTCACCCGGTACTGCTCCTCATCACTGCAGACCACGCGGATGGCCTTCCACGCGATCAAGGCGGGCGAGGGTGACGTGTATATCTCGGCCGGGGTGGAATGCGTGAGCAGGCTGGCCAAGGGCAGCAGCGACTCCGTTCCCGACACCCGCAATCCGCTCTTCGCCGACGCCCAGGCACGTACCGGACGAGCGCAGGCCGGCCAAGCCGGGCCCTGGCATGACCCGCGCGAAGACGGGCTCCTGCCCGACATCTTCATCGCGATGGGCGAGACCGCGGAAAACGTCGCCGGGCTGCGCGGCATCACCCGGGCGGAGCAGGACGAGTTCGCCGTGCGCTCGCAGAACCTGGCGGAGAAGGCCATCGCCGACGGGTTCTGGCCGCGGGAGATCACGCCGGTGACCCGGCCCGACGGCACCGTGGTCGCCGCCGACGACGGGCCCCGGCCGGGCACCACGCTGGAGAAGGTGGCCGCCCTGAAACCCGTCTTCCGCCCGGACGGGACCGTGACCGCAGGGAACTGCTGCCCGCTCAACGATGGCGCCGCCGCTGTGGTGGTGATGAGCGACGTCAAGGCGGCCGAGCTCGGCCTCACGCCGCTGGCCCGAATTGTCTCTTCCGGCCTGACTGCGCTGTCGCCAGAGATCATGGGCCTGGGCCCGGTGGAGGCCTCGCGCCAGGCCCTGACCAGGGCTGGAATGGCGATCGAGGACATCGACCTGGTGGAGATCAACGAGGCGTTCGCGGCTCAGGTCATCCCCTCCTACCGCGATCTCGGCATAGATATCGGCAAGCTCAACGTGAACGGCGGCGCCATCGCGGTCGGCCACCCGTTCGGCATGACCGGCGCGCGCATCACCACGACCTTGCTGAACGGCCTGCAGTTCCACGACGCGACGCTGGGGCTCGAGACCATGTGCGTGGGCGGCGGCCAGGGCATGGCGATGATCTTCGAACGGCTGAGCTGAATACGTACGCGGTTAACTTTCCTGGCACCAGGGGGTTGCCAGGCGGCGCGCGATGAGGCACTCTCAGCACAAGAGGAGCTTCCATGGAGGTGCCCGTTGTCGCTGATCCACTCACCGAATCTGCACAGTAGTCTCATTGCGCGCATCCCGGTCGTGACCGGGCGCGACCTCGCTGAGTGGTTCCACCGACTCGAATCCGGCCCCGCGTTCCTGCGCTGCGACGAGCGCGCCCACTGGCTGGCCGATGACGCCGGCATCTCGCACGGCTACGCCAACGCGATCGTGCACGAATACGAGATGCGCCGCCGGCTGCGCCTCAACGGGGCCTGACGGCCGTTCCGCATGTCCTGACGGCGCTGCGTTCCGGCTGGCTGTCGCATGCCTCACGACTTGTCCGTGCGCTAGTCCCTTTAGCATGCCCGCGGATGAGCCGTCACCTGACATGACGTGACAATCCCGGGCGCCAAGGAAAGACAGGAGCCGCGGGAGACGGGCGGCCATATCGGGCCCCTGCGCGTGGCCGGTTCTGGCCCGAGTTGCGCGGTGATCCTTTCGCTGGGCTACTGCCCGGCTTTCTCATGAGTGCGGATGGCGCATTACAGTTCGCATCGCGGGCGACCGATGGATCGCCGGCCTGGTGAACAAGGCTGCGGTACTCCAGCCGGGCGGCCGGGCTATCTCCCGCAATACTCCGGACGGGCGGCCGAGCCATCTCCGGCAATACTCCGGGCAGGGCGGCCGGGCCGTCTCCCGCGCCTGCCACCGGGCGGCGCGGGCCGACGCCCAGCTGACCTGCACGGCCACGAAGTCCAGCGCCGACCGGAACCGTCATCCCCCTGCCCGTCGGAGGAATGTCAGGATTTAATGGCATAAGTATTTGCGATGTGGGTATGACTGGCCTTTAAGGTCTGATGGCATGGTAGGTCTTTAGTGATCATTGTTTCCAGTGCGACCACTTTGACAATTGAGACACTAGATCGAACCTCGATGAGTGCCCCCGGTCGGAGTCGAACCGACACTGGGGACCCTTTTAGGGGGCCGGCCTCTTCCCTTGGGCTACGGGGGCGAGACCATATTATCCCGCGCGCAATTGCCTAACCGATGAGTAACAAAGACCTCTTCAATTATTTTAGCCAGGCCAAGGGTGCCGATTCTCAGCGGTAAATGCGGAGCGTAGCTGCTCACAAGATCGACATTAGCGCAAAGTGACCGGCTTAGGTTTCCACCCCGGCGCAGGAGCGGGCCCGGGTGAAAATGGCATCCAGCATTGCCGGGGTGACGCGGCCGGTGAATGTGTTCTGCTGGCTCGGGTGATAGCAGCCGATGAGTAGCAGCTCGTCAGCCGGGCCGGGACCCGTCAACCGAACCTCCGCGCCGTGGCCGAACGGCGGCCGCGGCCGCGGCCGCTCGAATCCGGCCTGCCCGAGCACCGGCCACATCGCCTGCCAGGCGAATCCGCCGAGGCACACGATCACCCGCAGGTCAGCGGCGACCAGACGCAGTTCGGCCCGGAGCCACGGTGCGCAGGCATCCCGCTCCGCGGGTTCCGGCTTGTTGTCCGGCGGAGCGCAGCGGACCGCGGCCACCATCCTGGCGTACCGCAGCCGCTGGCCGTCCCCCGCCGCCACGCTGGTCGGCTGGGCCGCCAGCCCGCAGCGGTACAGCGACGCGAAGAGGAAGTCACCACTGCGATCGCCGGTGAAGATCCGGCCGGTACGGTTCCCGCCGTGAGCGGCGGGCGCGAGCCCGACGATCAGCAGGCGTGGTCTGGCCGACCCCCAGCCGGGGACGGGGCGACCCCAGTAACGCTCCTCGCGGAACGCGCGGCGGCGGGTGGCGGCCACCTCCTCCCGCCAGCTGACCAGACGCGGGCAAGCCCGGCACACGGACTGGCGTGCGACGAGTTCGTCAAGCGTGGTCGCGCTGCCGGCGAGTAGCCCGACGTCGGCCGCACGGCCGGCCACCGGCGTATCTGGCCGGGCCGGATCACACGGCCATTCACCCGGCGGCACGCCGGGACCCACCGCGTCCCCTCCGGGGGGTACCTTCATCCCGGCCCGCACCAAGTCCTGGCCAGTGACCAGGCCAGCCCGTCGAGAATGTCGTGCTCGCTGACCAGCACCTCGGCGAAACCGAAACGCTCCATGATCCGGTCGAGGATCAGGGCACCGCCGCCGATCACGTCCACCCGGCCCGGGTGCATCACGCCGATCTTGGCGCGGGTCCTGGTGTCCTGGGCCAGCAGGGCACGGGTCACCGCGTGCACATCGGCCGCCGAGACCCGCGCATGGTGGGTCCGGGCCGCGTCGTAGGCAGGCAACCCCAGGGCGATGGCGGCCACCGTGGTGACCGAACCGGCCAGGCCAACCAGGGTCCTGGCGTGCGTGACCGGTACGGCATCGGTCACCGTGCCCAGGGCCGCGTCAATGTCGGCGGTGGCCGCCGCCACCTCCTGGCCGGTGGGCGGGTCGCCGTGCAGGTGCCGTTCGGTCATCCGGACGCAGCCGATGTTCACCGAGATCGCGCGAACGGCGGATGTCGCTGCCCCGGCGTTCACCGATGCCGCCGCGGCCAGGGCGATCTCACCGAGCACGAATTCGGTCGAGCCGCCGCCGATGTCAGCGACCAGGAACGGGCCCCGGTCATGATCGGCGGCAAGGTCCGCGGTCGCCCCGGTAAACGACAGCATTGCCTCCTCGGCGCCGGTGAGGACTTCCGGCGCGACCCCGAGCACGCCGGACACCTGATGGACGAACTCAGCCGCGTTGGCGGCATCCCTGGTCGCACTGGTGGCCACCATGCGTACCGCCTGGACAGCGGAGCCGGTGATGATGCCCGCATAGTCGCGCAGCACCCCGATCGTCCGCGCCAGCGCCTCTGGCGCTAGCTGTCCGGTCTTGTCCACGCCCTGCCCGAGCCGGACGATCTCCATCCGGCGGGTCAGGTCATGGATCTCGGCACGGTCGAGGTCCACGTCGGCCACCAGCAGCCGCAGCGAATTCGTCCCGCAGTCCACCGCGGCGACCCGGCAGGTCATCGGGCGCCGATAAGACACATGGCCCCGCTCGCCACCATTCGCCCACGGCGTTCAGCGCCTCCCGGCCGAACGGGTTTACCCCGCCCGCGGCCAGCTCGTGAGCGACCAGAGCGTGCAGGCACTTGACCCGCTCGGGCATGCCGCCCGCCGACTGCGTGCCGGGCGGCAGCGGCTCGATTCCCGCTGACCGCGCCGCGACCTCCCGGCGCGTCAGGTAGTCGCGGTGCGCGCGGTCATAACGACGCCGCAGCGTGTCGTCGGCCAGCCGCGCGGTCATCTCCCGCATCATCCCTGAGGCTTCCAGCTTGCTCACCGCCGCATTCGCCCGCGGGCAGGTCAAGTAGTACAGCGTGGGAAACGGGCTGCCGTCGGGCAGCCTGGGCGCCGTCTCCGCGACATCGGGAAGCCCGCACGGGCAACGGTGGGCCACTCCCACCAGCCCGCGCGGCGGACGGCCAAGCTGAGCCGCGATAACCGCCTGATCCCGCGGTGCTATCACTTAGCCGGACTCTTCGCGTCCGCCTGCTCGACTGACTGCCAGAGCTTCGCGTACCAGGGCGCGGATCCTGGCCGCGAGGTTCCCGAGTTCGTGGCTGTGCTGGCGGCCGGCTGGCCGCCTTCCACGATGTAGCACTGCTTGCCGGGAAAGCACATGTCAAGCTCCTGCTGGGCCAGCTGTTCGATGTAGGACTGGCTCGAGAGTTTGCCCTGCTGCGCTTCCAGGCTTTTCACCTGCGCTTGCATCGTCTGCTGCTGTGCTACCAGCTGATCAATCACGCGCCGCTGGGCTACGTACTCGCGAACCGGATACGCCAGGCTCAGCACGATCGCACAGATCACTACCGCCAGCACGGCAGCCCGGCCGGTCAGCCGGGTTGTCCGGGGAGCGGCGGCCGGGGACATCAGCCCTTGTCAGTCCGCGCCGCGAAGCGCGGGTAGGCGCCTGAGCCCGCGTAGATCGCCGCATCGCCGAGGAGTTCTTCGATCCTGAGCAGCTGGTTGTATTTCGCGACCCGCTCGCCCCGGGCGGGCGCTCCGGTCTTGATCTGACCGCAGTTGGTGGCCACGGCGAGATCCGAGATCGTGGTGTCGTCGGTCTCACCGGAGCGGTGGCTGATCACGCAGCTGAACCCGGCGCGGTGAGCCAGGCTCACCGCGTCCAGGGTCTCGGTGACCGAGCCGATCTGGTTCAGCTTGACCAGGAGGGAGTTCGCTGAGCGCTCGGTGACGCCGCGGCGAATCCGTTCCGGATTGGTGACGAAGATGTCGTCACCTACCACCTGGACGACATCGCCCACGCTGGCGGTCAGCTCCTGCCAGCCGGGCCAGTCTTCCTCGGCGAGCGGGTCTTCGATCGAGACGATGGGATAGGCATCCAGCCACTCGGCGTAGATCGCGGTCATCTCCGCCGATGTCTGCGGCTTCCCCTCGAAGTTGTACGCACCGTCGGCGTAGAACTCCGATGCGGCCGCGTCGATGGCCAGCCCGACATCCCGGCCGGGGGCGAATCCCGCCTTGCCGATCGCCTCGACGATGAGGTCGAGCGCGGCCCGGTTGTGCCCGAGGTCGGGAGCGAAGCCGCCCTCGTCTCCGACCCCGGTGGAGAGCCCGCGCTGCTTGATCACCGACTTCAGCGCATGGTAAACCTCGGCTCCCCAGCGCAGCGCGTCGCTGAACGTCGGCGCGCCCAGCGGGGTGATCATGAACTCCTGGATGTCCACGTTGTTATCCGCGTGCGCGCCGCCGTTCATGATGTTCATCTGCGGAACGGGCAGCAGATGTGCGTTGGGACCGCCGAGATAACGGAACAGCGGAAGACCGCTGGAGTCCGCGGCGGCCCTGGCCACAGCCATGCTGACGCCGACGATGGCGTTCGCGCCCAGCCTCGACTTGTCTGGCGTCCGGTCGAGATCGATCATCGCCTGGTCCACCAGCCGCTGGTCGTCGGCCTCATGACCGAGCAGCTCCGGCTGGATTTCGTCGATAACCGCCTGCACCGCCCGGCTCACCGCCTTGCCGCCGTACTCAGCGCCGCCGTCTCTGAGCTCGACGGCCTCGAAGGCTCCGGTCGAGGCGCCGCTCGGCACGCCGGCCCGGCCGACAGTCCCGTCGTCCAGGGCTACCTCGACCTCGAGGGTCGGGTTGCCACGGGAATCCAGGATCTGCCTGGCATGGATCGCTTCAATGGAGGCCACCGCTGGCTCCTTGCCTATGCTCGTATCGGGCGCCTGTACCGGGCTGGGCCTGACGGCTCGCCCATAGGGGAGCCTAGTCGAGCGGCCCCACTCCGTGCTGCGGGCCACGCCGCGTCCGGCGCCGAAAGAGCCCATCGGACCTGGATTGCGGCCCGGATCCTGGCCAGGTGAACACTAGCCAGCGGGCAGCTGAAATTCTGCCCGCAGGCAGGCGGCGTTACCTGGCGGTGACCGGGTCAGCGTTGTCTTGGATCGCCTCAAGCACCCTGCGGTGATCGGCGCCCAGTGAAGCGCTGTGTCGTTGGGCCATCGCAGCCGACCGCAGCAGGGACTTGCGCGGGGCCGCGCGAAGCGTCGCGTCGAGCATGGACCAAGAAAGCTCGTTGAGCGTGCCCCGGATGATAGCCGGGTCTTGGGTCCGATCGCAGACCTCAGCCAGGCTGGACAGCAGCTTCACGGCTCGCGGTTCTGGCGCCATGTCCATCCGGAACGCATCGAGCATCGGACACGGCGAATCGACGGTCACCGCGGCCTCGAACGCGTTCAGCAGCGGGCTTACGTCGCCTGCGGTCAGCGGGTCGTACAGGCCGGGGAACGGGATCTCCTCGTAGCCGCGGTCGTAGCCGCTGACGTAAACCGGCGTCTGCGAACCCGAGCTGGCCAGCACCGCGAGCGCCAGATCCATCAGGCTCACCGGCCAGCCGAGATCGGAGATGGCGTGGATGCGGAACTCTCCCCGGCTGGCTCCCAGACAGGCGAGCAGCAGCAACTGCGCGGACTCCAGCGCCGACTGGACGTAGAACGCGATGTCCGGGCTGTGCAAGCGGATGACGCCGCTGCCCTTGGCCCACTCGTGCAACCGCTGGTAGATGATCGAGTTGTCGAGCACGTGCGTGAACCGGCCGGCGGAGATCAGCATGTCAGTGCTGGTGGCCACGCTGGAGGAGACCCATTCCGCCGCACGTTTGGAGGCGGTGTACATATCCGGCGAGTAGGGCCGCAGGGCCTTACCTGTCGAGGCACAGACCACCTGCGGGACTCCGGCTTCGGCCGCGGCGATGAGCACATTGCGGGTGCCCAGGACGTTGGTGGACACCGTGCGGTGCACCTCTACCTCCGCGAGTCCCGGGTCCCGCTGGGCGGCCACGTGGAAGATCAGGTCGGGCCTGACGTCGCCGATGAGCTGGTCAAGCGCGGCCCGCTCCCTGACGTCGGCGGACCGGTACTCGACGCCGGCGTGTCTGGGCCGGCTCGCCGAGACGCCCCGGCTCACGCTGATCAGGCGGCCGGGACGACGGATGAGCAGCTGTGAAATCAGCGTCGAGCCGATGCACCCGGTTCCGCCGGTGACCATCACCGTCGCGCCTTGCACCCGCTCGGCCAGCGCCGCCTCCGGCAAGCAGAGCCCCCGCTCGGCGATGGAAAGAAACCGCGCGTGCTCTTCGGCGGCGCTCGTCCTGGCTTCGATCAGCGATCGAGTCAGATCGCGTAGTACGTCGACGGTCTCGTCGTCCAGGACCTGCTGTCCGGGCGGCGCGACCTCGCGCATTTTCGCGATGATCTCCGGAACTAGTTCCACCCATGCCTCCCGCCTCAATGCCCCTACGCGCGTCACGTGACGACGCGACGACACGCCCTCCCAAGAGATGCCTGTGCGGGTGCAAACCAGGCATCCAGCGTCACCCGGAACCCAAAGGGGGTCCGCAATTTGTCCCTCATTAGGGGGACAATGACGGACAGTTTACCACTGTGCATTGTTAGCCGATATGTAACCGGGCCGTCAACTACCGGCCCACCGCCCCGGCCGCGACGTCCGTGACCTGCACAGACGCCACGATCACCGTCTCGTCCCCGGTTAACTTACCCCCACCTCCATTAACTAGATTGCCGATCATTTTTATTGCTATTAGCTGCGACGGCTATTCCCGGTTTGGCCGGCCCCGCAAACCTCCCCGCGGCCGGTGCAAGCGAGGCCGCGCTCGAACCGTAGGTACCTGGTGACGATAAGTATGCTTATCGTGCTGAGTAACCCATAGAGGCTGGTAGCCGACGATCGTTCTCGATAACCTGATAAGCTGCCTTACATCGTCACGCCAGGGACCTAAGCGGACGCTTCCGGGCAATCCAGTTGCGAGCGGTCATGAGCTTGTTCATTGGGAGGAAGGCTCCTGCCCGCGCACGTTACCAGCCGGGAGGAACTGTGACAGACGTCATAGCGGGGCCGGCTGGCCCAACAGGCCACGGGCCGGCACCACATCAGGGGGAGGAATTCCTGCCAACCCCAGCGGAAATAACGGAACTCCTCGTCGGGGTGGGTACTCGACGACGTGCTTGATGAGGAGCCCGGAGGCAGATGCCCGAGGTGAGTAGCGGTTTCGAGACTGACCGCACGTCCAAGGCGGAACGCGCAAAGGAAGAAAAGGTTCCGCAGGCTGATGACCGGACATCGGAGGTTCGCAGCTGGTTCCAGCCCGTCAGTCCACCGTCCCCCGCTGAGGCCAGCCCCGCTGAGGCCAGCCCCGCTGAGGCCAGCCCCGCTGAGGCCAGCCCCGCTGAGGCCAGCCCCGCTG
>Ga0187851_10005116_pt1 | contig 10536 bp, 9 predicted proteins | sample June2016WEW_6_10_FD_132997 | JGI IMG/M metagenome (GOLD analysis project Ga0187851, IMG submission 132997) | Peatland microbial communities from SPRUCE experiment site at the Marcell Experimental Forest, Minnesota, USA - June2016WEW_6_10 | ecosystem: Environmental > Terrestrial > Soil > Wetlands... | reverse complement strand
ATCGCGATCACCAGCAGCCCGGCGCCGATGGCGAGCTTGGCCGCGAGCGCGGCCAGCGAGGGAGCCGTGCTGGGCTTGGGAGGGTTGTTGCCGGTGACGAGGACCGTGACCGCGATCACGATCACGAGCGACACGAGCCAGCCGAAGATGAACCCGGCGCCTTTCCTGACGCCGCCCTGGGACGCGAGGATGAGGATGAACGCGGTGAGCGGGATCGGTTCGAGCGTGATGGCCAAGCCGATGAGAACGAGGCTGAGGACGATCATGTGCGCCCCGATCTGCTGGCCGGGCCTTCACCGCGGAGCGCCTTCATAGTGGGGTCTCCTTCCGTGGCCATGCTCTCCCATCTGCAGCTCCATGGCCCTGCACACGGGCTGTGCCGGGGCTGTCAGCGGTTCTGGTGGAGGCGGATGGTGGTGCCACCGGGATAGGAGCAGATCTGCACGAGGTCGCAGAGCTGGTTGGCAAGCCACAGCCCGGCTCCGGGCGACGCAGCAGGGGCAGGTGGCACGCGGCCAGCTAGCGGTGAGGTGATGTGGCCGTGGCCGGACACCTCGCACACGAGCGAGCGCTTCTCGCACCAGGCGCGGAACTCGCCGTGCCCGGCGCCGTGCTGGATGCTTTTGGTGGCGATCTCGTTGACCGCCCGCACTATCGCGGTGCCTGACTCCCGGTCCAGTCCCGCCCGCCAGGCGTGCTGGGCGACGAACGCCCGCAGGCGGTCGAGCCCGCCAGGCTGGAAGGCCAGGTAGGCCGCATCGGCCGGGCGGGCCGGCAGCGGCCGGGCAAACGGGCCGGCGAGGCCGACCGGCCGGAAGGCAGCAGAGGCCTGGCGGTCTTCGCCGCGGGCGACGAACGGGTGGGTCCGGTGAGCCTCATCGATCACATCCGCGGTCAGCGCCTCAAGATCATAAGGGCACAGCAGCCAGAACGGAGTGGAAGCGTCGAAGGCCACATTCAGCAGGGCCTCGTGGAGCTGGCATTCGGCTAGCTCAGCCGGGGAACGCCCGGGATATACAGGTTCCGTGATTCCCCAGATCTGCGAGGCCCCGACGTGGGCCTGCACGAAGTCCCGCAACGCAGTGATGATCCGCCCGGGGTTGCCGCCAGTCTTGGCCATGTCGGCGAAGCTCACGCCCTGGCTCTCAGCTCCCAGCTCACGGCGAAGCGCGTCGATCTTCGAGCCGGTGACCACGACCAGGACGGGGTCGCCGGCCTGGACCGCCCGGCGGGTGAACGATGTTGTTTCCGTCAGGAATTCGGCCATGCCGGAATACAGAAACGCCTCATGACGGTATCCGCCGGCAGCGTCGCCCGGTGACGCCCGCATCGCCGCGGGCTTCGCGTCACCTGAGCGTGCGGGCGTGACTTCGTGCAGCCTGGGAAACAGCCCGAGGTGCATCTCATACGCCGTCAGGCCCGCCTCCAGCAGGTACGGCCCGCGGATCCGCTGAAGCCGGGGCGAGATCTCGGAGTAATCGAGGTAGGGGTGGTCGCCGCAGCTGGGGCAGATGAGCTCGAATGTGCCGGTGCAGTCGCCTTCCGTCCGGCCGTCCACGATGCGGACCGGCTGGCGTCGCAGGCTTGCGGTCCTGCCATGGCCAGGCTGACCAGCAAGAGGCAGCGTCTTGGCGCCCTGATCGTCGATGCGGGGCCACGGGTCACGGGCATGACGCTGTTCGCGCGGTACGGGGACGGCGCTCAGATGGGCAGGAGACCGGGTACTGGTCATGATGTCCGGTCCCCGGGACTGCTCATCCAACCCACCCCAAGCCGGGCCCGGCTGTTGCCCACGTCATTGTGGTCTCCTATACCGGCATCGCCGGAACTTTGACTCCGGTGCCTCTGGTCACCTGCTCCGTCCATTCCACCTCGCGTGAGCTGGAATGGCATCCTCCCAATGGGGTGAAGGAGACGAGGCCGGGCCGTCACTTGTCGAGGAGGCCAAGGTCGCGCGACCGCGACACCGTCTGGCTGCGGGTGGAGGCACCAAGCTTGCGGTAGATGGAGTTCGCCTGCGACTTGATGGTGTTGGGGGACAGGAACATCTGTGCGGCGATCTCGGGGAACGACAGGTGCGTGGAGAGCAGCGGCAGGAGGCGGAGTTCGGCACCAGTCAGGGCCGACGCTCCGGGGGTACTGGGGCCGTGCTCCCTCGCGAGCTGGGCCCGGAGCACCTGGGCCTCGCCGGCCAGGGTCCGCAGCCCGGGCCGGCGCCTGAGCAGCTCATCGATCTCCCGCATCAGCGTCGGTGCGATGGAGCCTGGACCCGCGGCGCCGACCCGGACGTGATCGGGGTTCGGACTCTAATCTGGGAGCTCGATCGAGGTGGCGCCCCGCCCGGGGTATACCAGCCGTGCGCGGACCCGGCGTCCATCTCGCGTTGGCTGCCGCGTTGTCCAACGCGGTCAACCTGTTGATGCAGCGCCGCAACGCCCGAGGCGGAGAAAGGGCCGGCGCCTGGTCCGGCAGCCGCTGTGGCCGCTCGGCGCTGTCGCTGCGGTGTCCTGGTTTCAGTGTGTCCGGACCGGCGAGATCGTGACGGACGTCGGCGGCGCACCTCGCCGGGACGTCCGTCAAGTATCGAATCGACAGGGCGACCGGAAGGCGGCCAGACGGCGCCCAGGGACTGGCTGGGGTGCGTCTGCCGCTTTGAGGATAAGCACCCCGGGGGCCAGCTGGTTCGGCACACTCTGGGCAGCCGCAGATGGTTGCCCGGCAGCGGCGCTGCCGTCAGCTCAGGCGTACCAGGGCGCTGACTGCAAGGTAGGCGCCCAGGATGAGGGCGATGTAGGCCATGAGCTGCCGGGCGTGGCTCAGCAGCCAGTCCTGGGTGGTCTTGAGTCGCGCCTTGGTGGCTTCCGGCCTGATCTGCAGGAACACGAAGGGAATGATGATCAGCAGGAAATCGATGAGGACGAAGATGACGACCGCAATGACCTGGGTAGCGGTCGGGGATTTCCCGGTGACCAGAATGTGCAGCGCAGCGAGATAGCTTGCGCCCGGGATGCCAACCAGCGCGCCGACAAGCATGGCAAGCCCGAGCCGGGGCTCGCTGAGCACCCGCTGCGCCCAGCCGTCCTTCTTCTCCGGGTGCAGGTCTCCCTTCTCCGGTTGCCCGTCTTCGGCCGGCGTGGCTGCCTTGCGCCGGCCGTGCAGGCGGCCGGTTGCGAGCAGCCCGCCGGCGGCGAGCAGAAGCAGGCCAGTGGCCAGGTCGACTCCCGCGCTCACCGTTTTCTGGGAATTGATGGCGTCGGCGTGGAAGACGAGCACATCCAGCAGGCCGATCGTCAGGGCCACGGTCAGGCCGCCGAGCAGTAGGCACAAGAACATCGCCCGCGAGCGCCGGTTCTCGATCAGCAACAGATCGATTCCCAGCAGCTTCGGGTTCAGCGCCGCGGTGAACGCGAGCGCGAAGAACTCGGCGTTCATCGCCAGTCAGCCTGTATCGGCCATCGTCCCCGGCTCGTAGGCACTCCGCGCTGCCAAACACCAGCCATCGCACGCCGCATCACCTTCATCGGGATGGGATTCCGGTTCCTCCGCCCGTCGGTCCGCTGACAGGTTGATGCGACCAGCTGGGGAGCCATCAGTGACCGTCGGGTTCTTCCAGCGCCGCCGCAATGTCGTACCCGAGTGCGGTCGCCACATCGGGAGCGGCGCAGACGACCCGGCCCAGCCCCGTCACGGGAGCAATCGCCAGCAGCACGTCGGCGATCTCGTCCTCACTCGCGCCCGCGGCCAGTGCCCGGCCAGCGCTCCATTCCAGGCAGACCGCCGATGACCCGATGGCCACGGACACCGCTACCTGCAGCAGGGCCGCAGTCTTGGGATCCAGGGCCGATGTTGGTGCCGGGTCAAGCCCGAGCCCGGCCTCGTCTTCGACGAAGCCTTCGTCGATCATCGCCAGCCTGCGCAAAGTCTCCTGGAATCTCACTGTCTGGCCCATACATCTCCGCTCGCGGTTGACCACACCATTTCACCGCGTCCCTGGGCGAGTTCCATCACCCTGGTGGCATGAAAAACGGATCGTCAACCTTCCAGGAGGCCGAGGTTCGCGACCGGCGAGCGCCTGGCTCCGCGAAGAGGCAGCCGACATTAACAGTCACACGCTGCACTGAGCCCGTAGCCCACCGCCCGCGACACGGCCTAGCCGGGCCGGAGAAACATGTCGAGGCAAGGGCCAGGGCGCCGATGACCAGCCCAGCAGCGACCGCGAGCACCAGGCGCCAGCCGGTCATGCCGGACCGGCGCCCGGCGACCCCACCCCGGTGCCCGAGTGAGATTGCCCCCAGGACGACGAGCCAGCGGATCGAGGCGCTCAGCGAGGATCCGGAAAGCGTAAGGATCCGGGAGCGTAAGGATCCCAACGAACACCACCTGTGGCACGGCGAGAAGAAGAAACGGGGACTCCGACCGCGCGATCCTGGCTCACTCGGTACCCGTCACCGCCCTGCCGAGCTCTACCTGTTGGGCCAGCGGCGCAGCGAACAGGTGAGGTAGGAACATGGCCAGCACGGTCCGGCGATCACGCCCACCACGTCACGGAATCTCAGCTGCTGCCATCCGTCGTAGACGATCAGGGCGCTCATCAGCGTGATCTAGCCGTACACGGCCCGGGCAACGACGGAAGGCCGCGAGAGGCCCACCTTGGGAATTACCAGCATTCGGCATTCCTTGGGCTACTGCGGTGCGCCGCTGCCTGCCAGGCGGTCCACTAGCTGGTCGGCGAATTTCCGTGCTGCCTCCAGGTGGTAGTCCTGGAGGTTGGTCGGCGGGATCTTGACCCCGAGGTATCGCTCGCGGTACTTGCCCGACCCGAGGTAGCTCAGCAGTGACAGCAGGGAGCGGACCTGGCCTCCCTGGTAGCGGAAGTGGATGCCGTCGGCGAAGACACCGCCGTGCTTGGTGCCGAGTCTGCGGACTGTCTTGAGGTTGTGTTTCCAGTACCGGCGGCAGCAGACGGCAGCGGCGAAAGGCTTCCCCTTCAGGACCCGGCTCGCGGTGTCGGACTGCAGGAAGGAGCGGACCGGGACGTCGGTGGACAGCCACCAGGTGGGGGACCCGATGCACACCAGGTCGTACTCCCGTTCGGTCACGACCTCGGGGATGGTGATCTTCGCCGGGCGGCGCCGCGGTGACTCCGCCGGGATCATCCCCACCAGCTCCCGGAACGGGTGCGGCATGGGGAACTCCTCGAACCTGCGCTCGTAGCGCGGGTCAGTGAACCCGATCGCCGCCAAGGTCACGTCGCAGCCGCGGCCGCGAAGCACCTCGGCCATCGCCTCGACCACCTTCAGCGTCTGCTGGGTGTAGGTGAAATAGATGAACAAAACTGAGGGCTTCCCTGCGGACTGCGATGGTTGGCCCATCTCGCTTAGCCGCCCATGCCGGCTTGCGCCTCGGCGAGTGCGGCCTTGAGCTTCTTGGTGCCGCCGCCGTCGACCGGGGCGACCGACTTGCGTACGGCGCTGGTGAGCGCCGCGTCGACGGTGCCGGTCTTGCCGCGGTCGTAGATGGCCACGATCCCGGCCGAGCCCGGTGGCAGCGCGGCACCCATCTTCTCCGCCAGCCCGCTCTCCACCCGGTGCCTGGCGAATTTGCCGGCCAGAGCGCCGGCGGCGGCGCCGACGACCACCGAGGCCAGCAGCGGCGGCGCGAACAGGCCTACTACCAGCCCGACCCCGCCGCCGATCTCCAGCCCCTTGCGTCCCAGGTGGTCGCCGGTCTCCTTGACGGTGACGTTGCCGCCGGCGTCGTTGGTGACGAGCACCACGCCTTCCACGGTGAGTTGCTTGTCCTTGACGAGTCCGACCAGGGCGTCGAAGTCGTTCTGGGCCAGGTCGGGGATGAGGTAGGCCGCGATGACGACGTCGAAGTCCGTGTCGCTCATTGCTCTCTCCTAGGCTGCGGCTCGGTGTTCATCTCAGGCATTGATGCCGCGGGCAGTGTGCGCCTGCTGCGCGTGCTCGTGAAGGGCAAGCTCGTCCTTGCCGTCGAAGTGCGGGGCTACGTCGAACACCACCTTCTTGACGGTGCCGGTGAACGCGAACGGTGCCTGGCCGGCGTAGCCGCGGTCGACGACCAGGCCGTTGTCCCGGCCGACGTCCAGGCCCGAATAGCCGCTGAAACCGAACGGCACCGTATGATCCATCCGGCCGCCGCCTACTTGCTCGCCGTTGACGTAGAGCGTGACCGCGCCGGGGGTTGCGGGCTTGGCCTCGTCCGCTGCGAACCTCATCTGCACGTTCACGTCCCCTGTGGGCAGCTCGCCTGCGGATTCCTGCCGGTACTCGAACACCCCGAGGAACGCGTATGTGTGCTTCAGCTTCCCGTCCTGGACGAACAGCGCGAATCCTCCGAGGTGGTTCGCGTCGGCGACGATCACTCCCTCCGCGCCGTCGTCCGGGACGTGCAGGTCCGCGCTGATCGTGTAGGAGTGGTTGTAGACCCGCGGGACGCACCCGGGGGCCACGTTCTGCACGTCCCCGTAGTAGGTGGTGGTCGTCTGGCTGCCGAGCGGCGGCAGGATGCCGAAGAAGGGGGAGAACCCAGCGAGCAGCGGCTTGATGTTGTACTTCTCCGCCTCCTCCCAGAACAGGGCCTGCAGCTCTTTGACCTTCTCCGGGTGGCTGGCCGACAAGTCGTTGGCCTGGGAGAAGTCATCGGGCAGGTAATACAGCTCGACCGGATCCTCATCGGGATTCCAGACGCCGGGCGCGAACCGCTTCAACAGCTCTGGGTCCAGGCGCCACGGGGTCCGGGGCATTCTCATCGACAGCCACCAGCCGTCCTGGTACATCGCCCGGTTACCGAAGTTCTCGAAGTACTGCTGGGTGTGATGCTCCGGAGCGTCCGGGTCGGTGAGCGAGCCGGTGAAGGTCACGCCCGTCATGGGCTGCTGCCCGACGCCGTCAACGTGGGCAGGCTGCGGGATCCCGGCGATCTCCAGGATCGTCGGCCCTATGTCGGTCACGTGGGTGAACTGCGACCGCAGCCCGCCACCGTCGGTGATGTGCGCCGGCCAGCGGACGACCATCGGGTTGCGGGTGCCGCCGAGATGCGAGGCGACCTGCTTGCCCCACTGGAACGGCGTGTTCCCGGCCCAGGCCCAGGCGGTGGAGTAGTGCGGGTACATCATCTCGGTGCCCCAGGCCTCCAGCCCGCCCCACTTCAGCGCGAGCTGCATCTGCTCCTCATCAGTCAGCGGGAGCCCGTTGACCATCGTTCCCTCGTTGAACGTGCCGGTAGGGGTGCCTTCCAGGCTGGCGCCATTATCACCCCAGATCCAGATGATGACCGTGTTGTCGAGCTCGCCCATCTCCTCGACCGCGTCCAGCAGCCTGCCCACGTGATGGTCGGCGTTCTCTGAATAACCGGCGTAGACCTCCATCTGGTGCGCGAACAGCCGCTTGCTGTTCTCCGACAGCGAGTCCCAGGCCGGCATCTCCTCATTACGCGGCGTCAGCACGGCGTCGGCCGGGACCACGCCGAGCCTCTTCTGCCGTTCGAACGTCTCCTCCCGGAGCCTGTCCCACCCCTGGTCGAACCGGCCCTTGTACTTCGCCGACCATTCCTTGGAGACGTGGTGGGGTGCGTGGCTGCACCCGGTCGAGTAGTACAGGAACCACGGCTTCTGCCCGTCGTGGCCGCGGACGCCATGCAGCCAGTCGATCGCCTGGTCGGTCATGGCCTCGGGGAAATAGAACGGCTTCCCGTCTTTGCCGTCTTGAACTCCGATGAATTTCTGGTTCTCGGCGATCATCGTGTCGTACTGGCCAGCCTCGGGAGCCAGGAAACCCCAGTAGTAGTCAAAGCCCCAGGCATTGGGCCAGTGAGTGAACGGCCCGGCCGGTCCCTGCTCACCCTCGGGCGTCAGGTGCCACTTGCCGATCCCGGCCGTGGAGTAGCCGTTCTCCTTGAGGACCTTCGGGAACGGTGCCGCGTCCCTCGGCAGCATGGCCGAATAGCCGGGGAAGGCGCCGGAGAACTCCGGGATGCCGCCCATCCCGACCGCGTGGTGGTTACGTCCCGTCAGCAGCGCAGCCCGCGTCGGCGAGCACATCGCCGTCACATGAAAACGGTTGTAACGCAGCCCCTCCGCCGCCATCCGGTCGTAGTTCGGGGTCGCGACAGGGCCGCCGAACGTGCCGGGATTGCCGAACCCCGCGTCATCGATGAGGACCAGCAGGATATTCGGGGCTCCCTCCGGCGGCTTCACATGCCCGATCAGCCCCCAATCCGGCTCCGAGCCGCCGAGGGTCTGATTCGCGACGCCCTTGAACGGCGGCCGTCGGATGGGCAGCACGCTCCGGTCAACCTCGTCACTCACGTCAAACCTCCACGGTCCGTCATCGGCTGCGGCGTCGGGCTCCTGCTGCCTCGGAGAAGGCCTCTGGTCGTGCTCGTTCTGTTCCCCCGATCGCTCGGGGACGGATGAACGTGCCTGGTGCGTCTTAGATTTCTGAAGTGGCTTCGGCTTTGCCGTCCTTGACGGCAGCCTGGAGCGCGGCGTAGTCGCGTTCGTTCTGGTCGGCGTAGGTTTCGGCGAAGTCAGCGATCGCCTCGTCGAACTTGGCAGAGCCGCCGAGGTAGGCGGCCAGGGCGATGCGGTCACCGGAGCGGGCGTGCGCCCGGGCCAGGGTCCACCCGCACAGCCGGGCATAGGCCGTCATTCCCGCGGGAAGCATCACCTCGATCGGCACCGAGAATTTCCAGTCCTTCAGCTGGCGCACGTAGAAGTCGCGGTCGACCTTGTCGGGGCCGGTGATGCGGGTCCAGCCAAGGAAGATGTCGCTTTGGGCCTGCTGCAGGTGCTGCCCGGCGACGACACGCTCGCCCTGGTTGTTGTACTGGCTGCGCCCGCAGTAGTCAGCAAGGACCGACGGCTGGGCTTCCTTGGCCTGCAGGAACAGCGGTTCGACGCCGTCGCCGGCGTCCATCAGCACGATCCAGGCGCGGGTGCCGACGCTGCCGACCCCGACGACCTTGCGGGCCACCTGAACCAGCGTGAACTGCTCCAGCAGGTGACGGCGGTCGGACTGCAGGGTGCGCCCGTACTTGCCCAGCACGCCGCGGATCTGCTCGTAAATCGCGTCGGCCTGCACGTCGGCGAAGACCTCTTCGACCGGGACGATCATCGGCGGGTCGCTGATGATCCGCCGCCGCCCGCCGGCCACGGTGGTGAGCTTGCCCAGCGCCTTCGTGCTGTCGCTGGTGTGGGCCTTGGCCAGCAGCTTCTCGAACGCCTTGAGCCTTTTTGCCTTGACCTGTGACCTGAACTCGCTGAGGGCCGGCTCGATGTCCAGGTGGGCGTACCACACCTCCAGGAAGGGCTGCTCCGCGAAACCGCGCATCGCGGTGCGGTAACCCTCCGCCGCCGCGAGGACGATCTTGCGCCGGTCTTTGGCGGTGAACCCGCTGTCTCGTCCGGCCACGGCCAGGCTCGCGGCGAGCCTCTTGACGTCCCACTCGAACGGCCCGGGCAGGGTCTCGTCGAAGTCGTTGACGTCGAAGACCAGCCGCCGTTCCGGCGAGGCGAACGCGCCGAAATTGGACAGGTGCGCGTCCCCGCACAGCTGCACCCGCAGCCCGGCGGAAGGCGTGCCGGCCAGGTCCGCCGCCATCGGCAGCGCCGCGCCCCGGTAGAACGTGAACGCCGACACCAGCATCCGGCCGTGCCGGACCGGCACCAGCTCCGGCACCCGCGATGCCGCCTGGCCCAGCAGCAGCCCCACCGGATCCCGCGACCCGCCTGGCCGGAACTCGGCATGGGACTCCAGCGGCGCCCTGCCCCGGGCATCCTTGCCCAGGGCCACCCGGTCCGCGCGACTCAGGTGCTCCACCGCCCCGGCCCGCGCAGACCCCCGGCCAGATGCCCGCGCACCAGACCTCCTGGCCGCGGCACCAGCAGTCGTCACAGTCATGGCCACTCCCTCCGAGCCGCAGCAGCATGATGCTGCTGGCCGGCAGAACACCGCGGATCGTTCCCCTGGCGCTCGTTACCAGGCAAGCAGCACCATGCCGGGATGCCATCCCCCCATCAGGGTGAAAGCGGCAGTCGCGGTCCCGCGGAGGTAGGCCGCATTCGCGCGGCCATTCGCACCGGCGATCGCCGTTTTGTCTCTCGTGAGCGGAGCCGAGCGGAATCCCATCGGCAGCACCCTGCCCGGGAAGATCCGGCTGGCCGGGAGCCGCCCGCGCGATGCAGCGAGCGCAACGTATTTGTCACGCTTCCACTTCCGCATCTGGCTCGCCGGAGGGTGCGAGCGAGGAGACTCCAATGCGCTGAAATGGGTGTCATCCTTTGGACGGTGACCGATCTGGTTGCCAAACGTAGCCAGATTCTCAGGACTTGCCGGGCTCGTAAGTCTCGGTGAACAGGTCACCTTGCGCAGCTCCGAGGGCGGACTTGTCGCCGCCCCGGCCGCGCAGGATGAAGGCGATAACCACGGCGATCGCGGCTCCGGCGATCGGCCCGGCGATGTAGACCCAGTAGCTGGTGAAGGTCCTGCTGGCCAGGTCGGGCCCGAAGGT
>Ga0187851_10005114_pt1 | contig 10537 bp, 7 predicted proteins | sample June2016WEW_6_10_FD_132997 | JGI IMG/M metagenome (GOLD analysis project Ga0187851, IMG submission 132997) | Peatland microbial communities from SPRUCE experiment site at the Marcell Experimental Forest, Minnesota, USA - June2016WEW_6_10 | ecosystem: Environmental > Terrestrial > Soil > Wetlands... | reverse complement strand
GTCAGGTCCAGATCTGCCGTTTTAAGCACGCGACCGCGGCGGCTGAAAATCTGCGCATTGAACACAACAAAGTGGCCGCGGTAGTATTTGCGGTAGCCGCTTTTTGAAAATGCGATCAAGCGTCCCTCGGCAAAACCATGTTCGCGAAGGACAGCTATAATTTGGTTGTGGTGCATGGATTGACCCGGAGCGGTCATAAATCCGTCCTCGAGAAGTTTTGTTTTCCGAGTTTGCTGGTTCATGCCTTTTGGTTTGCCGGCAAACTCGCGGCGGTGGCCTTTGTTCAGGCTGGCATTCCCCTTTTGGCGAAACCAACTCGGGGGTGTTCCTTGGCGCAGAAAGAGCGTCAAGCGGGTTGGAAATCTCTTCCCTTCCCCACCATCGCATGTCTTCGATGCACGCAGGCACGACCCGTGCTGCGGGCATGTGGCCGGACTTGTGGGCGTTCAATGGCCTCGCCACCATCACCGCGCAACGGGGCCAGACTGATGGAGCCATGCGGCTGTTCGAGCAGGCAATCTCGACGAATCCTGACGTGCCCAACCCGTATTACGGCTTGGGCACCCGCTACGCCATCAGCGCGAGCATCATTGAGAGCAGCGTCCAGTTGACCATCGCCTGACGTTGAAAACTCTTTTGAGTTTCCGCCTCGTGCCGTTTTTCCATCAAAAGAATGATTGCCAATGAATAAAAACAGTCTCTCTTTTTGGATGACTTTGGCCGACACCGTCCTGGATTCAAATTGCGACAAAAACTCATCCGAAACTTCCACCCAGCCCCACGGCTTTTTGCCGTGCCGCTCAATCTAGCAAAGAATCCGCTGTTTCCAGCATGTGGCGAGACGGCCGGGTTGAAGCCTTGTGTCGAGGCTATAAGGCTTGGTTGATCCCAGTCTCCTTGAGCGGTTTGCCTTCTCCGGCGCCGAACGCCCGTTCGATATCGGCATCCTGGGGCAGGAGGTGCGCGTAATGCCGCTCCACGACTCGCACATCATCTCCGAGCCACTGCGCGATCTTGAAGATCGAGACGCCCGCGATGGCCAACAGGCTGGCGAACGTGTGCCGCATGACGTGTGGTTTCAGCCAGGTGAATTCCTTGCTCATCACATATGTCTCAAAAGGCTTTCGGAAATCGTACCGGTACTTCGCGTTGCCCTGTTCCTTCTCCGGCCGCAGTAAAAACGGCCCCGGCAACTCACCCTCGATGGACATTTCCTTGTCCAGGAAATCATGGAACGCCTGGCTGAGCGGGATTGTGCGTTTATCTTTGTCTTTGGGCTTCCAATCCTTCGATCCCACGATCTGAACGATGTTCAGCCGAAGATCGAACCACTCGGGCCGGGCCTGGATGATCTCCTCCTTGCGCAAGCCGGCATGGCAACCGGCGAACAGGATGAACTTCAGTTCCACACTCGGGCATTCGCGGATGAGGGTGTCCACTTGTTCCCGCCGGCAAAAGCGCCGTCGCGTGGCCGAGATGGAGACTTTGGATTTTATGAATAAGGCTGGATTCTCGCGCAGTTTCTTTTTCTCGACCAGCCACGCGCAAAACGCGCGGATTATCATCCCGTAACTCTCAATGGTGGATTCCACGAGCCTGTCCTTGCCGCGTCGCAGCGATTTGAGCCACAACTTGATTTCATCCTCCCGGATTTCGCGGACTTCCTTCAACCCCCGGTCGGTCAGCCACGATTTCAGTATAGCGCGCCGGTTTACCGCAGAATTGCGTGTATATGTGCCGTCTTCCTGCCTTTCCGCCAGGAAGCTTTCGAGTTCCTCCGCCAGCGGATCGGCTCCGGCCAGTATCGGGTTGGCGCGGATCTTCAGCGCCTTTGTCACGGCTTCCCCTTCGTCCTCGGTGTTGAGCGGGACGCGATATTGGTGGCCTTCGTGGCTGTAGCGGTACCAAAATTTCTTGCCTCGCTGATAAATACCCTTTAACCTGCCCTTCGATGTTGAGTTGCTGCTCATATGGCTGTTTGGCTGAGTCGCAAATTGTGCTAAAAAATTGTGCTAATTTGCCGACTTATGGGGCATTTTACAAGGCTTTAGCAATTAGCACAACAGCTTTCAGTTTTGTGCGTAAGCAGTTTAACATCAAGGAGTTTGCGCGGTTAGCTCAGTGGTAGAGCATCACCTTGACACGGTGGGGGTCACAGGTTCAAACCCTGTATCGCGCACCATCTCACCATGGCCGTTTGACAAAAGAGAGACAAACAATTAACATGGAGTAAAGCTATGAAGAGGTTGATTCCCGCTGCGCGTAACGTTGAGCAGGCGTTCACGCTTATCGAACTGCTCGTCGTTATTGCCATCATCGGCATCCTGGCCGGAATGTTGTTGCCCGCGTTGGGCGCGGCGAAAACAAACGCCAAGAAAAGAATGTGCCAGACCGAGGAGCTCAATCTGGTTACGGCCATTCAACAATATTACGCCGACTACAGCCGGCTCCCGGCTTCCACCAATGCCGTGATTGCCGCAGCAAACGAAAGTCCAAATAATGCAAATTCCAACGACTTTACCTTTGGCACAATGTCGAACGGCGAGCCAATAGGACCAACGCTGATAATAACCAATAAAATTCAGACGCAATATGGCGGCGGGAAGGTATCGTCCACGTATCAGAACTACAATTCCGAAGTGATTTCGATCCTGCGCGACGACAACTTTAATCCAGAGGGCATTAATGGTGTTCAACACATTTATAATCCAAAACAGACCCCTTATTTTAGCGCACGAGCCTCGGCGGATCCCGTCCCGACCACCTCCCCGGCGCCCGCCGGTTGGCCTGTTCCTCAAAACCCCGGGATCGGATGGGATAACGTTTTTCGAGATGCTTGGGGCACTCCCTACATCATCACGTTGGATTTGAATTACGATGGCAAGTGTTTTGACTATGCTTTAAACAAGATGTACCAGAGCTCCGGTATAACAACGCCTCTGATGGTGCCGGGAGAAGCGATTGTTTGGTCTCTTGGACCCGCCAGGGTGATTCAGCCAAACAGCCCACTCAATAAGGGCTTCAATAAAAACACTATCGTGGCCTCATTTCAGTAGCGGCCCTGAGTTTTTGGCGTTTTCCTTGTTGCGCATGGGGCGGTTTCCGTGTCTCCTTTCCGGGCGATAATGGCCGTTAAACTATCAACTTTGTCGATCTGCCTGGGTCTCTGCGTGGCGGCGATCAATCTGTATGGCCTGCTCCAGCCGGCCGGATTGAAGGACATCGTCCGCAAGCTGCCCCGCTCGGTGCCCGCCGGGTATCTGTTCATGCTCTCGGCCACGGCCTGGTTCATGTGGAATGTGAGCCGCGAATCGCTCTCCGACTTCGAAGCGCTCAAGCCGTTTCTTTACACCCTGTTCATCGGCGTGGGCGTCGGCTCCTGTTTTTTTGTGCAGGATTTTCTGGCGGTGCGCGGGCTGGCGGTATTGATGTTGCTGCTGGGCAAGTTGATGGTCGATAGCGAGCGGTGGGCGGAGAGCGAATGGCGGCTGGTCATCGCGGTGTGGGCTTATGTGTTGGTGGTGGCGGGAATGTGGTACACCGTTTCCCCCTGGCGCCTGCGCGACGTGCTTTTCTGGGCCACGGCGACGGAGAAACGCATCCGGGTCGGTAGCGCCGTGCGCTTTGCCTTCGGTTTGTTTGTGGCGTTTCTCGGTTTCAAGGTGTTCTGAGCCGGCTTCAATCCTGAAGGGATTGAATCTCTCAGCCCAAGGTTGCCCCGATTCCGAGAGGGCCTACCTTGGGTGAGGGGGAATTGAATTCAACAACCCTGTAAGGGTTGAACCAACGTCCTTTTTGGTCCAATCTCCAGCCATGTCTCAATCGCTCGCGAAGATTTTGGTTCATACCGTTTTCTCAACCAAGGAACGCCGCCCATTTCTGCGCGACAAGATTCTGCGCGATGAATTGCACTGTTATCTTGGCGGGATTCTGACCAATCTGGATTGCCAGCCCATGATCGCGGGAGGTGTTGATGACCATGTTCACCTTCTGTGCGCGCTCTCGCGAACGTGCGAGGCGGCAGCGATGGTCAAGGAAGTGAAACGCGGATCGTCGCTGTGGATTAAAACGAAAGGGCCGGACTTGCAGGATTTTGCGTGGCAGAACGGCTATGGCATTTTTTCCATCGGTTTCTCGCAAATCGCCCCGGTGCGCAGCTACATCGCGGGGCAGGAGGAGCATCACCGGAAGGTTTCATTTCAGGATGAATTTCGGCTTTTGCTGAAGCGTTACGAAATCGAATTCGACGAACGGTATGTCTGGGATTGATGCAACCCTTTCAGGGTTGATGGAATATGGGCTTGGTTTACCCAGGGTAGCTCGTTCCTCGCCACCCTGGGCTGAAAGCTTCAATCCCGTTGGGATTGGCCTGTTTTTCCTTGAGGGTGATTTCACATGTCCAGTTCGTTCATTGCAAACCTGGGCTGAAAGCTTCAATCCCTTCGCGATTGGCAAAAGGGATGACATGGACCGATCATGTCATGGGAACGGCATTATTTTTCCTTAAGGGTGATTTCACCCTTCCAATCGGGCGGCAGCGTCTCGTGGCGGAGTTCTTCAATTTGGCGGAGGTAGAAAAGGGACGGCCCGTCTTTGGGGCTGAGTTCCAGCACGCGTTGAAAAGCCGCTTCCGCCGCCGCAAAATCCCTGGCGGCCAGCGCGGCCAGCGCGCGGGCAAAGCGTTCGCGCAAGTCGCGGGATTCCGCCTCCTGTTCGAGCCGTCCGGTCAGTTCGTGGACGCCCACCGCTTTTTCGAAACCTTTCAGGCGAAACAATCCCAAATAACGCGTAATGATTTTCGGGCCGGCGACCTCCTGCGTGTCGGAAGTGAGGAGGACGCGGGTGCCCGTGTATTTGTTGAGACCCTCCATGCGCGAGGCGAGATTGATGTTTTCGCCGAGGGCGGTGTAATCGACGCGGGTCATGCTGCCGAAGTTGCCGACGTTGGCCACGCCGGTGTGCAGGCCGATGCGGGTGACCAATTCTTTGCCATTCATGAACTGGGGCGGCTGGTCCCGGAACCGCAGGGCGGCCTCGCAGGCGCGGAAGGAATGGTCGCTTTGCAGTTCGGGCGCGTTCCAGAAGGCAAAGATGGCGTCACCAATATACTTGACAACGGTGCCGTCGGTGGCGTGGATGCAGTTATGGACGGCGATTTGGAAATAATCGTTCATGGACCGGGCCAGGTCATCCGAATCCATGCCCTCGGAAATGTTGGTAAAGCTGGCGATGTCGCTGAAGAGGATGGTGAGCAATTGCTTTTCCGCGCCCGGTTTGAGGAGCTTGGGGTTGTTGGCGAATTTCCTGACCAGCTTGGGGGAGAGGTAGAGGGAAAGGGACTGCTCGACCAGCTTTTTCTCAACGTAAAGCTGCACACTGTTGAAGGCAATCGACCAGACGAGAGTCAGAGGGATTTGGATTACGGCGACAATCAACCAGGGAAACCAATAATGAAATTTGGCGAACGCAAAATAATCGGCCAACGCAATCAGGCCGATGCCAGCAATAGCCCAGAGGGTCGCCGCCAGCGGGCGCGACAAAGCCAGACCCGCTCCAAAGAGAATGCCCATAAAGATAATGATCACTTGCTCGGTGCGGTCCGACAACCGATTGAGCCAGTCACCCCGCAGCAGATTAAGAAACGCTGTCGCCTGGACCTCCACTCCCGGCACGAACTTGTTCTCGTTGGCCAAGTTGGGAAACGGCGCCGGGTATTCGTCCTTCCGATCACTGAAATCCCTCGTAAAAACCCGTTGCCCGACAAAAACGACTTTGTTGCTGAAGAAACCGTCCGGAACGACCGGATCAACCTCCAACGCCTGGTACAAGCTGAGGAAAGGAAGGACTTTGTCCGGACCGTAATAATTGAACCAACGGGTGCGAGTCCATTGGCTTTCAAGCTTTGTGATCGGGGCCCCCAGGAAAGCCGCCGCCGCCCAACTCAGACTATGATACTCATCCTGCTTGGAAAAAGGAACGTGTTGGCGGTTGATCAAGTCGTCTTCGGAATACATTTCAGCAGTGCCCACGCCGGCGGTGACTGCTTCCAGCGCATCAAAGGGGGGGATAAACTGATTGAACATCTTGACCCCAGGCACGCTCTGGGAAGGGGGGACAGAGTCGGCCGCCAGTATTACCCTGCCGTTTTTCTTCACGGCTTGAATCAGTGCCTGATCGGCTGCGGCTTTGTCCGGGTTGGCGTCGCTGAAAACAATATCAAAGGCAACCGCTTTGGCCTTTTCCCTGGTCATGCGGTCAATGAGGCGCGCATAGACGGCGCGATCCATATGTGTATTTAAAGGTTGCTCCAGCGCGTTATAACTTGCCTCATCCACGTAAACCATCTCCACCTCGGTCGGAAAAATGTAGGGGCGCACATAGAACGGGATGTCGTAGCTCAGGAAAACCAGCTTATGGCCGAGGCTTGAGCCCAGCAGCAAAAGACCGGCGACAACGGCAAGGATTGCGCCGATGACCGGCCCCGTTAATTTAGCTTTTAATCTCATTGCCGGCCGATTGACTCATGGGCCGGCTCAGAAATTGAATTTAAGACTGGCCATCAGTGTCCGGTTGCGGGCTTGTTCGAGGAAGTAGGTCACGGGATCGACGTTGTAACCCTGGTTGAAGATATTGACGAGGCCGATGGCCATCTCGATATGCCGCCGCGGGAAGCGGTAGCCCGCGTAAAGGTTGAATTGCCAGAAATCCGCGCCCGGCTCGGGGCCGGCCACGGAGGACTGGTTGTCGGCGTTGTGCTGCATCCACCAATTGGCCTGGAACTGGCTGAAGAAGCCGCAGGGCACGTAATAATTGCCAAAAAAGCTCATTTCGTTCAGCGTCGAGTTCTCATGTTGCGGGAAGGTCTGGCCGGTGGAGGGCGAGAAGTCATTGACAGAAAGATCCACGGCGGTCAGGGAATAACGCGCCCCCACGGAAACCTCCTTGCCGATCATCTGGTTGACACTGGCGAACAGGTCCCTTTCCTGGAAGTATTGCGACTGGCTGAATTCCGAAATCTCCACGCCGCTCAGGCCGCCGGAGTACGCGCCGATGAGCTGGTTGCCTGTTGAGGACAGAAGCTGGGCCTCGAGGTCAAGATAAGTTCCGGTGGAGAACTTGTGATCGACGCCCAGCCCATAGGATTCAAAGACGAGGCCCGGCGGAGTGCCAAAGCCGGTGGATTGCGGGATCAGGCTGCGGAATGATTGATTGAATCCGGCGAGCTGGCTTGGCTCAATGGTTGTGCTGCTGTCGTTGATCAATCCGCCCATGGAACGCGTGAAAGCGGCGCGGACGCGGGGGCCGTCCGGGGAGGTCCAATCCAAGCCGACTTTTGGCGAGAGTCGTCCCTTGTCAGTTTCCTGGCTGGAGAGTGGCGGCTGGCCGAGGTTGAGCGGATAGCGCTCCCAATCATAAGTCAGGCCGCCGGTGAGTTTAAGCGAATCGGCCAGGGTCAGTTGGTAGTAGCCGTAGGCGCTGAACCGTTCAAACTCGGTGTCCACGGTTGGCACGAATGGCAAGGCTGGCGCCCCACCCAACAGGGCGGCGGTCGGCGGAAAAATCGTATTGGCCGATTGCATGCTTTCATTCTGGTAACGCGCGCCGCCGATCGCGGTTTGGGTTTCGTTTTGATAAATGTGCTGCAGTTCCAATGAGTTGAGTTCCGTCGTCCTTTGCAGCGTATCGGTGCTGATGCCGTCGCCGGAGGCCGGAGTTCCGAATATCAGGACAGGAGAGGTATAGAACCCGTCGATGGACGAGACATGGTCCTGGAGATTGCGGTAGAGGAAGAGCGTGTTGTTGCCCGTGCCCCAGTCACGATGGTAACCTACGAGAACGTTCGGGTCCTGGACTTCATATTCCTCCAAATAAGGGTCGTATCCGCCGGACGTGGCTGTCTTGGGGATGTTGAAATCGTAATATTGGAATGGATCCCCGGCCTTGAGTTCCGTCCGTTCCACCTCCAGGAAGGCCGTGTCTTTGGGCGTGATCTGGTATTTGACCTCCGCCGAGTAATCCGAATTGTCTATGTAATTATTGGGCCGCCAACCGGGGTCGGTGTAGTAATACGCGTTCAGGGCATAGGCCATGGGGCCGAAAACACCATATTGCGAACTGTTCTCCAACCAGGCGCCGCGGCTGAAGAATTCCGTTTCCGAGGTGACTCCAAAACCATCGGCCGCGAACAATTTGGAGTACTCCTGCTGGGAGACATTTTGGGCCAGCACTCCCGCGCCCACCGGGGAAAGCAGGTTGGCCATCAACAACTCATCTTCCCACGGCGTCTGATAGCGCAAGTCCTCCCGCTTCGGGTCCTGCAAGGCGTCGTAAGTCTCGGAGAGGAACAAATGGGCGGAATAATTGGCGTAATCCTCCTGCAGTGCCTTGGTCGCCTCGCGCACGGCCACGTCGCTGAATCCGGCGTCCTCATAAACCAAGGCCAGGTTGGCGCTGCGCACGGCCTGGTCCTGGTCGAGCAAGAACTTGGAGCGAAACACGGCCCGGTTGCCGTTCAAATCTTCGGAATGCTCCAGGTCGTTAATGGCCTGGTTGATGCAGTTAAGCTGGTCGTTCAACAAGGCCGTGTAGAGCCAGGCCGTCGGGTCGTTCGGATCCAGTTGCATGGCCAGGCGGAGTTCGTTGGTGGCCAGATGCGTGTTCCAAGAATACTGGAACGGCCGATCCAGACTCCATCCTTTGCCCAGGTAGCTGCGCAGGAAAGCGCGGTTGGGCTCCAAGGCGGCGGCGGTTTCCAGGTCCTGGCGGCCTTCGCTCACATGGTTGCCCCGGATGCGCACCAAGCCGCGTCCCAGCCAGCCGTTGGCAAGGGCGCCGTCCGTTGCAATGGCTTGATCAAAATAGAGGCCGGCCTGGCCGATCTTATTCTGCGCGCTGAGGGCGAACCCTTTCAAAGCCAGCGCCTGGGCGTTGCGGGGTGAAAGCGTCAGGCCCTTGTCCAGCGCGTCCAGGGCCGGTTCGGTCTGTCCAAAGCTGAACTCCATTTCCGCCAGCCGTTCCTGGGCGAAGCCCAAGCCCGGCGCTTTGGCCGCGGCGCTTTTGGCCATGCTCAGGGCCGCAGGCAGGTCGCGGTGGGCCTGGGCCTGATAGGAACCCGCCAGAAACTCGGTGGCCAGGGTGCGCGGCGCGGTGCGCGTCCAAGGCTGGCCTTTGACTGACGCGATCATTTCCTGCAGGGCGCCGGCCAACGCGGTTGCGCGCGGCTCGTGGTTCGTCTCCTGCAACAATTGCAGCGACCCGTCCACCTGCCCGACCGCCAGCAGCAAAGCGGCGTAATAGACCCGCTCGGATTCCGACGCGGCGGCGCGGCCTTCGGGATACTTGGCCAGGGCCTGCAATAAATCCCCATTGCGATAAGCGTCCAGCGACGATCCCAGCGCGCCTTTGGTGTCCGCGTTCAAACCCAGTTCGTCCGGATCCAGAATGGCCGGATAATACAGCGTCCATTGGATGATATTGACGGCATCAATGAGGGGCGCTTTCTGGGGCGCCTGGCCGGGTTCGACCACGGCTTTCTGGCCGGTTTGGACCTGGAGAGAGCCCTGGTTGTTGGTCAAATCGACCTGGCCATCCAGCAGCGCCAATTCCATCCGGCCGTTGCCGGCCACGGCGAGGTTAAATTCCGTTCCCCGGATGGCCCCCGAGGCGGATGGCGTGCGGAATTGGGTTTCCGACGGTTTGTCGCGGTTGAAGAAATAGGCGGCGCCGGATTCCAGATCGAGGGCGGCGCGCGCTCCGGGCTGTTCGGGCGGCTGGATTTCCAGCGTGGTCAACTCATAAACGCGCAACACGCTCAAAGTGGAAAGCCGCAAAGTCGCCCGGCTGTTTTTGCCCGTGCGAAGACGGTCCCCCAGCCTCAACAACTGGTTGGTGTGGCCGGCGGTCCAAACGGTTTGGCCGCGCGGGGCCACCTCCACCCTGCCTGAAACAGTCAAGAGCACGGCGTCGTTGGCGCCGCCCTGCGCGACCTGGCCCCGGACAAAAACGTTGCTTGACAAGCAAGCCAAAACAACGAGCGGTCCTGCCAGCCATCTATAAGAGCAGTTTGTCAATCTCATGAGGGTTTACTTGATTGCCGCGGAGTTTATGCTTTTGGCCTGTCAAATGCAAGCAAATCGTGCGATGGACTTAATGAGCGATAAGTTATTGATGGGTGGCAGGTTACGGCAAACCCCGCCGGACCGCCCCGCTGGTTGGGGCTCCAGCCGGGCCGGGGCATCAAAAGATGAGGTTTTTAATATGAGCGAGCCGTTCCTCCGCACGGTAGGGTTATACCCCATGGCGAAGACTCGGCGCATTATTTAATTTGACACAGCGAACGACATGATCGTTTTTAAAAAGACACGGTTTTGCAGGCTGTCTGCCGAAAGAGGAAAATTGGAGATTAATTTGAGGAATTATGAAAACAAAAACATTAATGCTTGGTTTGCTGTTGACGGGTCTGGCCAGCGCGGCCCTGGCCCTCGAGCCGGCGGATTTGGACACGCGAATCCGCACGCTGACGGATAAGTTCGAAGCT
>Ga0187851_10005113_pt1 | contig 10540 bp, 9 predicted proteins | sample June2016WEW_6_10_FD_132997 | JGI IMG/M metagenome (GOLD analysis project Ga0187851, IMG submission 132997) | Peatland microbial communities from SPRUCE experiment site at the Marcell Experimental Forest, Minnesota, USA - June2016WEW_6_10 | ecosystem: Environmental > Terrestrial > Soil > Wetlands... | reverse complement strand
GCGATCTTGCTGAAGCCGGCACGCGACAGCTGACGCAGCCGTTCGTGCAACCAGTGGGGTTGTAGAACTTCACCCTCTTCACTCCTTCACTCTTTCACTCTCCTCACTCTTTCACTTTCTTCACTCCCTCGCCACTATTGCCTTGATTTGCTCCCGCACCCTGTTTGGTGTTTGAATGTAAACCTGAGACAGGGGTGCTCCGCGCGTTGTGGGGCTGAGAAATACCCTCGAACCCGATCCGGATAATACCGGCGTGGGAAGTTTTCTCCGACCGAGCGGCATTCTTCCTCACATCAGCCTCCTTTGTTTCAGAAGTACAAGGAACAAGGGAGTCGCATGCACGCAGCCGCCCTCGCCAGCACCTCAATCGAAAGGATCGGCCGAAGTTGTTATCTTGCCGCCGTGCTGATGGTGTTGACCGGCGGGTCTAGCGCAGCTGCAATCGCGCAGGCGGTTCAGAAATCCCAGGAAAGCCCAGGCCGAAGCGCACAAAATAGCACTCAGAGCGCGGCTCCGGCTCCGCAAAAGCCTGCTCCTGTCACCACAACCATCGTCGTGCATGGCGAGGTCGAGGATAACTACCTGCCTGAGTCGATCACCGTTGGTACGTTGGCTGGCGCGCCGCTCAAGGAGGCGCCTCTCTCGGCATCCGTAATCACACGCGATCTGATGAACGATCAGGTTTCGCGTCTGCTCTCTGACGTGGTGAAAAACGATGCATCCGTCGACGACGACTATGTTCCCGTGGGCTACTACGGTGTCTACGAGATTCGCGGATTTCCCATCGACCTCGCCACCGGCCTGGAAGTGAACGGCTTGCCCATTGCCGGCGAGCAGGATGTGCCGCTCGAAAACAAGCAAGCGGTCGAGGTGCTCAAAGGCATTGCCGCCGTTGAGAGTGGCGTCGCCTCAGCCGGCGGCCTCATCGACTACGTGACCAAGCGCCCCGCCAACATTCAAGCCATCGATCTCGCCACCGATCAGCGCGGCACAGCGTTCGGCGCCGTCGACCTCGGGCATCTCTTCGGCGGCCAGAAGCAGGTGGGTGCACGCATCAATCTAGCCGCCGAGCGCATTGTCCCCTACATGATCTCGACGACCGGTTGGCGCGGGGTGGGGGCGGGCGCTGCCGACTGGAAGATCTCGGCGAAAGCAATCCTGAAAGGCGACTTCGAGTATCAGCATAAAACTGAGCGCGACGGCAGCGGCTTCCAGTTGCTTGGCGGCACAATGCTGCCCGACATCAATCGCATCTATCGCTCGACGATGCTCGGCGATCAACCGTGGGGTCCGCCCGATACGTACGACGTCTTCAATACCGGCGCGCGTTTCACTTACACCTTCTCGCCGTCCTGGAGCGCCTTCGCCGTGGCCGGCCTGAGCCATTCGCTCATCCAGGACAACGTGCTGTATGCATACGGATGCTACTACGAGACGGAATGCGACGATGGCACTGCGCCGCCGTACTTCTTCGCTCCCGACGGTACATACGACGTCTACGATTACCGTGATCCCGGTGAGTTGCGCATCGACGGTGAAACGGAAGCGGTGACGACCGGCCACATTCGCACCGGCGCCGTAACACAGGATGTGACGGCCGGCGGAGTACTGTTTCTGCGCAGCGTTCATCAGCCCGGCTACTACACGATTCAGAATCCCTATGATCCAAGCGGTATTGTGCAGGATGGCGCGGTTTACACTTACGTTGGATCGGAAAATATCTACCGGCCCATCGCTCCCGTTCCGCAGGAAACCCCCCTCCAATCCGCCGGTCCGCGCCGTCTGTGGGAAGACGATCATCAAGCGTCCGCAGTCATCGAAGACCGGATTCATATTCCCGGCCGCATTCAGCTCATCGCAGGTGGCCGCTACGACTCGCTGCGCGATCACAACTACTCGCTGTATGCGACGAGCCCCGCCACGCCCCCGGCCATCACCCACAAGCCCGTATGGCTGCCGCAGTTCGCCGTCACATTCGACGCGGCGCGTAACCTGACGTTCTACTCGAACTACGGTGTTCTGCTTTCGCTCGGGCCGGAAGGGCCGTTCTGGGTCGATAACAGCAGCCAGTTTCTTTCGCCCTACTTCACCCGCCAGGCCGAGATCGGCGCAAAGTACGAGCCGAACGGGAGCATTCTCGTGACTGCGGCCTTCTTCCGCATGCGCGCGCCGTTTTTCTATCCCAAGGTGATCCAGGCACCCGACAGCTTCTGTCCGGCCAGTATCTTTGTCACACCCGGCGATCTCTGCTTTGAGCAGGAAGGCAGAGAATCCCACAAGGGTGTCGAGTTGAACGCCGAAGGCAAAGCCGCCAACTGGCTGCGCCTCAACGCCTCGGCGGCCGCGATGGACGCCGTCTCAACGGACACCGGAACACCGTCATTCGATAACAAGCAAGTGATCAACGTGCCCCACCTGCACAGCAACATATTCGCCGATGTGACGGTTCCCGGCGTGCGCGGCCTGCATTTGATGCCTGGCTGGGGCTACACTTCGCGTAAGGAGGCAACGCGGGACGACACCGTGAGCGTCCCCAGCTGCAACCTCATCAACTTCGGCGCGCGCTACACACCCGGCGGCGAGCAGGGCCGCGTCAGCTTCCACATCTACGCCAACAACATCACCAACAAGAAATATTGGTCCGACACAGGAGCCAGTTACGGCGACACTTTTATCTGGCTAGGCGCACCAACCACCGTTCGACTCGATGCGCACTACACGTTCTAGAACTGGCTGCATAAATGCTGTTTTGAAAGGGCACGGCTTTAGCCGTGCCGTAATTGCCACATAAATGCTGGGCTTTAGCCCCTGAGGGAGGTCCCGGAATGCTCGCAGGGGGATTTATGCGACCGATTCTGGAAAAGATGAACGAAAATGGCCGCTGCCCGCGCAGCGGGCAAAAGAAGGTAGCCCTGGCGCGAGCCTGGTTAGGAATTGACATTCGATGCCGAGCCCGCTTGAGCGGGCGTAAGATCGCCGGCACACAGTTCGCAAAATGACCTCAATCGCAAAATCTCATGGCATGGACGGCACGCTGGTCGAGCCCGACTGGGAACCGCTGACACATGCGGAATTAAGGCCGCTGTTCGCGCAATTTCCTTCACTCGGTGAGCCCATCCGGATCGAAACTGTGAGCCCGCGCCCATTTTCGGCCGCCGGCGCGATCACCGCGCAAAATGGCCGTGCTTTCGTCAAGCGCCATAACCGTGTTGTGCGCAATCGCGAAGGTTTGCTCGAAGAGCATCGGTTTATGGCGCATTTGCATTCGCGCGGCGCGCCTGTTCCGTTGGTTCTTGCATCGGCGGCCGGCGAGACTGCCATCGAAATCGGCGACTGGACCTACGAGATTCACGAAATTCCCGCCGGCGCGGACCTCTACCAGGAAGCGCTCTCGTGGACGCCATTTCAATCTGCTGCGCACGCGCACTCCGCCGGCGAAATGCTCGCGCGCCTCCATCTAGCCGCGCGCGGCTTTGCAGCGCCTGCCCGCAAACCGCGCCCGCTCGTTGCCGGCTTCACGATCTTCGCCGCGTCCGATCCGGCAGCGGAGATGGAGCGATACGTTGCCGCACGCCCTTCGCTCGGCGGTCACGAAGCCCTGCGCGTCTGCGCGAATCGAGCCGTCGACCTTCTCGCTCCGTTCCACGCGGAGCTTCTGCCACTCCTCCCCGCACTTCTACCGCTGTGGACGCACAACGACCTGCATGCCTCGAATCTCTTCTGGAGCGATACAAGCCCGTGCGCTTGCGCCACGGCCGCGATCGACTTCGGTCTCGCCGACCGCACCAACGTTGTGCACGACATTGCCCACGCCATCGAGCGCAACATCGTCGAATGGCTCACACTCGTCCAAGACCCAAAACAGGTCCCGGCTGTCCACCTCGACCATCTTCAAGCCCTTCTCGACGGCTACGAATCCGTCCGTCCGCTCTCGAGCGAGGAGCGCGCCGCCCTCGCGCCCATGACCGCGCTGTGTCATGCCGAGTTTGCTCTCTCTGAAGCGGATTACTTTCTCGGTGTTCTCCGCTCCGAAGAGAAGGCGGCAATGGCTTATGATGGTTGGCTTGTCGGCCACGCGCGCTGGTTTCGCGGCGCCGGCCGAAGGTTGCTCGATGCGCTCCGCCGATGGGCGGCCGGGCGCGAAACGCGATCGAAGGAGGTGACTGCGCGATGATCTGGACCTCCTTCTCGAGCTACCTCGCAGCGCACGGCCTCGAGCTCGCCGGCGTCGTGACGACGATCTTGGGCATCTGGCTCACCACGCGTCGCCTTATCATCTGCTGGCCGGTCACGCTCGTCGCGACGCTGCTTTACATGGTGGTCTTCTATCGCGCGGGACTGCTCTCCGATGCGCTCTTGCAGATCTTTTTCGTCGCTTTCACGCTTTACGGCTGGTGGCATTGGTGGCGCGGGGTGCGCCGGGAGGGCGCGGTGCGCGTCGTTCCGCTCCCCCGTTCCAGCCTTATCGCCGCCCTCGTCCTCGGCATACCCGGCAGCTTCGCGCTGGGAACGCTCGCCCGGCATCTCCACGCCGCATTGCCATATCTGGACGCGGTGCTGATGAGCTACAGCCTCGTCGCCACCTGGTGGCAGGCACGAAAGCACATCGCCAACTGGTGGCTCTGGATTTTCGTGGATGTCATCTACATCGGCGAGTACATCTACAAGGACCTCTGGCCCACCGCGCTGCTCTACGCGGGTCTGGTAGGTCTCGCCTTTCTCGGCCTGCGCGACTGGCGCCGCGCCGCTGCCGCTTCGGCCTAAAACGACTCGAGATTTACTCTTCGTTCCCACCTGGTTGTCATCCTGAGCGGAGTTTGCCGCACTCTCGCGGCAAACGGAGTCGAAGGACCTGTATTTCGCTCCCGGCTCCCTCGATCCCTGATTTTCGATTTTCTGAGCCCTGTCTTTCCGTTCCCTGTTCCCTAATCTCTGATCGCTGCTTTCACACCGCCGCCTGAACGGCCGGGTTGCCCCATCCTTTCCGCATTTTCAGCGGAAAGGGTGGGAGAGCAAGATCGCTCACTCCGGAATCGCCGCCTGAACCACATTCTTCAGCGGTTCACCTTTCATGTAGCGCCGCAATTCACCGGTGACGACCTGCAAAGCGCGCGGCGTAAACTGCGGCGTCGACGCACCGACATGCGGCGTGATCAGAAGATTGGGACAGCTCCACAAGGGATGTCCTTCCGGCAGCGGTTCCGGATTGGTCACGTCCAACGCGGCGCGAATCCGGCCTGACCGGAGGGCCGCGACCAATGCGTCAGTATCGACGATCGGGCCGCGCGCTGCATTCACCAGCAATGCGCCTTGCCGCATGAGCGCCAGTTGCGGCGCTCCGATCAAACCGCGAGACTCCGCCGTTTCGGGCAGGATCAGGATCACAACTTCGGCTCGCGGCAGTAGGCCGTCGAGCTCGCTTACCGCCTGAACCTTGGGGTCGGTTCTCGCGCTTCGGGCAACGCGAATCAGCTCGACGTCGAACGGTGCGAGCATGCGCTCGATCTCTTTGCCGATCGCTCCATAGCCTACTAACAATACCGTCTTCCCCGTCAGCTCTTCAGCGAGAACCGGCGGGTACAATTCCTGCCCGCCGCCGTGGAGTTGCGCGTAGAGTGTTGCGGCCTCGAACCGCCGTTTCCACTCACCTGACTTTTGAATGTCGAGGTAAAGAGGGAAATACCTCAACATGGCCAGAATCGCCGCCAGAGTCCATTCCGCGGTGGGCACATTGTGCGCGCCGTGTGCATTGCAAATGGTCACATGTGGCCCGACCGTCCCGGGAATCCACTCTGTTCCTGCCAACATCGACAGCACAAGCTTCACTCCGTGCAGATGCGGCCACGTCCTGATGGCTCGCTTGGGATAGAAATCGGGGATCCAGACATCGATCTCTACGTCGTGATCCAGCTTGTCTGACAAGGGGATCAGGTCGATGCCATCGGGAAAGCCGCGCAAGAGGTCTGCGTTGATTGCGGCTGGATATCCGACTCTTAGCATGGGGATGAATGAGCCCAGGTTCGGCGGGCGACTGATTTGTATGCTATCGCAAGGCAACCGTGAGCCCGTCGTGAATTTCCATTGACGGCCACCAACCGGAACGCGACACTGTCATAGACGCCGCTTCAGCCTGGTCTGAACAAGCCAGCAGCTTCGCAATCCGATTGCATTCATGCGCCTCAACGCCAAGAAAACCTGGTCGCAGCACCAACTCGCAGCCAAATTGCGCATGGAACGCGGCGGGAAACAAGGGCTTCTGACGTTCGAGCGGCAAAGGCTGCTCATCGACGCCGCCAAGACCGCGCTGGCCGCGGCGCTCTGTTGGTGGCTCGCGCTGCGTTTTGGCCTGCACGACGGCTATTGGGGATCGATCAGCGCCATCATCGTTCTGCAATCGAATGTCGGCGCCACCGTTTCGGCCTCGCGCGACCGCATCCTCGGAACTCTGATCGGCGCATTGCTGGGCTTTGCCTGTTCTGTCTTCGGCGTCGCGCCGTGGAATTACATTCTGGCCATTCTGCTCGCGGTCATCGTCGGCGGTCTGCTGGGATGGCGCAACAGCGCACGACTGGCATGCGTCACCATCACCATCATCATGCTGGTTCCGAGCCACGGCCTGCGCTGGAGCCTGGCGCTTGACCGCGTTGGCGAAGTCCTGCTTGGCATCGTCGTGGCGTTGCTCGTGAGCACGCTCGTGCTGCCCGACCGTGCCCGGGTGTGGCTGCGCGATGGTCTGGCACAGGAGTTTCTCTTGCTGGGAGCGCTTTTCGAAGCCACCCTTGAAGGCTTTCGCGGCCCGCCCTCGCCGAACCTGTCTACGCTGCGTGAAGACGCGCAGGCTTTGATCCAGGGCAACAACCAGCTGCTCGAGGCAGCCCGAAATGAGCCCAGCAGCCCGGGATGGCGCGAGGGCCTGAGCACCTTGTCGCAGTTCGGGCGCTCGCTGTTCGATGCCCTCGTCGCCCTCGAGTTCTCAGTCAAAGACAGCCACGAGGATCGCTTCGCCCAGCAGTTGGAGCCGTCATTGCAGCGCCTTGCCGCCGATATTCGCAGCGGATTCCATTACATGGCGAGTTGTGCCCACAAGTGGCGTTTCCAGGTCCCGGCGCCGGGAATCAATCTCGAGCAGGATATTGCCGATCTTGAAGCGCGCATGGAAACCGTGCGCCACACCGGCGTCGGCTATTCGCAAGCCGAAATTCTGCGCGCCTACGCGGTGCAATTGCACCTCAAGCAGATCGCACGCCTGTTGAGGGCAGCGCGCATCGAAACCTGCGAAGCCGTCGGTGAGCCCGTAAGGAAGATCGAGCCTACATGAAGCGTGAGCCGCCGAGGCTTGAGACCGGGCGGACCGGCTACAGAGCCATATCCGCCCGATTCAATTGTCTGGTGAAGTTGCAACGAAATTGAGCCGCGGGAAGCCTTACCTGCCCTGCATGTCGCGAACGGCCAGGTCGAGCTCATGTTCGGCCGCATGGAGATGCTCTTCGGCCTTGGCGCCGTGGCCGTGCATGTCGTAGTGATTGGCGGCGCGGGCGCGGTCCATCTCGTTGATGGCTTCCGTCACGTGCCGGTGGACCGCGTCCAGATCGTGCCAGTCATGCACCTGTGCCATAACCAGCGCGCCTGCGGCAAACGCTACCGCGAGAGCAACAGCCAAATAGAGTTTCTTCATCATCCGTTTCTCCGTCCTTTCTCGATTACTTAGGGGAATTGGGTGCGGGCAGTCTGCCCGCAAATACCCTAAATCAGAAACACCCTCGCGAAGAAGTAGTTTTTGATGACTCAGGTAACTTTTGTGGATCGAGCGGAAGACTGGTGATCGCCGTCAGATGAAGGACTGGCAAAGAGCAATCTGAGCGTCGCAAGGTGATGAAAGGATGAAGGCCGGCGCGCGTGGCATACTCATTCCCATGGGTCCCCATCACATTCCATGGGAAGCGCTGATCTTTGGGATCATCAAGCTGCTCAAGGTCTTCGGGTTCATTCCAGGCGCGATTGCCGCCTTCGGCGTGCGCAAGCTCTACCAGAAGTGGCGCCAGCAGAAGGCTATCGCCGGATGGCCCGCCACCGACGCGACCATCCAAAGCGGGCAAGTGCACAAACAAGGTTGGCACACCTGGGTCGAGCTCACTTACACCTACTTCGTGGGAGAGTATCGCTCCGGGACCCACGTGCATAACTTCCGCCGCGAAGCGCAGGCCGACGAATTCCTGCGCCAGGTAAAAGACAAGCGGGTACACGTGCACTACGACGCCGGCCATCCAGAGAAATCCGTGATTCTCGATCGCGATCTGGAGATGGTTGCGCTGCTGGCGCCATCGTACCGGTGAGGGGACCGCCGCTCCCCATGGGCTATGGCCTTCGTTGGTCCCTGCCTTAGATCAGCTCCACGCCCCACAGATCGTGCAGATGGATGACACCTTCAACCCTCTGCTCTGAATCGACGACGATCAGCGACGTAATCTTGCGTTCTTCTAAAATCGCCAGGGCTCTTGCCGCAAGCTCGCTCGATACAATCGTCCGCGGATGGCGGTTCATAGCATCGCCGGCCGTCTTGCTCAGGGCCGCGCCGCCCTCGCGTTCCAGGAGCCTGCGCAAATCTCCATCAGAGATCACCCCACGTAAGTGGCCGTCCTGCTGCACCGTCGTGATGCCGAGCTTTTTCGACGACATCTCGAAGATGACGTCGGTCATCGGCGTCGAGGGCGCGACTACGGGGATATCATCGCCAGCGTGCATCAGGTCGCGCACCTTGGCCAGTTGCTTGCCCAGTTTTCCGCCCGGATGAAGCTCCGCGAAATCCTCGGCGCGGAAGCCCTTGCGCAGGCTGACTGCGACAGCCAGCGCGTCGCCCAGAGCCAGCATGGCAGTGGTCGAGGCCGTAGGCACAAGATTCAGCCCACAGGCCTCGCGCTCCACCGAACAATCGAGCGCAACGTCGCTTGCAGCGGCGAGAGTCGACTGCAGGTTGCAGCAGAAGCTGACCAACGCGTCGCCCTTGCGCTTGAGCGTAGCCAGCAGGCGGAGGATCTCTTCGGTTTCGCCCGAGGCCGACAAAGCGATGACCACGTCGCCGGGCATCAGCACTCCCAGGTCGCCGTGCACGGCTTCCGCAGGGTGCAGAAAGAGAGCCGGCGAGCCGGTGGAGCTGAGCGTGGCGGCGATCTTTTGCGCAATAATCCCGCTTTTGCCCATGCCGGTTACGACGACGCGGCCGTTCTGTTCGCCGCAATGAACGATGAGATCGACGGCGCGGGCAAACCGCTCAGCCATCGGCCCCTCGAGGCGGCCGGCGAGCTCGTTGAGCGCGGCGGCCTCGGTGCGAACCAGATCCGCCGGGCCGAGGTGCGTCGGTTCCCGATCGTCAGGTTGGAGTGGGCTCATCGGTTCTTGATGGTAACAAAAGCGGGGGTCAGGTTTCAGGGTACAGGGGTCAAAAGACGGGAGCGACGGGATACGAAAGCCACGGTTTGGCTGCTCATTCACCTCTTCATTTTTTCACTCATTCACTTCTTCACTTCTTCACTTCTTCACTGGGTAAAATAGACACACGAGGTCCATCCCGATGCGGCGCAACACGTTGGTGTTATTTGCAGTTCTGGTCATTCTTGTTACGTTTGCCTGGGCGGGCTGGGCCAATTGGGAGTACCGGCAGCAGGCCGCCGAAAGACTGCTGGCTGGGGCCGCAAAAGGCGAACTTGTCGCTGTGCCTGGCGGCGACTCGACGCAGTATGTTTCCCCGCTTGACGGCAAGCCGGCGCCGGCTTTCGCTCTGGAAGACCTGAGCGGCAAGAAAGTGTCTCTTGCCAGCTACCGCGGCAAGGCCGTGCTCGTAAATTTTTGGGCTACATGGTGCGGCCCGTGCAAGGTTGAAACGCCATGGCTAGTCGAGTTGCGCGACAAATATGCAGGCCGGGGTTTTGAGGTTCTAGGCGTGGATACCGAGGCCGAAGATCTGCAGCCGGACGACAAAGCCGGCTGGGCCAAAGACAGAGCGGCGGTTGGAAAGTTCGTCACCGAGGAGAAAATGGACTACCCGGTGCTGGTCGATGGCGACAGCATCGCTGAGGCGTACGGAGGGCTCGACGATCTGCCCGCCTCATTTTTTGTCGACCGTAACGGGAAGATCGTGGCCGCGTCAGTGGGGCTAACCTCGGAAAGCGACATCGAGGGCAATATTAAGAAGGCACTGGGGCAGTAAACAGGTCAGCGAGTTAGCAAGTGAGCAGGTTCGGTGGGGCGAAGAAGGATCGAGACAAATGGAGCGGCGCGTCGCACATTCGGTGATGGTGCTTGCTGTGCTAGCCGTGCTGACAGCACGCGGGCAGGTTATTTCGCCTGGAGCGCAGAACCGGCCTGCGATCGCCAGGCCCGATGCGGTCACCTATCTCTTTCCGGAACAGGTGAGCATCGCCGCGGGAAAGCCGAGCCAGGTGGCGTTGCATTTCAGGGTCGCGCAAGGGTTACACATCAATTCGCACACGCCGAACGAGGAGTATTTGATCCCGACCGACTTTTCGATTCCCGCGGATGCGGG
>Ga0187851_10005112_pt1 | contig 10541 bp, 7 predicted proteins | sample June2016WEW_6_10_FD_132997 | JGI IMG/M metagenome (GOLD analysis project Ga0187851, IMG submission 132997) | Peatland microbial communities from SPRUCE experiment site at the Marcell Experimental Forest, Minnesota, USA - June2016WEW_6_10 | ecosystem: Environmental > Terrestrial > Soil > Wetlands... | reverse complement strand
GTCGGCGATTCAGGCGGCGACGGCGAACCCGGCCCATTTGCTGCAGCGAGGCACTGTTTGTTCTCAGGTGGCTGCGGGCCAACCCGCGAATTTGGTTCTCTTCCGGGATGAACCCGAAACCCTTGAAGTCGAGAGGGTCATTTCGCGAGGGCGATGCGTCTACCCCGTTTAGGCCGGCTTTGAACCTGCTCGCCGCCAGCCCGGATTTCTCACCAGGCATTGAAATGGCGGGGCTTTACGGGCGGCGGAAAGACTCGTTGGCGCTGTCATTATCAGCACCACCCTTTTATCCCTTTGTCAGCACCGCCCTGGCGCTCGGCGCGCCACCCCTCCTCATCTGAGGAGAGGAGTTCTTTCTTAACTCCCCTCCTGGTTCAGGAGGGGTGGCGCCTTGGGCGCCGGGGTGGTCGTACGCAGCCGCGCGGTTTCTAAGGATGGAAACCCGTCGCGCCATTGTTTGCAAACCCGGTCCGGTGGGTGGGTTGCGTGGACCGAGGGAAGGCGGAGAGACAGGAGATTCAGGCCATAGAAAAAACTCCCTTGACCCCGTTCCATTAAGACCAGTTTAGTGTATACTCCACCTACGGGGTGGGTAGCTCCGAAATTGCAGACAACTTGAGTAGCAGTATTTGCGGTGTAAGCGAAGTTGCGAGACTTGATGCCCAGGCTCCCGAGACGACGGCCACGCTTCAAGGCGACTCAATCCCCTCCCCGGCGGGCAAGATTCCTTGAAAACAAGTCATCCCTTAGGCTTGGGAAGGGGTTCACGTCATGAAATCTTCCTATCGCCCACTGGCATTTCCGCTGGCGATGCTCTCACTCGCCCTTTCGCTAGGGTCCCACCAAACATGGGGCGCGACTCCGCCGTCACCTGCCGCTCCGGACAGTGCGGATAAGTCTGCCCCCCGAAGCCCCGAGCCGCCGTCTCCCACGCTGGCCCTTCCAGGTCCTCTATCGCCTTTTCTACGCCTGGCAGCCGTTAGCCGTCAAGTGGCGCCGGAAGAAGTATTACCCCTCCTGTCCCACCAAGTTGTGTTGGATGGGTACGGTGGGTCAAGCCGATCCTCCTCACCCACCGAGTACTTGATCCTGGTCCGACGATACGTGGATCAGGCGCGCGAATTGCAGTCCCTGGCAGGACCGGATGGCAACATTCGCGTTTCCAATTGTGAAGATGCCCAGCGTCTCTTAAATGTGATCGGCTACAGGCTCCGCCAAAACTGCGGGCCGCAAGCCACCCTTGAGACCGGCAATGCCAAGCGGGCCTTTACCACCGTCGATTCCGGATTCCCTCTCACCGCGTTGGAAAAAGCGCTGCAGAGCGGCCAGCCGTTTGTTTATCCGTATAGCAACACGCAACTACCTGTGTTGTTTGATGCTGACGCCTGGATGAAAAACGATCGAAGCAAGAATCACAAGGATTTGCTGGACGCGCTCTTGGGCGATCCGGAGATGGCCCGGCTTTACTGGTCGCTGGCTCAGATCGACGAAGAAACTCGATCCGCGTTGCGAGTGGCTCCGGGCATCGAGAAACTCTTACCCCTCGCGCCCCTGCTGGACTTCTATGGCGAAGAACTCCGCATTCGCTCAGGGCGTGTGCTGGTCCCTGGGGGACCGCAGGCAGAATCGGCATGGGAACATTTGGTCGGCGCCAGCCCTCATTCATCGGCAGATTTCGTGATCAAGCTGCTCACCAAGGATGACGGGTGGCTGGCTCCTTATTTTGACGCGCTATCACGCGTGAGCGGGTCCCAGCAGGCGTATTTTACCGAGCCCCAGAACTTGGAGCGGTATTACCTGGCCCTGCGAGGGCGCAACATCTCGACCGGCCCGGCGAAATCGGTTTTCCGTCCGGACCCCGGACTGCTCTTGTTAGTAACCAGGACGCTTCTGGACCCGGACGGCCGACCCCATGTGCCGGGAAATCTGGCGATGTGGGTTGAGATCCTTCGTTCGGAAAACGATTCCAAACTCGCCCGCGACTGGTCGAAAAGGATCGCCCATTTGAACACTCCGGAGGAGTTAATCGAGGCTCTGTTTGGACTCTCGCGCGCTTACTCGACGAAGGGACCCCTGCAAATCTATTTGGCGCTCAGCGAAATTGACCGCGCCCGTGGCGGCGGAAACCCTTTGAGTCCCCAGACGGCCCTCCTGCTGGCAAGGGACTTCAAGCGGTACAGCGATGAATACTTGACGTTTGCCGAATTCCATACCCTTAACGACACGTCCATAACCGAATTCATGAACACCGCAGAGGCCATCGATCACATTGCGGATCCTGCCGTGCGCGCCGAGGCTTTGGGGATTTTTCAAGCCGAGGCCGGCCTCTGGCAAATCCTCGCTCGCCAGGGACATATTCTCCCGGCGGACCAGAATACCTCCTGGCAGCGGGTTTTTCATCCCTTTGCAACCATCCCTTCTTCCCCTGAGCTTTACGATGCCACCCGAACGTCCCTCGCCGAACTCATGCGCGCTGCCACCGGGAAACCCCAGGTGTCTCAGGACACGATCATCGAACTGGTGGCGGGGCCCCATCCTACCAGCCCGAGTCGCGCCCAAATAAAGGAAGATATCGCCGATCGCATCCGGTCGGTCCTGGAAGCGCAGCGCCTGGTCTCACTCGACACCTTGCTTGGATTGGGAGATGGCCTGCCCCTCGTGGCCCAGGGAAAAGCCAAACCGGAAACGCTGGTTCCGCTCGCCGAAGAACTTCGCGAGTTTGAAATGCCCAAGCCGATTTTTTCCACCGGCGAAAAAATCGAGTGGACAGCCGGACGTTTTGGCGATGCCCACACCCAGTTCGAGATGGATACGAACATCGTGGAAGCCCTCCGCACTCCGGAATCGCCCCAGGAAATGGCCAACGCGCGCGGCCGGCTGGTCCCTTTCCTGCGGGATTTCCTCACCGGCCTGAATTACGCCTACTATGAGCCGCCGGGGGCTCAGATGCTGCACAACAACCCCCTCTTCATCCGGCGCCATGATTTCTCCGGTGACTTGTCGCGGGGGTCGGAACCTCCTTGGTCTTTGCCGCGGACCGTCGGCCGCGGGGATACCTCCGGGGGCGGCGTGCGTCTGACCGGCGGACTTCCCGACCTCCCTTTCGTCCTGGCGGAGGTTGAGCAAGAGTTCATTGTTCCGAAAAACGTCCAGTCCCTCATCTGGGAGGATTTGGTCCCCTCCCTGTTGACCAGCGCGGTCCTGCCGCGGTGGTGGCAAGTGACTCCCAAGGAGCTTCATGCCGTCGCCCTCTACCAAAGATTCGGCGAAGAACTGGTGACCAGCGCTGGGCAGGAGCCCAGCCTGCGGGAAAAGGTCGTGGGCACGCTCGCCAATCGCATGGTTTCGCGGAGATTGGGGCAATTGGAGCGGGATCTCGACGCCGGGCACGCGGACGACGCCATTCCCCTCTTAACCCCAGCGGAGACCTTCTATCTGGCTATCGAGTTTCAGCGCCAATATCCGGCGGAGATGACCCGCTGGGGGAAAGCCGGGGAGGAACTTCAGATGCTCTCACATGACGACCCCGAGGAGATCAATGAGCAAAGGCTTTCTGAGGATTTCGGCGTCCCCCACCCCAGTCTGGCGCAGACCACCGGTCGCGAACTTCTCAATTTAAGACCTTTCCCGACCTTCCTTGGTTTCTCGAGCTACCTGCTGGCAGAGTCTTGGGAATCCAACAATCTCTATTGGGCCCGCTTGGCCGACGAAAAAGGTTTGCCGCCGGAAAGCCTTCATCAGTTGGTCCCCGCGCTGACGCGTCGTATGGTAGAAAATATCTTCGCGACCCACTTGGATGATTGGCCCGCCTTGTTGCGCGCTCTGCGGGAAACGGGAAAGGAATTTCGAGAGGGCAAGCTTGAATCCCTGACCAAGACAAGCGCGCCTTCCCCGCTATGAAGCTGGTCCGGGGGATGCAGGAGGGTGATCTATGGCAAAGCGAATCGTTTTGATATCCGTTCTGTGCCTGGGGTTTTTCTCCGGCGTCAAAGTCTGGGTGGCGGCCCCGCAAGATAAGCCCGACACCGTCTTTCACGTCAACGTCAATATGGTGCAGTTGGATGTGGCGGTGACCGATAAGAAGGGAAATTACATTACCGGCCTCAGCCCCTGGGAGTTTAATATTTACGAAGACGGAATTTCCCAAAAGGTTGCAACCTTCGGCGAAGAAAATGAGGCTCCGCGGCGGTTGGAGGATTATCCCCGCCAGAGCGCCGCCATTGGCGCGGATCCTCCCACGAAAACCGGCAAGCAGGCGCGCGACGGGGCATTCCAGCCCATCATCCGGAAGGAAACTCCCGACCGCGCCGCCTCCATGGTCGTGGGAGCAAGTGTCTTTATCCTTTTCGATACCAGCAATTACATGTACCGGGGATTTGTCTTCGCCCAGGATGCCATTGCGGATTTCGTCCGGTCGCTCGACCATCCCTACCGGGTGGCTTTCTATTCCTACAGCCGCAATTTCTCCCGCATTTGTATGCTCACCCCGGACCGCTCCACCGCCCTCAGCGGAGTGCGGGAAACCGTAGCCGGGGACGATGCCGCGCTCTATGACGCGCTGCTAATGACCCTCAAGGATGCTTCCCAGTTTTCCGGCAGAAGAGTGATCGTGGCCTTTTCCAACGGACCCGACAATGCCAGCATGGTGGCGCCGGAGGACGTTCGGGAATTGGCCCAAACCGAGGGCATCCCCATTTATATGATTAGCACGCAAATGTCGCGCCTTGATCCCGTCTCCACCGCGGTCTTCGGGCGCATGAGTTCCAGCACCGGCGGCAAATCCTACTTTGCCAAAGACTGGCAAGACGAGCAGAAGGCCTTCGCTGCCATCCGCGATGACCTTGCCCATCTTTACACCCTCACCTATTACCCTCAGCCTAATCCCAATTTTGGCTGGAGGAGCATCAGCGTGAAACTGGTGGGCTCGAACTTTAAGGATTACCGCGTTCGCGCCCGGAGCGGCTATCGACCTCGCGCCAACCGGCACTTCATGCAGGCCGCAGCTACTCCCTGAGATGTTTGTTCAAAGTGCCTCCAATAACCGTCTCCACCGTGAAGAGGTGGATATCGGACTGAACACAGACGCGAGAACAATCTCAGAATGACAGTGCCGACGAGGTTTTCCGCAGCCTGTAAAGCCCCGCCCTTCCGGCAGCGCCCAAACGTGGTGAGAAGTTTAGGTGAGCATCTTTTCTAATCATGCCGCCCGAGTTAGCGCAACTTCAATTTCAGCTCGGGGCATTGATCATGCTCAAGGAACAGGTGCCAATGGGGGGCTGGAAACGAACGCCAGAACAATCTTGGACGGAACGGGAACCCCATTGAGGGTGGCGGGCATGAACCGCCAGTCGCCCACCACGGCCTTGGCCTCCGCCGTGAAAGGGGCGAGATCACGAACCACTTTTACGTCGTCCGCCTCTCCCTTCGGGCTCAGGATGACCTCCAGGACGACGGTTCCGGCAGCGGTAGCGTCACCCCGATACTCGGGGAGGGCGGCACGAAGCACTTCCGCCGGTTGAAACTCCGCCTGGATTGCCGCGTCAGTCTGCGGTTTCAGCTCGGGGAGAGTAAGCGGAGAGGCAAGCGCACTCGGCGGCCGGAAAGTAACCGCCACGGGCATTCTGGAAACAATGGGTTTGCCCGCCAATGTTGCGGGAGAGAATTTCCATGCTTCTACCGCCTGGACCGCCACTTGCGTTAAGCAGGCAAAATCCCGGCGGACCTCAACCACCTGGACTTTTCCCGATGCAGTTATCACGGCGTCCAACACTACGAACCCAAACGGCACGAAGCAAAGAACGGGAAAAGGAATCTCAGCAACCGAAAGAGTTTCTGCCGGCTGGAACAGAGGCTTTGGTCCCAAAGTTTCGGTCTGCGCGATGAGCGCGCGAGCACTTCCAAGAATCATCATGGCAAGGAGTAATCGCTTCATAGCAGGACCCTGCTTAACGTCTCTTCTAATAATTCAAACCCAGAGCGGTACAGGGTGGGTGGCGTCCTTGTTGCCGTGCCCCCGCCAAGTCCGATGGGGTTGAAAAAAACCCTGCACGCCCCACCCGCGCCCCTCAAAAAATGAAAACCCCTTTGATGTAATCGCCTGCCATCACCTGCTGCTCGGAGAACACCTGGCGGAAATCGTCCAGCCGAAAACGGTGGGTGATCATGCCTTCCGTGCGGAGCACGCCGTCGCCCACCGCCAGCGCGGCGGGTTCTATAAATCCACAATTGTTTCCCGCGCCCAGGACGCGGAGGTTGGACACCAGCACCGAGTCCGGTGCAAACGGCAATGCCTCATGCTTGCAGAATCCGGCCAAGACTAAGCTGCCACCGAACCGCGTGAGGCTGACCCCCAGCGGGACCAGGGGAGCGTGCCCGCTGGCTTCAATCACCATGTCCGTCCCTTCCGGGTGCAGCGTCCTGGTCAGGGCCTTGAGGCGCTCGGCATCCTCGGCAATCTCGCACGCTCCCCAGGATTTGGCCAAGTCAAGACGCTTGGGCCTCTCGTCAAGACACAGAATTCGCCGCGCTCCCGAGGCCTTCAAGACGGCCAGACAATTCAATCCGATCGGACCCATGCCGAGAATCGTCGCGGTAAAGCCCAGGCGGGCTCCCGCCATGGAAGCCACGGCGATGGCCACGCCCAGTGGTTCCAGAAGCGCTCCTTGCTCAAAGGAAATCGAGTCCTTGAGGGGATACAAATTATGAACGGGGGCCAGAACGTACTCGGCGTAACCTCCGGGCGGGCCGAATCCGATCTGCCGATATTCGCGGCAGCGCCGCCATTCTCCCCGCCGGCAAAAACCGCACTTCAGACAGGTAATCTCATTGTCCGCCACCACCTTCCGCCCCACCCATGCCTGGTCGGAGGGCGGGCCGACTTTGTCAACCACGCCACAGTACTCATGCCCCGGGGTAAGCGGATACTCCACCGTGTGCCGGCCTCGCAACAGCTCGAAATCCGTCATGCAGATTGCCGCCGCTCGCACGCGAATCCGCGCCCAACCGGCCATCGGCGCAGGATCCGGCAACTCCACCAGGCTCACTTTGCCCGGTTGTTCAAAACGAATAGCTCTCATGGGCGAATATCCCTCATGGGTTGATGCGCTAGAGTCGAAGCGCCTTTGCCCTCGAAATTGGCATCGTGATGCCGGGCGGCGCGGGCGTGACATCCGGTCGATTTGCCTCGCGCCGCAATGCGCCACCGACACAGCGGGGGCAGTATATCACTACGCACACGCTGGCCGTGCAGCTCCGGTCCAATAGTAATGTTCCATCCCTTCATGGCGAGACCCCTCTCTTGCCCTTCCCCATGTCAACCTGAGTTGGAAACTTCCATCCGCAACGTGAAGTGCCCGTAGCGCCGACCTCCGTGCTTGAGGTCTGCGGCCATTCCCGAAGGAAGGCCCAGGAACCCCAATTACAAGCGTCCGCGCCAGCGCACATTTCTGGATCAACTCCTTTCCTTTCAATAACTCATCCCGAAAATACGATAAGTTCTTTATTTTCAGGAACTCATCCAGAGCGATTTTCTATCACGTTTGTTTTCAATAACTCATCCAGACGACTCTTCATTTTTAACATCTTTTTAGGTCAATGCCTTTCTGGGACCTTGATGAGCACCCGCAGCGCAGACCTGCGGCCTTGGTGTCTGGACTTTTCCGCCATGAAGAACAGATGCCCCCCAGCTCCAGGGGCTGGCGCTTCCAGTCTTATGATGAGCATCGTGCCCGGACGCGTGGGCGCCAAGTGGGCGGCGCGAAACCGCACTCGCCCAGTGGGAGTTTAAGGCGCCATGCAACCGCCTCTCATTCGCCTGACTGGCGCCAACTCGCCTTTCGTTTGTCGGTTTCATCCTCGGGAACATGCTGCCTCCCTACGCGCGGGGTTGGGGCGCTTGCAGCGGTTAGGGATAACCTCGCGCCAAGCCCCTCTACACAAGAATAATAGCCTCCATCCTATGGTAATTCTAATGGGCTATGACGTCAAGTGATTTATTTGCGGATAGGAGGAGTGGCCGGCACGCATCATGTTTGCGCCGGCACACCCAGAGATCAGAATTTTCCGGCGGCAGGAGGGGCGGGAGATTTGAACAAGTTGGGTGCGTAGCCCGGACCCCTCACCACGCTTGGAGGGTGCAGCCGGAACGGCAGGGCTAAAAGTCGCGCGTCCAGCGGATGGTGAGGAGGTTTGCCTGGAAATTATTGGCGGTAATGATCTGCTCGATATAGTAGGTGCGCTGAAGATCCAGGGACAAGCGTCCCGCCTTGGGGAAATTGACATAAACCGTACCCGTAACGAGCGGCCAGGTGAGGGGACCGTAGGCAGGCGGCTCCCCGCTGATCTGCCCGAGGCCGGTGGAACGATCAAAGTTGCCGGTAAGCTGTAAGCCAAAATACTTGCTGGGCTTGGCTTCCACCCCTGCCTGCATCACGCGGTCCGCTTCCTGATCCCGCAGGAAATCATTGAGTGGCGCCGTGCCGCGGGCATACACGATGTTCCCCGCGGCAAAAATACTGTCATAGGTGTACCCCGTAAAAACTGAAAACCGGTCATTGAGGGTATAGGTCAAAGTCACCGTGTTGGAGTGGACATTGTCCTGGAAACTGGAATCGATCAGCTTGTCGTTGGTGAGATTCAGGTCATCTTGCAGCGATACCTTCTTAAACGGCTGGAAGCGAGTAATCAGGTGCCCGGCAACTTCCGTGTGCGGAGTAATCGCGGTAAAGGACGAGCCGTTGTCAAAGGAGTGGACGTCACCCCGGACGCTGAACATCTTCGAGGGTTGATAGCCGAAGCTGAGTTCGGGCCAGGCGGTTTTGGTTCGCAGCGTTATTTCGGGATCGATGACTCCGTTACTGAAGGCCTCCACATCCGCCTTGAGCAGCCGAACCCCCGGGCGCAGCGTAAGCGATGGGGTGGGCGTAAAAAGCATGCTGAACTCAAAATCACTCACCCCGTCCCGCCAGACTTCGGAGTCCGTGCCGGAGGAAGGTGTGGTGAGGGTGACCGGCGTGGCCGACGTCGGATTGGTGACAATGCTCTGTATACTCCCGAAATTCCCGACACTGTTCGTACTAAAGCGGGAGTAATGGTAGTCCGCAATGATCTCCCACCAGTCTTTGGGCTTAAAGGTGAGGGTCTGGTACAGGATATTATCCGGTTCAGTCACCATAGCCCGAGCCGTCTGACTGACCGTATACGGTGCATACGCGCCGGAACTGTTGGGGGCAGTGCCGTTGAATGACTGGTCGAAAGTGGCGGGCCCCTGGTAGCGATAATAGATGTAGCCGCCCCGCCATTCGAACTTGGGAAGCGGCTTCCCGGTGAAAGAAAACTCGCTGATAGGAGTCGTGAGCCGCCGGTACTCCGACTGCGAAAGGCTGGTGAGCGGCTCCTTTGTCGAGCTCGCGACGGGATTGATGCTCAGCTCCGGGGAGCCGACATTATTCAGACTCACATTTTCGCTAAACGTCTGGTAACCCAGGTTGTAATGGAAGGTCCACGCGCGGTAGGTGTAGTCGATTCCCCCGGTAAAACGATTGGTATCATCGTTGATAGGCGCATAGAGTGAATAGGGATTGGCGCGCGCAAACGTGCCCCAGTAAGAGGGTGAATCGAAGAAATCCAGCGACTCCGTGGTGAAGGTAGGACCGCTATCGGTGGTACGATAGTAATCGAAGTTGAAGCGAAGATTGTTGGTGGCGTGCAGCGTGAGGTCCGCCGAACCGAACTTGCGCACCGTTCCCCAGTCGTGATTGTCGGTGAGACCGGTGGAAAGCCCCGCGCCCACCGCGGCGATGGGCAAAACGACATTGTCGTTTTGATTCGAATAAAAGTAACTCTGCCTCCAGTTCGCCCGAAAATCATAGAGCCGGTTCTTTTTTACGGAAAGTTGCCCCATTTCGAAAGGCTCGCCTCCCAGCCCGCTGACCGAAAGGGAGTAGCTGTCGGCGAAGGGATTGGCTCCCTTGACGGCCTCGCCGAACATGTTAAAGTCCATCAGGCGGAACCCCTTATTGAGGTCGGAGAGCTCCTGAAACATGGGGACGTAGCCCTTGACGTCGTCGAACCGGTAACCGACCGTCACCGACCCTTGGGTGTTGAATCCGCCCAGGGTGAGGGGAGTCTCCGCGCCGTCCTGTGCCACCAATACGCTACCGGAAAGCAGCAGCCCGGCCAGGGGGATTAGTAATTGTTTTCCAAGTCTCATGAGATCTCCCCTTCACCGCAAGAAATCCGGGTCAAGTTCCGAGCCATGGATCTGGACATGGCAGCGGGTGCACTCGCCACTGGTTTGAAAGCCCAGGCGGCTGTGTGGAGTAGCGGCCTGAGCGTGGAAGCCGGAGTGACATTGTAGGCAGAGCATCCGGCCTTCCCGCCGCACGAGCAACATACGATTGGTACTGCCGTGGGGATTGTGGCAGATCACGCAGCCTTCCACCCTCACAGCCGCATGCTCATAAACATAGGGCCCGCGCTTTTCCACGTGGCACTTGACGCAGGTCTCCCACTGGGTGGCATTCAGGCTGGCGCGATTGATG
>Ga0187851_10005111_pt1 | contig 10543 bp, 5 predicted proteins | sample June2016WEW_6_10_FD_132997 | JGI IMG/M metagenome (GOLD analysis project Ga0187851, IMG submission 132997) | Peatland microbial communities from SPRUCE experiment site at the Marcell Experimental Forest, Minnesota, USA - June2016WEW_6_10 | ecosystem: Environmental > Terrestrial > Soil > Wetlands... | reverse complement strand
TTTTTGTTATAATCTCCATCAATTGAGGACATTGAAAATAAAAAAAGTATATTGAAGAGAGCGGAAGCTATCTTTAAAATCAAAGAATTGAGAATAAGTAAAGCCAAAAAGAAAAATTAAATAGAGAAATTGAGGGGAAGATCTGAGAAATTACTGCTAAGAAATAAAATCCGAAGTTTATCGAAATCCTCCATACACCAAAAGCAACCAAAACAACGACCAAAACAATTCGTTGATTTGTATACCGCTTTTTTACCCTATAAGGACCTAAGTCAGAACAAAGAGAATATGATAGTAACCACGAAACTGATAGAAAGATATTACCTTTTTGAATTGACATGTTTGAAGATGTATACGAACTTTTTTCGAAATTTTAAGTCGGATGAGTTAAAACATTTGTTAGTAAATTTGTAATAGTTCCCTATTATATCATCAATCTAAAGTGCTTTATTTTATTAAAATTTGAGCTGGACATCTGTTTCAGATGTTATACGACCGAATGTCATAATTAGATATTTTTTATGAATTTCATTTGGTTCATAAAATTGACCTTATCTAACTTATTAAATTTAGGAGATTCATTTAAGTTATAATATTCACTAAATATAGAGCATTTCGGTGAACCTCTTACATTCACGAGTGATTTATATACCATCTATAAGCATATGATGAAATTTAGGAGTCTATTGAAATAGTCTATACAATAGTTATATATTCGACATTCTACAGACGTACAATGTAATAATTTGCTTGCCTATTTGATTACAATTAATTCAGTAAAAATTAGATTAATTTTTAAGCTAAGGTCATGCTGAGAAAATATATGGCATTCTTGTGTACATCCGCAAGAGGTGGGATATATCTACCACAAATGGCTTTTAGATCAAACGAATTCTCCTCTCACTTCCGATCTCTCTTAAAAAGGAGGTTTTCCGAATTACAAAACCTATAAAAGCCTGTTCACTTGAAGATAGACATATTCAGGAAATAAGCCTTAATGACCCTTATACAGTATCTTACAAGGGCATTTATGCAGTCTGTGATGCAAAAAATGAATATGCGGAAATAATCGAGCACACTAACTGCTTCAGCGGAGCAGCTTGGTCCCTTTACCATTACTCAAAAGCGCCCCTTGTCCTGAAAGCCCGTTCAACTGGGAATATGATCCGCTATTTCACGAAAACTGGATACTCAAAAATTGAACTCAAATCATCAGTCTTAGCCGCAGGCATCGAATCCGTTGTCATACGTGAAAATGAAGTAGAGATTACCTATACCGGGTTAGGAGGCGGAGGTGTAGGTGCAACCCGTTGCAGAGCATTTGCGGATGGAGTTCTCAGTTACAAGATTTCAGATTCAGGGGGAGAGAAATGCGCAAGAGGGACTATTGTGGTACCCCGTAGAGACCGTATCCTCATAGGTGTCGATGACACAGATTCCAAGGATGTAGGTGCTACCTGGACCCTGACTCATAATATAGCAAAGGAATTGGATTGCCATGAAGCTGTTTATCTCTCACATTCTCTTGTGCAGCTCTTCCCTGTCCCAGAAAGAACTCAAAACTGCATGTCTACAGTGCTTGAATTTGGCTGTGTGGACCAGAAAACAAAATTAGTGTTAATAGAATCTTTCAAAAAAGCACTTCAGAAATATAGTGCCTCTGACCAGACTGGAATGGTTGTTCTTTCTGATTTCTATGCAAGAGGGCTATATAGATTCAGCAATCGCTGTCGAATTGAACGGGTCTTGAAAGCTGACGCTTTGCACTGTATCGAAGAGAACGGCGTGGAAATCCTGCTTGAAGGTAATGGGATAATAGGAGCACTTGCCTCTTTACCCTGGTTCGGGAAGCCTGAACAATCTATAATTCCAGGTACTGAAATCAAAATTATGAGAATGCAAAAAATTAAAGATGGCATTCAATTGGATGAGAACCAATAGATGACTGTATCTGTTAGTTGTTGATCAAATACGAAAAAAAGAGTATTACCTAGAAATTTAGATAAAAATATAAAATTTCTTAAGCTCATGCATTTAGTAACTCTCCGAGACTATCTTAAATAGTAACCGTAAAATCGGGATCTCATAAAGAATTTAAATCCAAAATATTTTATATTCCAATAAGGGGGAATAAGCTTGAAAGAAAAAGCATTAGAATGCACCGGGTTCAAAGCCCTTTACCTTGCAGCGCTTGACAGTAATGTCAGCCTGATAACAGGTGTCCCGGGGTACCCTATAAATTCCATTATGAAGCTTTTTTTGGATAAAACAACTGAAAAGGGAGTTATAGAATCAAAAACCGCGATTTTCAGAGTAGGTCATTCCGATAAAATGCTCAGTTCAGCTTACAGTGCCAGATGGCTCACAAATGAAAAAGTTGCCTTTGAAATTACTCTGGGAGCATCAATTTCTGGGAAAAGGGGCCTGGTTATTGTAAAGCACGTTGGAATGAATATCCTTTCGGATCCCCTTATAACCTCGGTCACACACACCATAGGAGCTGGCCTTGTTATAATTGTAGGGGACGATCCTGGAGCTAAAGGCTCACAGAATGAACAGGACTCCCGCTGGTACGGCCGGATAGCTGAGATAGTAGTGTTTGATCCAACTGATCCAGATACTGCATACAGGGCTTTAAGAAGAGCTTACGATATTTCGGAAGAGACAAGGACTCCGGTTATCCTGAGGGTCACCCAAAGCTTAGGAAAAAGCGAAGGAAAAATAACGCGTCTACCCAGATCGTCATCAACTCCTCCTGAATTCGATCGCTCTATTTGGAAAAACCGGATGGGTATAAAACACCAGCTATTTCATTCCAGAGTCTACCCTTTAATGGAAGCTGAAGCTGAGAATACTGACTTGAATAGAACAATAATGATGCCAGAAGAAGAAACAGAATACAGCCTAGGATCTAGAAGGATAGGCATCATCTCCTCGGGTTTTACGTCTTCAATAGTGGAAAAAATGCTGAAAAAACGAGACATTTACTGTGAAATTTCTCATCTGGCCCTTAACATTGTAAATCCACTTCCCATTAGAAAAATTGGAACATTTATTAAAAATAATCAAAGATTACTTGTAGCCGAAGAGTCCGAACCTTTCATAGAAGAACAGATTCGGATCGCAGGCAGAGTATGTGGAAAAAAAACTGGTCACATTCCATATGGACAAGTTACGTCTGAAGATATAGAATTTGCCCTTGAACATATAGACGAGGAGGAAGTTTCAAAATTTACAGATACTGCTTCTTTCAAATTCCCTACTGAAGGAAGGATAACTATCTGCGATAACTGCCCATATCTGCCTTTGTACAATTTCCTCAGTAAGATTAACGTGTGGATTGCGGGAGATATGGGTTGTTCTGTTCGTAGTGCACCTGAGCCCCTCGCAGCAGTTGATGTTAGCTTTGCCCTGGGCTCTGCAATCTCTGTTGCCTGTGGATTTGAGAAAAAAAGCATTGCAGTAATCGGAGATTTTGCATTGGCACACTCAGGCATCCTGGGACTCTTAAATGCCGTAACTTTCGGATGCGACATGCTTGTACTCGTACTCCAGAATGATGTTGCAGCAATGACTGGTGGGCAGGAAGCCCCTGATATAAGAAAAGTGGTGGAGACAATAACCCCTGACGTTTCAGTCTTCAATATCGATGAAGGAAAAGCATTGGAAAAAATGGAGATTGAACAGGAGGTTGGATATAAAATAAAAGAACAGATCCTTAATCCCGTGCTTTCTGAACTGATTCAAACTAAACTCGCCCTACCTGGGATTTCTGTAATATACTTAAAGGGAAAATGCAGAAAATATTGATCATTGAGCCCTTTATATTATATTATCCTTTAAGTTTTTTAAATCAATTTTTTAGCCTGATTTTTTTCAACCAGATTGACATGAAAATTCATAAGTATAATATAGTCCTCACATATTCTCCGAGTCCTCTCTCCATATAATTGTGATTTCCAATAATTATTTTTATACGTGTATCAACTGAGACTTCCTAAGTCTCAATAATCATCCTCTTGAGAATTTCTCTCTCCTAATGCCCATTTTCATCCTCGTATATTTTGTCATTTGTAGTCAAGTGCCATATAATTTGGCAATTTCCCTTGCTAGAGTAATATTGTCTTTGCTTATCCAATTGATTTCTTCTTCCGGTTAAAAAAATTCTTTAATTTGCTATTTTTTGCTGCTGCCTGAGAAATTTGCGTTAGAATCCTCCTTGCTACTTTGATCCCCTATTTGTGACTCTGCAGCTGTAGAATTTATCCTCTAATTGGTATACTTTTGGAATAACCCAAGCCACGAAACAAGCTTATCTACGAAATAAAAACCTCTAAAATTGCCTGTTGCAGCAATTAGAATTACCGCGTCAACTTCTCAAATATCTGAAACATACATTCAAATTTTCACCTCACATTTATACTTATGATAATTAATCGATTGAATTCGGTATTTGTTGCCATTTTCATTCCATTAACTTATTCATTTTTGGAATTTATTTGTCAATTTATGTTGACTATTGACAATTATTTAGGAGTTAATTGTAACGAAAACAGGCATATAGCTTTGGTTTACAGAATAGGAAGACTAGGTTTGAGATTTAAATCCCAGAAAAAGCAACTTAATAGCAAGAATCATAGCTTGATAAAAAAAGTAGGGCAACATAGATGACCTTAAGAAATGTCATTATAGCCCTGGAAATTAGGTGACCAACCCTTTTAAATTATACATAGAGATTACATCTATTAACATGAAATTAGCAGCGATAAAATATTGTTTGTATAGTTAGTGAGATGATCAACCCGATTATTTCAGGCTTATTTTTTCCTAACGCTTAACTCATTCTGTTACTAGACTGAGCGAATGTAGTTTTTGTATTGGTAAGAAAAAGATACATCATCAACTATATTTTACATACATGGTGACATACCGGCCAGTTTGCCAAAATTTACCATTAATTCAACTAGAAATCAACTTTAATCGATTTAAAACCTAAAAATAAAAAAAGTGTTTTATTGTTTAATTGATGCATAGGTTTTTGCTATAAAATCTCTGTATTTTTGAGAGCTGGATCTATTCATAATTGTATGGTTATAAAAAGAATTCATTCAGGTTCTTCAAAAAGCACAGGATATTCTTCTTTTAATAGTGTGAGAAGCTCTTCATCTAGTTTTGCATTATAAAGTGTTTTCATTTTAGAAAGCTGGAAAAGCGATAAACTCTGAGCCTCTTCCAGGTCAGCTCCTTCAAGGTTAGTTCCTACAAGATGAGCCCCTTCAAGATTAGCTGATTTTCCTTTATTTTAAATCGATACAAAGATAATTTATTATATTTCTTCTATGTGTTTCTAATTCTTTTTTTCCACATCTATTGGGGCTGCAGCCAGTACTTCGTTATTCATCTAAATTATAGATCATTTATTGGATCTACAGCGTCCGCTGTGACCCACCTTAGGCGGATGAAAATTAAGGGAATAAAGAATATGGGCGCCGAATACTTCAGTTTTTCAGGAATTCCTGTCCATGCGGCCAACTTTCCTGCTATATAGATCGAAAAATATACGAAAGTTCTAATTTCGATAACACCAAAGTAAGCCCTCAAGAGTGTTAATGAAATGAATATGACTCCCGCATTCCAGATTAGTTTTCCAGGGGTTTCAGATTTCTTTATCGGGAATGGGAATACCACATAAAAATAAAAAGCATTCCTATATACCAGAGTAAATCATCTGGCTGGATATACGGATATACCAGCATTTGTAATCTCAGGATATGAACTGCTAATGAAGTAGCTGTGAACTTGTGCCAGAAGTGAAAATTAGAAATAATAACATATGAAAAAAGAGCTAGTAGAGATAAAGGATAAATCCTTAAGAGTCGTTTTTTATAAAATGCTTTTATATTTGGTACCGGTGTATTATTTCTATAAAGTGCATATCCAGAAATAAAGGTGAAAAGTGCAAGACGAACCGACCTAATTAAGGAGCAAAAAGTCAGGATTGTGATGAATGAGAATTAGCATCATGGCCATGACTCTTATGATATCTATTTCCATTAATTTATTAGTATGCATTTCTAGCATTCTTTATATACTATCAATCAAAAAAATTGAAACATATCCTACTCTATATAGGATATTTATCAATAAGTCTCTTGGCATTATAGCGCCGCACGCTCTTGATAACAACTAAATTAGCATGAATTAAACTACTAACTTTGTCATCTTCCGACCCATCCACTAATTTTTGAGTTCAAATATCAGTGTCCTTTTTGTTCTGTTTAATATTTGTTTTCGCACCTGGAGACTCATTAAAAAAATGAATAAAATTAACTATTTATGAAAATGGTTAAACTGTTTACGGATACAATCTTTAGATTGTTGATATTTTAATTCGCTTGCCCATGGTAAATGAACTACATAAATAAGATCGCTAAATATGGAAATTTAGCTAAAGTTATTAAAGACAATTTAATACTAAATGATATAATATACACAGAAATATACTTACTTATCTTTATTCAGCATTGTGCTAAAATCTCTGAATTTTCTAAGTCGCAAAACTAACATCTCACCATGCTACCTTATATCCGAAAACCGTATCCTGACACTCTTGACACAGCCCAGAACTCTTGAATTCTCGCATGAACACTTCGTTTCTGAATTCACCTTTGTTAACTCTCTCTCCACAAACCGAACACCTATAATCTTTAAACATCATAATTTTTGGCCAAAATCTTAATTTCTTTATAAAGCGGTTTTCTGCTCTCTCTGCGCAGGATGAACATCTATAGTCTTTAACCACTGTAATTTTTTGCCAAAATCTTAATTTTCTTAGAAAGCATTTTTTTCCTATATTCATACCCATCACCCATATATTAACACTCTATTCCTTATGTCTCGTGTTCAGTCGACGGGAACATCGCAGAAACACAACCTTCAAGTAGCTCCTCATACAATTTTTTAAAATCAGATAAAAGGATCAATAATTACGTTAGTGCATATAAAACATAGTTTGTTTTTACATCCGATTATGAGATCATTACTCCCAAAGTCTTATAAAATATTGAGAATTATTGGTTACTATATTTCTGAATATATATTAGAGAACATGCACTCTCTACTTTTTAACATATTGGCACGTGTTTTGTAATAAATTTCCATCTGCTTTCTTTCAAGTAAGCAAAAGATTGGCTCGTATAGACAGACTCCTACTTAAACCAGAGCAATGTAATACCATCAGTATGTTTTGTTATCCAACTTGTGGATAGACAGCCTGATTTCACTAATGCATCGCCGTCATTCAAGAGTACACCAATAGTCTGTTTCCCATGGTATTTATCCTTCAAATTTTATTAAATGTTAGAACAATTTATTTTTCAATAAACTTGCTTTAGCAAGAGCACACAAATATATAGATATATTATAATACAAAGTTTATTACTTGACTTTGTCACAATTGTTATTTTAAATTAATTGTAAGAAAAATAATTTTTGAATACAATTTATTTCCCAATAAAATTTAATTATACGAAAAATAGGTTCTAAACGAAAAATAAATCCACATAATATTTAATTATATGAAAAATAGTTTCTTAACAAAAATTACTCTTATATCAAATTTTTGTACGTTAAAAAATGATTAAAATTTTTTAATATCTTTTTATTATTTTTGGAATCTCCAAGATTTAGTACTAAATTAGTTCCTAAAAATCAATACAGCTTAATCTTAGATCAAATTTTAGATTTTAAAGGCCTGGTGAGATTTACTCTCACTAATACATGAATGAAGCTTTCAGAAACTTTATATAAAATTAAGTATTCGGATTTTTAAGTAGTCCACCAGTAGTCGATTGATATCATTTAAAAATAATATGTATAGTGGTATCAATAAAACTGGTGTCAGCAAGATAATTCAACAGAAGAGGGCGGTCCTGAAATAAGCATATTTTATATAAGTGATTTCAGAATATATTATTATATATTGGATATGATTTAATTCTAAGTTTGAGAATTATTCTGTCCATCTCTTAAATAATTCACATAAGTTAGCTTTATAAAATTTCTCATTACAATTGTGTATATGACCATAGTATAAAACATTGGAGGAACAGTATGATTTTTTTTCTAATTAACTATTTTGAATTTTTCCCGGCTAATTTCTAATTTTTTCCATCAATTTTCCAATTTTTCACAAAGTTTCAAATTTTATTATCTAGCTTTACGATTGTAATATCAACCTAGTTTTTCATACCTTTCAGGCCAATAAAAAATAAATTACTAGATTGGGGCCAAAATGAAAGTGACGCTTTCATCATTGGCCAGTCATGTAAGTCGTCCCATGCCTGGTGTTTATCTGGCACACAAGAAAATCATTTTTCGCCAATCGGACACATATATTTTCCCGTTCAGAAACCAAGTTCAATGTTCATTTGTAGCAAATCGAACCAGAGGCGCAGCGGACATCCCAAAAACTAACATCAAAGCTTCATCATGCGCAAATACAAGCCTAATTCAGATTCTGTCGACGATGTTCGCAAAATCAAACGCTTTCAATATCTCCACAACCGAGGGCATCGAGCGCCCGTTCAATAGCGCCAACGATAAAGTTCAAATCGTCTTTTGAAACGCAATAGGGTGGCAACAGATAGATTGTTTGCCCAATAGGGCGCAACAACACACCCTGCGCCAGAAAATAGCGATAAAGCTTCGGCGCGACATCGGACAAATACCCTTTTCGAACATTGCATACATCAAGTGCCATAATTATGCCAATATGCCGCACATTTTCGACATCCTTGCGCGCCGCCAAGCGCGGCAGCAAAGCGGCTTGATGATCATGCAGCGTCTTTATACACTCCACCACGTTATTCTCTTTCCATAGATCGATCGAAGCGCAAGCTGCAGCGCAGGCCAGCGGATTTCCTGTAAAAGAAGTCGAATGGAAGAAAGTTTTGGCGCGGTCTGTGCTATAAAATGCCTGATAAATATCTTCAGTCGCTAACGTCGCAGCCATAGGCAAACAACCGTTGGTAAGGCCTTTAGATAAACACACAATGTCCGGTTCTATATTCGCCTGTTCGCAGGCAAAGAGTGTACCTGTGCGTCCCCATCCAGTCATAACCTCATCGGCAATGAAAATCACGCCGTAGCTTCGGCATAAAGCGTGCAGCGCGCACAACGTTGCAGCACTGTAAATTCGCATTCCGGCAGCCCCAAGAACAAGTGGTTCGACAATCAATGCGGCGATATCGTTAGCTTGTGTTTTGAGCAGCTTCTCGAAGGCCTCTACAGTCAAATGTTCGCGGCCAATTTCAGGAAAAGGTAGGCGATGCACATCGAACAGAAAATTTTTGTAGGGCGCGCTGAAAATGCCACGTGAACCCACCGACATTGCACCGAACGTATCGCCGTGATATGCATTGTCAAGTGCCACAACGCTCTGCCGCGGTTTGTCTTTGTGCGCCCAGTATCCCAATGCCATTTTCAAAGCAACTTCAACAGACGTTGAACCGCTGTCGGAATAGAACACACGCGTCAAATTGGGCGGCGTGAGTCCCACCAATTTTTCCGCCAATCTTTCGGCGGGTTCATGTGTGAATCCGGCAAAGATAATCTGGTCGAGCTTTGTGGCCTGTTCCTGTACAGCCGCCACTACCTTTGGATGATTATGCCCGTGAATATTGATCCACCATGAAGAAATAGCGTCGATAATTCGCCGTCCATCCTTGGTGTAAAGATAAGCGCCCTCAGCGTGGTCAATAAAAACTGAATCCGGTAATAATGCATGTTGAGTAAAGGGATGCCAAATGGGGGAATGGATCATACAAAATCCTCTTTCCGAAATTTCTGAGCAAAAACGCCCATCAATGAGGCACGGTCGATAACATCCAGATGTGGCACATGACCGAGAACAAGCGCGCCGGAGAAATCTGCGATCGTGCGCATAGTATAAGGATTATCCTCACCTATAAAAATCAGCCCGTGCAAAGTCATGTAGCGTTGGCGCAAGGCCTCAACGGATAACAACGTATGATTGATCGTTCCCAACCCGGTCCGCGCACATAAAATAACCGGTGCAGCCCACGCCTTGAAAACATCGATCTGTAATTTCCTTCGAGTCACCGGAACCATAAGCCCGCCAGCGCCTTCTACAATCAAAGTTCCGTCCGCCTTGGGCAAGGAGAGAGAACCTATTTCAACGCCATCCAATTCGGCCGCACGATGCGGCGAGAGCGGATGCGATAGAATATAGCGTTCCTGCAGAAATCGGTCGTTGGACAATCCAGTCAATGCCTGTACGCGCTGTGTATCCGTGCCGTCTTCGATGCCGGATTGTATAGGTTTCCAGTAGTGAGCATCCAGGGCGACGGTCAGCATAGCGGCAACAGTAGTTTTGCCAATACCAGTATCCGTGCCGCTGATAATAAAGACCTTCGTCATAGCCCGACACCAGATGGCAAAAGATTTTCCAAAGCCTGCGCAAAATTTTCGATATCTTGCGGCGTCAGCCCCACATGCAATGACAAACGTAAACGAGCCGTAC
>Ga0187851_10005105_pt1 | contig 10549 bp, 11 predicted proteins | sample June2016WEW_6_10_FD_132997 | JGI IMG/M metagenome (GOLD analysis project Ga0187851, IMG submission 132997) | Peatland microbial communities from SPRUCE experiment site at the Marcell Experimental Forest, Minnesota, USA - June2016WEW_6_10 | ecosystem: Environmental > Terrestrial > Soil >... | reverse complement strand
GGCATACCCGGCATGCCCGGCATCCCAGGCATTCCGGGCATTCCTGACATTCCAGGCGCCCCGGAGGTTCCCGGCGGAGTGTTCGCCGCCATTCCGGGCATGCCCTGCCCCTGGTTGCCCGGCATTCCCGGTTGCGGCTGCATTCCCGTCTGTTGCTGTCCATCCGGATTGGCGCCGTCGGCCGGGGCCATGCCCGCGCCCGGCATGCCGGAGAGCGCGCCGCCCGCGGCGGAGGGCATTTCGCTTGCGCGCCGCCGGTCCTGCGGGCGGCCTTGCTGCGGCCCGCCGGACGCCGATTGATCGAGCCCCGCGAGCGCCGTGATGTAACTGCTATCGCCCGTGCTCTGCTGCTGCTGGTTGTTGTTGTTCTTGTTCAGCACCGAATCCACCAACACGCCGTTCTGAATGTGGATGATCCGCCATTCGGACTTGCCGGTCATCGGATCGATGTACTTGTGGCGCAGAAAGTGGCGGGTCTGGGTGGTCTCGAGATCGTCCAGGTTCTGCGGATAGCGCTTGTTGGTGGCGTAGAACACCTGAATGGCGCGCTTGTACTGCTCGCCGCGCTCCATCAGGAGTTGCTCCTTGTGACGTTGCGATTGAAACGCCACCCGCGGTATCTCGCGATACAACCCAATCGCGATAACCGCGGCCATCAGGAAAACCAGCATCAAGGCGTATCCGGATTCGCCGCTGGGTGGCGCACGCCGTAGAGCGGGCTTCCAGCCTGCCATGCCGGCATCCTGGCCGGCATTCTTCCCAGGCGGCGAGCTGAAGCGCGCCGCTGCCTCGAGCCGCGGCTGGCGAGGAGCGCCGGGGTTGAAAAAGGCAGGCGGAACCGCCTGCCCCACCAACTCCGGCCAGGTGGGGCAGGCGGTTCCGCCTGCCAACCGCCATGCCGCGATATGGGCCCTAGCCTGCATTCGCATCCTCCACCAGTTGAAGAGTAGACTGGCGTTTCAGCTCGGTGTCTTCCAAAACCACCGAGTTCACCCCTATGCGCACCACGCGGTAGCGCTTCTTCACCAGTTCGCCCTCGGCGGCCTTGTAGATGTCGTCGCCCTCGAGGAAAAAGGCCGTCTTCAAACCCGTAAGGCGGTCCGTGATGACCCCGTAGTATTTGAAAGGCGGAGGCGGAGGCGGCGCTGCCGGCAGGGAGGGAGCCGCTGGCGGTTTTGACCCCACGATAGGCTCGGCTCCGCCCGGCAATTTCGAGCCCGCCCCTTTCTTTTCCGGCGGCGGGGGCGGCGGGCCAAACTGGAACAGGTTCCGGCCGCTGCCTTCGTCCGCCACTTTCTGCAGTTTCGCCAGCAGTTCCAGGTGTAACTGGGGGTCGATCCTGCTCAGATCGGGCCGGTCTTCCTGCCGCTTGGGATGCAGCGCCGGATGGAACTCTTCGTTGCGCCCGCGCGTCACCTGGGCCCGCGGAGAGGCCTGTCCGGAAGACGCCGAAATCGTCGGCGGCGCGTCAGCGCTCGCGGCAACGGCGGCCGGCCGGCTGGCGGCCGGGGGAAGCGAGGGCCCCGCCAGCACGTTCGTGTACAGCATGTACCCGCACACCAGGACCAGCACGCCCAGAATCGCCCTCGCCGCCTTGGGCTTGTTCTCCAGACCCAGGTTCATGACTGCGCTCCCGGCGCGGCGCGCACAAACGCGTCCAGCTTCACGGTCACGTTCACCGTTTGCCCGGCCTGCTGCTGTTGCTGCTGGGGCGCGGACACCGACAGATTCTCGATAATGAGGAAGCGCGGCGACTTGTCCAGCAGCTCCACGAACTTCCTCAGGCTGGCGTACTGGCCTTCGTACCCGGCCGCAATCGAAACCATGGTGAGAGTGCCGCTGCCCTCGATGGGCTCCGGAGTCCACATGGAGGGCAGAGGTTTGAGCCCCGCCTCCGTGGCCACCCTGTCCAGCTCCTCTCTCAGCGTGGAGGTCGCGGTGCGCTCGTCCAGCACGTACCGCTCCAGGAACTCGCCGCCCTCCTTGCGCGCCGTGTCGATATTGGCCACCAGCGCCTGGCTGCTCCTGGCCCGCTGTTCAAGCAGCACGATCTGGCGTTGCAGTTCCGCCTGCTGGCGCCGCAAATCGTCGGCCGACCCGCCGAACGGCTTGAACGCCACGATGGCCGCCGCCAGGTTGGCCGCCAGCAACAGCCCGATCACCACGCGCGTGGCCACGCGCGGATCCCTCAGGGCCGCGCCCGCAAGCTGCGTCAGATCGTCGGGCCTAAAGTTTCTGGGCATAGGACGTCGTCACCTGGTAGCGATACAGCGGGTCGGATTGGTTGGGAGGAATCCCGCTCACTTCCGTCACGTCCCCGAAGAGAGGCGACTTCTCCAAAGCCATCAGCAGTTGCAGGTAGGCGGCCGGCGTTTGCGTGGCCACCGTCATGTTCAGCGTCACCTGGTTCTGCGCGTCCACCGAAGGCCTTATGACCGTGACCTTCACGTTGTACGGCACGACCTTCTCCAGGTCCGAGAAGATGCCCGTCCAACTGATGCCCTTGCGGTACAGCAGCGTGTTCAGGAAAACGCTCTGCTCCAGCACCTCGGCGTTCTCCGGCTTGGTGAGCACGGCGTTGAGCGTGGCCTGCTCGGCGTTCAACGACTGAATCCGCTTGTTCAGCCGGCCGATATCCAGCCGCACGTCGGCCACCTGCGCGCGGTCGGCTGAAATCAGCATCATCAGAACGCCAAGCGTCCCCGCCAGCAGCAGGCTAACCGCGACGGACGCCGCCAGCATGGCGCGATCGCGCCGGAAGGGCTGGCTGGCGAGATTGATGGGAATCTTCATATCAGTTGTTCTTGGCTATGGACCGCAAATAGCCCAGCAATCCGGCGTTGTTTTCCCCAGGGGAGCCGAGCGGCGACCGCAGCGGCTCCACCTCCACGGAGAGTTCGTCCGCAAAGCGCCGCGCGGCCTCGTCCATGCGGGCGCCGAATCCGCACAACTCGAGCTTCTCCGCGCGCCCGCCCAGGTTATCCTCCACGTAGACGAAGGTGGGAATCAGCACCGCCGCCACATCGTCCAAATCGGTGGACGGCAGTTCGACGCAGCGCGCCAGCTTCAATGTGGCCTTGTCGCGGACCAGGACCGAAAGCGCGCGCCCGGTCAGTTTGGCCACCGCCGTGAGACCCTTTTCGGGGGCCAGCTCGAGGGCCGCCAGGGCGGACATGGTCACCAGGCCCGGGTGCATGCCGGCCGCGCGGAAGGGGGCCTCGTAGCGGGCTATGATCTCGAGCGGCGTCACCACCGTCACAACGTCGACCCGCTGGTCCGCTCCCGCCTGCGGCCAATAGCCTACGGCCGCCGATTCCACGTCGAAGGGCACGCTGCGCTTGAGCCGGAACTTGACCAGCGCGAGCTGCTCCTTGGGCTCGGAAGGGAAGCTGTCGAAATCGAGCACCGCGAGCCGCGAGCTGAAGTCCGGCAGAATCAGGGCCACTTCCTTCCGCTTGCGCGCCGCCTGAGTGCCCGCCAGCGCGCGTACCGCCTGGGCGAACGCCTCCGGATCGGTGACGTTCTGATGAATGGGCGAAACCGATACTGTGCCCGGCTTGAGCGGCTGGAAACCCAGTTCGGCGCGCGAGCCGATGCGCGCCGCTGCAATCCCGGCCTCCGAAATCTCGAACGCCATGCCCGGGGGAGGGTCCTGTAAGAGAGATTTGAGACGGTCTAGGAGCATGGGGCTTCGACCTCCCGGGCTTCAGGAGTTTGACGCGGAGACACGGAGACACGGAGGAAGATGCGAGAGATAGAAAGAGTTTGACGCGGAGACACGGAGACACGGAGGAAGATGCGAGAGATAAAAAGAGAAGATGAGAACCACGAGGTCCTTCCGTTTCTTGTTCCCATCTCTCGATCCTCTCCGCGTCTCCGTGTCTCCGCGTCAAAACGCATCTCCACGTCTCTATCCCTCAATGAACGTCACCTTGTTGATCTCGCGCAATGTGGTCACGCCCTGGCGCATCTTGTGCACCGCCGATTCGCGCAGAAACGTCATGCCGTCTTCCCGCGCCATGCGCCGGATCTCCGAGCTGGGGCGCCGGTCCAGAATCATCTCGCGGATGCGGTCCGTCAGATTCAGCAGCTCGTGAATCGCCGAGCGGCCGCGGAAGCCCGTACCCCCGCACTCGAAACAGCCGGCGCCCTCCATGAACGGATGGTCGCGCCATTCCTCGGGGTTGAGCCCGCTTTCCACCAGGAAGCTGTCCGGGTAGCGCACCGGCTTCTTGCAATGCTCGCAGATCACCCGCACCAGCCGCTGCGCCAGAATACAGTTGAGCGAGGAAACGAAGTTATAGGGTTCCACGCCCATGTTCAGGAAGCGGCCCAGCACGTCCAGCACGTTGTTGGCGTGCACCGTGGTGAACACCAGGTGGCCGGTGAGCGCCGAGTTGATGGCGATTTGCGCGGTCTCCTGGTCGCGGATCTCGCCCACCATGATCTTATCCGGGTCGTGCCGCAAAATGGACCGCAGCCCGCGGGCGAACGTGAGCCCCTTCTTTTCGTTCACCGGTATCTGGGTGATGCCCTTGATCTGGTACTCCACCGGGTCTTCGATGGTGATGATCTTGTCTTCGTCGTTCTTGATCTCGCTCAGCGCGGCGTACAGCGTGGTGGTCTTGCCCGAGCCCGTCGGCCCGGTCACCAGCACCATGCCGTAGGGCTCCATGATATAGTGCCGGAACTTGACCAGGTCGGCATCCGAAAACCCCACCACGTCCAGGCTCAACTGGGCGAATTTCTCGCTCATCGATTCCTTGTCGAGCACGCGCAGCACGGCGTCTTCGCCGTGAATGGTGGGCATGATGGAGACGCGGAAATCGATCAGCCGGTTCTTGTAGCGCACCCGGAAGCGGCCGTCCTGCGGCACCCTCCGCTCGGCGATATCGAGCTCGCTCATTACCTTGATGCGCGAGATGATGGTCTGCTGCCAGTCCTTGGCGATGGGCGGCATGGCGTAGTGCAGCACGCCGTCGATGCGGTACTTGATGGCCACTTCCTGATCGCGCGATTCGATGTGAATATCGCTCGCCCGCCGCTCCAGCGCGTTGAAGATGGTGGTGTCCACCAGCTTGATCACCGGGGCGATGTCGCTGTCGGTAGCGGTCAGCTTGTCGATCGAAAGCGTCTCGTCCTGCTCGCCTTCGTCCGCCACCACGTCCAGGGTGAAGCCCTCGGTGACTTCCTCCAGTACGCGCTGGGATTGCTCGGTCTTCTTGAGCAGCTCCGAAATCTGCGAAAGGGTGGCCACCTTGACGCGCAGCTTCTTGTTCAGCAGCAGGGTCAGCTCGTCGATCAGGTTCAGGTTGCGCGGATCGGAAAGCGCGATCTCGAGGGTGCCGTCGTGCGCCTTCATGGGCACGAAGTTGAAACGGAACATCAGATCCACGGGAATCGAGCGGAACAGGTCGTGGTCGATAGCCTCTTCCCTCAGGTCCACGAATTCGCAGCGATAGCGCGCCGCCATGGCTCGCGACTGCTCCACCTCGGCGGCGGAATCGGCAAGACGCGTCTTATCGGTAGTCGCCATGCGTCACCGGATGGTATCCGCCAAGGAGAAGATCGGCAGATACAGCGATATCAATACAAAAGCCACAAAGATCCCCATGAAAATCATGATGGCCGGCTCGATCAGCGAGAGCGTCGCCGTCATCCGCGTGTTCACGTCCTCTTCGAAGAACTCGGCCACGCTGTTGAGCATGGCCGGCAGGGCGCCGGTGGATTCTCCCACCTCGATCATATCGATCGCCAGGCCCGGAAAAAGCTTGGAGGCTTTAAGGGAGCTGGAAAGCGGCTGGCCCTCGCGGACGCTCTTGCCGGCGCGCTCCACCGCCCCGCGAAGCAGCGGCGTGCCGAGCGAATCGGCGGCCGTTTCCATGGCCTGTACCAGCGGAATGCCGCCCGTCAGCAGGGTGCTCAGAATGCGGGAAAGCTGGGCCACCTGGTATTTCAGCCAGATATCGCCGGCCACCGGCAGCGACAGCTTGAAGCGGTCAATCTTCATGCGCGCCGAATCCCGCCGCGCCCACCATCGGAACCCGGCAATGGCGCACAAAAGCGCCCCGGCGAACACCACGATGTAGCTGCGCGCGGCCTGGCCTATGGCAATCAGCGCCACCGTCATAGCCGGCAGCTTGGCCGACATGCTGGTGTACAGGGTGGCGAAGGTGGGCACCACATAGGTCACCAGGAAGACCAGCAGGAGAACCACCAGCACCACCAACACCGACGGATACATCAGAGAAACTACGACCTTTTTCTTCACCGCCAGGGAGAGGCGCTGATAGGTGATATAGCGGTCCAGCACCTCCGTCAGGCTGCCGCTTTTTTCCCCCGCCATCACCGAGGACACGTAGATCTTCGGAAACACTCCCTGTTGCCGGAAAGCCTCGGAAAGCAGAGTTCCGTTGCGCACTTCGTCACGCACGGACTTGATGTAGGGTCCCAGTTTGGGGTCCACCAGCCGGTCCGCCAGCAGGTCCAACGACTTGAGGATCGGCAGGCCGGCGCGAATCAGGGTCACGAACTGCTGGTTGAAGATGAGGAACTTCTCCAGGTTGAGCTTTTTGCGGCGCGAGAGCAGGCCGGCCGCCTCAGCCACCGCCCGCGGCTTGATCGAGTAGACCAGGAAACCCTGTTGGGAGTAGCGCTCGCGCAGTTCCTTTTCCGAGGCGGCGGCGGCTACCTGCTGATGGATCTGCCCGCGGCCGTCGGCGTACTTGAGGACGAAATCGGCCATGGCCTATTGTCCTTCCTCCACCACCTTCGCGCCAATCGGAGGCTTGAACCCGAACAACTTGGCGTCGAGCGGCGGGTCCATCTTCTCCTGGTCGAAGGCGAAGGCCAGAACGGACTGGTCGAACCCGGTCACCTTCACCTCCCGGATGCGGAAATCCGGCGTCACCAGGAACTCCACCGCCGAATAGGGCAGGTTGTCCGTTTTCGGTTCGGCCGCGATCCGCGTGCCGCCCCCTTCCGGACGCGCCTGCAAATTGCGGAACTCCTTTTCAAAGTTCAACTTACCGAGGAGAAAGGCGAGCGGAGCGCGCATGTCCTCGCTTTCCTGAAGCTTCATCTTCTCGGCGCGGTTGTCGAGCGGGGTGTAGAGCCACAGGTTCTTGCCGTCGGAAACGAAGAGCTTGCCTTTGGGCTGTTGGTAGTCCCATCGCATGCGTCCCGGTTTGCGCAGCATGAGCTTCCCGCTCTCCGTCCGCGGAGCTTTTCCGAGAGGCGTATACGATTCAATAAAAAGGACTTCCAAGGTCTTGGCCTGGTTGTAGCGACGCTCCACCTTGTTGAGCAAAGTACTCAAACCGGCATCCGCGGCGAATCCCGATACCACGAGCAGACCTATTCCTAGCCGAAACAGCCTCACAATGATCCAGACGTGCCGGAGGCCGAAAACGTGGAAAGATAATGACTTAACGCAAAGGAACTCTGGTGGGGCAGGCGCTTTCGCCTGCCAGCCACGTAGGGCGCACGACCCTGAAGTGATGCGGATTCGGGCGCTGGTTGCTCGCTTTTGGGCAAGTTGCCCAAAAGCATAAACGTAAGTATTTGAAATAAAACCAGTTATTTTCTTGGGACCAAGCGTTTTTGGGCAACTTGCCCAAAACCCTCTTGGCCGGGCTCTTCGCCCGCCGCCGTGATACCCTCCTAACCAGGAGGAAATAATCTGGTGAAGCTTCGCCTGACGACGGTCTTGATCCTGGCGCAACTCTGCGGCGCCGCTTTCATCCATGCCCAGCCGGCCAACAAAGAACACTGGGTGGCCACCTGGACCACCGCGCAACTGCTGGCGCGCGACCAGCCGGCGCCCCAGACGGCGGCGACGACTCCCCGACCTCAGGCTGCGGGCGCACGTGGCTACAACAACCAGACCGTGCGGATGGTGGTGCGCGCGAGCATCGGCGGACGCCGCTTGCGCGTGAAACTGGCCAGCGCTTTCGCAAGCGCCCCCGTAGCCGTCGGCGCGGCGCACATCGCCATCCGCGTCAAGGAATCCGAGATCGCGCCCGGCACGGACCGGGCGCTGACATTCAACGGCAAGCCGTCTTGCACTATCGGGCCGGGCATGGTCATACTGAGCGATCCGGTGGACCTGAATGCGCCGCCGCTGGCCGATCTGGCCGTGAGCCTCTACTTCCCCGGCGAAACCGGTCCACTCACCAGCCACGCCACCGGCCTGCACACCACCTATGTCGCCGATGGAGACCTGACCGGCCAGACGGCCATCACCGGCGGCTCTACCACCCAATCGTATTACTGGCTGGCCGGCGTGGATGTGCTGGCGCCTGCCAACGCCTCGCTCATCGTGGCGTTCGGCGACTCCATCACCGACGGCGCCCGCTCCACCCCCGAGACCAACCACGCCTGGCCCAGCCTCCTGGCCGCGCGTCTCGCAGCCAAAAAAGACACCGCCCATTTCGCGGTGGCCAACATGGGCATCGGCGGTAACCGGCTGCTGCGCGATGGAACCGGCGCGAGCGCCCTGGCCCGCTTCGACCGCGACGTGCTGAGCCAATCCGGGGTGAGCTGGGTGGTGGTGCTCGAAGGCATCAACGATATCGGCCGGGAGGCCACCGTGCCCGCCGAAGCGGTGACCGCCGATGAGCTGATCGGCGCCTACAAGCAGATTATCGAGCGCGCCCACACCCACGGCATAAAGGTGGTCGGCGCCACCCTCACGCCCTATGAAGGCGCCAGCTACTCCCGCGAGACGGGCGAAGCCGTGCGGGAGGCTCTCAACCAGTGGATTCGCTCGAGCGGCGCCTGCGACGCGGTGGTGGATTTCGAAGCAGCCACCCGCGATCCCGCCAACCCCAAACATATCCGCGCCGATTTCGACCCCGGCGACCACCTGCACCCCAACGACGCGGGATATCAGGCCATGGCGGATGCGTTTGATTTGGGAATATTCACTGGGAAGGGGAAGGCGGGGAAGCGGTAGGCGGGGAAGCGGTAGGCTTTAGAGGTGGGGTCGGGGGTTCATCCCGCCGCCGCGCCCTCTGGGCCCGCTTCCGCCCGGCGTTGTTGTTCTTGCCGGCGGTGCGGATGGCATCACGGCTCCCGCGCCGGCCGTTTTGTGTTTCCGCACGCCGCCGGACTACAATGGAAGCCGATCGGCAGAGTGAATGAACGAGGTCCTGATCCGGATCAAGCGGGCGGTCTTGGCCGGACGGTATGCTTTCAGCGCCAAAGCGCGGCTGGAAATGGAATGCGATGGTTTGACGGAACTAGATGTAGCCGAGTCTATTCTGAATGCCGTGGCGATATATAAGAAACTCCGCTCCACCAGCCGGTTTCGCGCCGCAACGGAATACCTGTACGTCATCCAGAGTTCGAACCTGGAGGGCCTTGCGATCTACTCCAAGGGTAAACTGGTCAAGGAAAGCGGCGTCGAGACATACTATTTTCTGATCTCGGCGAAGCGAGCGCTCTAATACGCAGATCAACCGATGCCCGACATGCGGTAGTACAAGGATCGAGAGGGTGCGGCGCGACTGGACCGGCGAGTTTCAAGATAAAAAGTACCGTATCGAAGCTCTGGAGTTCTACGAGTGCCCGGCTTGCGGCGAACAGGTATTCGACCGCGAGGCGATGCGGCGTATCGAGGCTCGATCTCCGGCCTTCCAATCGCGCCGCCTGAAGCGGACGGCCTGAAGAGGTGGTCGTCGAAAACGCGAAAACGCGGTCAGCCTGAGTAATTTCTTCCAGTGGTAAGATTGGCGGAGAGGCGCTATGGCCAATATTGATCGCCACGAACTGCACGCTCTGGTGGACCACATCCCCGAGGGCGATGTGCCGGCGGCGCGCAAGATCCTGCGCGCGTTGGCGGACCCGGTGGAACTGGCCATCTTGACCGCGCCGCTGGACGATGAGCCGGAGACGGAGGAAGAGAGGGCTGCGGTGGCGTCGTCTCTAGTGGATGCATCCGCCGACATTCCGTTTGAACAGCTCCGGCGCAGACGGGCATGAAGCGAGTCCAGTTTCGCCCGCGGGCGGCCAGGGATCTGGAACGGTTGCCTAACCGCGACCGGGACCAGGTGGAGGAGGCCATCGAGCGGTTTGCCCATACCGGGTTGGGCGACGTAAAGATGCTGGCAGGCGAGGAACGCCAACTCAGGCTGCGCGTTGGAGACTGGCGAGTTCGATTCGTTTATGAGAAACCGGACATCATCCGGGTTTTGCATATTCGCAACCGCCGGGAGGCATACCGTTAGGCAGTCGGACGAAAAAACGGCCGGCGACGAAGCACACAGCCGCCGGACAGCGGCTCATCGCCAGCTCCAGGCAGGCTCTCACCTGGGCGAAAGGCGAGAACGTCCCAGGGATTGGGGGAAAGGGGGCGCATTTTCCACAAGTCGGGTCTTCCCTGCCGTAAACGCCATGCGCCGCCAACGCGTTTCGGGAAATGCGTCTGGAAGCCGTGAAAGAATCCACTTTCCATTTTCTGGCAGATATCGCCGGGCCGCCTCGTTTTCAGGCTGCCTTTTGTAGGGATCCCGAAGTTGCTGTCCATAGGGAGTGGTGAGTTGGCCAT
>Ga0187851_10005102_pt1 | contig 10551 bp, 7 predicted proteins | sample June2016WEW_6_10_FD_132997 | JGI IMG/M metagenome (GOLD analysis project Ga0187851, IMG submission 132997) | Peatland microbial communities from SPRUCE experiment site at the Marcell Experimental Forest, Minnesota, USA - June2016WEW_6_10 | ecosystem: Environmental > Terrestrial > Soil > Wetlands... | reverse complement strand
GCGCGCCATCGTCTCCTGAATCGCTTTTTTCCATTCCTCGGAAAAAGGCTCCACGCCCGCCTCAGCCAGAGCCTTGTACGTTTTCAGGCTGGACTCGTAGAGTCCCAGCTCAATCACCGACAGATACGAGGTGGTGGGCTCCAGAAAGTCGCTGAGCTGCAGCCGCGCTATTTCCAATTCCGCCTGGTTGAGCTGGTCGAAGCTTTCTCGGAAGTGGACGAACATCAGGTCGCCCTTGTGTCCGAGCATCGAGAACAACGCCGACTGGCCATTGGGACGGTTCTCCATCGGGGCGAGCAGCGCGGAAGCTTCGCCCGCAATCTCTCGGCGATGGCCTTCAGCGAGCGCGCGCCACGCGCTCCAGCGGAACCGCATCATCTGGTGCAAGGTGGCGTAGCCTTCGAGCGTCAGCGGGACGGCAGGTAGTTGTCCGGCTTCCACCGGGGCGGTGACAGGATGCGCAGGATTCATGGATTCACCCTGAAGGCTATTGTAATCATTTCATCTGGTGATCGGGTCATCGGGTGATCCGGTGATCTGAAGTCAAAGACTCTTGACTTGATCTTGACTTCGATCGCCCGCGGAGGCAATGGCCTGACGAACCGATGGAGCGGAGGGTATCTCGCGCGCCATGGGCCTCGGATTGCCGCCACCCACGCCAGTATGCTACAAGCAGCTATATGCGCAAATGGATGAGCGACCGCTTGAAGCGTCGCAAGAAGGGTGGCGAGGCGGGTTCCACGGAAAAAGCTGCCGCGCCGGAACCTTTACAGCCCAAGTATTACGAAAACGATCCCGGCGAGGAGCCGCAACTCGCTGTGGTGGAATCGCCGCGCCCCGCCGAGCCCGAGACGCAAGCGGACTTTCAGCTTGACTCCGGGGGGCATTCGGACTCGGTGCCATTAAAGTCGTGGCCAAGGGGTTCCCATGGCGAATCGGAACCCGCTGCCGTGGCGCCGTCCGGGGATGCCAGAACGCGGCCCGCCCGGCGCCGTCGAAAGCGCGGAGGCCGCGGTGGAACTCGCCGTTCCCCCGCGGAAGTAGCGTCCGCAGGCCCGGAAGAGATTGCGGTCCCAGTGAGCCCGCTTACGCCGGAATCGGCTTCTGACGAGCCAATGCCAGTCGCGTCCGAGGTGGTCGCGGAAGCTGCGCCCGTGCCCGCAACGCCAATGCACGCCTCGCACGCCCCGGCAGCCCGGCCCAGCAAGGGCACGGTGGTCCTCGCTATCGGACTGCCCGGCTCCGGCAAGAGCTCATGGTTCAAGCGGCATAACATCCATCCGCTTTCGAGCGACTTGCTGCGCGAGCTTCTTTTCGACGACGCCCAGGAGCAGCGCTTTCAGGATCTGGTGTTTTCCAATCTGCGCTCGATGCTCAAGGCAAGGCTGATTGCGCGCCGTCCCATGAATTACGTGGACGCAACCAACCTGACTCCGCATGATCGCCATAGCTGGATCAAGCTGGCCAAGGATTACGGCTACGACGTGCAGGGACTGTTTTTCGACGTTCCGCTGGAAATCTGCCTCGAGCGCCATCAACGCCGGGGCCGCGTCGTCCCCGAAGACATCATGCGCAAGATGGCGGGCAAGTTGAAACCGCCCACCTTCGAAGAGGGCTTTTCGAAAATCACGGTGGTGCGCGTGAAGCACAAAGATGCCGCCGCAGGTTCGTGAGGCGAGCCGCGAGTTTCGAGTCTTGAGCTGCGAGCGATCATCCAGGCGTTGGATGCTCGAGACTCGTAACTCTAGACTCGTAACTGGTAAGACTCGCACCTCATCCCTTCAGATACGGCAGCAACTCCTTGAATGCTGGCGCACCCGACGAGCGCAGCAATTCGTAAATGATCATTTCGGTCGAGGACAGGATAGCTCCGGCGGCCCGCATGCGCTCCAGTCCGATGCGCCAGTTCAATTCAGTCCGCGAGGCCACCGCGTCCGATGCCACATGTACCAGGTAGCCTTCCCGCAACGCTCCGAGCGCGGTCTGCATCACGCAGATGTGCGTCTCCATCCCGCACAGAAGCACCGTGGTGCGCTGGCCCGGCAGCCGCTTCAGCAAGCTACAGAACACATCGCTGCCAAAGCAGGAGAACATCAGCTTGTCAACCGTCGGAGTGTCGGGCAGCAGCGACGCCACCTCCGGCACCGTGTTGCCCAGACCTTTGTTGTACTGCGTCGTTACCAGCGCAGGAATTTTTAGAATGCCAGCCAGACGAATCAGGATCTGCGCATTGCGCACCAGGCGCTCTTTCTCCCAGATCGGCGGCAGCAGTTTTTCCTGGATATCGACTACGATCAACGCGCATTGTTCCGGTTCAAGGGCGCGGCGGGCCATTTCGGCGGAATCCGCGGGTGCTGTCAAATTCTCAAAACTGGTGTCCATAAGTTTCCTTCGCGAGAGCGGTGGCTGCAGCCGGCTCCGGTGCAAAACTACTGCGGAGGATTTTATCGTGAGAGAGGACGGAAATCGGGTTCCTGTTTACTTTTGTACTCGCGCGACACCCGCGTTTATGTTGACCGCGCTTTGCGTTAAACCATAGAATTAAATTGTGCCGGTGCAAGCCGGCTCGAAACTGCAAGTTGCCCCCTCGTTCAACGGCTAGGACACCTGCCTCTGGAGCAGGCTATCGGGGTTCGAATCCCTGGGGGGCAGCCAAAACTCCACGCCCGAACGCCCCTGCTTTGCGCTCCTCATCATTTGACACCTTTCGGTTTGACACCTATCCATGACCGGCCTATACTGCCCGTCCAGCGCCACCTTCCCTCGCGGAGAGACTCCCATGATGAAACGCTGCCTCACTGTTTTTTCTGTTGTCGCATTCGTTCTCGTTCTCGCCAACTTGAGCCTTGCGCAAACCTATTCCCCGAAGTTAACCCTGCAAAACAGCGGAACCACAGAATTACTGATCACGGTCAGCCCGGTGAACGCTAACGTCGTCTGGGCGGCTGGAACCCATGGCACCTTTCTGGTCACCACCGACGGCGGCAAGACCTGGCGTTCCGGCCAGGTGAAGGGCGCGGAATGGCTCCAGTTTCGCGGCGTGCGCGCCGTAAGCGCTACCACGGCATATCTGCTCTCGATCGGAAATTTCCCCTCCGATTTTCGCATCTACAAGACCGAAGACGGTGGCGCGACCTGGAGCAAGCAATTCCAGAACGAGCTAACGGGCGCGTTCTATGACTGCTTTGCCTTCTGGACGCCCAAGCGCGGCCTTGCCCACAGCGACTCGGTCAACGGAGTGTTCCCGGAACTGCGCACCGAAGACGGCACAACGTGGCAGAGCATCGCGCAGAATATGCCGCCGGCGCTGCCCGGAGAATTTTCGTTTTCCTCGAGCGACACTTGCGTGGCGACGCAGGGCGAGGACAACGCCTGGATCGCGACTGGCGGCTCCTCGATTGCGCGAATTCTAGCCACTACGGATGGCGGCAACACCTGGAATGCCTATGGAACTCCGATTATCAGTTCGCCCAGCGCCGGCGCCTTTACAGTAGATTTTCGCGACGCGCTGAATGGAATCGTTGGCGGCGGCGACCTCGACCCAACCGACCCGGATAACGCGCGCACCGCAACTTCCAGCGATGGTGGCCACACCTGGACCCTCACCAACGCGCCTCCCGTAACCGGCGCCATCTTTGGCCTGAGCTACGTGCGCCAGATTGGAAACTGCACGGGAAAGGTATGCGAGGCAGTCAACCGCTACGTCGTCGTTACGGCCAATACTGGCGGAGCGGCGTGGACTCCCGATGAAGGTACCACCTGGTATGTGCTGCCGGGCGTGTCGGGCGAGTGGGCGGTAGCATTTGCGACTCCGACCGCAGGTTGGCTGGTAGGCGGGGGCGGGACCATCTGGAAGATTGGCTTTTAATCTCTACCCCTACCAAAAAGTAAAACGGCGCCGTCGCAATTCGATCGGGAGTCTAATTGTCCTGAACGGCTGCGAGCGGCGCCCCTTCTTTTTCTTCGGCGTCGCCTCTTAATCTCCCGAGGGGATCAGTTCGTCCGACTCCGTCGGGCTGGTCGCTTTAGTTTTGGTTTGGGGCACGGGAGACCCGTTCCGAATCAACTCCCCGAGCAGCGCACGGTCCGGCCGCAAAAGTTCAGCGACCCCTTCCTTGCTGACTTGCGCCACGATAATCTGGCCAATCTCGGTGTGCACGTCCGAGAAAATTCCCAGGCTCTTCATCTTCTCCGCCTGGAACTCATTGTCTACGGTCGGAGTTACGTAATGCACCGCACTCGCCGCGTACCGATGAATGAGGAACAGTTGCATCAGCGTCATCAGCCGCTTTTTCCGGTACTGCGTCTGGGTGTTCTGGTCGCGCACGGATAGCAGATTGCGTCCACGGCGATCCTGCAAGCTCGCGAAGATGATGTTGGAAATCTTCTCCTGGGTCGCATCGTTGAGCACCGTCATTTCCAGCAGCTCCGAGCCGGCAGTGTGCGGGCGCAACTGAACCCGAATCTTGGCCGGAAATCCCCAGCGCTCGCCCCACGTCCCGAGCCACTCCTCGAGCACCCGCGGCGGAACCTCGGTTTGTACCAGGTGCTGGAATTGCGTAGACCCCTTGCCCATGGCCTTGGTGGCCGCGGTACGTCCCGATGAAGCCATCAACGCCCCGTCGAGTCGTGGGCCGCCGACCAGCGTCTGCGGCGTCCGGTACGGAGACTCCAGTAGCCGCAGCTTCCGTTGCAGCCGCGCCAGCGCCAGCATGCCATCCTGCTTCAGGGCAGTCGCGAATTCCTCCGCAGCCAGGCCGTCGATCTGGTGGCCGCCGTAGGTGATGAAGTTGAAGACGAATCCCAGCTTGCCCAGTTCCTCGGGGAAGCGCTTCATCTGTTCGTCCGTCATGCCGGTGGTATCCCAGTTGAACGATGGCGATAAATTGTAGGCCAGCATTTTGTCGGGATACTTCGCATGAATCGCGTGCGCGAATTTCTCTGCGTCTTCCAGGTCCGCGGTCTTGGTTTCCATCCACAGCAGATCTGCAAAAGGAGCTGAAGCAAGCGATTTCGCGATGGCGTAATCGATGCCGCCCTGAATCTGGTAGAAGCCTTCCGGCGTTTTCGGAAGTTCGCAATCCCACACGATCTGGATGCCCATCGACCGAGCCCGCTCGCGAATCTCGTAGAACGATGCATTCTTCGAGAAGCTCAACCACTCGTCGACGGTCATGTCGAAGGTCTCGCCATCGGTCGTGCGCGTCTGCAGAACGTCGGCGACCGCCTGACCGTAGGTTTTCAGTTCGGCTTCGCCTTGCCATGCTTCCATGTAACGCGTTTCGATTTTGTCGAGCGCGGATTCGAATTCGGGTGTCGTGGAATGGGGGAGGGTCTGCGCGGTTGACCGTATCATGGGCAACAGTCCGGCTCGTTGCAGCCATGCAAACGCCGCCTGGTATTCGGCTTCCGATACGGCAAATAACATGTGTCCGCGAATTTCCGCGACTCCAAGTTCAGAGAGCTTTCTGAGAATAGCGAGGTAGCCCGTCCGGTAGCTGGGCAGGTCAGTCCGGGTTGCGCCGAGAATGAAAGGCTGGTCGCGCTCATCGCTGATGTTTTCTATGAACGTTGCCGACTCCGCATCGGTCCGGTTCACGATCAGCCCGGGAACCCGCATGATATCGAGCTGCAGACGCGCTGCGTTAAGTCTGCGGATCTGCTCGTCCGCGGCAACCAGCACTTTTCCACCCTGGTGTCCGCACTTCTTGGCGCCGGGCTTCTGGTCTTCTATGTGGTAGCCGGGCACGCCTACTTCAACAAAGCGGCGGATCAGGTTGCGAACGTGCGCATCGCCTCCGTGCCCGGTGTCAGCGTCGGCAATGATGAACGGGCGGTAATCGATCACTGAAGTCGACTTGCGCTGCTGCTCTGTCATTCGCGAGCGCGCGAAGTGCTGGTTCTTGTCGGCGGCGAGCAGCGCCCGCACCAGTCCGGAAGCTTCGTCGGGCACCTGGCTGAGCGGATAGCTGGCGAGATCCGGGCCCGGATCTTCATGGAGCGAACCGCGGGCTGATGTTGCCCACCCGCCGAGGTAAATGCCTTCCATCCCCATGCGCTTCATCATGACGGCCTGGCCGGGCGAGTAAGGACCAAACGTCGTGACCTGTTTGCGTTGTTCGAAAAGCTCGCGCAGCCGCGGATAGAAGTCCTCGGCGGCACGCCGCGCTACGGTGTAGTCGCCCCGAATCGTGCCCTGCTGTTCGGCGACCTGATGCGGAGAATAGAGACGAAGAATCCCGGCAAACCGGGGACTGGAGAACCATTCCTTGGCTGCTGAAACCTGTTGCTCGAACATCCTGTTGCCTTCCTGGTTCTCGTGAGTCATCGAAATCTCCCTAAGGTAAGTGACCGCCGCAAGCGTAGCGCCGGCGACTCGCCGGCAGTCACGAGGGCAGCCTGCCCCCGGCCCGGCGTCAAAAACAATTCGGAACTTTATATCTGTCAACAGCCCCGCGACGCCCTAGTCGCCCGAGGGCAGAAGTTCGTCGTCCCAGTGATTGCCAGACAAGGACGGGTAGTAGAGTGCCGCCGACGCGGTCATGCCCAGGTTAAGTCCTGATTCGAACATTGGGTCGTCCATGTTTCCGTTGTGCCGGTTGGAAGTCGAAGTTGTCATCGTGTTGTCCCCACTTTGTCCTACCCACAAATTTGCTTCCGGACTCTTGCCGTCCTCATGCAGTAAACCGCGGAATCGGCCACAGCACAAATCGGTCCGTCCGCCGTGTCCTACTGGGTCAATTTGCCCTAGTCAGCCAACAGTGGAAACGGGCGGCACTTATCGTATTGTCAGGGGTAAACTGATACCATGAACACGCAGACTTTAGCGGAAACCTCAGCGCAAAATGCCATTCTCACTCCGGAAGCGCATGCCTTTCTGTCCAAACTCTCCGCGAAATTCGAGCCGCGCCGCCAGGAGTTGCTGGCCCGCCGCCGCACCATCCAGCAAAAGCTCGATGCCGGCTGGTTGCCAGACTTTTTGCCGGAGACCGAGCACATCCGCAGGAGCGTGTGGAAGGTAGCCCCTATTCCCAAAGATCTGCTCGATCGCCGCGTGGAAATTACCGGCCCGGTCGATCGCAAGATGATCATCAATGCGCTCAACTCAGGCGCCAATGTATTCATGGCCGATTTCGAGGACTCGAATTCCCCGACCTGGACGAACAACGTCGAGGGCCAGCACAATCTGCGCGACGCCATCCGCGGCACCATCGCCTACGAGAGTCCGGAAGGGAAGCGCTATAAACTTGGCGAGAATCTGGCCACGCTGCTGGTGCGCCCGCGCGGCTGGCATCTTGACGAGAAACACTTTCCCATCGATGGACGGCCCATCTCCGGCTCGCTCTTCGATTTCGGATTATTCTTCTTCCACAACGCACACGCCTTGATCAAGAAGGGAACCGGTCCGTACTTTTATCTGCCGAAATTGGAGAACCACCTCGAAGCGCGCCTCTGGAACGATGTGTTCAATTTCGCGCAGGACGAACTGGGCATTCCCCGCGGCACCATCCGCGCCACCGTTCTGATCGAAACTATTCTCGCCGCCTTTGAGATGGATGAAATCCTCTATGAACTCCGCGACCACTCGTCCGGCCTCAACTGCGGCCGCTGGGATTACATCTTCAGCTACATCAAGAAATTCCAGGCGCACCCCGAGTTCATGTTGCCCGACCGCTCGCTGGTCACCATGGAATGCCATTTCCTGAGTTCCTACGTCGAGTTGCTCATCCAAACCTGCCACCGGCGCGGCATTCACGCGATGGGCGGGATGGCCGCCCAGATTCCTATTCGCAACGATGCTGCCGCCAATGAACAAGCGCTCGACAAAGTGCGGGCCGATAAACTGCGCGAAGTAAAAGCCGGACACGATGGCACCTGGGTCGCCCATCCTGGACTGGTTCCGGTGGCAAAGGAAATCTTCGATAAGTACATGCCCGAGCCCAACCAGATCGCGAAACATCGCAAGGGTCATCCTGTCACGGCAAAGGACCTGCTCGAGGTTCCCAAGGGCGAGATCACGGAAAAGGGCTTGCGCTGGAATATCGATGTTGGCTTGCAATATCTATGGTCGTGGCTGCGTTCGTCGGGGTGCGTGCCGATCTACAACCTGATGGAAGACGCCGCGACCGCCGAGATTAGCCGCGCCCAGGTATGGCAATGGGTGCGATTCGGTGCCCGCATGAGCGACGGCAAGGCCGTTACCGCCGATCTGGTCAAACAGATCGTCCGGGAGCGGGTCTCTGAGTTGCAGGCGGGCGACGCACAGAGCAAATCTGCGAATGACGGCCGGTTGCAGCAGGCCGGGCAACTTCTGGAAACTTTGATGACCGGCAAGGAATTTCCCGAGTTCCTGACCCTTGCCAGTTACGATTTATTAGACTAGAACGTCAGGCATGGGTGTACGCCGGGTCCCTGCCGCCACGCACATCGACGAGGCCATTCTCGCGGAACTACAGGAGCACGTGGCGGCTCGTGAAATCGAGCGCGGCCTCGCCTGTCTGGACTCGCACCAGACCGTGATAGCCGCCATCGACCCGGCGCAGCCTAATGCCGCGCGCATGCTCGTGCTTCTCGCCATCTGGAGCGATATCGGCTTTAGCGGCCCGCCCTCGGTCAAAGAACTATTGCCACGCTTTGCTGCGCGCTCCAGCCTGTCCATCTCCGATTACCTCTGTTTGCGCATGACGGAAGGCATGGTCGCCATGGCTGAAGAGGCAATGGAAACCGCCATCCCGCATTTTGATTTCGTGCTCAGACTGCCCGCGGAACTCAATAACCCTTTTTTGCTTTCCATCGCGTATTACTGGAAGGGCCGCTGTCTGCGCCGCCGCGGCGAATACGACGAAGCCCTCATCTTCACCGGGAAGGGAACTGCCCTCGCTCTTGAAATGGGCCATCCGCGCATGTCGGCCGTGATGCAGGTCCTCGAAGGCTGGCTCTTATTTCAGCAGGGTAAATGGAAAGATGCTGTCCGTATCTCAGAGATAGCCGAAAGCGCACTGCGCAAGACCGACGACTACGTGACGCTCGGCAACATCCAGTCGTTCTACGGACGCATGGCCCGCCGCGAAGGCCGCTTCGACAAGGCCATCGAACTGTTTGCCGGCGCTATCGATCACTACCGTAAGCGCGATGCGCAGCATCCCAACCTGGCGCGCTCGCTGGCCAATATGGCCCTGGCCAAGCGCGGCATCGCCCTGCAACTGCAAAAAAGGATCGACCAGGACGCGCAGCGCCGCCGCAAGTCGCCCACTGCGAAACAAAGTGGGATCGGGAAAACGCCCGTCCATCAAGGCAATTCGACGGGTGCGGATTATCGGCGGCGACTCGCCCAATTGCGCCGCGAGGCCCTCGAACACCTTGACGCCGCGCAGGCGATTTATCGGCAGCGTCCCAATCATCACGGTTCGGGCACCGTCTACCTCAATGCCGGCTACATCCACCTCGACAGCGGCGACTTCCAGCGAGCGGAAGAAGAGTCGTCCTCGGCCTACCAGCTTGCCGAACAAAAGCACGACTACATTCTCATGGGGCGGGCCCGCATCTTGCAGTGCATGATCGAAAACGCCAAGGTGGAAGAGGAAATCGGCGGCGGCGCCGATCCCGGTAACCACGCCCGCCGCGCCTTTGACTTCAGTCAGGAAGCGATCGAATTAGCCAAACACACGCAGCATCACATGCTGCTGGCGACGGCCTATCTCTGGCAGGGCCTCACGCAATGCAACTCGTTTTTTGACAATCTGGAGGCGGCGCGGGAGTCGTACGATCTCGCCCGCGCCGCCTGTGGCGATACGCAACCCGACAGCATATGGCAGGATATGCAGGCGCTGCGGGCGAAAATACTTCGCAAGGGCAGTGTGGATCCGGCTCTGAAGGCTTGGTCCCAGGGCGCTGTCGGCGACAAATCGTTTCGCCAGATCAGCGAAGAGTTTGCGGAAATCGTCATTACCCGGGTCTGGGAGCGCGAGGGGCGCAAAGTATCGCGGGCGGCGGCGCGCCTGTCAATTTCGCCCAAGAAGGTCAGGCGCATTTTGGCTCGTGTGGGGCGGCGCAAGCCCCGGGCCCGTTAGACCGGGGATGCTCGACGCGCTATTTGCGCACGGTAGTTTTCCGGTTGATTCACCGGGTATACTCTAGTAAACTAGTAGAGATAATTCTATCGGCCCTCCCCCGGGACGCTGAACGCGAAAGGAACATGCGCTTATGCACATCGCCAACAACGTGACCGAACTCATCGGCCATACTCCGCTCGTCCGTCTCAATCACGTTACCGAAGGTTGCGTCGCCGAAGTGGTGGCCAAACTCGAGAGCCAGAATCCGCTCGCCAGCGTGAAAGACCGCATCGGCGTGAGCATGATCGCCGCCGCCGAGCGCGACGGAAAAATCCAGCCCGGCAAGACCGTTCTGATCGAACCAACCAGCGGGAACACCGGCATTGCCCTGGCCTTCGTAGCCGCTGTTAAGGGCTACAAGTTAACTCTCACGATGCCCGATACCATGAGCCTCGAACGCCGCGTCCTGCTCCTCGCTTTCGGCGCTGAAATCGTCCTG
>Ga0187851_10005100_pt1 | contig 10553 bp, 12 predicted proteins | sample June2016WEW_6_10_FD_132997 | JGI IMG/M metagenome (GOLD analysis project Ga0187851, IMG submission 132997) | Peatland microbial communities from SPRUCE experiment site at the Marcell Experimental Forest, Minnesota, USA - June2016WEW_6_10 | ecosystem: Environmental > Terrestrial > Soil >... | reverse complement strand
CGAGCCGACGCCGCCGGCGGCAGCGTTGATCAGAATGGTCTTGCTTCGGGGTGGGATTTGACGCGTAAGATAGAGCGCAGTGAGTCCTTGCACCATCAGGGCCGTGGCTACTTCAAAGGACAAGGAGTCGGGCAACGGCACGAGCTGGTCGGCGCCGAGGACGACGTACTCGGCGTAGCCGCCGACATGTTGACCTCCGACAATCAGCGGACTGGCAACGCGCATCCCGACTTCAATTCCCAACACCCCAGTCCCAATCATTTCTACTGTGCCCGCGATTTCCGTACCCAGAATTGCCGGCAAGTCTGGTGTAACCGCATACCGGTTCCGCCGCATCAGAGTATCGGCAAAATTGATCCCAGCTGCCCGTACTCGAACGAGTACCTGGCCCGGAGCGGGCGAGGGAACGGGGATATCTGCGACTTCGAGAACCTCGGGTCCTCCGAAGCGGCTCATTTGGACAGCTTTCATCTCGTGCCTCGCATGGGTGGAGTGGTGCGAGGTGGCATTGGACTGTATTATCCATAATGAAACTACTTACCAATTGATCCATTACTTACCTTTTAGTCACTATGACCAAGCCGATTAAATTGCTGCCGATATTACCGGCGGAGCGGGCGCTAAAGGTGATTTCCGGCAGATGGAAGGCGATCGCCCTCTATCACCTGTTCGATGGCCCGAAGAGGCTTTCCGAATTGACTCGACTCATGCCGCGCGTCAGCCAGAAGGTGTTGATCCAACAGCTGCGCGAAATGGTGGAACACGGGCTGGTGCATCGGGAAATTTTCAGGCAAGTGCCTCCCCGCGTGGACTACACAGCAACCAAGCTGGGCCTGAGTCTCGAACCGGTTCTGTTGTCTCTTTGCGAGTGGGGACGCCGGCATGCCGTTGCGCTCGATGAGATCGACCGACTTGTCGATTGCCCCGTTGAACCAACGGTTCGACTGCGCAGGACCGCGCGGGTCGAATCGATGTCAGTCGCCGGCATCAATCGAACATTCAGCGAACCCAAGCGTGTCTCGCGCCGGGTTCAAACAAGAAAGGCGGATGCGCGTTGACAACTGCTACCGCTCCGGCGCCCTTTCGAGAGAAGGCTAGACAGGATTGCCGAGTTCATGCTTGTTCAGGAGATACCCGATGCGCGTGTTGATCGTGCACGCTCACCATGAACCTCAAAGCTTCAATGGGGCGATGACTCGCGAGGCGACGGCGGCACTGATGGCTTCCGGGAACGAGGTTATTGTTTCGGATTTGTACGCGATGAAATTTGACCCAGTTTCGGACCGTCGAAACTTTATAACCGTCAAAGAGTCCAGCCGCCTGCGCCAGCAGAATGAGGAGGCCTACGCAGCGGAGCACGACGGCTTCGAGCCCGCGCTACAGACGGAAATGGATAAGCTGGCTTGGTGCGATACACTGATCCTGCAGTTTCCGCTATGGTGGTTCGGGATGCCGGCGATCTTGAAGGGATGGATCGATCGGGTCTTCGCCGTCGGACGCGCCTATGGCAACCGACGCTGGTTCGACGTCGGCATCTTCGCGGGCAAGCGTGCAATGTGCTCGGTCACGGTTGGCGGGCTGGAACCTGTATACACCGATCGGGGCATAAACGGGCCGATCGGTTCAATCCTGTTTCCGATCAATCACGGCATTCTCGGCTTCACGGGCTTCGACGTGGTAGAACCTTTCCTAGTCTACGGACCCTCACGAATCAGCCATGAACAGCGGGTATCGCACCTCGAGCGGTATCGGAAACTCGTTGTGAACTTGAATGCGGCGCCCGTCATCGCCGGACCCAAAACGGCAGACTACGACGAGAACCTTGTCTTGAAGATGTCTTGAAGACTGAGCGCAGCGGCGCAAGTCGTTTCGATCCGATCTGAGTCCGGCTTCCTCGCTACTTCGGACAGTTCTGCCTTCTCCGGCTCGTGCATCATCGGCCATGGCTGCTCACCTTCCCAATACGGACCACTGTATCCAGTGGTCAAGCTGGAGATCTCCCGGTTCCCGCTTAACTCAGTGCCATTCCACTTAATTAAGAACTAGTCCACCAATCAAGGACCATGGGCCAGCTATTTAGGAAAAACGACAGTCGCGTAGAGTTAGCGGTATGTCAGTGAGCGACGCTTTTCATTGTTTGACCGAGCTGGCGGCGATCCACACCGATGTCGAATCGACGGTGTGAAATGACATGGCTGCACCCCTGGTTTCAGAGTTTGGAGGTCAGCCACGATAGGCCTTGATGGCGGCACTGATGTTCTCGCTGCCAAATCCTTTCGCACACAGCTCATCAAAAATGACGCGTGCAGCCTGGAGCACTGGGACTTTGGACGTGTTCTCGGCCGCCTCGGCGACGGCGTATCGCAAGTCCTTTGCAATCAGCGCGGCGGTAAACCGCGGCGCAAAGTCGCCAGTCACCATCAATCCCGCGAACCCATTTCCCGCTGGGCTCATCACTGGCAGTCCGCTGATGATCTCCAGTGCGCGTTTCGGTGCGATACCGGACTTGTCGAGCACCGCGAGTGTCTCCGCGATGGCTGCGACCTGGATTGCTAACAACGCATTGGCAGCCAGCTTCATCGTCGAACCTTGACCCTGCGGCCCGACGTGATGGACAGGAAGCGTCGTCGTCGGTCAACATGCTGAAGACGAATTCAGCGCCCTCGGCCGCTTCACGCGGCGTCGCGGCTGATCTCGCCCCGCGCGCCACCGCAGCTGCAACCGCGGCTGGCGAACGATTCCAAACAGTAACGTCGTGGCCGACCTTGATTAGGTGCGGCGCCATGCGCGAGCCCATGGCGCCAAGGCCCAGGAATGCGATCTTACTCATAGTCGTGCCTTTCTCGTTTCTCGGGGATGAGGGTGCGCGCCGCGTCATGCCGGCAGCGCGACGCTCGAAATGTCCGCGCAGATCTCGATGAGGCGGTCCTGCAGAAACGGGTCATGGGCCTGGGGATTCGGGCTCATTCGCTTCAGGTGGTAGAAATACTCACCCGTCACGTCGGCCTTCGGATCGTCCCCAGCCGCAAGCCAAGCTTGCGTCAGATGCGCCTGCTTCATATCGTCGGGAGCAGCCGCCCCGCCCATTTTCGTCGGCACCCAGCCCGGCTCGAGTGAATTGGAGAATACTTCCGGCCAGCGCCGCGCGATCGCGAAGGCGAGCATCGCGTCGTGGAGCTTGCTCTCGGCATAGGCGGTCGAGCCGTTCCACCGGCGCTTCGTCCACCGGATGTCGTCCAGATTGGCGTCCGCATGGTGGTGCATGCCGGAGCTGAGATAGACGAGCCGCTTCGGCCGCTCGATCAACGCTGTCAGGATGTAAGCCGACAGCGTGTTGATTGCGAACACATGCGGTAATCCGTCGGCCGTGACCCGATGGCCCTCCCGGTATAACCGCCGCGTTGTGCATGACCGCATCGAAGCGACCAAGCGCGTTGACCTTCGCTGCCACCTCCCTGGCCCCTGCGATGGTCTCGACATCGCCGGTCACGATTGCTTTGGCTCGCGGTAGTTCTCGGTGCGCATCGCTGGCTCGAGCGTCGCTGCGTGCGTGAAGGACGACTTTGTGACCTTGGCTGTCCAGCAGTTTGGCTGCCATCATCCCGAGGCCGGTCGATGAGCCGGAAATGAAAATGCGTGACATGGTATTTCTCCTCTTTTGGCCAGCGTCGGCGGAGCAAATGCCGTCGACGAACGGCTGATCATCAGGACTACTGGCGAGCGTCGCGAGCATGGCGATCCCGGTCCACGACATCGACATGCCGGCGCATTGCGGGCCAACCGAGGCGATCGACCAGGACACGCAGCCGGTGACGAACTGACTTTCACCGATATCCTCAAGTTCCCCGCCATCAAACGTGAACACCTGCTGCAGCTCGAAGTCGGTGACTTCCGTCGGAAACGTGTGCCGGCCGAGGTAAGCGAGTTGCCAGTGGTGCATGTCGTGGCCTCCAAGGCAGAGCACGCAAGACCATCGAGCTCGCCGGCCCGAACCGAAAGAAAGTTATCCACAGGAAACCGCTACGCTGAGCACGTTTCCGTAAAAGGCCCTTCTATGCAAAAATTCGTGAAGGATTTCGTCGCGGTGTGGGTCAAGGTAACGCATTTTGACCGCTTTGACCGTGCCTGATATCCGGTGGCGGCCATATGGCAGAAACAGCGGCGAACACCGGGTGCTCATGGAATACGGATGCCGATATCGCGCGAGCTCCGGTCACCTCAGTTCGTTAGACGCTTCCTCGATGAAGTCCGCTACCTCTCCCGGGTGTGAGATCATCGGGACGTGGCTCGACTGAAGCACGACCGCGTGAGCGCCAATCCGTTTCGCGGTATCACGCTCGAGGTCGATCGTGAGCATGTAGTCCTGTTCGCCCATAACGAACCAGCTGGGTTTGTCTCGCCACGCTGCATTCGTGATCTGCTCGTTGTTTGCAGCGGCGGCATACGGACCCTGCGTGCAGTAGAGCAGTTCGATTTCATCGGTCGCTAAGTCGTGCGCGAAGAAGCGACGAAATCCGTCGAGAGTCAGCACGAAGCGATCTTTGCCATACGGCTTGATTTCGGGAGCCCCGGGCGCTGCGGGGTAGTCTTTCCACCAATCATTGAATGACTGGGCCGAATCCGGTGCCGCGGCCGCGATGTAGACGAGACCGCGGACCTGAGGCTCATTGCCCGCCTCGGTGATGATCGCGCCGCCCCAGGAATGCCCGACGAGCAATACCGGCCCATCCTGCATTTTTATCGTTTGCCGAACGGCATCGACGTCGTCTTTGAGCGAACTCAAAGGGCAATTCGAAGCCACCACGGAAAATCCCTTCGCTCGCAGAAGCGAAATGAGTTTGGCCCAGCAGCCTGCGTTCGCGAATGCGCCGTGGACGAGGACTATTGTCGGCCGAGTGGACATCAAAGTCTCCTTGCGGCCCGTCGCTTTTCGATGCGAGCCTCGGTGTTGAAATTTACGACGCTGTTCAGGCGCGGCCTGCGGTGGCTTCCCGTTTGCGGATCCGTTCGCGGCTCGCCAACATCAGTTCGTGGGCCCTCTTGACGTGCCCGCCCACGAGTTGGCCACGCCGTTTGACGACGTCGCCGCCGACAATCACGGTCTCGACATCCGCGGGGCCGGCGCCCAAAACCATCGTGGCTATGCTATCGCCGTAACCATCGAGATGCGGCGATCGCATGTCGATGACGGCGACGTCAGCCTGCTTTCCCGGCGTGAGACTTCCGACTTCGTGTTCCATATTCCATACGCGAGCGCCATCTATCGTTGCGAGCCGCAGCATGTCCCGTTGATGGAGGGCAACGGTCGGGACCTGTTCCCCCCGCGCCAACGCCGGCGCGTTGGCTCTCGAACGCTCAGCCGCGAGCCCCAGGCGCATCTCAGAGAAGATGTCTGTTCCGCAGCTGCAGATCGTGTCCACGCCGAAGCCGGACCGGATCCCGCGTTGAAGAGCAGGCCCGATTGCGGGGAATGTTCCGAATTGCATGAGCATGTCCGTCGATGGCGTGAGCGATATCGTGCCTTTGCTGTTCGCGATCAGATCGAACTCTTTGTCAGTTAACATGTTGGCGTGGACGTAGTTGACATCAGAGCCCAGGAGGCCGAACCGATCGAGCACCATGATCGCGTCCGCGGTTCCCGCCATGCCGACATGTGTTGAAATCGGGAGCCCCAGCTCACGCGCGAATTTGAAGTCTTCCGCGTTTCGCTCTGCGGACGTGAAGCACGGCCCGCGAAGCGCCATACCCATTCGGAGGCGTCCGTTCGTACCCTTTGGGAAATGTTCGTCCCGCATCCGCCGCGCATCGAGCGGATGCGGTGGGTTCGGTATCTCGGTCGTCGGCCCCGGGCCGCCGTAAAGAAAATAGCCGCGGATCCGCGATTCCTGCAAACCGCGAAGATTGGCATTCGCATGTTCGGCCGACCGGAGATTGTGTGCCCAGTCCACGATCGTCGTGATGCCGGCGTCAAGCGCCTGCAAGGCACCCCAGAGGGCGCCCGCATAAATATCTTCGGGCTCGTAACTCGTGGATATGCCGTTGAGCACCGCGGGACCGTAACCCGCACCCGTCATCTGCGGCGTTGAGGCGCCGATCGCTCCCTGCCAAACGTGGCGGTGGGTGTCAACGAGGCCTGGGATCACCAGGCGTCCCGCGACATCAAGCACTTCCGCGTCTCGCGTGGAGGTCGATAGATTGCGGCCCACGGCCGCGACCTGATCGTCTCGGATTAACACATCGCCGTTCGGCAGATCGCGGAGCGAATCGTCGACCGTCACGACGCACCCTCCCCTCAAAAGCAGTTCACGAGCCATGATCTCATTTGCTCCCTGTCACATTAACTTTTAACCGTACGCGGCTCGTTACAGAAGCCAGTCGCATGCGAAGCTGCTCAAGTTCGGGGGCCATCGCCACAGTCCGCGAGCTCCATCTCGTGCGTCGCCGGGGCTTAATCGGTGAAGTGCGGCGCCCACTTCTTGCCCTCTGTGGCCGAGCTCATGACCGTGCCGCTTGAAGTAGGACACAAAGGCGAACTCGTGAACGCAATCCGGGGCTCACGAGGTGTGTTTCTGATGACGCCGCCCATTGCGCCACTGTTGAGGCTGGCGTGCAACACATCACTTTCAGCGTTGCTTGACATGATAATTCTCTTGAAATACCGCGTTGTGCTAGCAGCTTTACCGACGCCTCGATGTCGACAGACGGGTGCGACGCTTCCAATCTTTGAGTTCTGGCTGAACTGTCAGCCACCTCGACCTATTTGTGAAATCGTAAAATTTTTCGGTTACCATCCATTTCATGGATAGCAAACGTCTTGATCTCGATCTGCTGATCACGCTGGAGGCGTTGCTGGTGGAGCGGAACGTGACAAAGGCGGCTGCCCGCCTGCACCTGAGCCAACCAGCAGTCAGTGCTCAGTTGAGCCGCCTGAGGGATTGGTTCGACGATGCACTGCTCATTCCCGTGCAGCGTGGAATGATGCCGACCGCCAAGGCCATCGAATTGTTCGACCCGTTGCGTCAAGCCCTCGATCAGGTTCGTGCCACTGTTGTAACCCACAGGAGCTTCGACCCTGCCAAGGCCAAGCTGATCGTTGCTATCGCCTGTACGGACTACCTGCTAGTGGCAGTCGTGAAACCGTTCGTCAAGAAGCTGAGGACGATTGCACCCGGAGTGCGGGTGGCGATCCGCAATTTCGACATGTCGCAGTTGGAGGCTCAGATGGCGCGCGGCGAAGTCGACTTGGCGTTCATGACGCCGCAGAATACGCCGCGCGGCCTTCGTGCCATGCATTTGTTCGATGAGCGCTATGTGCTCATCGGGCGTCGGAATCATCCGCGATTGCGCGGCAGGATCACGGTCGAAGATTTTGCTCGGTTGGAGCATGTGATCGTATCGCCACGCGGTGGTGGTTTCGTTACTCCAGTAGACGACGCTCTGGCTGCTCTCGGATACAGTCGCAATGTGGTACTGTCCTCGGCTTCATTCTTGTTTGTCCCCGAGATCGTGTCTCAGTCGGACTTCGTTGCCCTAGTCCCGGAACGGCTAGTACACGACCGTACCCACAAGCTCAAGTTGATTGACTGTCCGTTTGCCGTGGAAGGCTTCACCATGTCGATGGTGTGGCACGAGCACAGTCACGGACACAGCGGCCAACGCTGGGTTCGGGAAGCTATTGCCTCGCTGATGAGCGCTTAACCCGGTTTTCCGTTCCACTGCACCTCAACCCCCTTAGTCAAGGCGCTGGGGTTCGTGCAGCCCGGCGTCGGGCGAGTGCCGTCGCAATGAGAGATCCATCGAGGCGGACGTGATCTCGACCACGGGAGTCCGCGCGACCTTCATGAGCCGGCGGACCTGTTCGAGTTGCCGAGGAAAAGATTAAAACAGTGACTTGACGTCCGGTCGGCTGGTCCTAAATGCCTCGACTGACCCGATTTGGTGCCTAAATTCGAGACTGATCGGGTACAGCGGCAAGTGATCGCAGTACTATGCCGCAGTGCGGACTATGCAGAGCAACTCCGTACAAAGCAGCAAAAACAAGGGATTTACAAGCGTTTACAGGGTCTCGAGTTCGGCATAGCCTCCCGCAAAAGATTGGGGAGGCGGACCTAGTTCGGATTGCTCGATGAGCTGCTGGCAACGCAAGATATCGCTCGGATCGATCGCAGGCCCTTTGAGTGCGATCCTGGGATCGTATGCGACTGCTCTCAACGAGGAGGGATACTCGCACGAGAGTTTCCTGAGCAAGACACGGTTCGTGATCGGGTTCAGTCTTTGGCTTCACCAGAAGCGCATCACGATGCCGGAAGTTACGCTCGGCATTGGACACGGATTCTTGCGAGATAAGATCCGGAGAAGCGGCGATCCGACCACACTTACGCATTTCTTGATGTGGATGCACAGCCGCGGATTCATACCGGCGCGGGCACTTCGGCGTCATGAGAAGTCGGCGGTGGACAAGCTGGTCGAGGAGTACTCGACATATTTGTTGAACGATCGTGGCCTTGCCTCCACCAGTGGTGTGGCGTACGCCGCCATTACGCATCGCTTCCTCACGCGAACCTGCCCGCGAGGCCGATCGGACCTGAAGGCGTTGACTGCCGTGCGGATTCGCGATTTCGTCACGCAAGAAGCAGGCAGATTTCGAACGTCTAAGGCGGCCAGCTTGCTGACGTGCGTCGTTCGTTCGTTTCTGCGTTTCGTGCATTACCGGGGCTATGTTGATCGATCCCTCGTCCGAGCCGTTCCTGCGGTGGCCCATTGGTCGATGGCGCCGATTCCGAGAGCACTGCCGATCAAGGATGTCAGTCGAGTTCTGGCAGAGAGTAGGTCGAGGCGGACTGTCTGCGGTATTCGCGATCGAGCCATTCTTTTGCTGCTTGCACGATTGGGTCTTCGAGCTCGGGAGGTCATGCTCCTCGAGCTGGACGATATTGATTGGGAGGCCCCGTCCATTCATGTCTGTGGCAAGGGGCGTCAGGAGCGGCCGTTGCCGCTGCCGCACGATGTCGGAGAAGCGATCGCCGCGTATTTGCATAATGGTCGGCACGCATCGTCGTGCCGCCAAGTGTTCCTGCGCACCCGCGCCCCATGGCGAGGCGTGGCCAGGTCCTCCTCGATATCCGCGATTGTCGGCCGCTCCCTTATGCGAGCCCGAGTCAAGTCGGCAACCCACGGTGCGCATCAGTTTCGGCACTCGCTCGCCACGAACATGCTGCGCCGAGGCGCCACGCTGACAGAGATTGGGCAAGTAATGAGGCACCGCGATCCCAACACGACTCGCCTGTATGCGAAGGTGGATCTAGGCGCGCTTCGCGAGGTGGCTTTGCCCTGGCCCGGGAGACCTTCGTGAAGAGCTTGCATGCCTCTGTGCGAGATTATCTGGCGATGCGCCGAGCGCTCGGATTCAAGCTGCAGCGCCATGAAGCCCATCTGCTAAGTTTCGTTGCATTCATGCAGCACCACCGAGCGCGGCGCATTACCGCGAAGTGGATGGTCCGGTGGGTGCGCGAGAACCCATCGACTGACCTCTCCTATCAAGGGCTGCGATTTGGCGCCGTACGCAGCTTTGCGGCCTATCACAGCGGTGTCGACCCCTGCACCGAGGTGCCACCAGCAGATCTGATCCCACGCACGCCAGGGCGTAACCGCTTCTATTTGTATTCCGACGAGGAAGTGCAACGGCTGCTGGCGGAGACCTTGAAGCATCGAGTCGGCGCGACCAGCATTTCGCGGTGGGTGCGTTACACCCTTTATGGATTGCTGAGTGTCACGGGACTTCGGATCGGTGAGGCGCTGAGACTGAACCTCGCTGATGTCGACCTTGACCAAGGGATTCTCACGATTCGTGACTCGAAGTTCGGCAAGTCTCGTTTGGTCCCGGTTCATCCGTCCACCCGCATCGCCCTAGGTAAATATCTGCAGCGACGCAACGACTACTTCGATGGGCGCCACATCGAGCCGTTCTTCGTATCTCGCCATGGCACTCGCATGCGCCACAACGATGCGTGGAAGTCCCTCGTCCGCCTGTCGCGGAAGATCGGACTGCGCGGCCCCTTGGACCGGCGCGGACCGCGGCTTCATGATTTTCGGCATCGCGTCGCCGTACAGGCGATGCTCCGCTGCTATCGCTCGGGAGCGGATCCCGAGCGCCGCCTGCCGGCGCTTTCGACGTATCTTGGCCACGGCGATTTGAAGCATACCTACTGGTATCTGCACCAAAATCCTGCGCTCATGAGACAAGCGGTGGGGCGCCTCGAACGCTACTGGGAAGTCCGATGAGCACCACGGAGCCTACCTTTTCTGTTCTGCTCCAGCGGTTTTTCATGCAGCGCTTGATGCAGCAGAAGAACGTGAGCCCGCATACCCTTTGTTCGTATCGCGACACCTTTAGGCTCCTGCTTCGATTCGCAATGAAGAAGCTGCATGCGACGCCGGAGCAGCTGACTATCGAGCAGATCGATGCGCCTTTTGTGACGACGTTCCTGAACGATCTGGAGAACAGTCGAGGAGTGAGCGCGCGAACACGGAACCTTCGGCTCACCGCCATCCGG
>Ga0187851_10005096_pt1 | contig 10554 bp, 10 predicted proteins | sample June2016WEW_6_10_FD_132997 | JGI IMG/M metagenome (GOLD analysis project Ga0187851, IMG submission 132997) | Peatland microbial communities from SPRUCE experiment site at the Marcell Experimental Forest, Minnesota, USA - June2016WEW_6_10 | ecosystem: Environmental > Terrestrial > Soil >... | reverse complement strand
CGTGAACCGCCCCGTCCTGCCGCACAGCGAGACGGCGTCCCCGGAACAGAACCGCGGCCTGCAGGCCACCGCTGCCATCGGGCTCTCCGCGGGCTTGCTGGAAAATTTTGAACTGTCGCTGGACACCGGCATCGGCGGACAGCTGGTCCGGCTGGGGCGGATCCTGCGCCGCGACAGCGACGAGGCCCGCGCCGACACGGAGGCGCAGAAGGAATTTGAGCTGCTCGGCGCGCAAGTTGCAGTGCCGATTCTCGACCGCGAAACCATTGTCGGCGTCGCCGTTTTCGACGGCCGCGTCACCGGCGAACCTCTCGCCAACGACGAATTGGAGTTGATTTTCCATTTGCTCGAACAGGTTGGGCTTGCGCTCCGCAACATCTGGCTGTACGACCAGCTTGCCGACAACCACGAGATGATGACGGATGTGCTGCGTGAACTGAGCAGCGCGTGCATCGTCGTGGGACGCGACCTGAAAGTGCTTCACGCCAACAAGGCCGCGCGCCGGCATTTCGGCCGGAAAAACCAGCACGGCGGCGAGCTGGAGTTCACCGACTTGCCGCAATCGCTCGGCGCGAAAATATATCAGGTCCTGTGCACCGGCGCGGCCATGGGCCCGTTCAAATTCGAGCCGGAAAATTCACCCGGCACGGTTTACAACGTCAGCGTCGTTCCGTTCCAAAGGCGAAATTCCGTCGTACCCGTTTCCGCGCTGTTGATGGCGGAGGACCTGACGCAGAGCGAACAGTTGAGGCGGCTGGAAATCGAAGCGGCCAACCTTCGCCTGGTCAAATCCATGGCCGACCGCCTCGCGCACGAGATCGGCAATGCCATGGTGCCGCTTTCCACGCACCAGCAGTTGCTCACCGAAAAATACCGGGACGCCGAGTTCCGCAAGTCGCTCGATCATGCGCTGACCGACGGCGTCAAACGCGTCACGCGGCTCATAAATCAAATGCGCTTTCTGGCGCGTGACGGACAGGTTGAGACGCAAGCCTTCCAGGTCGGGCCGCTCATACAGGAAGCCTATCAGGAAGCGCGCCAGCATCAGCCGGCCGAGACCGCGCAGTTGCATTACGAAAACGGGGGCGAACCCGTTGTCGTCACCGGCGACCGCGCGGCGTTGAAGCATGCCCTCGCCGAGGTGATGCTCAACGCCCTTCAGGCCAATCCCAAAGAGCCGAAGATTGACGTCAGGTTGCACACCGAAGGTGACAACGGCCATCAGGACCTGCAAATAGATGTGCAGGACAATGGCTCCGGCTTTACCGCCGAATCCGCCAAACAGGGGCCATCACCATTCTTTACCACGCGAAATGTCGGCCTTGGACTCGGCTTGACCGTCAGCCGGAAAATTATTGAGACGCATCACGGCAAACTGGAAATTGTTCCGCCGCAGTCCGGCAAATCCGGCGTCGTTCGGATTTCGCTGCCCGTTGACGTTGGGGCCCCGGCTGCCGGATAGGCCATCCATTGGCTTTGCGCTTGTCACCAAGGGAGGCGGGTTCTAAAGTGCGAAAGAGCGGCAGTTATTTTTGGCATGATTGAGCTGATTCAATTTCCTTGGAGCCCGTATTGCATTGTCCAGCGCTGCATCCTGGAGTTTGCCGGAGTTCGTTTCAAAATCACCAACATCCCCAATCAAAACCGTACCCTCGTCTGGAAATTGACGAGGCTGCGTTACTACGGCGTGCCCATCGTCAAGGACGGGAAGACGGTCGTGTTTGAACTCAATGACGATTCACAGGTCATCGCCAAATATCTTGACGCAAAATTCCAACTCGGCCTGTTCCCGCCCGGACTCGAAGGCATCCAAACCGTTCTCTGGCGCTGCATCGAGAATGAAATCGAAGGCGCCACATTCCGTTTAAACGACATTTACTGGCGGGAAAACGTGCCGCCGGCGGAACATCTCGATTTTTTGCGGTACAAGGAGCGCAAGTTTGGCCGCGGCTGCATTGACCAGTGGCGCAAACAGCAGGGCGAATGGCTGAAGCGGCTGGAACAGGGGCTGGTGCCGTTTGAGAAAATGGCGGCTCGCCACCCGTTTTTGCTGGGGGCCCGCCCGCATTTCGTGGATTTCGATTTGCTCGGGATGCTTGAAAATTTTCTTTACTCGGGCCATCATAAATTGCCTCCGGCGCACAATCATCTCAAGGACTGGTATCGGCGGATGAGCAAATTAAAAAGGAAAAATCCGAAGTGAAAAGGGCCGCCCACCTGACAACCCGCCGCCTCTTTTCCGCCCATTTCATTTTTATTTTGAATTGTGAAAAACTACATCATTGACACCAATGTCCTCCTGCACGATCCGCATTCGCTGTTGAGCTTTGAGGATAATCATGTCCTGATTCCCATCGAGGTCATCGAGGAAATTGACCGCTTCAAGCGCGAATCCAGCGAGCTCGGCCAGAATGCGCGCACGGTGTCGCGCATGCTCGACGGCTTTCGCGGCGAGGGCAGCCTGAGCGAAGGCGTGAAACTGCCCAACGGCGGCAGGTTGAAAATCGCGTTCCAAAAAAACGGGCACGTCAATGGCGACGCCCATGCCAACGGTAACACCGTGGACAACCGCATTCTTTCGCTCGCCGCTGCCATCCAAAAATCGCAGCCCAAAAACCCGACGATCCTCGTCAGCAAGGACATCAACCTCCGCATCAAGGCCGACGCGCTTGGTTTGCAGGCCGAGGATTACGAGACCGACCGCGTGTCCATCACCGACCTATACACCGGCATGCTGGAAATGTCCGTCGGCACTGACAAAATGGCCGCGTTCCGCGCCAAGGGTGAGCTCGCGCTCGGCGCCGGCAGAAAATATTTTCCGAACGAGTATTGCACGCTCACCGACGAAACGAACCCCAAACGCACCGCGCTCACCAAGGTGGACGTTACCGGCCAAAAGCTGGTGCCCATCATTGACAGCCGCGAAGGCGTTTGGGGCATCAAACCGCGCAACCGCGAGCAACACTTCGCCTTCGACGCGCTGCTGGATGACCGCATCAAGCTGGTTACGCTCATGGGCAAGGCCGGGACGGGAAAAACCTTGCTGGCGATGGCCGCTGGATTGAAGCGCACCGTGCTTGACCGCGAATTCCGCAGGCTCGTCGTCGCGCGCCCGACCATTTCCATGGGCAAGGAGCTCGGCTTTTTGCCCGGCTCGCTCGAAGAAAAACTCGCGCCGTGGATGCAGCCGATTCACGACGCGCTCGAAATGTTGAGCGACCTCAACATGGGCCACGACCATCGCCGCAGCGGCGACCTGATGCGTTCCGGCAGCATCGTCGTTGAGGCCCTGAGCTACATCCGCGGGCGCAGCATCGCCAACCAGTTCATGATCATTGACGAGGCTCAAAACCTGACGCCGCTCGAAGCCAAAACCATCATCACGCGCGTCGGGAGCGGCACAAAAATCGTCTTCACCGGTGACCCGTATCAAATTGACAATCCCTACGTGGACTCGTCGTCGAACGGATTCAACTACGTCGTAAGCCGCTTCCGTCCCGAAGCCATAGCCGGACACATCGAATTGCAAAAGGGCGAACGGTCCGAGCTGGCGGAGCGTGCCGCAAACATTTTGTAATCAATCGGTTAGAATCAGGGTTCAATAAGCCGGACGGTCGGTTTTCCGTGTCATGGACAGGCTTGTCTTCACTTTGCCAGTTGACAAAATGCGGTTGTCGCTGAAATTCAGGTAAGAGCTGGATTCGGCGCTTCGGGCGTCTTCAGCGGGAAATTATGATCTCAAACGAGCGACCATCACCTTTTGGCGGGCGGCCTTACAGCCAGCCGAAACCACCAGTCAACGAAGACACACTCAGATCCGGACAGGTGCAGATTGAGCGCAAAACTTTCATCTTCACGCTCAAGGAAAATCCGCGTGGACGTTTTTTGCGCATCACCGAGGATGTCGGAGGGCGCCGCGACAACATCATCGTACCGGCACCCGGTTTGGAGGATTTCAAAAAGCTGCTGGACGAAATGGTGAAGGCGGCGAACGAAATTCCTGCGAAAAGCAGTTCGTAAAAACCTGTTAGTGCCGATTCCAGCTAATTTTTTGGAGCAGCTTTCTTCCTCGGTTTCGTCCGCGGCGCGTCGCCCCAGAGACTTTCAAGATCATAGCGTTCGCGCGCGTCCTGCCGCATGATGTGTACGATCACGTCGAAGAAATCCAGCACAACCCATGCGCCCTGCACCGTGCCGTCCACTGCTCGCGGACGCACGCCGTGTTCTTCGCGCAACCGGTCGGTGATTTCATCCACGATGGCGCGCAAATGCGGCCCGCTCGTGCCGGACACAATCACAAAATAATCCGTCACCGACGACAATTTGCGCACGTCGAGGATGGCAATATTTTCCGCCTTTTTATTGTCCGCGAACTCGCGGCACAACCGGGCAAGTATTCTTGAATCCATAGTAGCCACGAAGATTTAACCACGGATCAACCCGGATGAACATGGATTTTTTGACCTGAATTTCATGGGTTGCCTGCGGATGGAACCAAGGATTGAATTTTTCCAGTGCTTATTTGTGCCCATCCGTGGTTGAGAACATCAGACATAAAGTCGCTGGCTGCGAATCGCCTCCGCCACCGGAGGCGGTACGAATTGGTCAATTGGTAAACCCGCCTTAACCCGCGCGCGGATTTCCGACGACGAGACGCCCAGCGGAAAACCCCTGAGCGTTCTTCCGTGAAATGGAGGCGGGAAATTTGCCACCTTCCCGCCCGGCCGCGGAATCGCGACAAATTCAGCAAGCCTGGCCAGTTCGCCGGCTTCGCGCCATTCATTCAGCTTCGCCGTGTTGTCCGCGCCGATGAGATAAAACAATTCGGTCCGGGGAAAACGCCGCGTGTAATCGCGCAAGGTTTCAATGGTGTAGGAAACGCCGCCGCGCCGGATTTCCTGCTCGTCAATTTCGCAATTCGTTTTGCCGGCGAGCGCGAGCCGGAGCAATTGCAGGCGGACGGGCGCCGGGGCGGGTATGTTTTCCGGCTTGAACGGCGACTGTGCCGCCGGAATAAAAAACAGCCGGTCCAAAACCAGTTCTTCCATCGCCGCCTGCGCGACAAGCAGGTGGCCAAGATGAACAGGGTCAAACGAGCCGCCAAACAAGCCAAGTTTCATGTTTCCAACAATATTGTCGCATACCATTAAGCCGTTGTTCCACAAGTTCAACGTAAATCTGCTGCGCAGTTGCAGGGTGACACTTGCAGACCGCCAGCACTTGCCGGTGCATGGATCAAATTGCCATTCACCAGACTGCTTCTTCATCCACACGGCAACACAGGCGGAATCCAAAACGAGCTACAGCGATTATTCAGGTTCTTTATGCGGATTGTTCTTGTTTCAGGCAAATTATGCCGGGCACAACAGAAAAATCTGGAGTGGACGCGGCGATTTCGGTATTGCCAGCCGGACACCGGATGAAGTCGCGCCTGAAAATCGGCCATTTGATTCTAATGTTTGCGCTGGCGGCACTGCCCTTCGCCGCCACGTTCGCGCTGTATTATCCTGATGAGCGGCATTACACCGATGGCGCGCTGATGATGCTGAAGTACGGTGACTGGCTCGTGCCCAAAACCGCCGACGGCGAGCCGCGTTTTCAAAAGCCGCCTCTGGCCTATTGGTCGGCTGCGGTGAGCTACCTGACGTTTGGAGTTGGCGTCCTGGCGTCGCGGCTCCCCTTTTTGCTGGCCGGTTGCGGCACGCTTTGGCTGACGTACCGGCTTGCACGAAGGTTGACGGGCAGTGTTGAAACCGCGCTGTTGGCTGCGGTTGTATTGTTGTCGCATCCTCAATTTTTTCTCTGCTCCATTCGTACCATGCCGGATTCGTTGCTGGTATTTTTCATCACGTTGAGCGCGTATGGTTTTTTGCGTCTGATCGTTTTTGAAGAATTTGTGGCGGGGGCCTTTTGGGCGGCGTATGGCGGCGCGCTGGGCGCAGCGTTGAGCAAGGGTTTGTTGGGCATCGCTGTCATTTTGTTCGCCTGGGGATTCGCCCTTTGGAAGGAACACGACCGGCGCGCGATTAAAAGGCTGATTCATCTGCCGAGCTTGGCGGCCTCGCTGGTTTTGGCGGGTGGGTTGCTGGGTGGTGTTCTCTGGAGATATGGCCTGCCGGCGCTGGGCGTTTTTTTTGACGACCAGGTGACTGGAAATATTCACGCCTTCGGGGGGTTGTTTGACCGCCTGCATCACTGGCCGCCGGTCCAAAACCATTGGTGGTCGCCACTGTGGCGCGCGCCGGCGTTCACGCTCGTTTTAATTGTCAACTTTTTGCCGTGGAGTGCAACGGTGCTCGAATGGTTCGTGCGGAATAAAAATTTTACGGCGGGCAACGTGCCGTCCTTGGCGCAGAAATTCATTCTTGCGTGGACTGCGCTGCTGATTGGCGGATTCGCACTCGGTGTCAACGTCTCGTTGCGTTATTTGCTGCCGGTGACACCGCTGCTGGCCGTGCTGCTTGCCGGTTGGTTGCAAAGCGCGGCAGGCGTACGGCTGACCTTTTCCATCCGGTGGATTTTGAAAATCGTATTGGCGATGCTCACGCTGGCAGTCATGGCGGAGTTTTTTGTCAATTCGCAGCAGATGTTGTCGGCGGTTCCGTTTGTGCTGGTGAGCGGATTGTTTTTGTCTGGCGTTGCCGCGCTTGGGTGGGGCGCCCTGCGGCGCAAATCCTTTTCAGCGGCAGAGGCGCTGGGCTTGGCGATATTGCTTGGCTGGATAATTTTTTTCACCACGGCAATGCCGATTCTTTTGCCTGACAGCGCCCGGCAAATAGCGGTGACACTGCGGCGGACTCAAGCCGGCCCCGCACAACCCGTGCTGCTCGTTGGCGACGTGAAATTGGCGAGCCGCGTGCGTGTGCAGCTCGGCAAAGAGTGGACGGTTGCCCAGGTTAACAAATTGAATCCGGCCGTCGTTGCGGGTTACACCCGAATTTTGGTTTCTGAAAAGGAGGCCGGCAAACTGATCGGCCGTGGCTGGGCGGTTCAAACGGCGGCCGTCACTTTTGGCGCGCCGACGCGCGAAGAATTATGGGGAGCCCTGAAATTTGGACGTCTGCCGGAAGCGCTCGCGCATCATGCGCAAAAAATCTGCCTGGCGACACACGAATAACTGGTTTTGCTTCCGGGCAGGTGCTGGCGACAGCCGAACCGATATTTATTTTCCGCGCAATTTCCGCACATCCACCGCCTCCATGCCTGCGGCGCGAATGGCTTGCAGGCCGAGGTCGGTGTCTTCGTAAGCGCGGCAGAATTTCGGATCCACACCAATGCGCCGCGCGGCTTCGAGGAAAATGTCCGGTGCGGGTTTTTGATTTTTTACCATTTCACTGGTCACGATGGCATCAAAGAGGTGCCGGATTTTCAAATGGTCGAGCACCATGCCGATGATTTTTTGCGTGCCGCCGGATGCCACGGCCATTGGAATTTTGCCGTGATTCGCCTTTGCAATTTCCAGGACGGCATGGATCGGTTCGACCAGTGGCAACATGGGCAGATATGCGTCCTCTTTTTCGTGCGCGACGGCGATATGATCGAGCGAACGGCCCTGTTCCATGGCGAGCAACTTCAAGATGTCGCGCGATGGTATGCCGCCAGTGGCGTAAAAACGGTCTTCAGGGAAATAAAGGTTGTGCCGCTCCGTGACCATCTGCCACGCACGCCAGTGCAATGGCATTGTGTCGGCCAGCGTGCCGTCACAATCGAACACGAGACCTTTGATGTGCGGCGGCAGTTTCATAGTTTCAGCGAGGCGAATTTTTCCTCCAAATCATGTGCCATGAGCGGTTCGATGATCCCATCCAGATCGCCTTCCATCACGGCGGGAAGATTGTAAAGCGTCAGCTCGATGCGATGGTCCGTCACACGGTTCTGGGGAAAATTGTAGGTGCGGATGCGTTCATTGCGTTCACCGGTGCCGACCTGAGCCTTGCGTTGCGCGGCGTATTTCGCGTTTTCCTCGGCGATTTTTCTGTCGAGCAGGCGCGAGCGCAAAACTTTCATGGCCCTGGCCTTGTTCTTTTGCTGCGAACGTTCGTCGGCACAACGAACAACCAAGCCGCTCGTTTTGTGTACAATTTGGACCGCGGAATCCGTGGTGTTTACGCCCTGGCCGCCCGGACCGGACGCCCGGCAAACGGTGATTTCCAGTTCCTCCGGCTTGATCTCAATGTCCACTTCCTGCGCTTCAGGCAGGACCGCGACCGTACAGGTGCTGGTATGAATGCGGCCCTGTGCTTCGGTTGCGGGCACGCGTTGGACGCGATGCACGCCACTCTCGAATTTAAGCCGCTTGAAAACGTCCGTGCCCGTCACGGAAAAAATGATTTCCTTGAAGCCGCCGAGGTCGGACGGGCTGGAATCCAGTGTCTCAACCTTCCAGCCGCGCGCCTCGGCATAGCGTGTGAACATGCGGTAAAGGCTGGCTGAAAACAGCGCGGATTCCTGTCCGCCGGCGCCGGCGCGGATTTCGATGATGGTGTTGCGCGAATCCGACGGATCGGGCGGCAAAATGCCGAATTGGATTTGCTGTGCCCATTTCCTTTCATCCGCTTCGAGCCGCGCAACTTCCTCGCGCGCCATTTGCGCGAGTTCGGATTCCTGCGGTTCGGTTTTGAGCAGGGCGCGGTTTTGTTCCAGGTCGGCGAGTGTTTTAAAATAATATTCGCCGTACGCGAGCAGTTCCTTGAGCCGGGCGTATTCGCGGGACAATTCCTGCGCGCGCTGTGGATTGTCAAAAGCCATCGGGTCGCTCAACGCCGCCTCGACTTCGGCAAAACGTTTGCGAAATTTTTCAATTTGCGGTCTTAAATCCATTTTTGCAAAAAAGAATCCGCCCACATGTGGCGATGCACAGGCGGGCGGAATGAAAGCGGGCAGCTAAACCTTCTTTTTCTTTTTCGCTGCAAACGCGACCTGGGCGGCCTGCGTTTTGGCGGCGCGCTGCTGGAATTTGTCCACACGACCGGCGGTATCCACGAATTTCTGCTGGCCGGTGTAAAACGGGTGGCAGACGTTGCAAATGCCAACAATGATGGTGGGCCGTGTGGAGCGGGTCTTGATGACGTTGCCGCAGGCGCAACGGATTTCCGCATCCACATATTTCGGATGAATGTCCGTCTTCATAAAAAGGGGTACAAAACTATCACGAACAAGCCGGATGACAAGAGTGAATTTGCGACGGGCTAGACGCCGCCAATCCACTTGCGGTCTTCCCAAACGGCCTTAAGCGAGGTCAAATTGCGCGAGTCGAGAACATTTTTGGCCGCGGAGAGCAATTTGCCCTTCTTCAAATTGTGCCACGCGTCGCTGGCGCTGATCGCGGCAAACTGGAGCACGCTCGGGTCCCGGTAACAATCAATCATGCAGCGCGTGCAGCCGTCCCGGATGAGTTTCGATTCGTCCCACTCATGGACCTTGCACATCGGCTTTTCCCAGAAATGGCAGCGGTATAAATCCAGATTCCAATCAAGGTAAAAATACTTGTGGCCGCCCAGACAGCCGAATTTTTCCTTTTCGCCGCGCAAATGTCGCTGCATTTCGATCAGTGATTCCGTCGGATTGACGACTGGAAAATGGCTGCGCTGCTTCATCCGTTTGATATTCTCAAACAACTCGATCAATTCACTCCCGGAGTAATTCACCAAACCGCTGTCACTGAAGCTGAGATAACTGCTGGCCAGCGATGTAAGCGGATAACTGAATGTGCAACTTCTGAAGCCGAGTGCCTCTAGAAAGGCGGGCAGCCTGTCATAATCATCGATCAAACGGCTCGCCGTAATGCTGGCGGTGGTCTGGATGCCAACCGAATGGAAAAATTCGTTTGCACGCCGGATCTTCCTGCAAACATCCGGCAGGCCGCGGTTTTTTTCGTGCTTTGCGACATCGTGCGCATCAATGGACATGATGACACTGCTCAGGCCGTCGCTGGCAAGGCCGCGCATGTTTTCCTCGGTCCACAGCCCGCCGTTTGTGCAAATCATCGGGTGGATTCCACATTCAGCCGCATAGCGCGTCATCGCGCGCAATTCGCGATGCACCATTGGTTCACCACCAACAAAGAGCAGAAAGCCGATATGGTTTTTAAGAGCGATGTCGATGGAATCTCGGGCTTCTTGCAGCGTCACACTGCGGCGGGCTTTGGGATTGAACTTCGAACGGGCGAATCCGCAAAAATCGCAGTCGGCATTGCAAATGTTGGTGATGGCAAACTGAAGATAACCCGGCCCGCCATGGTCGAGAACTTCGCCAATTAATTTGAGTGCACCTTTCTTGGAGCGTTTGAGCGGCCTGAAGAAATCTGACGCATCCGAAGCCGCCGAAACGACTTCGGCAACGGGCGGATTTGACATGGTTGGGCCATTGTTCATTACAGACCATGACATTGTGATGGCAAGAAATGTTGCGGGCAAACTTTCTTTTGCCAGCGGTGACTCTCACGAATGATTTTCGCTTTGCACGAAACGGGTTGAAAGTTTAGGTTCTTCACGGCTTGTCCGATGGTGTAATGGTAACACAGCGCCCTTTGGAGGCGTTATTCATGGTTCGAAT
>Ga0187851_10005094_pt1 | contig 10555 bp, 8 predicted proteins | sample June2016WEW_6_10_FD_132997 | JGI IMG/M metagenome (GOLD analysis project Ga0187851, IMG submission 132997) | Peatland microbial communities from SPRUCE experiment site at the Marcell Experimental Forest, Minnesota, USA - June2016WEW_6_10 | ecosystem: Environmental > Terrestrial > Soil > Wetlands... | reverse complement strand
TCTTCGCCGTGGCCCTGGGCTGTTCTGTCTCCCCGTCAATCAGGATCGTCGTGATGCCGAGCCGGCGTCCGAACTCCATGTCGACAAGCGAGTCGCCGATCATCAGGCTGGTAGCGGCCGTAACGTCCGGGAAGGCTTCCACAGCCTGCTCAAAGAGCCCGGGCAGCGGCTTGCGGCAGTTGCACCGGCCCACCAGATGCGGGCAATAGAAGAAGGCGTCAATGTGTGCGCCGTGCTGGCTGAGCAGGCTCTGAAACCCGGCGTGGAGGGCGTCCACATCGGCCGCCGTGTAGAGCCCCAGGGCAATGCCGCGCTGGTTTGAGACCACGATCACACGCAGCCCCGCCTGGTTCAGCCGGGCAATCGCTTCGGGCACCCCGGGCAGGACATGGAAATCCTTCCAGCGCTCCACGTAGCGGCCTTCAGGCATCTTCTGGTTCAACACTCCGTCGCGGTCGAGCAGAACGGTCGTCACATTGCGGGGAAGCTGCCTGGGGTTCTGGCTGGTCACGCCGTAATGATAGCAACGCATGGGCGCGGGTTGGGGACCGATCCGCTGAAGGGGCAAAGCACGCCAGGCGGGGCGAGGCCGGCAAAACGGCCCCGCCGAGGCAGGTCCAGATACAATACTTGGATGGAGTTTTCGACCTACCCGGGACCAGACCAGGAATTGTGGGCAAGGCAGGCGGGCCTGCCACTATGAAGAACTTTCTTCGCCTGGTGCGGTACGGGGTTCCCTATACGCTGCAATGGCTTCCGGGCGTGTTGCTGCTGGCGCTCACCGGCGCGCTCGACACGTTCCGCGTGCTCCTGCTGCAGCCGATTTTTGACCAGGTTCTCAGGCCCGATGCGCCCGAGGGTCCGATTCTTTTGGGGTTGGCGAACAGCAAGTGGCACTTCGACCTCAGGTCTCTCATTCCCCACTTCATCCATATGCACAATGCGTGGACCGTGGTGGCTTCGGCACTGGTCCTTTCCACTCTGGCCAAGGGTCTTTGCGATTACCTGGGCACCTACCTTGTGAACTACGCCGGCTTTGGCCTGATTACGGATTTGCGGAATCATCTATACGAGGCAACGCTGCGCCGTTCGTCGAGCTTCTTTCACAAGCACCCCACGGGCACTATTCTTTCCACGCTCATCAACGATGTTGACCGGGTGCAGGTTGCCGTAAGCTCGGTCATCGGCGATTTTCTGCAGCAGTTCTTCACTTTTGTCGTGGGCCTGGTTTTTGTGATCCGGTTGGGCGGGGAACTCAGCTGGGCTCTGCTTCTTTTCATTCCGGTTGTCGTCACTTCCGCACGCAGGATTGGCAGGGAAGTGCGCACCCGCACCCGCACCGGGCAGGATAAGCTCGCCGAGATCCAGAACATTCTGCATGAAACCGTCACGGGCAACCGCATCGTGAAGGCCTTCAACACCGAGATGTGGGAGATTGTGCGCTTCAAGAGTGCGGCGCGCAGGCTGTTCCGCGCCAACCTGCGCAACGTGCGCATTCAAGGCATCAGCTCGCCGTTGATGGACTCAATCGGCGCGGTGGCGATTGCGCTGTTTCTCTTCATCGGCCGTAACCAGATTTTGCACGGCAAAATGACGATGGGCATGTTTGGCGCGTTCATCATCCTGCTCTTCAAACTCTACGATCCGGTGCGCAAGTTCGCTTATTTCTACAACAGCTTCCAGCAGGCGATGGGAGCCTCGGCATCGATGTTCGTATTCTTCGACGAAGAAGATGACGTGCAGGAACGGCCGCATGCGGTGACGCTGAAGAGATTTCAGAATTCGATTGAATTCCAGAATGTGGGCTTTTCCTATTCGACTGAAGAGGGCGAGCACCAGATTCTGCACAATATCGATCTGCAGGTCAGGGCCGGCGAGGTGCTGGCGCTGGTGGGACCGAGCGGCGCGGGCAAGTCGACACTGGTCAACCTGATTCCGCGATTCTTCGATGTCAGCACCGGGGCCATCCTGATTGACGGCCACGATCTGCGCTCGCTCACGCTAGCCTCGCTACGCAGGCAGGTGGCGCAGGTGACGCAGGAGACCATCCTGTTCAACGACACGGTGCACAATAACATTGCCTATGGGCAGCCTGACGTCAAGAGGTCGGTGGTGGAGGAGGCGGCTAAAAATGCCCTGGCCCACGACTTTATCGTGAAGATGCCGCAAGGCTACGACACGGTCATCGGCGAAAAAGGAGTCCGTTTGTCGGGCGGTGAAAAGCAGAGGCTGGCCATTGCGCGAGCCATCCTCAAGGATGCGCCCATTCTGATTCTTGACGAGGCCACTTCGGCGCTCGACGCGGAGAGCGAATCGCTGGTGCAGATTGCGCTGGCAAACCTGATGCAGGGACGCACGGTGATGGTGATCGCGCACCGGCTCTCCACCATCCGCCGCGCCAATCGCATCGCGGTGCTTGAAGATGGGCGCATCACCGCGATTGGATCGCACGAGGATTTGTTGAATGGGTCACCGACCTATCAGCGGCTTTATCAATTGCAGTTCATGGATCAGCCGGAGACGGAAACGCAGCCGGCCGAGCCTTTAATGCATTATTTGCCCGGTTGTGAGCCGGTGTTTGCAAGCAGGACGCAGGAGTAAGAATGCCGATCTATTCGATGACCGGGTTTGCGCGAGTCCAGGTGCGTGTGCCCGTGGGTGATGACGACCAGTTAAGCTACACGCTCACCGTGAAGAGCGTGAATCACCGCTTTCTCGATTTGCAACTGCGCTTGCCCGCCGGCCTTGACGCACTGGAGATGGAACTGCGCAAGGTGATGAAGGACAACCTGGTGCGCGGGCACGTGGAGTTGACGTTGCTGGTGGATCGCGCCAGCCAGCAGAAGGCCGGCTACCATCGCGAACTGGTGGCAGGCTATGTTGACGCGTTCAAAGCGGCGCGCAAGGAGTTTGGCGTTCAAGGCGAGCCGGATTTGAATGTGGCGCTGCGCATGCCGGGCGCGCTGCAGACCGAGAGCCGGGCAGACGGCGATCTGACGGCGATTGCTGAAAGCGTGCAACAGCAGATCGGGCCGCTGCTTGAAGAGTTGAAGACCATGCGCGCCCGCGAAGGCGAATCCCTGTCAGCGATTCTGCATGGAACGCTGGACCGGCTTGCTGAGGCAACCGGCAGCGTGGCCAAGTTGCGGCCGGAGATTGAGCAGCGCTACCAGGAGCGGCTGACGCAGCGGTTGCTGGCTGCCACCGGCCCTGATTTCAATCGCCAAAGGGTTCTTGAGGAAGTAGCGGTGATGGTTGAGCGCATCGATATCGCCGAAGAGATCGAGCGCATGACGACGCACATCGGGCACTTCCGCGAGTTGCTGGCGGCCGGTGGTGAAGCGGGCAAGAAGCTGGATTTTCTGTTGCAGGAGATGAACCGCGAAGCCAACACGCTGCTGTCGAAGACCGGCGGCGTAGGCGGCAAGGGCACGCGCATTACCGAACTGGGCCTGGCGATGAAGGCGGAGATCGAGAAGGCCCGCGAACAGATTCAGAACGTGGAGTGAGAACAGGGAATAGGGAACAGGGAACGGAAGAGCTGTATAGAGGAAAGGGAATAACGACACGTGGCAGGAATCTTATTTCTTATTTCGGCTCCCTCGGGCTCAGGCAAGAGCACGCTGGTGAATGAGCTGCGCAAGCAGTTGAGCGGCGTGGATTTTGCAATTTCGTGGACAACGCGCGCTCCCCGCGGTTCAGAGGAAAACGGGCGCGAATACCACTTCACCAGCCGCGCGGAGTTTGAGAGGATGATTGCCGCGAATATGTTTCTTGAGCATGCCGAGGTCTTCGGAAACCTCTACGGCACGGCGCGGCTGTCACTTGAAGAGGCGCGGAGCGCCGGGCACGATCTGTTGCTCGACATCGACGTGCAGGGCGCAGCGCAGGTGCGCGCCAAGATGCCTGAGGCGGTGAGCATTTTTGTATTGCCGCCGAATCCGAAGGTGCTGCGCACGCGGCTGCGCAACCGGAGCCGCGCCGAAGGCGTGGTGAATGAAGCGGAACTATATCGGCGGCTAAGCGAAGCCAGCCGGGAGATTGAGAATTTTCGCCAATACGGTTATATTCTGGTCAACGACATTCTTGACCGGGCGGTGGCGCAACTTGAGGCCATTGTGCTGGCCGAGCGCTTCTATCGCAACGGCGAAGCCATTGCGTACCGGTCGCGTAGAGTGTTGGAGGTTGCCGCGGCCTGCATGCAGAGCAACACGCAGGAGCGGCTGAAGCCCGTGCTTGAGGCGTTCGGCATTCTTGGCGACTCGTCCCAGCAGGAGCTGAATTTCGAAGAAGAACCCGACGACCCCGAGGAGGAATCCGATGACGATTGAGACCAGCTTCGATTCGAACTATCGCAAGGTTCTGGTCGCTGCGCGTCGCGCTCGCCAGTTGCAGAGCGGCTCCCACGCTCTGGTCTCTACCCAGTCCACCAAGGCCTGCAGGATTGCGCAGGAAGAGATCGACGCCGGCAAGATCTCCTATGTCAAGACCGAAGTCGACGTAGTCAAGCCGCTGGTGGAAGGCCCGGCGATTCCGATTCTGCTGAGCTAGAAAAGCAGCGGTCAGGGATCAGTGGTCAGTAGTCAGTAGGAAATCCCCGCGTCTTCGGCTGTGTCGAAACTCAAAGCTGAGAGCTGAGGGCGAGAAGCCAGAAGCTAGAGGCTGGAAGCCAGCAGCTGACCACTGTTCCCTGACCACTGACCCCTGACCACTGACCACTGTTCTACAATCAATCCATGAGAGTCACGGTAGGCGTCTCGGGCGGAATTGCCGCATACAAGGCGGCTGAGCTGGTGCGCGCGCTGCAGCGCCAGGCCCTTGAAGTGCATGTGGTCATGACCGAGGCTGCGTGCCGGTTTGTGCAGCCTCTCACATTTGCTTCGCTCACCGGCCACAGGGTGATTACCAGTCTTTGGGACGAAGCAGCCAGTGGCGCGGGCGAAACCGCCGCCGAGCAGAACGGCATTGAGCACATCGGCGAAGCGCAATGGTCTGAGGCGCTGGTGGTGGCTCCGGCCACGGCCAACATTCTGGCCAAATTTGCCCATGGAATTGCCGACGACTTTTTGACCACAATGTACCTTGCCACCACGGCTCCGGTGCTGGTGGCGCCCGCAATGAACGTGAACATGTGGAACCACGCTGCCACGCAGGCCAACCTCGAGACGCTGCGGCAGCGCGGCGTGCGCGTGGTAGAGCCGGGCACGGGCGAGCTGGCCTGCGGCATGGTGGGCGTGGGTCGCATGGCCGAGCCCGAGGCCATTGCCGATGCCGTGCTGAATGCGCTTGGCCGCCGCCACGATCTGGCCGGCGAAGTTGTCCTGGTCACGGCGGGCGGCACGCAGGAAGCGCTGGACCCGGTGCGCTATCTCGGCAATCGCTCCAGCGGCAAAATGGGCTACGCCGTGGCTGAAGCCGCGCAGAGCCGCGGAGCCAAAGTCATTCTCGTCACCGGGCCAACTGCGCTGCATCCGCCCGCGCACTGCGAAGTCGAAAAGGTGGTCACGGCGGGCGAGATGCGCGAAGCCGTGCTCAAGCACATGGTCGATGCAACATTGGTGATCAAGGCTGCGGCTGTGGCCGATTACCGGCCAGTGCAAGTGAGCGCCGAGAAGCTGAAGCGCACAGGACCTTTGACCGTGGAGTTGGCGCCGACTGAGGACATTCTTGCCGAGGTGGTGCGTCGTCGTCGGCCGGGACAATTGATTGTGGGCTTTGCCGCCGAGACCAATGACCGCATGGCCAACGGGCGCGCCAAGCTCGCAGCCAAGGGCGCCGACGCCATTGTGGTGAACCAGGTGGGCGATGGAGTAGGCATTGAAGCGGATACCAACGCGGCCACATTTTTGACGGCGACCACATCGATCGAGCTGCCTGAGATGCCCAAGCGGCAACTCGCGGATCGCATTCTCGATGAGATTGTTGCGCTCAGGCGTCCGCGGTCGCTGGTGGTGGAGATGGACGAAGATCCGCTGACGCGGCAGAAGCGCGTGCTGAGCGAGGCCATCGCACCCGCGCGGCGGCAACTGATTGTGGAGTAGCAACCTTGGCCAGACAGCTCGATTCGGTAACCCGCGATGCACTGGTTGAGCGCGTCCGTTTCTATCGCGACTTGGGACTGACGGAGTTTTATCGCAGGCCGGTGGACCTCGCGACCGAAGCGGCGATGGAAACGGCAGCGGAAGAATCCGAGCCTGCAACAATCGCCGCCGAGCAGACCACTCCTGTGATCACCACGGCAGAAACCGCATCCACACTGGAGGAACAAGCCATCGCACCGCGCAAGCCGATCAGTGCTCCACCGCTCGTGACTACTGCTGCTCTCGCCGCGGCCGACAAAACAGCGGCGCTCCAGTTGATTCGCGACGACCTTGGCGATTGCACGCGCTGCGCGCTGCATAAGGGCCGCAACAAAATCGTGTTTGCCGACGGCGATCCAAACGCGCGGTTGATGTTTGTGGGCGAAGGACCGGGCGCGGATGAAGACGCACAAGGATTACCCTTTGTCGGGCGAGCCGGGCAGCTCCTGAACAACATGATTGCGGCGATGGGGCTCAAGCGCGAACAGGTCTACATTGCCAACGTGGTCAAGTGCCGTCCGCCGGGCAATCGCACACCCGAGCCCGATGAGGCAAACACCTGCTCGCCATTCTTGTTCAGGCAGATCGACGTAGTGCGGCCGCAGGTGCTGGTAGCGCTGGGCGCCACGGCGGCCACATATCTGCTGGGGCACAGGCAACCGCTGGCCGGCCTCCGTGGGCGCGTGCATGCCTTTCGCGGGATGCAGTTGATCGTCACCTACCATCCAGCGTTTCTGTTGCGCGATCCGCGGCAAAAGAAGGAAGCGTGGGCTGACCTGCAGATTGCCATGAAGGAACTGGGGCTGAAAGCTCCCAAGCCAGCCTCGAGCTCTTAGCTTTCAACGTGGAGTTTCGCGTGCGGAGTTCATACGATCCCACCCTTCAAGAAATTTCGTTCACAGGAGTTCAAATGTCGAATCAGTCTTCCCTTGCTTTCGCGATTGCTTTGGTCAGTTGCACTTTAAGCCTTGCCGCGCAAGCGCCTGCGCCTCAGCCCTTGAAGGCTATGCCGTACTCGCCATCGCTCGACGTGACCAGCCTCGATCGCACAGCGGATCCCTGCCAGAATTTCTACAAGTTCACTTGCGGCGGTTGGGAGAAAAACAATCCCATCCCCGCCGATCAGGCGGCGTGGAGCGTTTACGCCAAGCTGGCGAACGACAACCAGCAGTTTCTTTGGGGTGTTCTGGAAGAGGACGCCAAATTGACGAATCGGACGCCCGTGCAACAAAAGGTTGGGGACTACTTTGCCGCCTGCATGAATACGGCGGCAATTGATGCGCTGGGCTATCAACCCGTGTTGTCGGAGTTGGGGAAGATTGATGCTCTGAAGACGCGGGCCGAGGTGTTTGCAGTGCTTCCCAGTCTGCACCACGAATTTCCCGGTAACTTCTTCTTTGGATCGGGGACGGGGCAGGATTCAATCGATTCCTCAACAGTAATTGTGGAACTGGTTGCTGGAGGTCTGGGGCTGCCGGACCGTGACTACTACACAAAGACAGACGAGCAGAGCGTCAAGATCCGCGAGCAGTACGCAGCCTACATTCAACAGGTGCTCTCGCTCACGGGCGAAAGCGCCGAACAGGCCAAGGCCGACTCCGATGCGACTCTCAGAATTGAAACTGCACTCGCCCAGGCATCACTCACACGCGTGGAGCGCCGCGATCCACACAAAACCTATCACATGGAGACTGTGCAGGAGCTTTCAAACCTCACGCCATCCATTGACTGGCCTCATTACTTCGAGGTGCAGGGCGCGCCGGGCGTGACCCGGCTCAACGTCACGCAACCCGATTTCATGAAGGCGCTTGAAACCGAGCTGGCGACGGAAGACGTGGCGGCCTTGCGCGGCTATCTCCGCTTTCACCTGGTGACGGCTGCGGCGCCTTACCTTGCGCAACCGTTTGACCAGGCCAACTTCGACTTTTTCGCCAAGACGCTGCGCGGCGTGCAGTCCATGCCTCCGCGCTGGAAGACGTGCACGCGGGCCGTGGACCGCAACCTGGGCGAGGCGCTGGGGCAGGAGTTTGTGCGGCGCACGTTTACAGCAGACACCAAGGCGAAGACGCAACTGATGACCGAACAGATTGAGACGGCCATGCAACACGAGATTGAGAACCTGGACTGGATGAGCCCGGCGACCAAGGCGGAAGCCTTGCGCAAGCTGCATGCGATTCGAAACAAAATTGGCTATCCCGCAACGTGGCGGGACTACTCGGCGCTGGATGTGAAACCGGACGGCTACTTTGGCGATGTGTTGCGTGCGGCTCGCTTTGAAGATGCGCGCCAGTGGCACAAGCTTGGCAAGCCTGTCGACCTCACCGAGTGGGGCATGACGCCGCCAACCGTCAACGCGTACTTCAATTCGCAGATGAACGACATCAATTTTCCGGTCGGGGTACTGCAGCCGCCGCTTTACGATCCCAAGGAGGACGACGCACCGAATTACGGGAATACAGGCGCAACGATCGGACACGAGCTGACGCATGCTTTCGACGACGAGGGCCGGAAGTTTGACGCCAAAGGAAATTTGCGCGACTGGTGGACGCCGGAGGATGCGAAGGGCTTTGAAGATCGCATCAGTTGCGTGCGCTCGCAGTATGCGAACTACGTGATTGTCGATGACATCCACATCAACTCCAAGCTGACCAGCGGAGAGGATGTGGCGGATATCGGTGGGACGCTGCTGGCCTATATTGCATGGAAAAAGCAGACCGAGGGCCAGACGCTTGCCGAAGCCGACGGGTTTACGCCGGATCAGCGCTTCTTTGTGGGGATGGCGCAATGGGCTTGCGAGAACCAGCGGCCGGAAAATGAACGGGTGAGCGCGATTACAAATCCGCACTCACCGGGGTTCGCGCGCATCAACGGCGTGGTGTCGAATATGCCGGAATTTCAGAAGGCCTTCGGGTGCAAGGCGGGGCAGGCAATGGTGCATGCGCCCACTTGCCGGGTTTGGTAGCAGGGGGCCCACCGCCTGCGCTCGAAGCGAGTTTGATTCATTCCCATTTCTTCAGTCGCAGCGGACGAGACATGGGTGGTGAACAGCTACGGCTTCGACGCCATGTCAGCCTTGCCCGTAGCCATGTCGACCGGAACCGAGACGGACTCGACCGTTACCAGCCACTTGCCATCCACCTTGCGATAGCAGTCGGTGACGCGCGCATTGAATTCGAACGGCGAGCTGTCGGCTGTCGTAAACGACAAGTGCTGCATGCTGTGGCTATAGGCGAGCTTGCCGTCCGTGGTGATGCTCAGGTCGCTGATCTCGGCATGAACAGGGCCTTTCGCCATGTCGAGGAAGGCCTTCCAATCTTTCCTGTAGGCATCGAAGCCCACGTACTGGCGCGGCGGCGAGATGTCGAACACGAATAGCTCGTTGCCGGGGACGTACATCTTCATGATCGCGTCGAGGTCCCTGGCTTTGACGGCAAGTATGAAGTTGTCTTCAAGCGCGCGAATCTGCTGTTCGTTTTTCGACTGAGCCTGCGCGGCAGGCGCGTACAGCAGGTTACACGCGGCCAGCAGGCCTGCGGCCGCAACGAATGCGAATCTCTTCACGGAGTCTCTCCTGTTTTGAATGAACGACGCTTCGGGGAATGGGGTAGCGGGCTTTACGGGTGCCGGTTGCGTGATTTTACTCTGTGGCGCAGCGCGTGACGCAGGTTTTTTTCGAGCGCGCACTCGATGCGGCTAAAAGACGCTGTTGTTTTACGACCCGATGCCGCGGCCAAGCGTAGCCACAAAGAGGATATAGACGAGCAGGCAAAACGCGATAACAAGAGAACGGCGCATGACAAAGACGCCGTCTTGCCCGTCGTCGCCGGTTTTGCCGCGGCGGGGAATGAACAGCAGCGGGAACGACGCCGCTCCGATTTCGAGAACCGCGTCTCTGAAGTTGCTCCAGCTATGGCCCCGGTAGGCAAGAGCCGCGAGAGCGCCGCCGAGCATGGCGCTGAGCCATGCGGTGCGGGCCACAGCGCGCGCCTGCGCGGCATGGGGCCACAGCGCAAGAAGGGCACCGGCGGTAAGGCGCACGGTGACGAGAAACAGCGCGAGGCCCGCAGCCGCAAACAGCAATCGTTCCCATACAGTCACATCGCCAAGCAGAAACTGCGCGAAGTGGTAGAGGTCCCCATCGCGGAGATGCATGGCGCGGATAACGTAGCCCGACTCCCAGAAATAGCTGAACGCCGTAATGAGGATCAGCAGCAGCCGGAGCGCTGCGATGCGCCTGGGAACAAAGCGCACGCAGGCAAGTGCGATGGTGCCCGTCAAAAGATTTGTGAAGGGGCCGGCCGGATCGATCCATCCTGAGCGAAGGTCGCAACGGAAGATCGAAGACGTGAGCAGCCGGATGTGTCCGCCGAGTGCGAGGCAAGCGCTGCCGTGGCCGAGCGCTTCGTGATCGAAAGTGACGATGCACGAGGCCGCCAGGCCGATGGCGGCGACTGTCAGCCAGTCGTTCCTGTTGA
>Ga0187851_10005088_pt1 | contig 10561 bp, 7 predicted proteins | sample June2016WEW_6_10_FD_132997 | JGI IMG/M metagenome (GOLD analysis project Ga0187851, IMG submission 132997) | Peatland microbial communities from SPRUCE experiment site at the Marcell Experimental Forest, Minnesota, USA - June2016WEW_6_10 | ecosystem: Environmental > Terrestrial > Soil > Wetlands... | reverse complement strand
GGCCTGCATGTTCCACACGTAGCTTTCCCCGGCCACCAACATCCCCGAAGGCAGCGCCAGCGAGGTGATGTTGCCAACCGCCGTGTTGTTGTAGACCAGCACTCCGCTGGCCACGTCCTTCACGTACAACCCGTAGCCGGTCGCCCCCGTCACCGCGTTCCAACTGAACGTCGGCGTCAGGCTGGTCAGCGTCGGTCCGGGACTGCTGCTGCTGCCCGGAGAGATCAGCGTCGGCGCCGCCGGCACCGTCGTTACGTTCACCGTGATACTGACGGTCTGGCTGGTCTCGTTGTAGCTGGCCGTCACCGTTGTGGTGGTCGTCGCGGTGATTACCGCGCTGGACTGCGCCGAGAAACTCCCGCTGCTCTGCCCCGCCGCGATGAAAAAACTGGAAGGCACCGGGAAGGCCGAGTTGTTGGTCGACAGGCTGATAGAGGCCCCGCCCGCCGGGGCCGGACCGCTCAACGTCATAGTCACCGTGGCAGACTGCCCGGCCGCCACCGTGCTCGGGTTGATCGAAAGGCCGGTCAGCGTTGGAAGACCGGCAGTCGCCACCGTTACCGTCACGCTGGCGGTAAGGCTGCTGCTGTTATACGTCGCCGTCACGATGGTGGTCGTAGTTGAAGTGATCGCAGTGGCGGACGACTCCGAAAAGCTCGCGGTGCTTTGGCCAGCAGGAATCGTCAAAGCCCACGGTACGGGGAAAGCCGTGTTGTTCGCGGAGAGGCCGACGACGGCCCCTCCTGAAGGCGCCAGCCCGGTTAAGCTAATCGTAACCGTGGCTATGGACCCGGCGGTGACACTGGCGGGAGCGATCTTGAGCGATTGCAGCGTCGGTAGGATTGGTGGGGCTTGGCAGATGTTCGACGGCACAAGAACAGTGGCCATATTGGAATCGGTAGTGCCGGCAGTGTTCTTCGCACGGACGAAGTACGAGTAGCTCTGTCCTGCCACAAGCCCCGCACTGTTGTAAAAGGTGGTTCCGCTCAAGCTGACGCCAGCAGGTGAATACAGGGAACCATTTCGATAAATATCATAGTTTGATGCGTTGGTTGCAAGCGTCCAGTCAAGTCTCACCGCGGGACTGGCTGGCGCGGTTTGATCACACACCGGAGATTCCAACGTTAACGTGAACGGCCCCGGCGGTGCCGATTGAACGCTCAGATTCACCTGCCCGGTTACCGAAGCACTTTGACCAGCGGTGTTGGTCACGGTCAGCTTGATCGTATTATTCGGTGTTCCTGACGCAAAACTATAAGAGCAGGTTGAGCTAGAACATGGGAGGGCCACCCCGTTGTTCTGCCACGACCACGCTAAACTCGAAATCGATCCGAAACCGGGAATGCTGGAGCCTCCGTCAAACGCGACGGCGACGGTTCCGCCTTGCGCAACGCCGAGATTCAGTGCACCGCCGCTGTTGGCGGTCTGCCCGCCGCCGCTCATAGCAAAGCTCGCCACCGGCGAGGCGAGAATCGTGATTCCCACCGATGCAGACTGGGAGCCATCCGTTGAACTGGCCACAATCTCGTATGAACCAAATGCCGTGCCGACCGGGAATACAACGCTCTGCTGAAAGCTGCCACTGCCAGAGGCGTTCAGCGCTCCCACGAGCGCCGTGTTAACGCCATTTCCCTGCAGAAGCAAGCTCAATCGCGTACCGGGACCGAAGTCGCTTCCGTCAATCGTGGCCGTGTCCGTCAGGGCATAGGCAGCCCTGTCCGCCTTTATCGTTGGGCTTACATTGTTAACGAAAACGCTCAATTGTGCTGCAGGAATCGAGCTCTCATTGAAGAGCAGAATGTTGCCTTTGTCGGCCTGTATGGTTATTGACTGAGAAGGCACCGTCGTTGAGGCGTCCAGGGTGACCGCGGACGGGCCTCCGTCAGCAGCAAGCAGCACCGTAAAGGGAGCATCTGGTGGCGAGTAAGCCGAGAGCGAACTACTACCCAACCCCACTGCCGCCGGTCCGCAAACATTCAGGGTCTGTATGCCGTAAGCGGCGGGATTGGCTAGTAAGTGTTGTCCAATGTAATTTGCCACATATTCGGTCACGTTTTCGACGAAGTCATTGAATACGTCTGAAGGTATCTTTCCACACACAGTACAATCGACCGAGCCCAGCAGGTTCTCGACAAGCTCATCTGCGGCCTTGCCAGCGAGAGTGTTGATAATGTCCCCCGCGCTTGACATCAGTGGCACGACGGTGCCGTAAACCTGAAACGGAGCGCTTTCCTGGAGGGGATAAGATAGCGTCTCTGTGGCGGGCGATGCAGTCAGCGACTGAAGGAACATCGGTTGGGCCTCCAGTGTAACCATCGCGCCTAGGGTCACGAAATCAGCAACGTCAAGAATTGACTCGAACATGCCCAATACGGCAGTGGCAGCGGCCGCTCCTCCCAAACAACCGACGAGCCCACCCCCGATGCCTGCTGCGCAACCACCCGCGGCTGCGAAGATGAAGGTTGCAAGACCTGTGTCCGAGATTCCTTGGTCGAGTTGCGCCAGGGTGTCGTGCAGGAGCCTGCTGTTCGCCAGGCTGGCTTCGCTGGGATTTCCGCAGAAGGATGGCGCGGCCGACGCACTGCCGAGTTTGCTCAGCGTCCGAACTTTTTTCAGCAACGCTGGTATGGAGCCCTGAATTGCCGCATCTGACGTGCCCAACGGTGCCACTGCAGCAGTCAGGAGGTTCTCCACAGTCTGGATGGCGGCGACATCCATAACTACAGACACTGTGCTGCCATCCAGTGCTGTCATTTGTGTAGTTTGAGGAGATCCATTGACCGCTGCACTTATCATTTGCTCGAGGGCACTCAATTTGTCTTGGGCCGTGCTTGTTACGGACGCAACTATGGTCGGATCGGCAGTTGAGGGTATTGCGCTCAGACTTTGGGTGACGACGCTCTGGGCTAGTGACAGCAGCAGGCTCCCGGCCTGCTGCCCGGCCGGAGAGGGCACCACGATTGAAAACTGCCCAGGCAGGCATGCCTGCTGGGAATCCACAAACACGCAGACCTGCGCCGGACCGTAGTAATAGCTATTGGTGCCATTCACCTTGTAGGCAGGAACCGCGAAGTCGAAGGATTGGCTGCCCATCCGCATGATTGGCACGGGAACTTGTGTTCCGTCTTGCAGAATCAGCGCGGCAGATTGGCGCTTGGAGGCCTGAAAGGTTGTCGCATTCAAGAGTCCGTCACCGTTGGCTGTGACAACGGCACCCGGGCTGGCGGACGAGGGCGCAGCCGCGGTGATGGTGGGACCCGGGGAACGCCGAAGCCAAAGGTACACGACATTGGAGGGTACGGCGTCAGCGTAAAGTGTCAACATCAGGTCGCTGGTCGTATCAAGGTCGGGTGCGAGCTGGACATTGATTTGATCGAGCCCCTCATATCCGGGGGCTGGACCAGCATATTGCACCGGCAGCGCCCAAGCTGTTCCGCTCGAATTCGACACCTGCGCCGTGACGTGGCTGGATACGTCTCCTGATTGATTTGAAACGGCAGTGCCCCCGGCGAAACGGAACCCGGTTCCGAAGACAGCGACAATCGTTGTCGTTTGGCTTGCGCCTTGCGTCACGGTGGTGAGGCTAAACGGCGGCTGGGTGAAATCAATCGCGTTCAAAATCGCGCCAAATCCCGTACCGCTACCGTCCATAGTGAAGACTGCGGGGGCTGTTGGCGCGACTGTCGCGGTGCAAGTTGCAGTGGTTTGAGCGCCCGCCGCCACGACGACGTTTAACGACCCGTACTGGCTGGTTAGCGGGACAACGAAGTTGATCTGGGTTGGGGAAACGTAGACAAGGTCGGCGGCCGCACCACCGACAGTTACCGTGGCACCGCCCAATTGTTTCGGATACGAGCCGTCGGTGCCGGGGCTACCAGCGACTGTCTGCTCCGCCAGATTGCTACCGAATACGGTCGCCAACGAGCCGGGCGCAATGGTGCCTTGATAGCTTGCAGCCGATACGACTGCAGTTTGCGCAACCAGTCGAGGCGCGGAGACACCAAGAACGAGAAAAACCGTCGGTGCCGCCAAGCCAAGCATTCTTAGCGTGCGGGCTGGCCATAAGGCCAGCGCAGCCGCTTGACCGCGCCGCAAATCGACCCTGGGTAAACTCGTAGAAGTCCGCATCTCCGTCCCTTCCGCTTAATGACAACCGAAACCCAGATGTTTTGGGCAGGCACGTTGTCCAGCAGCGTCGGTATTGTTCTTGCTACGGTATAGGCCAGGGTTCCGTTTGCCATTCCGCGCAGGATCAATTATACGATTAAACAAACAAATCAGATCTTATCATCTTAAAAATATCTATTTCTAACTACCACAACCGCAGCGGCCAGGTACAGAAGTACTGGTACCCGCCGGGATAGCGAAAACTCCTGAGAGCATTTGGAAGAAACGTGCACCGCTTTCCACAACGCGCTCATGTTCACGCCGGATGTCCGCCGTATCGGGGTAAGCGGCGTCGACCTGCTCGCCGAGGTTTGCCGCCAAAAATCTCGGAGGCATCGTCACCAAGCGGCGGGACGGCGTCCAAGATCTGTGCGCACCCACCTGGAACAGCATCAAGAACCCTGCGTACAGCCAGGCGCTCGGCCAGCGCGAGCGGTTCGAGCGGTTACGGGCGCGGTGAAACCCCAGCCCGGTAGTACGTCAGCCGCAGCGCGGGCCGGCAGTGGGCTTCCATGGAAGCAGGCAGTAGGCCCGCCTATCTCAGATCTGCGGGCTCCATGCAGGAAATGAAGAAATGACGAGGGGATTGCCTTCGGTCTCTGGGAGTATGAGAATCGAAGCGCAATGGAGTCACGGTGTCTGCTGATCATTTCGTTTCTGTTTGTTGCGGGTGGGCATGTCTGCTCGGCTGGGCGGCTTCGAGAAAGGTCCAGGACTCCGGGGACTGGCGCCATCAGCCGTGATCGCTTGAACGAGACGTGAGCCAGCAAGCCCTTCTGCTTCGCGAGCGCTAGGAGAACTCTGGGCATGTCGTCACCGACCCGGAAAATGGTCCCGTCCTCGAACGGCATATGCCAATGGGTTTTCCGAAAACCCCAGTCAACCATTGGTCAACCACGTCGGCACTCCATAGCGCCCCTGGCGCAGGATCGGCCGGACGGCCAAGTCCGAAAACAAAAGAGTTAGCACGGCCACATCTGGCCAAGTCTGCAACGTGTGGGGTTCGATTCCCGTTAGCGCTACCATGTTTTCATAGAGTTACGGGCCTCGGTCAACCACCGTCAACCACGCGCAACGCGTCAGAGATTTTAAGGCCGCTAGTGCCCCCGCCAAACAGCCCCAGGACCGGCCCAGGGTCGCAACAGGGGGCGGCACGTTGGCACCGGCTCCGCCAGGCGGTGGAACGATGCCAGCCTGCCTCGCCCGGCACCGTAGTCATCCGTGTTGGCCGATGACCTTGCGCGTGAGGCTTCTTTGTGGACGGGAGCGGTCGCGTGTACATCATTGGTGGTGCTGCGCTGTCTGTTCCTTGTTCGTGGCGGGTACCACTGCGCATCAATGGTCGTGGCGAAGTGCTAGAATGCGAAGTCGCCGGAAAACCAATGACTGTCATGACAACCGATGACCGTGCAGTCCTGGACGAGTTCCTCCGCGAGCTTGGCAAGGTGACCGTGAACAAGTCATCTGCAGGCGAGGCAAAGAAAAAGCCGCTCTTGCTCCTGCTCGTAGTCGCGATGATCAAGCACGGCCGGCTTCGCGAGAACAAGATCCAATTCGCAGACGTTGAGGAACGCTTGTCCCGCCTGATCACGGAGTACGGTGGTCGGCCGACCGAGAGCGGTCCCAAACCAGAGCAGCCCTTCTTCCACCTGCGCACGTCACCCTTCTGGGAACTCACCATTCCCGGCGGCATCCCAGGGGGGAACAAGAAGACCCTCGCGAAGAAGATCCTGGCAGGACCCGGAGCATTTGCCGCCTTACGCCCGTCCTTGTTTGCATTGTTGCAGCGCAATGGTGCCACGCGCGAAGAGGCCGTCGCGGCAATCCTGCGGCGCTGGTGGACACCGGACGAGGCTGCACGTCTGCGCGCTGACCTCGGCATCTGACCAGGGAGGCTGGAATAGTGCAATGCCCGCACGATTCGTGATGCAGCGGCATGACGCACGACACCTGCACTACGACGTTCGCTTGGAGATGGCTGGCGTCTTCAAGTCCTGGGCGCTCCCTAAAGGGCCACCTCTCATTGTTGGTGAGCGGCGACTCGCGATCATGACCACGGATCACGAGCTCTCGTTCGGGGACTTTGCAGGAATGATACCGGACAGGGAATACGGCGCCGGCATAATAACGATCTGGGACCAAGGATGGTATACACCGGAGGGAGACCCGGTTGACGCACTCGCGCGGGGCGAACTCCGCTTCATGCTGCACGGCATACACCTCACTGGTCGGTTTCGGCTCATACAACCGCAGCACCGCAAATGGCAAGAGCGCGCGGAGAGCAAGAAGTGGCTGCTCATCAACGACGGCCCAGGGTAACACCCGCTTCACCGTACGCGCTCTACCGCCTTGACGACCGCGTCCCAATCCACGTCGGGGGTGAGGTGGCACCACGAGAAGCGGAGCGATGATTGGATGCGCTCGTCGCTCAGGCCCATCGCTTTGAGGACGTGGCTGGGCTGGTAGGATTGCGAGGTGCACGCGCTCCCGTTGCTGATGCTAATGACGTACTTGGTTGCGAGCATGAATGCCTCAGCGTCGAGTCCCGGCACGGCCAGGTTGAGGGTGTGTTGGAGGACGCGTTCCTGGTCACCGTTCAACTCGATGCACAGCGGGGAGAGTGCGCGCAGGGCGCGCTCCCGAAACTCACGGCATGCTCGCGCTCGTGCGGTGGCGTTCTTTGTCGCGAGTTCCGCGGCAAGCCCCAGCCCAACAATGAGTGGGACGGGGAGGGTGCCGGGGCGCAGTCCCCATTCCTGCCCGCCGCCGAATGCGAGTGGGGTGAGTGGTGGCCGCTCGTTGTTCCGTCGGCGGGTGATGAGCGCCCCGATGCCTTTTGGTCCGTAGATCTTGTGTCCGCTGATGCTCACCAGATCGATGCGCGCGTTCCGGAGTGGGTCGTTCTTCTTGCCGAACCCTTGCGCGGCGTCGACGTGGAAGAACGCGTCGTGGTCCTTGAGGACGGCGGTGTACTCGGTGAGTGGTTGTTCGACGCCGGTCTCGTTGTTCACATGCATCAGGGAGACCACGAGCGTGTCCGGTCGGAGGGCTCGGCGCAGATCGTCGGGGTCAGTGTAGCCGCCGCTCGTCGGGGGGAGGATAGTGACGCCGAACCCGCGCTGTTGGAGTGTTTCGATGGGTTCGAGGACCGCCTTGTGCTCGATGGCGCCGGTGATGATGTGGCGTCGGTCGTGTTGTTCGCCGTGGGGGGCGAGGCCGAGGAGCGCCAGGTTGTCGCTCTCGGTGGCGCCGCTCGTGAAGATGACCTCGTCGCGCTCCACACGCAGCGCGCTTGCGACCTGGTCCCTCGCTTGTTGGACTGCTTGTTTTGCGCGGTTCCCGTACTCGTGCGTCCTGCTGCCTGCGTTCCCGTACTCCTCGATCGTGAAGCGGGTCACGAGCTTCTGGACCGCCGGTTCCATGGGGCTGGTGGCGTTGCAGTCGAGGTAGATGGGCAGAGCGCGTTTTGTCATGCTGTTTGGTACCCTGATTCTTCCGGAAACAATTTTAGCATGACTTGTTTGTTTTTACTTGCACCATTGTTTGTTATGTTTTAACGTACAAGAGGGAGAGCGATACCGACGAACTGGTCGGCACCAGGGCATCGGCGCAAGTGCCGGGGATCGGTTCCGGACCTCACTACTTTATTCTATGGATGCTCCTTTTGAGTACGTGTTTCCCGCGATTAGGGGAGTGCAGGCCGGGCGTGAGTACTACATCAGCATGTGCCCGATGCGCCTCATCCCCAAGATCTTCCTGTTCGACGAAGCAGAGCTCGTCCCGGAGCTGCGAGCGCAGCGCGTCCTCAATAAAGGGCGCGTGCCGGAGATGGCACGGTACATCACCGGGAACCGGTCAACGTACATCTTCAGCGCGATCACCGCGAGCATTGACGCTGACGTGCGGTTCGAGAGCCTGGCGAGCGGTGCGGAAGGAAGCCGGGTCGGGCTCCTGCATATTCCGATGAGTGCCCGGTTCATCATCAACGATGGCCAGCACCGCCGGGCCGCGATAGAGATGGCGTTGCGGGAATGCCCGGAAGTGGGGGATGAGACGATCGCGGTCGTGTTCTTTCTCGATCTCGGGTTGCAGCGGTGCCAGCAGATGTTCGCGGACCTCAACCGGTATGCCGTCCGCCCGTCGCGCTCCATCGGCGTTTTGTATGACCATCGTGATGAGGCGGCGGAGCTGGCGCGCGTCGTTGTGATGCGCTTACCGGTCTTTCGCGACGTGGTGGAGATGGAGCGCAGCACGCTCTCGTTGCGTTCGCGCAAGCTCTTCACGCTCAGCGCGATCTACACCGCGACGAGCGCGCTCGTGAGCGGTCTCAATGGTGAGCACAGCTTTGAGAACAAGCGTGAGCGGGCCAGCGCGTACTGGGAGGAGGTAGCCAAGCAGTTCCCTGAGTGGCAGCTCGTGCGCGAGTGTAAGATCACGGCGGGCGAGGTCCGGCAGGAGTACCTGCACAGCCACGGCATCGTGCTCCAAGCACTCGGCAAAGCCGGGAATGCGCTGTTGCGCGACAGCGCTGACGATCACTGGAAACAGACGCTGCGGTCGCTCAAGAAGGTTGATTGGTCACGCGCGAACACCAAACTCTGGGAGGGCCGCGCGATGGTCGGTGGGCGCGTGCAGAAGGCCGAGCAGAACGTGACGCTCACCACGAACATCATCAAGCGCTTCCTCAAGGTACCCCTCACGCCGGAGGAGCAACGCGTTGAGGAGGCTTTCCTGCGAGGACGCAATGGCAAGTAATTCGGCATTCCAAGCGCTCGGGCTCAAGAACACGGTCCGCTCACTGGTGACGGAGATCCAAGCGTTGTACTGCGCGGACAGCCTGCCGTGGATTCTCGGGTACAGCGGCGGCAAGGACTCGACGGCGTCCTTGCAGCTCGTCTGGCTCGCGCTCCAGGACCTCCCCGTTGTTGAGCGCAAGAAACCGCTCCACGTGATCAGCACGGACACGCTCGTTGAGAACCCGGTCGTGAGCGGTTGGGTCACGACGAGCTTGCAGCGCATGCAGGAAGCAGCGGACGCGCAGAGCGTACCCGTGATCGCGCATCGGCTCACGCCCGGCGTGACGGACAGCTTCTGGGTGAACCTCATCGGCCGCGGGTACCCCGCCCCGCGCCACAAGTTCCGTTGGTGCACGGAGCGCCTCAAGATCAAACCCAGCAACACCTTCATCACGGAAGTCGTCGCGCAAAGCGGCGAAGCAATCCTGGTCCTGGGGACGCGCAAGGCGGAGAGCCAGGCACGCGCACGGAACATGGAACGCCAAGCGGCAGACCGCGTGCGCGAGCGACTCAGCCCCAACGCGGCGCTCCCGAATTGCCTCGTGTACAGCCCCATCGAAGACTGGAACAACGACGACGTATGGCTCTTCCTCATGCAAGTACAGAACCCGTGGGGGTACAACAACAAAGACCTCCTCACCATGTACCAAGGAGCAAGCGAAGGCGGGGAGTGCCCGCTCGTCGTGGACACGACCACGCCGAGTTGCGGGGACAGCCGGTTCGGTTGCTTCGTGTGCACACTCGTCGAGGAGGACAAGAGCTTGCAGGCGATGGTGCACAACGATATGGAGAAGGACTGGATGCAGCCACTCGTACGCCTGCGGAACCTCCTCGACAACCCCCGGAACAAGCCGAGAGAGGAGCGCTCGGGGACGGGGCCGGACGATCGTGAGGTGCGCGATTTTCGCCGCATGGGTGGGCTCGTGCAGATCTACCAGCGCAAGATGGACGACTCCGAGGAACGCGTCCCGGATTACATCCCCGGACCCTACGTGCAGGACCACCGGGCGACCTTGCTGCGGGAAGTGCTCCTCGCGCAGGAGGCACTGGGGAAGAACAAGCGCGCCCCCGCGCACGTGCGAGAGAACGAACTCATCACGATTGCTGAGTTGCGCGAGATACGCCGGATCTGGGTCCTAGAGAAGCACGAGACCGAGGACTACCTCCCCGTGATCTACCAGGAGGTCACGGGCAACCCCTTCCCGGACCCGGCAAGCCTGGAGAGCAGCCCCTGGGGAATCGACGAGTTCATGATCCTCAGGGAGGCAAGCGAGAACGAGGTGCAGTACCAGTTGTTGCGTGAGCTCTTACACGTCGAGCAGCGGTACCGGACTGCGGCACGACGCGCGGGGCTCTACGAGTCCCTGGAGGAGGCGTTGCGGCGTGGGTTCTACGATGACGAGGAGGACGCGGTCGGTCGTGCCCGACGACGCCACGAGACACTGCGCGAGGCAGCGGTGATCGACGGAGGGATCGTCCAGTGACGCTCGACAAGCTCGTGCTGGAGAATTTCGGCGCGTATCGTGGCAAGCACACGATCAAGCTGACGCCACCATCACGCAAACGGCCCATCGTCTTGTTCGGCGGCCTCAATGGCG
>Ga0187851_10005086_pt1 | contig 10562 bp, 8 predicted proteins | sample June2016WEW_6_10_FD_132997 | JGI IMG/M metagenome (GOLD analysis project Ga0187851, IMG submission 132997) | Peatland microbial communities from SPRUCE experiment site at the Marcell Experimental Forest, Minnesota, USA - June2016WEW_6_10 | ecosystem: Environmental > Terrestrial > Soil > Wetlands... | reverse complement strand
GGGTATGAGACGGGAAGTTTTGCGGCGTTTTGGCCGAAGCAACTCGCCGCTAGCAGCACGAGCAGCAGTGTCTTGTGCATAAATATCCTCCGAGTGATTCTTTGTTCTGAACCTCAACCTAGTCCGATTCCCATTCGTGTTCACACTGTTGGCAGTACCAAGTCGTTAGAGTCTTGGCAGCGGCCACCTGATCGCTATGACATCGAGGGCAATCTGGGAGGGTCTGCACAGAAAACCCTACACCCCGGAGCTGCTCCAGCGAAAGCCAGTCAAGCCGAACTCCGAAAGTACGCGCCCACTCGATTGCATCTGAGACGAGGCGGCAGAAGTCAATATCTCCGATGGAGAACCTAGCCAGATCAACCTTCCAAGCAGGGTCCGAATCGCCCTTTTTCAATTTGTAGAATCGAAGTTCTTTCCTCGACCCATAGGCGACAGCGACAAGTACAACCCGCTTGTGGGCTGTTCGGACATATTCCCGCTGAGCCAGCACCTTGTACTTGGGCGAGATTGGTAAATCGTCCATCTGAGATTCAACCGAAGACCAAACGATGATCTGCCCGAATCGTAGGCTGTCGGCACTAGCCGATAGGTCGGCTACAGCCTACACCGCACAATCGAAGGGTGTCCAGCAAGATCGCGGCGAGATTCGGTCAGCGAGTCCGGGAGCTACGAATCAAGAAGGGATTGTCTCAGGTCGAAATGGCATACCAGTTCGGAATAGATCGTGGGCACATCTCGGAGATCGAAACCGGCAAGAAGAATGTCTGCCTGCCGCTACTGGAGGTTCTCTCGAAAGGGTTTGGGATCAGCGTGTCGGAGTTGGTGAGAGGGATTTAGGGCGTCTTGCGCTGACGTTCACGCCGTCGCCCAGTTAACGGAAAGCACTTCTGCTTGTTCCAACACGGTCAGAGTTGCCTTCTCTTGCTTGTCCGGTGGATAGCCGTACTTGCGGAGTATGCGCTTCACCAAGACGCGCAGGTTTGCGCGGATGTTTTCCCGCACCGTCCAATCTATAGTCGTATTTCTTCGAACAGTGTCCACCAGTTCGCGGGCGATAGTCTTGAGAGTTGCATCGCCCAGAACCTTGACTGCGCTGTCATTCACTTCCAACGCGTCATAGAACGCCACCTCGTCTTCGCTGAGACCCAACTCCTCGCCCTTGGCGGATTCTTCACGCATCTGCTTGGCAAGTCCGATCAGTTCTTCGATGACCTGTGCAGCCTGAATCGCTCGATTCTGATACTTCCGAATGGAGCTCTCTAACAACTCCGAAAACTGGCGCGACTTCACCACATTTCTCCGGGAGCGCGTCTTGATTTCGTCGTTCAGCAGTTTTCGTAGAAGCTCGACGGCGAGGTTTTTCTGCGGAAGATGGCTAACATCGGTCAAGAACTCGTCGGAGAGTATAGAGATGTCCGGCTTCTTTAAGCCCGCAGCAGCAAAGATGTCTACCACTTCGCCCGAGAAGACTGCTCGCGACACGATCTGGCGGATAGCATTGTCGAGTTCTTGCTCTGGGCGATGTTGTTGAGTGGCTGACTTGGCTAGCACGCTGCGCACCGCCTGGAAGAAACCCACGTCGTCGCGTATCCGGAGCGCCTCGTCATGCGGCACCGCCAGCGCGAATGCTTTCGAGAGATCGGTAACGGCCCTAATTAAACGGTTCTTCCCATCCTCCTGCCTGAGCACGTGCTCTTGGGCGTTCGGCAGAAGACCGAGCTTTTGTACCGGAGTTCCAGTAACCCATACCGACCAATCGAAGCCATGGAACAGGCCACGACAAATCTCATACTTCTCTAGCATCACCGCAACCGCTTCCTCCTGCGGCAACGCGGTACTGCCCTTACCGCCGCTTTCGGTATACGTCGCCAAAGCTAGCTTAAGTTCATGCGCGATACCCAGGTAGTCCACGACCAGGCCGCCGGGCTTGTCCTTGAACACGCGGTTCACTCGGGCGATGGCCTGCATCAGGCCGTGCCCCCGCATTGGCTTGTCAACATACATGGTGTGGAGTGAGGGTACGTCGAACCCAGTCAGCCACATGTCGCGAACAATAACAATCTTGAACGGGTCTTTTGCGTTCTTGAACCTTTTGCCGAGGGCCTCTCTCCGTCGCTTGTCGCGTATGTGTTGCTGCCACTCCGGCCCGTCGGTTGCCGACCCCGTCATCACTATCTTCATGACTCCGGTTTCGTCGTTCTCACCGTGCCAGTCGGGACGGATTTTGAGGATTTCGTTGTACAGGTCAACACAGATTCGGCGGCTCATACAAACGATCATCGCCTTGCCGTCGATCGCCTCTAGGCGTTCTTCGAAGTGCCGCACCAAGTCCTTAGCGACGGCACCAAGCCGCTTCTCGGTTCCGACAACTGCCTCCATTGCGGCCCATTTCGTTCGGAGTCGATCCCGCCGCTCGACTTCTTCGCCCTCGGTCGCCTCCTCGAAGTCAGCATCCAACTTTGGCTTTTCTTCGTTTGGAAGTTCTAGTTTCGCCAGTCGGCTTTCGTAGTAAATCGGGACTGTGGCTTTGTCTTCGACGGCCCGCTGAATGTCGTAGATGCTGATGTAGTCGCCAAAAACGGCTCGGGTATTCGCGTCGGTTTTCTCGATGGGCGTTCCCGTAAAGCCGATGAAGGAAGCGTGTGGCAGTGCGTCCCTCATGTGACGAGCGAAGCCATCGACAAAGTCGTACTGACTGCGGTGTGCCTCGTCGGCAATCACGACTATGTTTCTGCGGTCGGAAAGTCCTGGCTTCTGGTCTTCTTGGATCGGCATGAACTTCTGGATGGTTGTGAAGATTACGTGGCCGGACGACACGGAGAGTCGTGCCTTCAAATCCTCCCGGTCGGCGGCCTGCTCTGGATCTTGCCGCAATAACTCGTGACAGCGAGAGAACGTTCCATAGAGCTGGTCATCTAAATCGTTCCTGTCTGTAATAACGACGATGGTCGGATTCTGTAAGTCCGGGTCAAGCACTAGCCGCCCGGAGTAGAAGGCCATCGTCAGACTCTTCCCGCTGCCCTGCGTGTGCCACACGACGCCAACTCTACGGTCGCCAAACTCATGCGAGGCTTTCAGCGTAGCCGCTACGGCGCGATTCACGGCGTGGTACTGGTGATACCCGGCAATCTTCTTTGTGAGCACACCGCCGCCTTCGTCCTCGAAGACGATAAAGTAGCGCATATAGTCCAGCAGACGTTTCTTGTCCAACAGACCTTGGACGACCACTTGGAGCTGTGGCAACGACGCCGGAGCCAGTTCCTCACCTTCTATGGTGCGCCACGGCATGAACCGCTCTGTGTCAGCCGTAAGCGAACCAACCCGCGCTTCGACTCCATCTGAGATGATGAGCAGCTGGTTGTATGTGAAAAGCGAGGGAATCTGCGCCTTATACGTTTGAATTTGGCTGAAGGCCGTCCAGATTGTCGCATTCTCATCTGCCGGATTCTTTAGCTCCATCAGCGCAATGGGGAGGCCGTTCATGAAGATCAGCACGTCTGGACGCCGCGTGTTCTGACCTTCAACGATGGTGAACTGGTTTACAGCCGCCCAATCATTATTATCGGGATTGTCGAAGTCGACTATAAGTACCGATGCTCCGCCGATTGAGCCGTCTGGGCGGGAGTATTCGACCGCGACGCCATCAACCATTTTCTGATGGAACGCGTGGTTGCGTGTAGCCAGCGACGGTTCGTCACCACGGGTTAGTCTGCGATATGCATCTTCAATCGCCTCTGCCGGAAGGCTCGGATTGAGCCGCTGAAGTGCCTGCTTCAGTCGCCGCCCCAAAATGACATCCCGGTACCCTGTATCGACTCGCTCGGCATTCGGCTCGCCAGGGGCGATCTCGGGCCCCGAGAGAATCTCGTAGCCCAGACCTTCCAACCATGCCAGCGCCGCTTGTTCAACAACGGATTCCGAGAACTCGCTTGCGTTCATGTGGTTTTCCCCGCGGTTGCCGGAGTGGGGAACAACGAATCGAGAGTGCCAGCGTCATACGCCTGAGCGATCTTCGCGGCAGCCCCATCTGTGAACATGCTGAAGCAGTTAATGATGGAATAAGGGTCGAACTTGCTCACGAGAAGATCGGCATTTTCGCTTGGCGAATGTGCAGGTGAGAAGAAGAGGCCGTCTGTCGGGTTGGACACAAACGATGTGTCCTCCAACATGATTTGACCTTTATCATTCGAGGTCTTCAGGTACGCCGTGACGCCGTAGTGGACAAAGCTGATTTCCCGGAGTTCCGACTTTAGGCACGCGGGGTATCGGGTAGACAACTCGCCTAATACGTTGCGCGACTCGTCAACCGTAGCAGCTACCGCCAGATATGCTTCCCGGTCTGTAGCATAAAGCGCTTCACTGACGGCGTAGGGCTGCCCCGCAATATCGACTGGCTCGTAAACCGTGTCGAGGACGCCATCTATCGTCGGATCGGGTCCCGATCGTTTCTGAGTCGTCCCGTCCCGCTGCACTCGATGGGCATTGAAGAGAAATCCGACAATCGCATCCGCTGCCTGAGCCGCAAGGATGGCCTGTACCCCTTCCATCGCTGGGCGGTGGACTTCCCCTCCATGTGACGTAAAGCCGCAGGTATTGCGAAGCTCGCAGACTCCTTGTAGAGCCGTATGCAAGCCGTTTAAGGTTTGCACAAGCTTGCGCCTCGCTTCTGATTCCCCGCTCGCCCCAAGCGGCAGCATCGGAACATTGGTTGTGACCGCCTTGAACAATTTTGGAAGATTGTCCTTCTTGTTAAAGTCTATCTTTCGCTCGCTGAGTATTGTCTTGCAGACGCTCTCGACAATGAACTTGGCAAGGTCGAAGGCGAGGCCGGGGTTCTTTACGACAGCGAGTTCCAGAGCTGCGATTTGTTCTTCGATGTGGGGAATGCCATTCGCCGCTGCACCACGAGCACCGTGCATAACAAATGCGTCTGAGATTCCCGCATCAGGCATCAGACTTGACCTCCCACGATGCGCTCGGCATCGGGAACCCGTAGTTCGCCGGAAATCAACTTCGGCAGAAGTGTGTCACGCAAGCTCGCGAGTGAGGTTGATTGTTCATTGCTTTTCTGGATGCGATCAAACAGCGGACGAACGCGCAAATCGAACGCATCCAATACACCCGCCGAAGGCAATAACTGTTTGCTCATGTAAGCCATGTTTCGGTTTAAACCGGGGACGGCCGAATCAGCACCCAGAGACGCGAGGCCATGGTCTTTGAGAGCGTAGAAGAGGAAGTACAGACTCCCGCACTCCGCTTTCGTAACGACATAGAACGTGGTATCGATTGGGAAGAAATCGGTGGGGGCCCATGTTACGACACCCGGATTTCCTTTTCTGCCAATGATTATCCCTGGGCCTTCTGCTAACTTCTCATCGTGCCAGCCGACCTGACCGTTGGAACCATAGACGGCCACAGTGCCGGGCTGGCGGTTGCCGTCTTTAAGTGCTTTTCCGTATGCGAGATCGATGAGATCGCCCAACTTTTCTACCCGCCATGTTGCTGGTATTCTCCCCAACTCCGATTCGGCCAGTGAATCCGGGAAGAGGTTCGCTAGGTGAGTCGGAAGACCGGGGTCACGACCCTCCGCTTTCGTCCTGACTGGATCGAAGTCCACAAACCACGACTTGAAAAGTGCACGAGCCGTGCTCTCCAGCGTCTCGTTCATCCGCCTGTTGAGTTCGATCTTGTCATCCAGTGTGCCGAGCACCCGCGCTATAGCGTGCTGTTCGTCATCAGGTGGGAGTTGCACCTCAGCGCTGAGTATCTGCAAGGGAGACAAGTTTGCTTGCCCACCAGAACTGGTAGCGATCGCAATGAACAACTGTTGAAATGCATCTGAACTGAGGAAGTAAGCGCAAGCTCGCTTGTCTAAAGTGACATTCTTCTTTGGACGAAGGATGCCGACGCGCTGGTTTAGAAGAAACGGTTTGGGACTTCGAAACTGCGCAATCTTTCCTACCCAAGTATCCTTGGAGCCGTCATAGCGATTTCCAGACATAGTAATCAGGATGTCACCATCCAAAACAACTTTGTCCTGCCGAGACTTCAGAAACGTAGTGTCAACGAAATCCAAATTGTCCAAAACTACCGAACCTGCCTTGACGTTCTTAATCTTGATTACCGGGACGCCACTCGCTTTGAAGTCGGCGCTCTTGAAGGCATAGCCTGGTATGAGATCGAAAAGCTCGCCCAAGCTGTAGCGCTTCCAGTCACCCGCCATAGCCAAGCTCCTTTAGGTTGGCGGCGATGGCTGCGTCGAGTTTGGCAGCTTCGTCGATCTGGTCGTACAGAGTCGCGGAAAGTAGCTTCATCTTCTCTTCGAACGGTACACCATCATCCTGGACCTCTTCGGCACCTACATAACGCCCCGGCGTGAGCACGTGACCGTGTTTGCGGATATCTTCCTGCTTCACAGCCATGCAGAAGCCGGGGATATCGGCGTATGCTCCCGCGCTCGCGTCACCGCGCCACGCATGATATGTTCCGGCAATCTTCGCCACATCTTCATCGCTTAGCGTCCGATGTACCCGATCAATCAGTGTGCCCATTTTGCGCGCATCGATAAAGAGCGTCTCTCCTCGCCGGTCACGGAACCGTCCATTCTTTTTGTTACGGGCGAGGAACCAAAGACATACTGGAATCTGTGTTGCATAGAAAAGCTGGCTCGGTAGAGCAACCATGCAGTCGACTAAGTCGGCCTCAATGATGTTCTTGCGAATCTCCCCTTCATTCGATTGGTTCGATGACATGGAGCCATTGGCCAGCACGAACCCCGCTAGTCCTGTTGGCGCGAGGTGATAAATGAAATGCTGAACCCATGCGAAGTTCGCATTGGCAGCGGGCGGAACGCCGTAAACCCAACGCTTGTCCCCTTTCAGCAACTCACCGCGCCAGTCGCTGTCGTTGAAGGGCGGGTTTGCCATCACCCAGTCGGCTTTCAAGTCCGGGTTGCGGTCATTGTGGAAGGTATCGCCGTGCGCAATCTGTGCATCAATCCCGCGAATGGCAAGGTTCATCTTGGCTAGCCGCCAAGTCGTGTAGTTCGACTCCTGTCCATAGATCGAAATGTCGCCCAGCTTGCCACTGTGCGCCTCGATGAACTTCTCGCTGCTGACAAACATTCCGCCAGAACCGCAACAAGGGTCATAAACGCGGCCCTTGTACGGCGCTAGCATCTCAACCAGAATACGAACAACGTGCGACGGGGTGTAGAACTGTCCGCCCTTCTTGCCCTCAGCACTTGCGAACAACGCTAGGAAGTACTCGTACACGCGACCCAGAATATCCTTGGCACGGTCTGCCGGACTGCCGAGCCCGATATCGCTTACGAGATTAATGAGCTGGCCAAGCCGTTGCTTGTCTAAATTCGGTCTCGCGTAGTCCTTTGGCAGGACACCCTTCAGCGAGGGATTGTCCCGCTCGATGGCGCTCATCGCGTCATCAACGATGGTTCCGATACTCGGCTGCGGCGCGTTCCCTTTCAGATGAGCCCATCGGGCTTCCTTCGGCACCCAGAAGATGCTGACGGCTCGATACTCGTCTGGGTCTTCAGGGTCCGCGCCCCGGTCGCGCTGCTCTTGGAGTTCGGCGTGTTTGGCTTCGAAGGCGTCGGAGATGTACTTCAGAAAAATGAGACCAAGGACGACATGCTTGTACTCCGCCGCATCCATATTGTTCCGGAGCGCATCCGCCATGCTCCAGAGCTTCGTTTCAAAACCTGCTTCAGTACTAGTCGCCAATTGGGACACCTACGGAGTCAAAGTGGAGAGAACGCGAATTATCGCATAATTCGTGTTTTCGGACGACCCAACTGGGACCTGACGCGAACCCCATTTTGTGGCTAGGAGGAAAGCCGGGCTGTGCTCTCTGGCACATTCGGGGTGACAACGATTCGCCTTCAGACGTGCTGTCCTGTCAATTTAACCAACGATGTACAGTAGGATTCATGGATCTTGTTTAGTCGGTTGATACAGACACTCGCATGAGGTCGATTTGATGGTTTCTCGGCGAGCATTAATTTGATCAAAACTAATAGCTCTCGTCCCTGGGTTCCTTTGATCTCGCGCAGGTCCAAATCGATTGGGTCTGTAACTTTGTCCGGCGGTTTCTGAGGATTGAAACCGGTCAGTAGCTCGTAAAACACGGTTCCAAATTGGAATAGGTCGCTCTTAGGAGTGATCTGGGTCTTGTGATCAATTGCCCTTTTAACAAGTTCTGGTGTTCGATAACGCCACGGCATTCCGGGCCATTGAGTTCCTTCGAGCGCGTCAGGTTCTGTGTCCGGCTGAAGGTCAGCCAAAACCTTCACTAAACCAAAATCAGCTAACTTCGCTCCCATCTCGCTGATGAGGATATTCTCGGGCTTAATGTCCCTATGAATCAGCGGCGGGTTCGCCTTGTGAAGACAATCGATTGCGGATAAGCAATTCAGTGCAATTCGGATGGCTCTCAGCCGGTCGATCTGTTTCGAGACAATCAACGTTCGAGCGGTAACTGGAACGTATTCGATGACTGCAAATGGATATTTCAAGCCAGTCTGAGCTTTGAACGTTCCTTCGTCGAAAATCCTAGTAATCGCAGGATGATTGAGCGACCTCAAGTGCTCTACCTCTTTGAGAAAGGCTTTTCGCCGAGTCTCGTCACTAATTCTGTGAAAGACCTTTAGTACGAACTGCATCCCAATATTCGGTCCCGAAGAACACGTTACCAAGAATGCTGTTCCGTTACCTCCGCGCCCCAAGAAACGCTGGTTGTAATACCATGCGTTCTCTGCCTGAACTGACTGCAAGTGATCTAAGAAGAAATGATCATGCACAAAATCAGAATGGGGCTTTGGTTCACCGGGCATTAGGTCCTCAGTATGGGGTCATCCTAGAGTGGTCGCAGAACGATCGACCTGAGAAAATAAGCTAACAGAATAACCCAAAAGGTTGCACGCTGCACAACGAGTCCCCCCGGACGTAACAGCTTTACGTCGGACCATCATAGACCTGAGACTGGGTGCCGCCAATTTTTCAAATTTCTAAAATTTTCTCGGGCGCGGGTCCCATCCTTCAAGTAGGCCACACCCCGAGCGATAAGCCTTAACCTCGGCGGAAAAATTCTCTCCGCATCGATACCTCTTGTCCTACTCCCAACACTCTCAAGGACTCCCGGCCTTGGTCCTCGCGTTGCATTGCGTATCCGCTGCGCCTCGGATTGTCCAGTGTTTATGCGCATTTGCGAGGCCACTATGACCGAACTATGACTGCAAAAGGAGAACCGAATGCCAAGACCGAGAGGGACAGGAAGCGTCTACCTCCAGAATGGGAGTGTTGTGTGGTGGGTGAAGTATTACCGGAATGGCAAGCCATACCGAGAGAGCACACACAAGACGAATGAAAGGGAAGCACAGGACTTCCTCAAGCAACGAATGGGGGAAATTGTCACCGGCAACTTCTACGGTCCGAAGTCTGAACGAGTCCGAATCGAGGAACTAGCGGACGATTTTCTGAGGGACTACCGCATCAATGGGAAGAGGTCTCTTGACGATGCCGAGGCACGCTGGAAGCTCCACCTAAAGCCGTTCTTCGGCGATTTCAAAGCGATTGACGTTTCCAGCGATCTTGTTGCTCGGTACGTGGACAAGCGGCAGGAGAAAAAGGCAAAGAATGCAACGATCAACAGAGAACTAGCGGCACTCAAGCGGATGTTTCACCTTGGACACCGAACGACTCCACCGAAGGTGAATCGCATCCCGGCATTCCCAAGGCTGGCTGAGGACAACATTCGGAAGGGGTTCTTGGAAGACGGGCAGTATGAAAAACTCTTCGCGGCGTGTTCTGAGAGCTGGCTTCGAGCCATCGTGGAGGTTGGCCGAACCTATGGCTGGAGAGTCGGCGAATTGTTGAATATGCGCGTTAGCCAGATTGATCTTCTCTCTCGGACGATTCGCCTGGAGCCGGGCACTACGAAGAACCGCGACGGAAGGGAAGTCACCATGACAAGACGTGTTCACGAGCTGCTGAAACTTTGCGTGTTCGGTAAGACTGGCGACTCGTTTGTCTTCACTCGCTCTGACGGTCAAGCTGTCCGGGATTTTCGCGGCGCATGGGCGAAGGCATGTGAGAAAGCTGGAGTGCCGGGATTGCTCTTCCACGACCTCCGAAGGACGGCAGCACGCAATCTGCGAAGGGCTGGAGTTGCAGAGGGTGTGATTATGAAGATCGGGGGCTGGCGGACCAGAAGCGTATTCGAGCGCTACGCAATTGTGTCTCAGGCGGATATTGCGGAGGCTCTTGGAAGGCTAGAACTTCGCGACGGGCATAGTCTCGGGCATAGTGACTCCGAAGAAGAACAACCTACCGAGACACCCACTGCTTGATAATCGATTCAATCTACAGCCGTTAGGCTGTGGTGCCGGGAGGGGGAGTCGAACCCCCAAGGACCGAAGTCCGGCGGATTTTGAGTCCGCTGCGTCTGCCAGTTCCGCCATCCCGGCTTGCATGGTAGATGGCTGAAACTAGAGCTTAATTCAGTTTTCTTTTGTTGTCATCTGCGGCCGTTCTTTGGGCCGC
>Ga0187851_10005085_pt1 | contig 10568 bp, 6 predicted proteins | sample June2016WEW_6_10_FD_132997 | JGI IMG/M metagenome (GOLD analysis project Ga0187851, IMG submission 132997) | Peatland microbial communities from SPRUCE experiment site at the Marcell Experimental Forest, Minnesota, USA - June2016WEW_6_10 | ecosystem: Environmental > Terrestrial > Soil > Wetlands... | reverse complement strand
GCCAGTGTTTTTGTGGCCATTGCACCGGCGCTGGCGTTGACGTATCTCGTCAACCAGTCGTGGTTTTGGGAATTCGCGCCGCACTGGCTGAAACAGTACGCCCTGGATGTGCCGTGGGCCAGTTTCGTCACCGGCTTGCTGGCCCTGGTGGCGGCGTGGTTTGGCGGCGAACATTTCATCTTGCGGCAGGTGCAGGCCCTGTCCGACGCCGCACAGCGTTTTGCCAAAGGCGACCTCACCGCCCGCACCGGACTGGAGCGAACGGAAGACGAATTCGGCCAGCTCGCAAAAGTTTTTGACGGCATGGCTGAGGCGCTCCAGCAGCGCATTCAAGACCGGGAAAAGGCGGAAAAAATCCTGCTCAACCGCGCGCTCCAGCAAACCGCCATTGCCGCCCTGGGACAATTTGCGCTGACCGAAAACGACATGGCGCCGCTGCTGAACCAGGCCGGACTGCTCGTGGCCCACACCCTGGAATTGGAATACAGCGCCGTCTGGGAACGGTTGCCCGACGGCGAGTTGCTCCTCCAGGCGGGGGTGGGCTGGAAACGCGGTTGCGTCGGTGAAACCAAAATCCCCGGTGACAATCGTTCGCAAACCGGCCTGACCCTGAACTCCGGCGAGATGATTGTCGTCACCGATCTCAAGGCCCAGAACCAATTCACTCCGTCGCCGCTGTTCGTCGAACATGGCATCGCCAGCGGCACCACCGTGGCGATTCCCACCCGTGGGCGGCCTTTCGGCGTCATCGGCGTCCATGCCACCCAGCGCCGCGACTTTACGCCGGATGAAGTGCAATTTCTGATGGCCGTGGCCACCGTGGTGGGCATGACAGTGGAACGGAGACGCGCCGAGGCCGAAACCGAAAAGGTTGCCTCATTCGCAAAATTGAATCCGGCGGCGACCATGGAATTCAGCGAGAATGGAACAATCAGTTATTTCAACGACGCCGCACAACAGCTCGCCTCGTCCGTTCAGAAAAACCATCCCCGCGACATCCTGCCCGCTGAAATCAGCGACATCATCCATGACTGCCTGGCCACCGGCCGGAGCAAGGTACAGCTGGAAACGGAGATGGATGGCCGCACGTTTTCGTGGTTGTTCCATCCCGTACTGCGCAGCCGCGTCGTCCATTGTTATGTGGATGACATCACCGACCGGTTGAATCTGGAGGAACAACTCCGCCAGTCGCAAAAAATGGAGTCGGTGGGACAGCTGGCCGCCGGGGTGGCGCACGATTTCAACAACATGCTGACCATCATCCAGGGACATTCCAGCGCGCTGCTCGCCAAACCGACCCTGCCATCGAACATTCTGGATCCCCTGCAGGCGATTTATTTCGCGGCGGAACGCGCCGCGGGCCTGACCCGCCAATTGTTGATGTTCAGCCGCAAAAATGTAATCCAATCTGATCTGCTCGATTTGCGCGAGGTGGTCAGCAACATGTCGACGATGCTGGAACGCCTGCTCGGGGAAACCATCCAGCTCGAATGCCTGCCGCCGCCGGAATTACCCGCGATGGAAGGCGACACCGGCATGATCGAGCAGGTGATCATGAATCTTTCCGTCAATGCCCGGGACGCCATGCCCCAGGGCGGCAAGCTCACCATCAGCCTTGATACCGTCACCATTGACGATGGTTACGCAAGAGCCCATGCCGATGCGCGCGCCGGCCGGTTCATCCGTCTGCGCGTCACCGACACGGGCATTGGCATGGACGTCCCCACGCTGCACCGGATTTTTGAACCGTTTTTTACGACCAAGGAGGTCGGCAAGGGCACCGGCCTGGGTTTGGCGACCGTTTACGGCATTGTCAAACAGCATGAGGGCTGGATCGAAGTCAACAGCGAACCCGGCAAAGGTTCAACCTTCGACGTGTTTTTCCCGGCCAGCGACAAAGTTATCCCGCCCAAAACACCCAAACCCGTTCCGGTGGACGCTACGACCGGCGGCAGCGAAACCATTCTTATCGTCGAGGACGAGCCCGTTCTGCGCGAAATGGCACGCGACATCCTGTCCGAGTACGGTTACCGCATCTTCGAGGCACCCTCCGGCCGGGAAGCGCTCAGTACCTGGCAGCGGAAGATGAATCAAATTGATCTGCTTTTGACCGACATGGTGATGCCCGAGGGCGTCTCCGGCGCGGACCTGGCCAAACAATTGCGGCTCAACCATCCCCATCTAAAGGTCATTTTCACCAGCGGCTATACCACCACTGAGGTGAAAACCGATCTGTTGGTGAAAATGAACGCCCGCTTTTTGCAAAAACCCTACACCCACGCCGATCTCGCCAAAACTGTCCGCGAATGCCTGGACAAAACCGAAAACGATACCGTGGTGGCACCCCTTTGATGCCGCATGGAGACCAACGGACCAGGAGAGGTCACGGTCGCCATTGTAAGCGACATTCACTATGCCGGCGCCGCCGAACGCGCGCGCGGCGGGGACTACGAACGCCGCACCATCGGCAATCCCCTGCTCCGCGCCGTGGCCGGGGCCTACCGGCACGTTATCTGGATGCGGCATCCGCTTGAGCAGGGACGGCAACTCGACCGCTTTCTGGCAGAAGTCCGGCCGGCCGATTATCTCGTCGCCGTCGGCGATTACTCGTGTGACTCCGGCTTTATCGGTGTCAGTGATCCGGCAGCCATGCAAAGCACACAGGAATGTCTGGGCAAACTGCGCGCTAAATTCGGCGACCGGGCCCGGTTCACCCTGGGCGATCATGAATTGGGCAAACGGTCCTTGTTCGGTGGTGGCGAAATGCACCTGGCCAGTTGGCACGTGGCGACGGAAACCCTCGGCCTGCCACGCTTCTGGCAACTCACCATTGGGCGTTACACCCTGATGGGAATCACTTCTTCCTTGATCGCGCTCCCCGCGCATCAGCCGGACACCTTGCCCGCCGAATGGCCCGACTGGCTGCGGTTGCGGGAAGCGCACCTGGCCGAAATCCGTGCCGGCTTTGACGCGCTGCCATCAAATCAACGTCTGATTCTCTTCTGCCATGATCCGACGGCACTGCCGTTTCTCGGGCGTGAGGAACCGGTTCGCCGTCGTTTGCCGCAGGTGGAACAAACCATCCTCGGACACCTGCACACCCCGCTGATTCTTTGGAAAAGTCGGATGCTGTCCGGCATTCCGCCCATTCGATTTCTGGGATACGCCGTCAACCATATGACGTCTTCCTTGCATGAAGCCCATTTCTGGCTGCCCTTCCACGTGCGGCTCTGCCCCGCCCTTTCCGGCATTGAACTGCTCAACGACGGTGGCTATTACACCATGCAAATCGATCCGGCGGCCGGCCACCCGGCGCGATTCATCTTTCATCCCCTGCCACGATGAACATTATTTTACTTGTAGCAGCCGACGTGAGTCGGCTCACTTCCCCGGCAGTTCAGAAATAGTCAGAGCGGACTTACGTCCGCTGCTGCGATTTTGACAGCAGTTTCATCACGGATTCCACCGCGGCGTCGGCCTTGACGGATTGCAACGCGCCGCCACGCGGCTTTATTTCGACTTCGCCTTTGGCCAGCGATTTCTCACCGATGGCCAGCCGGATGGGAAAACCCACCAGATCGGCATCCTTGAATTTTACGCCCGGCCGCTCATCGCGATCATCCAGAATCACGTCCACGCCGCGAGCCGTCAGTTCGGCGTAATACTTTTCCGCCAGCTTCATCGCCTCGCTGCCCGGGTCCACATTCAACGGCGTGATGCAAACCTGGTAGGGGGCAACGCTCAACGGCCACAGGATGCCGTCCTTGTCATTGCACTGTTCAATGACGGCCTGCAGGGTGCGCGTGACGCCGATGCCGTAACAGCCCATGATGGCCGGCTTGCGCGCGCCGGCTTCGTCCAGATATTCCGCGCCGAATTTCTCGCTGTATTTCGTGCCGAGCTTGAAGACGTGGCCGACTTCAATGGCCCGGCGGATCTTTAGCGCCTTGCCGCATTTGGCACAGGGTTCGCCGGCGGTGACGGTCCGCAAATCAAGCCACTCGGTCACCTTGATGTCGCGTTCGATGGAAACATTCTTCAAATGGAACCCGTCCTCGTTCGCACCGGTCGTCATGTCGTTCGCGCCACGCAACCGTTCGTCGGCGTAAACCTTGGTATTAAGATAACCGGGAGCATGTTGTGTGAGCGTCTCAATGACGGATTTTCTTATGTCTTCAGGAAGCGCCTCCAATCTTTTATAACGCAACGTGGAATCTATCGCACCTAAACTTCCCGGATGCGCTCCGAGCAGAGCAAATATTTCTTCCGACGTGGCCGGGCGCACCGCGACGGCGCCGGTCCTGGCCATGAGCTTGGTTTCATTCAACTGATCATCGCCGCGAATCAAAACGATGACCGGCTTGCTGTCGGCAATGTAAATCAGAGTTTTGATCTGGCGATTGGCCGGGACCTTGTAAGGCTCCTTGCTCAACGCTTCAATGGTCACCACGCCGGGGGTGGCAAACTTTTCAACCGGCGCGCCGACTTCGCGCGCGGCGGTCCTGGGGATGCCGCTCGTCGCTTTCTCGAGGTTCGCCGCGTAACCGCAGCCTTCGCAGAATACGACTTCGTTTTCGCCGGTTTCCGCCGGCACCATGAATTCATGTGAGAATTTGCCGCCGATGACCCCGGTGTCGGCCTCGACCGGAAACGCCTTCAGGCCGCACCGCGCAAATATCCGCGCGTAGGCGTCATACATTTTCTGGTAGGTGACTTGCGACGCCTCGTCGCTGACGTCGAAGCTGTAGGCGTCCTTCATGATGAACTCGCGGGCGCGCATCAGCCCGAAACGCGGGCGGATTTCGTCCCGGAACTTCAAGCTGATCTGATAAAAATTCTTCGGTAACTGCCGGTAGGAATTGATTTCCGCCGCGGCCAGGGTGGTGATGACCTCTTCAGCCGTCGCGCTGAGAACCCACTCGCGATTGGCGCTGTCCTTGACCTTGAACAGCACGTTGCGCGCGGTTTCGTACCGACCGCTCTGCTGCCAGATTTCCGGCGGCTGGAGCGCAGGCATGAGCACTTCGATGGCCCCAGCACTGTCCATTTCCTCACGGACGATTTGTTCGACCTTGCGCAGAACGCGCAGGCCGAGCGGCAGAAACGTGTAAACGCCACCGGCGAGCTTGCGGATCAGCCCGGCGCGCAGCAGCAGTTTATGCGACAGGATTTCCGCCTCGGCCGGCGGTTCACGGAGGGTCGGAATCAGAGTTTGTGTCCACTTCATGTGGCGGAAAGATTAACCAGAAAGGAACCAGGGAACGAAGATTTTTATTTTGCTCCGCGTCTTTGCGCCTCTGCGTTGAAATTACCTCACTTCACCTGGTTGACCAGCGGCGCCAGGCCCTGAATTCGCACTTCCAGTTTGTCGCCGCTTTGAATCGGCCCGATGCCGCTGGGCGTGCCGGTCAAAATCACGTCGCCGGGCAGCAACGTCAGGTTCGTCGAGATGAAACTAACCAGTTCGCCGGGTTTGAAGATGAGCTGGCTTGTGTTCGAGTTCTGGCGTAAATGGCCGTTTTGAAAAAGTTGGATCGTCAGCTCATTCGGATCCAGCTTGGTTTCCACGAATGGACCCAGCGGCGTGAAGGTGTCGAACGATTTGCAGCGCGTCCATTGGCTCTCGGCATTCTGAATCGTGCGGTCGCTGATGTCCTGCGACGCCGTGTAACCAAAAATGTAGCGCGACGCCGTCGCCGGCGTCACATTGCGGATTTTGCGGCCAATGACAATGGCCAGCTCGGCCTCGTAATCCGTGCGATGATGCGGAAAGGGAACCTCAATCTTCCCGCCGTCAGGAAGCAACGACGTGGCCGCCTTGAGCCAGAACAACGGCAAGCGCGGCAGCGGCTTGCCCGTTTCGCGCGCATGCTCGATGTAATTCAGGCCCACAGCGATGACTTTGGACGGCACGACCGGGACGAGCGTCTTGACGCCATTCCGGGCAGTGGGCCGGCGGTCAAACGATGGCGAACCAAAGACGTCGCCGCGCAGCCGGAACAATTCGCCGTCCACGACTTTGGCGTGGAAAATCTCGCCACCCTTTTGAAATCGGCCAATGGCTGCCATGGTAATTTATGATTTTTGATTTGTCCGTCGAACGGCGTTTGTTCAATCGTAAATCGTAAATCATAAATCGTAAATGGTATTGTTGCTGTTTGCCCCGTTTCCGTTATATTATTCGCGTGAACCGCCTGACGAAACAGGAACAATTGGTTCTCTGTGTCGTTCTGGGGTTGTTGCTGACCGGTTGGGCCGTCAAAACGTATCGCGCCGCCCATTTTACGGGGACGAAGTCAGACGAAGGCCCGCCGACACCAGTGGCAACCCAGCAGGCCAAACCCTAAAGATGCAAGAAATCAACTTTGACGAAGCGGTGGATCTGATTCTCACCCGGGACGCGCGCTTTTCGCGTGACGCCTACACGTTTGTCCGTGAGGCACTCGACTACACGCAGAAGCTCATCGGCAAGGAGACCCAGGGCCAGATCCGCCACGTCAGCGGCCAGGAACTCCTGGACGGCATCCGGCAGTACTCGCTCCAGCAATTCGGCCCGATGGTCGTAACCGTGTTCGAGGAATGGGGCGTGCGCAATTGCCGCAACTTCGGCGACATTGTCTTCAACATGGTGGAAATCGGGTTGCTCGCCAAAACCGACAAGGACACGCGCGACGATTTCCAAAACGGCTATGATTTTACGGAAACCTTCCGCAAACCGTTCTGGCCGCAGAACAAGGTGAAGCCGGAATCCAAGCCGGTTGCCAACTGAAACAGCGCGAAAATTATCAGTCGCGGAGCGACGGACGGAAAATAGCCCGGCGTTTTAACGCCGGGAAGAGTTGGAAGAATATCACGTCCCACAGGGACGGCTGAGATGAAACGCTTTTTCGGTCGTCCCTGCGGGACTTATGGCACTTCTCCTCACATCCCGGCGTTAAAACGCCGGGCTATTTTCAAAATGTCCCTTTGGGACAGAGTGCCAGCGGTTGCCCCAAAATTGAGATGCGCGCCGGAGACGGTTTCTTGCACCAAATTGGTTTGCCCAATCCGGATTTCCGCATATCCTTCCTGTCCAATTTTTGTATGAGTGACACCGCTTTTTCGGCCAGGATTTTGGCGATGCAAACCCCGTCGCCACCCGCCGGCGTCTCTCTGACCACGCTCGACAACGGCCTGACCATTATCGTGCGCGAAGACCGCAGCGCGCCGGTCGTGTCGGTGCAGGCGTGGTGCATGGCCGGCAGCATTCATGAAGGCCACTGGCTCGGCGCCGGCCTGTCGCATATGCTCGAACACATGCTCTTCAAAGGCACCGCCACGCGCCCCGGCAGCCGCATCGACCAGGAAGTGCAGGAAGCCGGCGGGTACATGAACGCCTATACGAGCTTTGACCGCACGGTGTATCACATAGATGTGCCCAACACCGGCGCCCGCGTGGCTATCGACATCCTCTGCGACATCATGCAAAACGCGGCCCTGCCGTCCGGGGAATTGACGAAGGAGCAGGATGTCATCCGCCGCGAAATGGACATGAACGTGGATGATCCCGGGCGCCGTGCCGGACGCCGCCTCTTCGAGACCGCCTACACGCGCAGTCCGTATCGTTTCACCGTCATCGGTTATCCTGACATCTTCAACGAACTGAAGCCCGAAGATGTCCGCAGTTACTATCGCGAGAAATACGCGCCCAATAACGTCTTTTACGTCGTTGTCGGCGACGTGAAAACCGATGAAGTGCTGGCGCAAATCCGCGCCGCCTACGAAAAATCCCGGGCGCGGCCGATGTCGCCGGTCGTACTGCCCGAGGAGCCGAAGCAGACCGCGCCGCGCGAAATCACCGAGGAAGCGCCGATTGAACTCGGTCATTTTCATTTTGCCTGGCACATCCCGGAAATCCGCCACCCCGACATCGCGGCGCTGGAGGTGCTGGCCGTGCTGCTCGGGCACGGGCGCAGCTCGCGGCTTTACCAGGAGGTGCGCGAACGGCAGGGCGTGGTGCATCACGTGGACGCGTGGACTTACAGTCCGGGCAATGCGGGCCTGTTCGGCATGAGCGCCGTTGCCGACGCGGATAAATTTGCCGACGCGCGCGGCGCGATGCTGGCCGAAATCGAAAAGATGAAGGGCGGCCTGGTGTCGCCCGGCGAACTGGAAAAGGCGGTCAAACAATTCATTTCCGCCACGTTGGCCACGCGCAAAACGATGGAGGGCCAGGCCGGCGACCTCGGCGCCAACTGGATTGTGGCCAGCGACCTCGGTTTTTCCGAACGCCAGCTCACCGCCGTCAAGCTGGTGGCACCCGCGGACATCCAGCGGGTGGCCCGTGAATATCTGACCTCGGAGAACCGCACGCTGTACGCGCTGTTGCCCGAGGGCAGCACGCCGAAACCCAAAGCCGAAGCTGAAACGCGCGGCGACCAGCCGATCCGGAAATTTGAATTATCCAACGGCCTGCGCCTGCTGGTGAAGGAGGACCACCGCCTGCCTTTCGTGGAATTTCGTGCCGTGCTCAAGGGCGGCGTGCTTGCCGAAACCACCGAGAACACCGGCATCACCCTCCTGCTCGCCAAGGCGCTGCTGAAAGGCACCGGCCGCCGCACCGCCGTCCAGATCGCCACGGAAATCGAATCCGTCGGCGGCGGCATCGACAGCTACGGCGGCAACAACAGCTTTGGCGTCAACGCCGAAGTCATGAGCGGTGATTTCAAAACCGGCCTTGACCTCGTTTCCGATGTCCTGTTGAACCCGATTTTCCCTCCCGGCGAACTCGAACGCGAACGCGACGTGCAAGTCGCCGCCATTTACGCGCAGCGAGACGACCTGCTCAAGACCGCGAGCGTGGCCATGCGCCGCGCGATGTTTGGCGACCACGGTTACGGTCTCGACCCGCTCGGCACGGAAAACACGGTCCAAAAACTCCAGGCCGGCGACCTGAAATCATTTCACCAGCGGCTCGTCACCCCGGACAACTGCGTCCTGGCCATCTACGGCGACGTGAACGCGGACGAAGTCAAAACCGCGGTTGAAAAGGCATTTGTGAACTGGAAGCCGCGCGCCGGGAGCGCCGGCCACATGCCGGCCAGTGGCAAAGACCCCGGGACCACCCGCCGGCAGAATGCCGGCGCTCCCAGCCGGGTCGAAGAAATCCGTGACAAAAAGCAGGCCGTGCTGGTGGTCGGGTTCCCCGGCACGACGATGTTTGACGACGACCGTTACGCGCTGGAGTTGATTCAGGAATCGTGCAGCGACCTCGGGTCGCGGCTGTTCCTGCGCATTCGCGAACAGCTCGGCCTGGCCTATTACGTCGGCGCGCAAAACCTGGCCGGTCTCATGCCCGGTTTCTTCGCGTTTTATACCGGCACCGAGCCGTCCAAGGTTGAACTCGTCGAAACGGAACTGCTCAAGGAAGCGGAACTGCTCCGCCACGAGGGCTTGACCGCCGAGGAGCTCAAGCGCGCCAAGGCCAAAATCATCGGCCAGAAGAAAATCGCCCGGCAGGAACTCGGCCATCTCGCCTCCACCACCGCCCTCGATGAACTGTACGGCCTCGGCTACCAGCGCACGGAACAGGACGACGCGAAATACGAAGCCGTTACGCTCGAACACATCAAAGCCGTCGCGCAGAAATATCTCAAACCGGACGCGCTCGTCGTGGCGGTGGTGAAACCGGGCAAGTCGGAGTAAGCGCCCCGGGTAATATGATCGCATTGCCGAACGGTTAAACCACCGGCCTGGACTCCGCTTAGGCTCCAAAACTCCCAACGAAGCCTACTACTGACTATTTTGTCGCACTACAAATGTGAAACTAAGCCTTCTTGTCTCGGAATTTCTCCCGAAACTTCTTGGCCATGTAGAACTGAGAAATGCCGAAAATGAAAAAGGCCACCCCGAGCACGACGAAAAACAAATTTGGACCGTGGTCTCCAAAGTAGTACAAACCAAACCAGACGAAGGCCACGCCTAATACCAATAGGAAGATTACTCGGTCATAGCCAACAAGGTTTGCTGGGTTTGCCGGCCCAGGTCGGCCTCGAGTGAGCATTTCATTGAAGCGCGCAACATCAGATTCACATCTACTTTTGCAGGCACAAGATAGACCGACTTCCGAAATACAATCGGGGCACAATGCCCGCCCGCAGGATCTACACACTGCAACGGCATCTGAACTTCGGTGTGTGAAGCATTTCATGATTTTAATGGGCTAACGTCAAAAGCTCAGGCACAGCCACCGCAGCCGTGCCTCAGATGGAATGATGATAATCATGTTTCAAATTATGGTCAAAACTGAAAGGCGAATGGCTGTTGCCTGCAGCGATTTGTTAGGCGTGTATTGTGCATAATCAATCTGGGCTCCATTGATAATCATACTCGGCTGGCGGATTATACCAAGCGGCGGGGCCATTTGGTGGCTTCTGATACATTTCGATGTAACTGACATGGCCGTCCACAAAACTAACGACATTTTTTGAGTTGTTATACATCGTGCCATCCCCACGAACAACGTCATGTGATAACGGGTCATGCCACGAAAAGGGGATAAAGGCGGAGACTTCACCCACCAGCACTGT
>Ga0187851_10005083_pt1 | contig 10573 bp, 6 predicted proteins | sample June2016WEW_6_10_FD_132997 | JGI IMG/M metagenome (GOLD analysis project Ga0187851, IMG submission 132997) | Peatland microbial communities from SPRUCE experiment site at the Marcell Experimental Forest, Minnesota, USA - June2016WEW_6_10 | ecosystem: Environmental > Terrestrial > Soil > Wetlands... | reverse complement strand
GCATCTGGATCCTGTCGAAGCTCGGCCTGGCACGCAAGGTCCAGGTAGCCAAGTTCGATCCGGCGAATCCAAAACCGGCCGGACTGTAACGCGGCGCGGCTCTCCGGCGCGCCGTTGCTTGGCGCGCCAGCAGAATCTCCCCAACCGGCTGCCGCTCAATCCGCAACTACTTCCCCGCCTTCGCTTTCACCCATAGGACAAGAAAGTACGGCAGGGCCACAACCAGCACGATCGCGCCGGCCGGCAATCCAACATAGCGGTAGGTGACGACGTAGCTCACTTGGTGACCGCCGAATACGTTCCACGCCAGCAGCGCAAAGATGGAGACGCAGGTGGTGGCAAAGAACGTAAGAAACGCCGCGGCTACGCTCAGAAGAAGACTCTGAAAGAGGCTGAAGCCCTCGAGCGGGAATCCGAATATGCTGCTTCTTCCGGCGGGCTCTCTCCGCACATCTTCACGCATCATCGCCGCGCTCCACTGGAATAGAATACAAATTCATGGCCAGCGGCGCGCAAATCGAGTTGTGGCATGCCGAAAAGGTGGCCACTCAGGTCACGGTGCTGGAGGCACCCAGCGGCATCCGGTATGCCTCGTGGGGAGAGACTCGCATCTCCGATGCCGATCTCGAGCGGCTGGCCGGTGCAGTTCCCGCCGCGCTCTCCGGTGCGCTTCGCCATCGCGCGTATTACTTCGTCCCGCTTGCCATCGCCGACACCGGCGAAAACCTGGTCGCGCCCGCCTATAACGTGGAGCTTGGCGATCGTGCCGTCTGCCACCGCAACGCCTCGTTCGGATCGACCGAGGCAGTCTTTCTCTCGACGCGCCTGGTAGAGGACCGCTTCGGCCTGGCCTTCGAATTCTTTATCAACGTAGCGCACAACTTTGTAGAAATCGCGGGCGTTCCCGAGAGCTTCGCCAACCTGGTGTGGTCGCAAGCCGAAGCGCAGGTACGCGGCGAATCCAGCCAGGATGCCTGGGAGACGCGGCGCCGTGCTCAGGAACCGGGCCAGAAAGGCGCCAAAACCGAGATCGACGAGCGCGCCCGCAGCAGTTTCTTTGAATCCGCCTTCTCCGATGCGCTCGCCGTCTACATGCTTTCACTCGCCGTCGACTTCGATTACCGGGACCTGCGTGAACGCGAGTATCCGCTGCTTGATGCCACGGCTCTCGCCGAACGGTTGCGCCATGTTGCCGGTCTCTTCCCCGCCAATCCCGGCTACGAGTTTCAGATCATCAAGCGCCGCAAGGGCTGAGCCAATGTGCCGAGCATTCGGCCCGCTCAGTCGAGAGCAATCTTCCGCATTGCTTTCGTCGCACGCGGCTCTTTGCATCGGAAAGCGTTTTCCAGATTGCCAATACGGGTGCTTCGGCAGTAGGATTGCGCCGTTATGAACAAGCTGCCTTCTTTTTTCTTCAGAGCGATACCGCTCTTGCCGCGGTTCTGCGTATTTGCAGCCGCATTCGCATCGATGTTTGCTTTGCCGGCCGGGGCGCAGCCATCCGGCTCTGTCTCGAAAGCTGCTCCGCCGAGACCTCAGGGACCATGTGACATCTACGCCGCCGCCGGCGATCCGTGCGTCGCCGCTCATAGCACCGCGCGCGCACTGTATGCAGCCTACAACGGCCCGCTTTACCAGGTGCTGCGCGGGTCTGACGGCAAGATGCTGGACATCGGGATTGTTCAGCCTGCCGGCACAGGCCCGGGCGGATATGCTGAGGCGGCAGCGCAAGACAGGTTCTGTGCCAATACATATTGCTGGATTACGACCATCTACGATCAATCGGGCCATCACAACGACCTGACACAGGCCCCGCGCGGCGGATTCAGCGGCCCGGCCATGGGTGGATTCAACAATGTTCCCCTTGCCGACATGGCGCCGATCACGATCATGGGCCACAAGGCCTACGGCGTTTTCATCGAGCCGGGCATGGGCCTCCGCAAAGACGACGTGAAAGGCACTGCGGTCGACGACCAGGGGGAGGGACAATACTGGGTGATCAACGGCCGGCACTTCAACTCGGGTTGCTGCTTCGACTACGGCAACGCGGAGATCGACAGCCGCGACGATGACAACGGGACAATGGAGACCGCCTACTTCGGTGACGCGCCGTGGTGGTTTCATGGTCCCTCCGCCGGCCCGTGGGTCATGACCGACCAGGAGAACAACCTCGTCGGTTGCGTCAACTCCGACGGATCCAACTATTGCCCCGGCCTGCCGACCATGACGTCGCGATTCGTGACGGCGATAGCCAAGGGCGAGCCCCACCACTGGACCTCGATGGGCGGCGACGCGCAACATGGCGACCTGCGGGTCATGTTCAGCGGGCCGCGGGTCAACGCAACCTATGACCCAATGCGCAAGCAAGGAGCCATTCTTCTGGGGAACGGTGGTGACAACAGCAACGGCTCGCAGGGCACGTTTTATGAGGGGGCGATCACCGCCGGGGGCACGTTCCCGTCAGACTCGACCGACCAGTTGGTGCAGGCTAATGTAGTTGCCGCGGGGTACGACGTGCAGATGCTGAGCCTGGCGCCGGCTTCGGCAACTGCCCCTCCGCCCGGACTCCAGACCTCCACGCCGGGATCGTCGCAAGACACCACCTTGACCTTCACCAACACCACGGGCGCGCCCGCGCTGGGCGTCAAGTTGAGTATCTCCCTGCCCAGCAAGCAGTGGGCCTCGTTCGTGTCGGGCACGACCGAGAGGTCGAAGACCTTCTCCGATCCGGTCGCCCCCGGTGCAAGCGTGAGTGCGACCTTCAAGCTGACCGCAGGGCTGGCGGCCTTCAACGGCGACCTGGTGGGCAACGCATCGTGGACGAGCCAGGCGAGCGGCGCAAAGCAAGCTGAGATGACCGCCGAGAAAGTGCGAAATGTCCCTGCGATCAAGATCAACGAATTTCGCATCGGCTCCGGTCCCAACTCGAGCGACTCGTTTATCGAACTTTATAACGCCGGCAAAGGCGGCGTTGACCTCTCCAACTGGACCCTGATCGTTCGGCCCAGCCAGCAGGCTATCTTCTCTTCGGTAAAGATTCCGGCGGGAACAAAGCTCGCGGCCGGCGGATTCTACCTGCTTGGCCTTTCCAACTCCGGGCTAGCGGATCGTGCCGGCGCAGGCGATAGCACCATCCATGTCAGAGACACGACGGGCATCTCGGCCGGCGATCCGGTTTCTATCGACAGCGGCGCCAACGCAGAAACGCGCAAGGTGGTAATGGCAGGGACGGCGGCCAGCAGACCTACGACGCTGTGGCAACCTCTTCCCGAGGGTCCAATCATCACGATCCCCGCGGGTTCGACGAACGTGCCCGTCACGAGCACAGACGGCTTCACGGTCGGCGAGAAGATTGCTCTGGGCTACGGTGCGACCTATCCCGCCGTCGCGCGTGACACAGAGCGGTATGAAGTGGCGACGGTGACCGCGGTCGGCAAGGCGGGCACGCAAGGCTACCTTGCAACGGACGCGCCCGCCGGCTCGACGAACATCAAGGTGACGTCAGTTGCCGGCATCTCCGCCGGCGACAAGATCAGGCTGGATATCGACAGCGCCGGTCACGGCATCGAGACCGTCGCGGTTGCGAACGTCGGCACGCAGGCGGTGTCGACACATCTGGCCCTCGATGCGCCAGCCGGCTCCATAAACATCAAGGTGCGCGGCGTGAATGGCTACGCCGTTGGCGACAAGATCACTGTCGGCACTCCTGCGAATCGCGAGACGGTGACCATCACTGAAATCGGCGCCTCGGGCTCTGGCGGCAGCGGCATCAACATTTCGCCAGCTCTCGCTCGGGCGCACATTCGCGATGAGAGTGTTGGAATGCCGGGCACGGGCCTGGAACTGGCGGCCCCGCTCAAGTTCAGCCATGCGGCCAACCTGCCCTTCAGCGATCGGGGAACGGGAATTGACTTTAAACCGGCGACAGTTTTTGCGCACTCGAGCAACGAGCCGGTGCAGGCGCTGGGCACCGGAATTACGCTCGATCAGCCTCTGAGCAAGGAGCACGAGATCGACGCGGTGGTGCGCGATGCGGCGGCGACGAACGCGGGTTACCAGGGGGCCCCGGTTCCCAACCAATGGTTCGGAGGCCCTGAGCTCTCGGCGACCGTCCCGTTCTTCGAGCGCAGCATCACTCTCAAGGAAGGCAGCATGGTTCTGCGCGATGCCTCAGGCCTGGTTGTCGACAGCCTCAACTACGGCAGCCTGGTCGATCCATGGGCTGCCGAGGGCTACCAGGGAATGTCAGGACGAGACCAGAGCGGGTGTTACGCGCCCGCACCGGGATCGGCGAGAGGCGGCGCTCCGGGCGCTGCCGGCGCAACGAATCAGAGCGCCGGCCGCGTGGCTGATGGCGCTGACACGGGTAGCAACTGCACCGATTTCGTGGTGCAGGCCGCCACAACGTTGCCGGCCGGCTCGGACGCCGGGGCGACGAATATCAAGGTCGCCAGTGTCGCAGGTTTTGACGCAGGCGAGACGATCACGATCGATACGGGAGCGAACCTTGAGACCGCAATGATTGCGACGGTGGGCACGGCTGGGGCGACCACGACAAGCGGCGCCACCAGCGCGGGCGCGAGCGTAATCCCTGTGGCCAACGTGATTGGCTTCAGCCAAGGGCAAACCGTCAGCATCGACAGCGGGGCGAACGCGGAGACGGCGGTTGTCGATTCCACGACATGGTGGGACAACACAATCACCGTTACGGCACCGCTCACGGTAGTGCATGCGGCCGGAGCGCCAGTCTCGGGCACAGGCATCACGCTGACTGCTGCGTTAAGCAAAGCCCATGGCAAGGGGGCGCAGGTCAGCGATAACGTTCCCACGCCCGGCGCGGCGAACAAGTACTACAGGAAGGCGGATTGAAACGCGGGGAGTCAAATTCCCGCAGGGGCTAAAGCCCTGTCATTTTCGAAGCCGTTTCGGCCCGGCTGAAGCCGCGCCCTTATTACAAGACCACTCAGCTTGCATACAGGTTGCGATCGACGAACTTGTTACGGAACTTGCCCTTCGGATCGTAACGAGCAAGCAACTGGCGGAACTGCGGCAGCCGCGCGTAACCGGGCTCGAGCCTCGCCGGCGGCAGGGTAAACAGCTTGCCCCAATGCGGCCGTGGCTGGAAGGGCCGCAACTGCTCCTCGATCATCGGCAGCACTTTCTGCACTTCGGGCCACTCGGGTTTCCAGGTGAAGTGAATGGCGAGGGAGGGGCGCTGGTAAGCCATGCTCATCCACAACCGATCGGCGGCGATGGTGCGCAGCTCGGTGATGAACAGGTGCGGGGAGATATTCCGATGGAGCTTTTCGACGGCGGTGACGGCTTCGAAGCCTCGATCGAAGGGCACAAGGTACTCGGACTGCAATTCCTGCCCGCTGGAAGGAGTTTGCCCGATGCGGAAATGGGGCAGCCGGTCGTACCACGGCCCGGGAATCCCCTGCTGGTCGGTGACGCTCTCTGTGGGATGGCCTTCGAGCGGGTGCAGCTTCTCCGTGGCCAGCGTGGCTCCGAAAAACTCCGCCTGCCAGGGATTGGGATCGTTGGCCTCGAGCCGCCGCTTGATCCACACCTGGGTGGCGCGATGATTCTCCCAATCGGTAAACACGCTGACGCTGTACCCGGCCGCAAACACCTCGCCGAAATGCTTGCCGAGCTCGTCGAACGATAGATTGCGATAGACCGATTGCGCCACCTGATAGGTGGGCTGCACGTTCAGCGTGAGCCGCGTGACCACGCCCAGCGATCCCAAAGCAACCACGGCGCCGAGAAACTGCTCACCACCGCTGTCGTGCGAAAGTGAAAGCAGGCTCCCGTCGGCGGTGACGATCTGAAGCGCTGCAACCGCGGTGGCCAGGTTGCCGTTGTGCAGGCCGCTGCCGTGGGTAGCCGTGGCACAGGCGCCGGCCACGGTAATCCCCGGCAACGATGCCAGATTGTGCACGGCGTAGCCCCTGTCGTGGAGCCATGGAGCGAGCTGGCTGTACTTGACGCCACCACCGATGGTGACGGTGCGTGCGTTTTCGTCGAGCGTCATCTCGTCGAGGCGCTCGACCGAGAGCTGCTCCACGGTGCTGTCGGCGATGGCGCTGAAGGAGTGGCGCGCACCCAGCGCCCGCAGGCTGCCGGCGCTCTTGACCGCGGCGCGCACCTCGTCGACGCTGCCTGGCGTCTGCAGATTGGTGGTGCTGTAGGTGAGGTTTCCCGCCCAGTTGGTGCGAGGCGCGGTTCCCTCGGCGCCGGCAACGCGGGATAAGATGCCGCCCGCAACCAGGACTCCGCCGGCCTTCAAAAACTCCCGCTTATTCATTCGCATCGCGATCCTCGCTCAAGATTCTTTCCGGGCGCGCTGTGCCGCCAAACGCCGCTCCAGAATAGGAGGCGCAACAGGCGAAGTGCAAGCGAGTGTTGCCGCCGCGAGCCGAAATTGCTGCGCGCTGAAGAGCGAAGATTCACGGGAGAAATGCGGTAAAAGAGATCAGAAATGCCGTGAAAGCGCTGAAATGAGGCCGGAATAAGTCCTTTGTTTGGAACGGCTCGCAGTTTCACGGAACAGGGAGCAGAGAGGGGGGAACAAGGGAACAAGGAACGAGGGAAGAAGGGAACGAGGGAACGCGCGGGCCGAGCCAAGCAGTCTGGAGCGCAGGATTCATATCAGTATTGTGCGCCGGCGGGTGGAAATGATCTGCAATCGAGGCGGGGAAAATATCGCGCCTGTTTGCCGAGCCTTGGGCAGGAACGGCCGGGCGAGAGGACTTGACGGTGGGTGCGCGGTTTTGTTGCTGGCGGCTGAGCGGGCCCGTGGTGGGTTCGTGGACCTTAGCCGGCTTCGCGGTGCTCAACTTCTTTTGACGCGGGATCTTGGAATTGAGTTCGTGGTCTCCCACCCTGGCGGAGCCAGGATGGGGCACCCTCGATCTGTGGGAAACGCCCATCCGGAAGATTTGGGTGGGCCACCCCGCCCAATCTTCCAGATCAAACTGAATTGTGGACCCTACGATTTACTGGCGTCCAACGGGTATGGGGCATTTTTGCCGAAGGGGCCTATCAAATAATCTTTTGGGACCCACACCATCGAATCACGCAAACACTCCAATAATTTCAAACTGACCCAGCACCAGAGCCCGCATCGAGTTGACAAACGGACCGTTACCCGTGTCACAGTAATTCTCTACCGTGAGTGTAACGAGTCATCCGGAGCGAATTTCCAGGTTGTTGAGCCAGACGCGGTGAGGGCCGCAGAATTTTGGGGATAGAGCGACCTTTGGGAATCAGACCAGCTTCTAAGGTCGATCTGGAAGGGAACATCCAGAGATGGTCGGCCATCCTGCAGTGACACCGTTTCAGCGGTTGCTGTTCAAGCAACTCCGCCGTTTCATTGGACAAGCACCTATCCGATTGAGGTTGGGCACAGGAAGCTCTTCGTTATCCGACGGCACAGGCCCAGAATCTGTTGTCATCTATGACAACAGCGCGCTCGTGGGCATGATGCTCGACCCAGAGATAGGCTTTGGGGACGCATACATGAAAGGACGCGTTGATATCGAGGGAGACCTGGTCCACGCTTTGGAGGTAGTCTTCCGCGCGATGCAAGGGTCGTCGAAGAGGCGCTGGTTCAATCGGCTCGCTTCGTACTGGCTAGAGCATCTCCAAGCCAACACTTTGGACGGATCTGCCTCAAACATCCATCGACACTATGACCTGAATACGGATTTCTATAAACTGTGGCTCGACCCGCAGCTCGTTTACACATGCGCCTACTTCCCCACTCCTTCGGCAACGCTCGAGAAGGCGCAACTTGCCAAGTTGGATTACATTTGCCGGAAGCTTCAACTGCAGCCGGGAGAGAGAGTCGTGGAAGTTGGATGCGGTTGGGGCGCACTCGCGATCTATATGGCGAAGCATTATGGCGTTACAGTGCAGGCCTATAACATCTCCCACGAACAGATCGAGTATGCGCGAACCAGGGCCAGCAAGGAAGGATTGGCCGGCCAGGTCGAATTCATCGAGGACGACTATCGCAATATCTCTGGAGACTTTGATGTATTCGTTTCTGTCGGCATGCTGGAGCACGTGGGGCGTGAGAACTATCGCGTCTTGGGAGAGACCATCCATCGAGCGATCGGGGACTCCGGGCGCGGACTGATTCACTTCATTGGACGAAATCGGCCGGAGCATTTCAGCACCTGGATTCGCAAACGTATATTCCCAGGCGCATACACACCATCCCTGCGAGAGGCCATCGAGATCTTCGAGCAGCGTGAATATGCGGTACTGGACGTGGAGAACCTACGGCGTCACTATGCGCTGACTCTGGAGCATTGGCTGAACCGCTATGAGCGCTCTGCTGACTGCGTTATCGATTTGTACGGACCCGAGTTCTTTCGGGCGTGGAAGCTCTATCTGGCGGGCTCGGGCGCAAGCTTTCGTATCGGTCAGCTGCAGCTCTTTCAGGTCGCCTTCGCGGGTTCTGCCTGCCAGCGTATTCCCTGGACGCGGGCCTATTTATATGCCGAAGAGTCCCAAGTTGAGAGGAACCTTCGATGGAGTCATGCAGCGTTCTGATCGTCGGAGGCGGACCCGCCGGCTCTTCTTGCGCGAGGAAGCTGCATGACGCTGGTCTCGACACCATTCTTCTCGACAAGAGCCCGTTCCCACGCAATAAGGTGTGCGGCGGCTGGATCACCCCGGCTGTCTTTGAGCAGCTCGATATCGATCCGGACGAATACGCCTCTGGGCGGGTGATGCAGGTCATCACCGGATTTCGGACCAGCCTGATGGGCAGCGCTGAGATCGAGACCGAATACGGTCGTACCGTTAGTTACGGCATCCGTCGTTTCGAGTTTGACGATTACCTGCTCAGCCGGTGCGGTGCTCAGTTGAGGCTTGGAACTCCTCTGAAAAGCATCGTGCGTTCAGCCGACGGGTGGATCGTGAACGGGCAAATTCGCGCGCGACTCATCGTCGGCGCTGGTGGGCATTTCTGCCCGGTTGCTCGCTACCTTGGCGCCCAGACCAGCAATGAAACACCGGTGACTGCACAGGAAGTGGAGCTTCAGATGAGCGCCGATCAACTCAGCTCCTGTTCAATTCGCGGTAAACTCCCAGAGCTATTCTTCTGCGAAGACATGCTTGGCTATGGATGGTGCTTTCGCAAGGGGAACTTCCTGAACATCGGACTGGGGAGGCTTGACCCGCACTCGCTCCCTATCCACGTCGCTAAATTCGTACGCTTCCTGAAAGAGACAGGAAAAGTCGCTTTTGATCTTCCACTCTCAATGCGCGGCCACGCCTATCTCATCCAACGTGAGGCAAAACGTAAACTTGTTGACGAAGGCATCCTGTTGATCGGAGATGCAGCAGGTCTGGCGTACTCCCAAAGCGGGGAAGGGATTCTTCCGGCGATTGAATCCGGATTGCTAGCCGCGAAGGCCATTCTAGAGGCCGACGGACAATATAACCACGAACGGCTCAATAGCTATTGCGACTTGCTGGCCTCTCGATTTGGTGCCTCGAAGGACGATTGGACTACGCGAATTGGGCGTACCCTTCCGCAACAAGGTATGCAGTTTCTGGCAAGAATGCTCCTGGGTACGCGCTGGTTTTCACGCCACGTTGTCCTTGATCGGTGGTTTTTGCGCATCCGGTGAGTCTCGGCCGCGCTCACGACGGTCCGCTAGCACTCTGATAGCACGGGTATCTTCCAAGCCCGTAGCCAGACCTAAGAACAAGGGACCGGGGGCACACAGCTTATGGCACGAATGAATTCGTGCCCCTTCAAAGCGGCAAATTTTTGCGGCCCGGCTCACGGCACTTCCCCGACGCAGCCTAGTGTGGTGTGTCGGGGGTTCCTTGGATAAAACCGAAACCCAAATGCAGGTCCTTCGACTCCGTTTGCCGCCCAGCCACCCCAGCGACGAGGACCTGTCGCTGGGGACCCCGGTTTGCGCGGCAAACTCCGCTCAGGATGACCGGCTCTGATGACCGGCGCTGATGACCGGCACTGATGACGGCGCTATTGTTCGAACCCTGTGGTGATTGTGGGCTGCCCAGATTTAAGTGGCGGAGTGAGAACCCCTCGCATACCGGCGAATACTCGGAAGACTGAGATTTTTGTCGATAGCATCGACGAACGCGCGACCTGGCCTGGGATATGTCCAATCGATACTGTGGTGTTGGTCGATACCTTGGTCCAATAGACCCGTCGTCGCGCTTTCTGCCAATCTGGCCTTGAGCGGTAATTCGCTCTGACATCGGAACGACTCCGATTTCGAAGGAGAACGATATGGCAACAAAAGGAAAAATCCTGGTGCTAGTTTCGAGCGGATACGGCTTACCGTTGAAAAATGGCGGGTGTTATCGCGGCGCCGGCTATTACCTGAACGAGTTGACGGTTCCGACTCGCGCCCTCATGCAGGAGGGCTACGAGATCACTTTCTCCAGCCCCAAAGGCAACACGCCGCAAATGGATGTTAATTCAGCGGTGCCTGATTTCTTCGGTGGGGACGAGGCAAAGCTTCAGGACTATCTGAAATTCCGCGACAGCCTGACTGGGCTCAAAAATCCAACTCGTATC